>Ga0065708_1000304_pt1 | contig 15188 bp, 11 predicted proteins | sample Hoacrofraction12_2_FD_59095 | JGI IMG/M metagenome (GOLD analysis project Ga0065708, IMG submission 59095) | Hoatzin crop microbial communities from Cojedes, Venezuela, sample from fiber fraction 12 v1 | ecosystem: Host-associated > Birds > Digestive system > Esophagus > Crop | place: Venezuela... | reverse complement strand
CCGAGAAGCTCAATCCCGAGCAACGCCAAGTGCGCCTGATGAAGGAAATTCAGCGCGATTTGAATTTGCCGAAGTTGCCGCTGCGCATCGAACTCTTCGACAATTCAAACATTCAGGGCGAAGATGCCGTGGCTGCCTGCGTCGTGTTCGAAAAACTCAAGCCGTCGAAGAAAGACTACCGCAAATACAACATTAAAACGGTCGTGGGCCCCGATGATTACGCCTCGATGCGCGAAGTCGTATTGCGGCGCTATTCGCGACTGCTTGACGAGGGCGCTCCCCTACCCGACCTCATCATTGCCGACGGCGGACGCGGCCAGATGGAGGTGATTCGGCAGGCTGTGGAGGACGAATTGCACATCCAAATCCCCATCGCCGGCCTCGCCAAGGACAGCCGCCACCGCACTCGCGAACTGCTCTTCGGCTTCCCGCCGCAAAGCGTTGGAATGAAGGCCACCTCGGCGCTTTTCCGACTGCTCACCCACATGCAGGACGAGGTCCACCGCTTCGCCATCACCTTCCACCGCGACAAGCGAAGCGCCCGCCAAAAACGCTCCGAGTTGGACGCCGTGAAAGGCATAGGCGAAAAGACTAAAGCGCTGTTAATCAAACAGTTCGGAAGNGTGAAGCGCGTCAAAGAAGCCGCCCTCCCGCAATTGCAAGCCATCTTGGGCGAAAAGCGAGGCGCGAGCATCTACGANGCCCTCCACCCCACCCCTCAACCATAGACCAAAAGCCACANAGATATGCGAGCCGTAATTCAGCGAGTGAGCCACGCGAGCGTGGCAATCGAAGGGCGCCCCACGCGCAGCATTGGGACGGGGTTTCTCGTGCTGCTGGGCATCGAAGAAGCCGACGAGCGCGCCGATGCCGACTGGCTGGNNGNCAAAATCGTGAACCTGCGCGTCTTCCCCGACGAGGCCGGCGTGATGAACCGCAGCCTGCTCGACGTGGGCGGCGACGTGCTCATCGTGAGCCAGTTCACGCTTATGGCCAGCTATAAGAAGGGCAATCGGCCCTCNTACATACGCGCCGCCGGCCACGAGCACGCCGTGCCGCTCTACGAATACTTCGTCGAAAGCGTGCGCGGAATGGTCGAATCTTCCGTTGAAACCGGCGTTTTTGGAGCCGATATGAAGGTCAGCCTGCTCAACGACGGCCCCGTCACTATTTGTATGGACACAAAAAATAAAGAATAATGCCGACGCAAGGACTTTTTTTCGGGAGAAAAGCACTATTTTTGGCGCCGCGGAGAAGTGTCTTCCGCCGCATNGCCNTGTTCCTTGCGTTCCTCCCCACCCTGCTCTTNGCGAGCGTTCCGGAAGGGNCGAAATCCCCGATGGATTCGCTAAAAATCGCGGCCGNCGCGCTGCCCGACACTGCCGTGCGCAGNCGCTTGGCACCGTGGTCGTTNGGCGTCTCGGCCAACGTGAGCGGCTTGCTTCCGATGGACGACNTCTGCAANGCCATTATGCACAACTACGGCTGCTCGCTCTATGGNGTCTATGCCGACTACCACACGAGCGCGGCCGACGGCAATGCCTACGACGCCGATTTCGGCTACCCCACCCTCGAAGGCGGATTCCTCTTTGGCGACTACCACCACATCCGTTTCTTCCGCGACGAGCCGCGCTTGGACTACAATTCCGGCATGGGCTATATGCTCGCCCTCTACGGCGGTTTCCGGCGCGACCTATTTCGCTCAAAATCATNGGCTTTNGGCTATAATTTCGAGAACGGAATCGGCTTTTGCACNCGGCCTTACAATACGCGCACCAATGCCGACAACGAAATCATCGGCAGCACCTACAACATCTACCTCGACATCGGATTTTACGCCAAATATCGCTTTGCGAAGCACTGGGAGGCGGCGCTCGGCATCGACTATAAGCACTTCAGCAATGGTGCGCTCGACCGCCCCAACAAAGGTGCCAACACGGCCGGCATTACGGCGCGCCTGANCTACTATCCCGAGGCGTTTGGCGACCCCGAGCCCGTCAATCCCGACGTTCAGGAGCCGTTCCGGAAGCGCTTCTACGTCGAATTGAGCGCCGGTCTCGCGGCCAAGTCGCTGCAGGACGACTGGGTCATCAACTACTGGATGCGCGACCCGTCCGACCCGAAGTATCGCAGCAGCCGGTTCCCCGTCTATGGCGCGTTCACGGCGATGGTGGCGCCCATGTATCGCTATTGCCGACGCTATGCCAGCGGGCTTGAGCTCGACTANACCTACGCNCCCTACGCCTCGCGCATCGAAGAACTCGACCATTGGCGCAATCTCTATCAATATAAATACTCCCGCCACGTGCTCGGCATCGGCTTCCGCCANGAAGTCTTTTTCCGACACCTCTCGCTCGCCATGGGCGCCGGCTGGTACGTCTTCCGCCGCATGGGCTACACCGCCGACGTGGACGAAAAGCCTTACTACGAGACCATTGGCCTGCGCTACAACTTCCCNTTCAGCGGCGACCGCCTGTTCATCGGCTACAACGTGAAGGCGCATTTCACCAAGGCCGACTGCATGCAGGTCACCCTCGGCTGGCGTTTNGGCCCCAAGGCAGAGTAGGGGAGAGGGCCCAAGTTTCCCGATGAAACCGTGAATTTTTAATATAAAAACATTATGTCAGAACATTGCAACTGTGGTCACGAACACCACGACCACGAACATCACCACCACGAGCCCGCCACGAGCAAATACGAGCAGGCTTTCGCGAAGTACAACTTCCATCTGCACGACGAAGACGTGAAGGCCGCCGTCGAGCAGCTCATTGCCGAAAAGGCTGCGCTCTACAACACGCCCGAAGTGCTGCGCTACCTCATGGGAACCATCGAACTCACCACGCTCACCGTCGTCGACAGCGACGAAAGCATCCTCAAGATGGTCGAGAAATACAACAAGTTTGCCGAGGAGCATCCCGACCTTCCGCCGTTTGCCACCATCTGCGTTTATCCGCGCTTTGCCGGTCTCGTAGCCCAGTCGCTCGAGGTCGAAGGCACCGAGGTGGCCTGCGTTGTGGGCGGCTTCCCTTCGAGCCAAACGTTCATCGAAATCAAGACGTCGGAGACGGCACTCGCCATTCACGACGGTGCCACCGAGTGCGACATGGTGCTCAGCGTGGGCGCCTTCCAAAGCGGCGACTACGAGACCTGCGCCGACGAGATTTCCGAGATTAAGTGCGCCTGCGCCGACGTGCCTCTCAAGGTGATTCTCGAGACGGGTGCGCTGCTCACGGCCGAAAGCATCAAGCGCGCCTCCATTCTTTCGATGTANGCCGGAGCCGATTTCATCAAGACCTCGACGGGCAAAATCAGCATNGCTGCCACGCCCGAAGCCGCCTACGTGATGTGCCAAGCCATCAAGGAATANCACGACGAGACCGGTCGCTGGGTCGGCTTCAAGGCCAGCGGTGGCGTGAGCACGCCCGACGACGCTGTGAAGTACTATACCATCGTGCGCGAANTGCTCGGCGAAGAGTTCCTTGAGCAGGGCCTGTTCCGCATTGGCACCAGCAGTCTGGCTCCGCGCCTCATCAAAGCCGTTTGCGGCGAAGACATNGGCAAGTTTTAATGCTTACTAATTCCCTTGCGCGGCAGCGCACAAAAAAAGGGCGGTTTCTCTCGATGAAACCGCCCTTTTTGGTGGGGTGGGGGAGGGGTCAGATGTTGCGTCCGATGGTGAAGTCGAGGTAGTGCGTGAGTGCGGCTCGAATGTCGGGCTTTTGGAAAGTTTCGATGATGCCCATGGCTTCGTCGCGCAGGCTTTCCATCTTTTTTTGGGCGTATTCAATGCCCCCGTTTTCCTTTGTAAATTTCACTAAATCGGCGATTTCATNGGGAGTTGCGGTACGTTTTTTCACGCGCAAGGCCCATTCTTTCGCGTCGCCGCGCGGGTTTGCCTGCAGGGCGTAGATGGCCGGCAGCGTGAGCTTTCCTTCGTACATGTCGTTGCCCGTCGGTTTGCCGATTTCGGGATTGTCGAAATAGTCGAATATGTCGTCGCGAATTTGGAAGCACGTGCCGATGATGTCGCCCAGTTTGGCACATTTTTTGCAGTCTTCCTCCGAGGCGTTGCCCGTCGAGTAAGCGCCAAAGCGGCCGCAAACGCTGAAGAGCGAGCACGTTTTATATTGTAGCACCTGCATGTAGGCCTCTTCGGTGCTCACGTCTTCGCGNATGTTGGCTATTTGTTTCACTTCGCCCTCCGCGAGCGTGCCGCCCAACTTGGCCACGGTGTCCACGATGGCAATGTCGCCCGTCAGGGCCGATAGGTGGAGCGCTTTCGAAAGCAAGAAATCGCCCACGAGCACGGCCATTTTGTTNCCGTAAGCCACGTTCACCGACGTNTGTCCGCGGCGTTCGTCGCTTTCGTCCACCACGTCGTCGTGAATGAGCGTCGCCGTGTGGAGTATCTCGAGCGTTGCGGCGCAGCGCAGCGTTTTTTCGCTCACCTCGCCGAANTCTTTGGCCGTGAGGAGCACGAGGGTGGGGCGCATCAGCTTGCCGCCGCGCTGTAGCACGTGGCTCAAGGCGTGTCCAAGCAAGTCGTCTTCGATTTCGAACGACGAGCGGAAAAGTTCGCGGTAGGCTTCGATTTCGCGCGCGATTGGGCGGCGTATTTCTTGGAGTGCGTCCATCATTTCTTCAATTCGAAATGCAAAAATACGAAGATTTATGCAAAATGCCCGAAATTTTTGCTAATTTTACCACGATTTTTGGAAAAAGTGCGCTTCTAAACCCCAAAAACTATGGAAAGGCTCTATNTTCTCGACGCTTACGCNCTGATTTATCGCGCTTATTATGGTCTGATTTCTTCGCCCATCATCAATTCGAAGCATCAGAACACTTCGGCGGTCTATGGCTTTGTGAACACCCTCGACGAACTGCTGCGCAAGGAGCAGCCCGACTTTGTCGCCGTGGCTTTCGACGTGCACGGCCCCACGTTCCGCCACGAGGCCTACGCCGACTACAAGGCGCAGCGTGAGGNGCANCCCGAAGACATCACCCGCGCCGTGCCCATCATCAAGGACATCATTCGCGCCTATCGCATCCCCATTCTCGAACTGCAGNGCTACGAGGCCGACGACATNATCGGAACGATGGCCAAGCGCTTNGTCGGCGACGANGTCGAGGTGCGCATGATTACGCCCGACAAGGACTACGCCCAACTCGTNGAGGAACGCATNNTGCTGCAGCGGCCGGCGCGCGGAGCCCGGCCGTGGGAGGTGCTCGGACCGTCGGAAGTGTGCGCCAAATACGGCCTGCCCACGCCGCTCGCCGTCATCGACTACCTTGCCCTNATGGGCGACGCGAGCGACAACATCCCCGGCTGCCCGGGCGTGGGNCCCAAGACGGCNTCGAAGCTCATCACGCAGTTTGGCAGCGTGGAAGGGCTGCTCGCCCACACCGACGAGCTGAAGGGTGCGCTCAAGCAGCGCGTCGAGGAGAACGCCGAGCAAATTCGCTTCTCCAAATTTCTCGCCACCATNAAGACCGACGTGCCCCTCGACGTCGCCCTCGAGTCGCTNCGCCGCCAAGAGCCCGACGCGAAGGANCTGCTGCGCATTTTCGACGACCTCGAATTCAAAGCCTTTGCGAAGCGCTTGCGCGANGGGGCNCCGAAGCCCGAAAAAAAGCAGCCCGAAATGCTCGATTTATTTGCCGATTTTGCCCCGTCGGTCGAGCGCGCGGATTCCGACGGCCTTCTTGAAGGGGGAAAAACGGGTAATTTTACCACTCAACTTNTTGAAACTGAAGCGTTTGCGNAAGAAAATTTTTGTACGCTTTTTTCGGCCAAAAAAATCGGCCTTGCCACTTTTGCGAGCAATTTCGAGCCGATGAGCGGCCGANTGGTCGGAATGAGCTTCGCNCTCGACGACGGACGGTCGTTNTATGTCGCACTGCCGACTGACGAAAATGAGCGCCGGAAAATTCTNGAAATNTATCGCCCGCTTTTCGAAAGCGAAGAAATTGAGAAAATCGGGCACGACCTCAAGCGCGACGTTCTGCTCCTCGCCCGCTGCGGCATCGACCTGCGCGGCCCNCTCTTTCGACACTATGCTCGCGCACTATGTGGTGCAGCCGGAATTGCAGCACGACCTCTTCTTCCTNTCCGAACACTATCCCGTTGGCGGCCGCCTCGGCGGCGAAGAGCGCTTTGGCCCCAAGGGAAAAGACGGCGCGCGCTTCTCCACGTTTGCGCCGGCCGAGGTGAGCGCGTTTGCCTGCCGCTGCGCCGAACTGCCNCTGCGCCTGCGCCCCTTGCTGGAGCAGGAAATGCGCGCCGACGGCGTGGAACGCGTCTTCAGCGAAATCGAAATGCNGCTCATGCCCGTCCTGGCTCGCATGGAGCGCGAGGGCGTCCGCCTCGACACCGACATTCTGAGCGGGGTGGGGGAGGGCTTTNCNCGCAGNTTGGANGAAATCGAGAAAGAAATCTACCGCCTCGCCGGCCACCCCTTCCTCATCAGTTCGCCGCGGCAGGTGGGCGAGGTGCTCTTCGACGAACTCCGCATTTCCGACAAGGCCAAAAAGACCAAGTCNGGCCAATATTCCACGAACGAGGAAATTCTGCAGGGACTCAAGTCGGCGCANCCCATTGTGGGGCAGATTCTCGAGCATCGCAAGCTGAAAAAATTGCTTTCCACCTACATCGACGCCCTGCCCAAGCTCATCAATCCGCAAACCGGCCACATTCACACCAATTTCAATCAGGCAGTCACCGCCACCGGCCGCCTGAGCTCGTCGAATCCNAATCTGCAGAACATTCCCGTGCGCGGCGAGGACGGTCGCGAGATTCGAAAAGCCTTCGTGCCCGAGCCCGGACAGATTTTCTTCTCCGCCGATTATTCCCAAATAGAACTGCGCATCATGGCCCACCTGAGCGAAGACCCGCACCTCGTCGAAGCCTTCCGCGAGGGCCACGACATTCACGCCGCCACCGCCGCGCGCATTTTCAAAAAGCCCATTGCCGACGTGTCGCGCGACGAGCGACGCAAAGCCAAGACCGCCAATTTCGGCATCATCTACGGCATTTCCGCCTTCGGGCTCGCCGAGCGCATGGAGGTGCCGCGTTCAGAGGCCAAGGCGCTCATAGATTCCTATTTCGAGACTTATCCCAAAGTGGCCGAGTTCATCGAGAAAAGCAAGGAGGCAGCGCGCCAAAAAGGCTATATTGAGACCGAGTTCGGGCGCCGCAGATATCTGCCCGACATCAACAGCCGCAACGCCGTGGTGCGGGGCTACGCCGAGCGCAATGCCGTGAACGCGCCCATCCAAGGCACGGCGGCCGACATCATCAAGATTGCGATGATACGCATCGACCGCCGCATGCGCGAAGAAGGCTTCCAATCGAAAATGATTCTCCAAGTCCACGACGAACTCAACTTCTCCGTCGTCCCCGCCGAGTTGGACCGCCTGCGCGCCCTCGTGATTGAGGAAATGCAGGGCGCCTGCCCGCTGCGCGTCCCCTTGGAAGCCGACTGCGGCACGGGCGCCAATTGGCTCGAAGCGCACTGATTCAAAAAAGAGCCGAATCTTTCGATTAAACCGCAGTTTTTGCGCAAAAAAACCGCCTGCTCCCAAATGAGAGTAGGCGGCTTTTTTTGATGCGAACGCTTTAATCGAAATTTTCAAGGCAGCGCGTTGTCGAAACCTCCCAGCTTTTGGCGAAAACTTCCCAACTTTTGCGCAAAACCTCCCAACTTTTTCTGAAAACTTCCCATGTTTTCACTACGCTCCGGCTTCGGCGAGCGAAAAGGCGGCCGCGGCGAGCGTCAGAGTCCCAACTTTTCGGAGAGTTCGAGCATGCGGCGGATGGGGCGAACGGCCTTCTTGGCCACGGCGGCGGGCACGTCCACCTGCGGAGCCTCGTTCTTGAGGCAGTCGTAGAGCTTTTCGAGCGTATTCAGCCGCATATACTGACACTCATTGCAGGCGCACGTTTTTTCGCCGCTCACCTCGGGCGGAACGGGGAAGAAACGCTTCTGCGGCGCCTGCTTCTGCATTTCGTGGAGGATGCCGCTCTCGGTTGCCACGATATATTCCTCGTCGGGACCGCTCACGGCCTCCTTGAGCAGGCGGGCGGTGGAGCCCACAACGTCGGCCACCTTCAGGACGGGGCCTTTGCACTCGGGATGCGCCAGCACTTTGGCGGCGGGGTGCTCGGCCTTGAGCGCCAGAATCTTTTCGACCGAGAAGCGCTCGTGGACGTGGCACGCGCCGTCCCACAGCAGCATGTCGCGACCCGTGATGCTATTGATGTAGGAACCGAGGTTTTTGTCGGGACCGAAGATGATTTTCTCGTCCTTCGGGAAGCTTTCCACAATCTGCCGCGCGTTCGACGAAGTCACGACGACGTCGGTGACCGCCTTAGTGGCCGCCGAGGTGTTCACGTAGGAGATTACGGTGTAGCCCGGGTGCGCCTTCACAAACTTGGCGAACTCCGGTCCGGGACAACTCTCGGCGAGGCTGCAAGAGGCGGTTTCATCGGGAATTAGGACCACTTTTTCGGGACAGAGAATCTTGCAAGTCTCGGCCATAAAGTGGACGCCGCACATCACGATGATGTCGGCGTCGGTTTGCGCCGCTTTTTGCGCCAATGCGAGCGAGTCGCCCACGAAATCGGCGAGGTCTTGGATTTCGCCAATCGTGTAATAGTGCGCGAGAATCACGGCGTTTTTCTCTTTGGCAAGGGCGCGAATTTTTTGGGCCAGCGCCGGCGCGGAGGTCTTCTCTTTCATAGTTTTTTCAATATTTAAACGTGCTTCCGCCGAGGAATTCGCGCAGCAGCGAGGTGGGCGGCAGGCCTTTGGTGCTGATGGGTTTCAGGTAGGAGAGGAATTTGCGCAGTCGGTAGGCTTCGGAATACTCCGGCGCGTGTTCGGGCACGCGTTCCAAGAGGGGCAGCGCCTGCGTGCTGATGGCGGCCAATTCGAAGAGCAGGGCCGTGTTCATCATCTCGTCGGCCTCCTCTTGGAAGGGGAATATCCATTTTTGTTCGCCCGCCCTCACCGACGGCCAGCGCTTGATGGTTTCTTCGGCCGAATAGCCGCGATATTTGTAGTCGCGCACGATGCGGCGCAGCAGGCGGTTGTCGGTCGTGGGAATATAGTTGTGGTCGTCGAGCATGATAGTCGTGAGCGCCGACGCATATATTTTGAATTTGCGTTCGTTGGGAATCTTCTCAGTGAGCAAGGGATTGAGCGCGTGAATGCCCTCGAGAATGAGGATGTTGTCGGGGTCCAAATGCAGGCGCGTGCCGCTCTTCTCGCTGCGTCCGGTTTGGAAATTATATTTGGGCAGTTCCACCTCCTCGCCCTTGAGCAGGGCTTCGATTTGCTCGTTGAGGAGTTGTCGGTTCAAGGCATCGATGTGTTCGAAGTCGAAGTCGCCCTTCTCGTCCTTCGGCGTTTGGTCGCGGTCCACGAAATAATTGTCCAATTCCACGGCGACGGGGCGCTTTCCGCTGGCCCAAAGTTGAACGCTGAGCCGCTTCGAAAAGGTAGTCTTGCCGCTCGACGACGGGCCCGCTATGAGCACCACTTTGATGTTCTCGTTCTCGGCGATGCGGTCGGCCATGCGGCTGATTTTTTTCTCCTGCAAAGCCTCGGATACATTGATGAGTTCGTTGGTGCGACCCTTCTCGCAAGCCTCGTTGAACTCGCCGATGGTGGACACGCCGAGGATGTGCTGCCAGCGATGCTGCTCGCTGAAAATGTCGAACATCTTTTGCTGGTCCACCATGGGCTGCAGCTGCGTGGGATTCTTGGGGTCGGGCACGCGAAGCAGCACGCCGTCGTGATAGGGCACCACGTCGAAGAGCGTGAGCTGGCCCGTGCGAATCAGCAGGGAGCCATAGAAATAGTCGGGCAGCCCCTCGAGCGTATAATAGAACGTGTAGAGCGCGCCGAGCCCCTCGAGCAATTTTGCCTTGTTCTCGCGGCCGTGTTCGCGGAAGAGTTTGATGGCCTCGTCGGTGGGACAGCTCACGCGATGGAAGGGATAGTTGGCCTTCACGATTTCGTGCATGCGCTCACGCAGGGCGTCCACCACGTCGGCCGTCACGCCGCCTTCAATGCCGAAGATGCGGCAGTAGTAGCCGTTGGAAACCGGCGTGTCGATGCGGATTTGCGCTTTCGGATAGAGGTCGACGACAGCCTTGTAGAGCACGAAAAAAAGCGAGCGCGTGTACGTTCGCAAACCCGACGGCGACGTGATGTCGAGAAACTCCACGTCCTTGTCGCTGAAGAGCGTGTAGTGCAGCCCTTCCACCTTGTTGTTCACCTTGGCGCTCGTGCAGCCGTAGGGCATCTGCAGGTCGAGCATTTCATAGACGTCCTCCAGTCGNAAACCCGTGGGAACCTTGTGCGAACGCCCCGTATTTTTGCAGCGAATACTGATATTTTTTGGCATAATCGTGGATTAGATTTTTAAAATTCTTCGCAAAGGTAGGATATTCTGCCAAAAAATCAGAAAAATTGTTCGAAAAACGCTCAAAATTCATTGTCTTTTCACACGAAGCGTTGGCCAAATGGAGGAGAAGGCTTAATTTTGCAGCGTCGACGGTGTGCCGCGCTCCNCGGAGCCTCCGGCGCTCAAAAGGGAAGCGGGTGAGAGTCCCGCGCAGTCCCGCTGCTGTGATTTCCATTAGTCGCGNGTCCCTTCGTACGCACCACTGAATGCAAGCCCGCTGCCGCGCAGCGCGTTTGCCGTTTGGGAAGGTTCGGACGCGCGAGGAAAAAGCCAGAAGACCTGCCGCCGACCCCCCGAAGAGGGGCCTTCGACGCTTCCCGTGGGATGGAACGCGCCGAAAATGCTTTCTTTCGCAATGATTCAGNCTGCCAACGCATTCATCTTGAAGCGCTTGCGNCTGTCGGCGGCGTGGCTCGTGGTCGCGGCGGCGATGGGCGCACCCTCCGCTCACGCCCAAACGCGNGAGCAGGGGCTCAGCGGCGCCGTGGTCGAGGCCGACGTGCTCTCNGCGCAGTCCGCCCTGCCGCTCCAACGCCTCGATTCGCTCGCCTTCAGGCGGCGCGGCGTGAGCAGTCTCTCCGACGCGCTGCGCCGAATGGGCGGCACCAACGTGCGCGACTATGGCGGCGCCGGCGGACTCAAGANCGTGAGCGTCAGAGGCCTTGGCGCCACGCATACGCAGGTGGTGCTCGACGGACTCTGCGTGGGCGACGCCCAGAGCGGCCGCGTCGATTTGAGCCGCTTNCCCCTTGTGCGCCTGCGGTCGGTCGCGCTGAGCGTCGGCGGGGCTCCTTCGCTGCTGTGCCCCGTTCGCGAACAGGGCGCCGCCGTCGTGCGCCTCACGTCCTACCTGCCGCGCGANCAAAGCCGCCCCGTGAGCGGCCGCGCAAGCATTGGCGTGGGCAGTTTCGGCGCCGTGGAGCCCGCCGCCTTAGTGGCCGGCAGGGTGGGGGAGCGCCTATATTATAATATGTCGGCCCACTTTTCGTATGCCGACAATGCCTACCCCTTCAGGCTTGAGAATGGGAAAAAAACACATACCGAAAAACGTCGCAACAGCGACCTCGACGAGGGAAGCGGCGAGGCCAACGCGCTCATCCTGCTCTCCGACTCCGCCAAAATACGCGCCAAAGTCCACTACGCCCTGAGCCGCCGCAATTTGCCCGGGCCGGTTTATTATTATGTGGCCGACAATCACGAGCGCCTGCGCAGCGAACGCCTTTTTGCCCAAGCGCGCTTCGACGGCGGCGGCACGTGGCGCACCTTCGCAGCCGCGAAATTCGACTTTGCCGCCACCCACTATCGCGATGTCGATGGCGGCTACAGCGGCGGCGAGTTGCGCCAAAATTATTGGCAGCGCGAAGCCTATTTCACGGCCGGCGCGTCGCGCACGGTGGGCCGCTTCGAAGCTGCCGCGGCGGCCGACTACGTTTTTCAGTCGCTCTCGTCCAACGTCGTCGGCTCCGATGGCGTGCGCCGACACACCCTGCTCGGCAGCCTGAGCGCCGCGGCCGACTTCGATGCCGTTCAAATCACCGCGCGCCTCGTCGGAACGGCCGTTTGCAATTCGGCTGCCGACGATGCCGCCCGTCTGTCGCCCGCGCTGTCGGCTCGTTGGCGCGCGTTGAAGCTGCCGCGGCTGCGCCTCACGCTTCGCGCCTTCGCCACCACCACTTTTCGCGCGCCGACGTTCAACGAAAACTACTTTTTCCACTATGGTTCTGCCACGCTCAAGCCCGAACGTGCGCGGCAGTTGGGCGGCGGCGCGGCGATGGAGTGGCGCTCCGATGAAAAGGCCCCGCGGCTCACGCTGCGCCTCACGGCCGACGCCTACGCCAACCGCGTGTCCGACAAAATCTCGGCCCTGCCCGTCTCGATGTTCGTCTGGCGAACGGTGAACTTGGGCAGCGTGCGCGCCGCCGGANTCGATGTTTCGCTTGATGGGGCTTGGNAATTGCGAGAAAAACATTCATTTTTGCTTGCGGGCGCCTTGAGCCTGCAGCGCGTGGCCGACTACAGCGACGCCGCCCGCCTGTCCTATCACCACCAACTGGCCTACACGCCCAAGGCGGCGGGCAATGCGTCGTTGGCGTGGGAGAACCCGTGGCTCAATGCGAGCGTGAGCGTCGTGGCGGCCGGCGCGCGCTGGACCAACAACGAGCACGTCGCCGGCACCCGCTTGCCCGCCTACGCCGAAGTGGGCGTCTGCCTTTATCGCGCCTTCCGCCTCGGCCACTGCGGCCTCGATGTGCGCGCCGATGTGCTCAATCTTTTCAATGCGCACTACGAAATCGTGGGGAACTACCCCATGCCCGGGCGCGCCTGCCGTCTGACTGCGAATTTCTCATTCTAAATTTTCAAAAATATGTTTCAAAATCAATTTTTCTTTCTAAATTTGCGTCGTCTTTGCCTCGCTCTGCCTCTCCTCCTATTCTTCGCCGGCTGTTCGAGCGATGGCGACGACCCCGACGAGCCCGAAATCCTCCCGGAAGTGCTCGAAGGCATTCAGACCAAGGGAAATGTGCTCATTGTGAGCCAAGGAAATCAGGGGAACAAGGTCGCCGGCGAACTCGACCTCTACAGCGTCGCCTACGACAGCGTTTTCACGAGTCTCTTCGCTGCCGAGAACGGGTTTGCGCTCGGCTATACGCCCGAAAATGCCGCCATCTTGGGCGATGACATCTATGTGGCCGTGTTCGACGAGAACCTTGTTCAAATTGTGGACAAACAGACGCTGCGCCACGTGGGTTCGCAGCCCGTGGAATCGCCGCAATGCGTCGTGAGCGACGGCACCTACGTCTATGCCGCCTCCAACTCCGGTTTTATCAAGCGTTTTCGCGGCCGCGAGACTGCAGCGGACAGCCTCTACGTAGGTCCCAATCCGATGGGCCTCGCCGTGAGCGGCGACTACGTCTATTGCAGCGTGAGCGACGCCTATAATTGGGAGGGCGGCTATGCCAACGGCAAACGCGTGGCCAAGATTTCGCGCGCCAACTTCAGCATCGAAAAAGAAATTGCGGTGGGCATCAATCCGAACACCCTCGTCGCCGACGGCGCCGGCAATATCTTCCTCGTCTGCAGCGGCAATTTCGCCGACGTTCCCTCGCGCGTTTGGAAGATTACGAGCACCGACGAGGCTGTCGAAATGGCCGATGGCGCCTTTATTTCCGCCCGCAACGGCGTAGTCTATATCATCAAAAGCGAATCCGACTATTCCGCTTGGCCCACGGTCTCCACAGTGAATTCCTACGCCGCCTATTCCGCCGACGGCACGGCTCGGACGTTTAATGTGGCCAACGGTCCCGCCGCGCCGACGGGCATCTTCGCCGACCCCTACTCCGACCGCGTTTATATCACCGCCGATGCCGCCGCGGGCAACTACAGTTCGCCGGGCCGCCTCTACGTCTGCGACAGCGCCGGCCGCGTGCTTTCGCAAAAGCGCACCGGCATCCATCCCTACTCCCTCATTTTCGTGCAATAAGAAATCGGCTTTCGAAAAATCCGAAGCACCTGCTCGCCAAAAGATGTAGATGTTTTTCGCAAAACATGTACATCTTTTCGCCAAAACATGTACATCTTTTCGGAAAAACATGTACATCTTTTGGCAAAAAGCAGGCACCGCGTTTTTCTGCGATGCCTGCTAAGGGATGGATTTAGTGGACTAAGGGATGATTTTAGTGGCGCACGTAGCGCTTGAACGTGAGGTCGAAGGTTTCGGCCTCGGCCTGTGCTTCTTCGTCCAAGCCATCGATTCCGGTGGAGAGGAAGGCGGCGTCGAAGGTGGCGTGCATTTCGTCGTCGCTCACACTGACGTTGCGCAGCACTTGGGCTTCGGGCATATTGCCCTCTTCGATTTGCTTTTTGATTTCGGCCTTCACTTGGTCCTGAATCATTTCGAACATGGAGCCCACTTCGGCGTTGTCGCCCACGTATTCGAGTTTGCTTTTCTCGTAGTCGCCGACGAGCGTGATGCTGTCGCCGGCTGCCGTCCACGTTCCGATGTTGGTGACTACGATGGCGCCGTCGATTTCTTCGGAGGGGATGAATATGCGGCCGGCGTAGGAACTGTCGGCGTTGAGGATGAGCGTGTATTTCATATCGGGCACCTCGGGCAAGAGTTCTTCGAACGAGGCGCGCCACGTTCCAACGAGTTTGTCGGCCTCGACGGCGGTTTGGGCAAAGGCACTGCCGGTCAGTGAGCCGACCAGCAAAAGGGCTGCAAAGAGAAGTTTTTTCATATTGCTTATGTGTTTAGATGAATTTCACTGCTTTTGATGTCGGATGAACGTGATTTCCACGTCGTTCAAGTCGGCGTCGGGGTCGTCGGCGTAGGTGTCGTCGTCGAAGTCGTTGAGCACGCCGATTTTCTCGTTCAGGTTCATGCGGGCGGTGAGGGCGTCGGCGCCGTCGAAGGCCACGCGGCGAAAGACGAACGTGCGGGGCGCTGCGCCGGCCGCGGCAGCCTGGACGAACGATTCGGAAATTTCGTCTTGCGCGGCTGCAAAAGCGCGGCGCATATTTTCGTCAGCGCCCATGTAGTCGATGCGCATTTGGGAGTAGTCGTAGAAGACCGTGATGCTGTCGCCGTTGGCCTCCCACGTGCCGCCGGAGACCACCACGAGGGCGCCGTTCACGTCGGCGGCAGGCAGAAAAAAGCGGTCGGTGTAGGAGCCGTCGGCGCTGAAAGTGAGCGCGAACGACATCGTGCTGTCGCCGTC
>Ga0065708_1006658_pt1 | contig 15193 bp, 14 predicted proteins | sample Hoacrofraction12_2_FD_59095 | JGI IMG/M metagenome (GOLD analysis project Ga0065708, IMG submission 59095) | Hoatzin crop microbial communities from Cojedes, Venezuela, sample from fiber fraction 12 v1 | ecosystem: Host-associated > Birds > Digestive system > Esophagus > Crop | place: Venezuela... | reverse complement strand
CGTTGGGTCTTAGTCCCAGACGCATTGATATCCTCATCGTAGCACCCGTCAATATAGAGTCTAGTTAAAATGGTAGTACCGCTACTATCAATAACCATTTTTTCCCGTTCTTCATCACCGGTTGAAACAAATATTCTCATTCAAGAATTATTTATACTTTTCCTTAATATTCTTCTGGATTCTTTTTTGCTTTTTTTGGAGTTCGATGATTTGGCGGAGGGCGGCTTCTTGTTCTTCGCCCTCGAGGCCGGGGAGGCTGCGACGGATGGTGTCGATGGAGTCCTCAACCTTCTTTTCGCTGTAGGTCAGCACCGATTTGGGGACATAGTTGGCGAGCCAGGAGTCGGTAGCGGTCATTGCCCCCTTAAGTTCCCGCACGGATAGCTGGTGCTTGTCAATGGCGATGTCTGCGGCGATGCCGGCAAGGGTACGGTCGGGTGAATCGAATAGTCTGGAGAGGATTTCTTCCTGCGAAAGCCCCTCGTCAAAGAGAGCCATATAGGCATCGTAAACCATTCTGTATCCGCCATTTACAAAACTATCACCCCGATATTCCAGAGCGCTCGCGATAAAGCCGGCCACGGTTTCAGGATTGTCAGGGTCGTACATTCCGGAGTCCGTTTCGAACTTGAGAATATCGGTGCCGTGGGTCAGCATAAAACTCAGCAGCTCGCTCTCGATAGGAGCCAGAATGCGGTTTTCCGGCACATAGGTATCGGAACTTGTTACCTGCTCGGCAGGCACTTCTGCTATATCGACAGGTGCTGAGCTCTGTGTCGGCTGCGCCCTTTGCGCCCTCTGGCGCTCCCGCTTTTCCTCTTCTATCAGACGCTTGCGGGTGGTATTCACCCTATTCTGAATGATATCTTCTTCCACTCCGAACTTTTCGGAGAGTGCCTGAATATATACCGAACGCTTGACTGCATCGGGGATGCGAGCCACCGTATCGGCAATGTCGTTTATGAAATTGGCCTTTTTCAGAGGGTCGCCGGCAGCGTCTGCCAGCAATAGGTCGGCCTTAAAATCCACAAAGTCCTTTTCATTGCTAGCAATGAACTCCTGCATCTCCGCCAGAGTGTGCTTGCGGGCATAGGAATCGGGGTCCTCCCCATCTGGGAGCAGCACCAGCCTTACATTCATCCCCTCTCCCAGAATCATGTCTACATCCTTGATTGAGGCCTTGATACCGGCAGAATCCCCATCGTTCATCAGGGTGATATTGTCGGTAAACTTCTTTATCAGGCGCACCTGCTGCACGGTGAGCGAGGTACCGCAGGGGGCAACCACATTGGTGATTCCCAGCTGATGCAGCATCACAAGGTCGAGGTTGCCCTCAACCAATATACACTTGTCCTGCCTCGAAATCTCGTTCTTGGCGTACCAGATACCCATAAGGATATTGCTCTTATGGTAGATTTCGGTTTCAGGGGAATTTACATATTTTGCGGGGTTGTCGGTCCTGAGGGTACGGCCGCTGAAGGCAATGGTGCGCCCGCTCAGCGACTGGATAGGGAACATCACCCTCTCGCGGAACTTGTCGGCAAGGGTGCCATCCTCCCTCTGCACCAGCAGTCCGGCATCCAGCAGATACTCCTCTTTATAGCCGGCCGCCTTGGCTGCTTGCAACAGAGACCCGCTTCGCCCGGAAGGAGCCCAGCCTAGGCCGAATTTCTTGATTGTAGCGTCCTCCAGCCCGCGGGAAAGGAAGTATCTATATCCGGCATCCACCCCTTCGCCGGGGGTCTGCAGCTGCTCGGCAAAGTACTTTTGAGCAAACTCCGACACCAGCAAAAGGCTCTCGCTGCGCTGCCTGCGCTCTATTTCCTCCTCGCTCAGTTGCTCCTCGACAACCTCGATATGATACTTGTTGGCAATGTACTTCAGGGCATCGGTATAGGAGCAATGCTCATGCTCCATCACAAAACCCACAGCTGACCCGGCCTTGCCACAGCCAAAGCATTTATAGATGCCCTTGGCGGGCGATACATAAAAAGATGGGGTCTTTTCGTTGTGGAACGGGCAGCAGGCTACATAGTTAGCTCCGCGGCGCTTGAGCGTCACGAAGTCCTCAACAACTTCCTCGATTCGGGCAGTGTCAAGTATGAGCTGAACTGTCTCCTGCGGTATCACGATGCTATCTCACAAAGGAATTTAATGCGCACAAGCCTGATTTCAAGTTCCTCGCAATCGCCTCCAAGGGCATTGATTGCATCCTCAACCGAATCGGACTTTGCCTCGTTCTTGAAATAATCGTAAATCTCCTCAACGATTTCCTCGTCAAGATTCTCTTTAATATAATAGTCCAGATTGAGCTTGGTGCCAGTCGAAACGATAGCTTCGATTTCGTCCATCAACTCGTCTATTTCGAGGTTTTTCAGGCTTGCAATGTCCTCCAGGGCCATTCGCCTGTCTACACTCTGGATTATAAAAATCTTGTTTGCACTCTTGTTGGGAGTAGACTTCACCACAAAGTCGTCGGGGCGGATGATATCGTTTTCCTCGACATACTTCTTGATTAGCTTGATGAATTCCTCGCCGAACTTGTGCGCCTTACCCTCGCCTACGCCCTGGCAGTTCTTGAGTTCGTCGTAGGTGATAGGATAAAGGATGGACATATCCTCCAGCGCAGGGTCGCCAAAGATAATCCAAGGCTGAAGGTTCAGGCGCTTGGAAAGGTTCTTGCGCAGGTCCTTGAGCATTGAAAGCAGGGTCGCATCGCCTCCGCCGCCCTTCATTGCGGCAGCTGCTACTGCGGTTTCCTCATCGTCCTCATCCTCATCTTCATCGCCTTCGGCGAACTCCCTATCCTCAACCAGAGGCAGCTCCCAAGGGTTCTGGAAGAACTGCTCTCCCCTTTCGGTGACATGGATGAGTCCGTAGGTTTCGATTTCCTTTTCCAGCAGGCGGGCAACCAGTCCCTGATGGATAACGGTGCACCAGAACTTCTCGTTGTGCTCATCACCAAGCCCAAAGAAGGGCAATTCGTCGTGCTTGTAGGACTTTATCATAGCGTTCTCGACACCTGCAAGGATGCAGGCGAGATGCTCCATCTTGAAGTGCTCGGGCAGGCTCTTGATAAGCTCGATTACCAAGCGCATGTCCTCGCGGCCGTCGAACACCGGCTTTGGGTGCAAACAGTTGTCGCAATTCCCGCAGTTATCCTGCTTGTATTCCTCACCGAAGTAATTGAGCAGCAGCTTTCTACGGCACTGCCCCGACTCGGCGTAAGCCACCACCTCGGTAAGCAGCTGGCGGTTGATTTCCTGCTCGGCAATGGGCTTGCCCTGCATGAATTTCTCCAGCTTCTGGATATCCTTGTAGCTATAGTAGGTGAGGCAGATGCCCTCCTGGCCATCACGGCCGGCACGCCCAGTTTCCTGATAGTAGCTCTCTATGCTCTTGGGGATGTCGTAGTGGATTACAAAGCGCACATCGGGCTTGTCGATGCCCATTCCAAAGGCGATGGTGGCCACAATAACATCCACCTCCTCCATCAAGAAGGCGTCCTGATTATCGGCCCTCACCTTGGCATCCAGCCCGGCGTGATAAGGCAGCGCCTTCACCCCGTTTATGCTAAGGAATTCGGCCATTTCCTCCACCTTTTTGCGGCTGAGGCAGTATACAATGCCGGATTTTCCAGAATGTTGGCGGATAAACTTGACTATATCCTTGTCGGCGTCGACCTTGGGGCGAATCTCGTAGTAGAGGTTGGCCCTATTGAAGGAAGACTTGAAGATTTCGGCATCGGGAATGCCCAAGCTCTTGAGGATGTCGCTCTGCACCTTGAGGGTTGCGGTTGCAGTCAGGGCAATAATCGGCGCACGCCCTATCTGGTCAATCAAGGTGCGGATTCTGCGGTATTCAGGGCGGAAGTCATGTCCCCATTCCGAGATACAGTGGGCCTCGTCCACCGCATAGAACGATATCTTGATTTCCTTTAGGATTGCAACATTATCCTCTTTTGTAAGGGATTCTGGGGCCACATACAGGATTTTGGTCTTGCCCGAAATCAGGTCGGCACGCACTTCCTCAATCTGCTGCCTGTTGAGCGAGGAGTTCAGGAAGTGGGCGATGCTTTCGCTGCCGCTTTCGAAGCCGCGAAGCACATCTACCTGGTTTTTCATCAGGGCAATCAGNGGTGAGATTACTATCGCTGTGCCCTCGGCAACAAGGGCCGGGAGCTGGTAGCAAAGCGATTTGCCTCCGCCCGTGGGCATCAGCACGAAGGCATCACCGCCATTGAGCAGATGGTTGATTATCCGCTCCTGGTCGCCCTTGAAATTGTCGTAGCCGAAAAATTCCTTTAGAGTCTTATGTATTTGCGCCGAAAAATCTGTCATGAATCCTATTTTGAAAGTGTGTGAATTGCTAGTCCTGAACGGAGTTTAGGTTCAAACCAGGTTGTCTTGGGAGGCATGATATTGCCCGTGTCGGCAATATTAATCAGCTGTTCCATAGACACCGGATAGAGAGCAAACGCAACTGCCATTTCGCCGGAATCCACCCTGCGGGAGAGTTCTTCCAACCCGCGAATGCCACCCACGAAATCTATCCTCTTATCGGTACGCAAGTCCTTGATTCCCAATATCTTATCCAGTACAAGATTCGACAGCACGGTAACATCCAGCGCCCCGATGGGGTCAGAATCGTTGTAGCGTCCGGGCTTAGCCTGGAGGCTATACCACTTGCCACCAAGATACATCGAGAAGTTGTGTAGCGAACTGGGATGATAGGGCTGTGTTCCCTTTTCCTCAACCTCAAAATCGGCCTTGAGAGCCTCGATAAGCTCGGCCTCGCTCAGACCGTTAAGGTCCTTAACTACACGGTTGTAGTCGATAATCTTGAGCTGGCTTTCGGGGAAGCATACTGCCATAAAATAGTTGTACTCCTCCTCGCCGGTGTGATTGGGGTTCTGGGCCCGCTTTTCAGCTCCTACCCTTGCTGCAGCGGCGGTGCGATGATGCCCGTCGGCAACATAGAAGGCATCCACCTCTTCGGTGAACACGCGGGTGATTTCAGCTATATCGGCATCGTCGCTGATGGGCCACAGGCGGTGCCTGAACTCGTTTTCATCGACGAAGTCATATTCGGGGTCGGCACTGGTTGTAACCTTCAACACAATGGCATTGATTACGGGATGGTCCTTGTATGCAAAGAACACAGGCTCAATATTGGCGTTCTGGATGCGTACATGCACCATGCGGTCATCTTCCTTGTCCTTGCGGGTAAGCTCGTGCTTCTTAATCTTGCCGCTGGCGTAGTCATCGGTATGAGCGCAAAGCACCAGACCGTACTGGGTGCGGCCTTCCATTGTCTGGGCATACACATAGTATTGCTCCTTGGCATCGCGCTTGAGCCATCCCTTGGCCTGCCATTCCTTGAAATTCTCCACTGCCTTGTCGTATACCTTGGGGTCGTGGTCGGGCAGAATGGGGTTAAAGTCAATTTCGGGCTTGGTGATGTGTAGCAGGCTCTTTTCCCTTGCCATCTTTGCTGCCTCTTCGGAATTGAGGACATCGTATGGCGGAGCCGCTACCTGGGTAACTATATTTTTCGGGGGCCTAAGGGCCGCAAAAGGTTTAACCTTTACCATAATAATTTAGTTTAGTGTTATTTGTTTACTTGGAATCGGGTGTTGCCGGTGGCAAAATAGTCCACAATCTGACGGGCAGCGGCGAGACCTGCGTTAATGTTGGCCTCAGCGGTCTGGGCGCCCATTTTCTTGGGGGTTGCAAAGATGCGAACTCCGAACTTTTCCTTGAGTTCGGCATAGTTGTCGGGAGCTACATCGGTGATGTATTTAAGGTCTGCACGGTCCTCCAGGACCTTTGCCAGCCCGGCCTCGTCGATAACCTCCTTGCGGGCGGTGTTCACTAGGGTTGCCCCCTTCGGCATCTTGGTGATAAGGTCGTAGCCAATGGAACCGATGGTTTCGGGAGTTGCAGGGATGTGGATGGATACAAAATCGCAGGTGCCGTAGAGCTCGTCAAGGTCCTTTGCCGGAACTGCCCCACCCTCAATAATCTTCTCTGCAGGGAGGAAGGGGTCGATGGCCTTAACCTTCATTCCAAGGGCTTCAGCCTTCTTGCCAACCAGCCTTCCGACATTGCCAAACGCCTGAATGCCAAGGGTTTTACCTTGAATTTCAGAGCCAGTTGCGGGAGTGAACTGGCCCCTGCTCATATAAATCATCATAGCTATTGCAAGCTCTGCAACCGCATTGGAGTTCTGGCCGGGAGTGTTCATTACAACCACCCCGTGAGCGGTGGCGGCAGCAAGGTCAACATTGTCGAAACCTGCTCCGGCGCGAACCACAATCTTCAGATTGGGAGCGGCATCAAGCACCTCGGCAGTCACCTTGTCGGAGCGGATGATAAGGGCGTTCACATCGGCAACAGCCTTTACCAAATCGGCTTGTTCGGGATACTTTTCCAGCAGTTCTACGCTGTGACCTGCATCCTCAAGTATCTGCTTAATCCCAGCTACGGCTGCCGCAGCAAAGGGTTTTTGGGTAGCTATAAGTACTTTCATTTCTTGATGCTTTCAAATTCCTGCATAGTCTGCACCAGAGCTTCAACATCCTCCTGGGTGCAGGCGTTGTAAAGACTTGCGCGGAAGCCACCTACGCTGCGGTGTCCCTTGATACCAACCATTCCCCTCTCCTTTGCAAAGGTTAGGAATTCATCGGCAAGGTCCTCATAGCCGGGGGCCATGACGAAGGGAACATTCATGATTGAGCGGTCCTCAACCTCGGCAGTGCCCACAAACAGAGGGTTGCGGTCGATTTCTGCATAGAGAGTGGCAGCCTTCTTCTCGTCGATAGCGTGGATTGCATCGATACCGCCGATGCCCTTGAGCCACTTCAGAGTCTCGTTCATGATGTAAATTGCGAAAACAGGAGGGGTGTTGAACATCGAGCCCTTGTCGATATGGGTGCGATAGTCCAGCATTGTAGGGATGTAGCGGCTAACCTTGCCGAGCGCATCCTTGCGGATGATGGCGAAGGCAACGCCGGCAGGGCCTGCATTCTTCTGTGCACCGCCGTAAATCATGGTATACTTGCTAACATCAACCCTGCGGCTGAGGATATCCGAAGACATATCGGCAATCAGCGGGCAAGGGCAGTCAATATCCTTCTTGATTTCGGTGCCGTAGATGGTATTGTTGGTGGTAATGTGCAGATAGTCAAGGTCTGCGGGAATCTCGAAGTCCTTGGGGATATAGGTGTAGTTCTTGTCCTTCGAGCAGGCGATTGCGTAGGCATCACCCAGCCCCTGAGCCTCCTTGAGAGCCTTGTGCGCCCAAACGCCGGTATCGAGGTAGGCAGCCTTGTGCTCCAGGAAGTTCATTGCTACATAAAGGAACTGAAGGCTTGCGCCACCTCCCAGGAAGACTGTTTCATAGTCGTCGGGAATATTAAGGATTTCCTTCCAGAGGGCGCGGGTCTCCTCCATTGTCTCCTCCCACTCCTTGGTGCGGTGGGAAATGGAAATCAGGGATACGCCCGTTCCCTTAAAGTCCAGCAAGGCCTCGCGGGCATGGTCGATGGCAACCTGTGGAAGCAGGCAAGGGCCTGCATTGAAAACATGAACCTTACTCATAGCATTTTGATTTTATTCTTAAAGATACCAATTTTTTCTATATGTTCCAAAAAATCCTTCTCTTTATTTAAAGGAATTGCCAGTTCGAGGCTGCAATCCTGGGCAAAATCGCGGCCGGTAGCTTGCAGGCCGAAGTTCTTGAGTTCCCTTTCCACCGCGGGCATCTGAGAATAGTCAAAACCTATCCTATAATGACGGGAGGCGGTTTTCTCCACTACCGTTGCAGCGGCAAGTGCATCGGCGGTAGACATCTTATAGGCCCGAATCAGCCCCGGCACCCCCAGCAGGATGCCCCCGAAATACCTCACTACAACCACCAGCACATCCCTCAGTCCTGCCGAATCTATCTGCCCAAGAATCTGCTTGCCGGCTGTTCCCGAAGGCTCCCCATCGTCATTTGCCCTCCAGATGCCCTCCTTGGAAAGATAGGGCCCGTCGGCACCTTCTTCCACCTTGGCAATCCTGTAGGCGTAGCAATGGTGACGGGCAGCATGATGTTCCCTGCGGAGCGCATCTACAATGGGCTTCACCTCTGATTCTGAAGCAATTGGATACGCGTAGGCGATGAAACGGCTGCCATTGTCCTTGAACAGCCCTTGAGATTGTTTTGAAATAGTGTTATATTTATCGGTCATAAGGATAACCAAATTTAGCAAAAATCTCGTATATTCGCAATGTGTATTTAAATTTTTGTTGAAATGACCTATAAATTCAGTGTCACCCTTGAGGGTTTGAAAGGCTTTCTCCGCGTTTATGCGGTGAACGGGTCCAACACCCTCTACACCTTTCACAAACAACTGCGGTCCGACTTGGAATTCCCCCAGGACCAGCAGATTCTGTTCAAGGCCTTTGATGCCGCAGGCAATGTGGTTGCCCGCTACGCCCTAATAGACCTGGGATTCAAGACCGTCGACGAGGTTAGCATCGAGGATGTAGTCAAGGCCGGGATAACAAAGTTTGTGTACTTCTACGACACCGTTTCCAAGAAGTATGTGATTATCACACTGGATGGAAAGGCCGACAAGGAGGTTCCCCAGCCCGTGATTCTGGAGTCCAAGGGTCCGCTGCCGATAGAGTTCGAGAACGGCTATGTAGCCTACGAGGACTTGCCCGAAGACCAAAAGCACCTGCCGGGAGAGAAGAAGAAACGCAACCCGCTTGCCGACCTGCTCGGAATCGAGGATGAGGACGATGAAGACGACGAGGACGACGAGGATGAAGATGAGGAGGACGATGAGGACAAGGAGGAAGAAGAAATCCTATACGACGAAAACGAATAAAAAAAGCCCGGCCAATCGGTCGGGCTTTTTTATTGATTATCAGAGCTTTACTTCTTTGCTTCCTCTGCTGCAACCTTCTCTACGAAAGGAGCAACCTTCTCGAGGTCAACATCGAAGATAAGGGTGGAGTTGGGCTCGATGCCCTGATTTCCACGCTCGCCATAGCCAAGGGCTGCAGGCACGAAGAGCCTGATCTTGCCACCTTCGCCAACGAGTTGGAGACCTTCCTGCCAACCCTTAACCACGCGGCTGAGTACCATGCGAACGGAGTCTGCATCTGCAGGAACCTCGTCAAATACCTCACCGTCAAGGGTTTCGCCCTTGTAGCGTACCCATACAGTATCCTTTACGCTGGTAGGCTTGTTGGCGTTACCGGGCTCGAGGATAATGTACTGAAGGCCACTAGCGGTCTCAACAACATCCTTTGCGGTCTTGTTCTTGGCAAGGAACTTATCTTCCTTCTCCTTGTTTGCCAGCATCTTCTGGTTGCGGCGGTTCTCAAGGAATTTGCCGAATACCTCGTTCATTTCATTGGGGTCAATCTTGAACTGCTCACCGAATTCAGGGTCACGAGGGTTGCCCTGTGCCTTGAGGAAGTCGTTCATACCCTTCTTGATCTGGGCGTAGTTGAGGTCACCAAAGTCATAGCCCTTGATGAAGGAGCCAAAGTTGATACCTACAAGATATGATACTGAGTCAGTCAATGCCTTGCTGTTCTGGAAGTCATTGGCTGTCTTTACGGGTTCCTTGACTGCCTCGTTAGCAGCCTCCTCACCCTCTACCGGTGCCTGCTCTGTCTTGGCTTTGCAGGCAACAACTGCCAGTCCTATAAGAAGGGCTGCAAAAAATTTGTTTGTCTTCATTTTATAAAATTAATTTAAGGTTTGTCTAAAGTTCCCATGCAAGTGCAGAGGCTCCCAGGATGGCTGCGTCGGATTCCTTCAGCTGCGAGAAGAGAATCTTAACCTTGCCCCTCCAAAGAGGAAGAAGGTTGTCGTTCATTGCCTTGAGGGTAGGCTCATACAGGAATTCCTTGGCCCTTGCAAGGCCGCCGAAGAGCACAATTGCCTCGGGAGCGGAGAACTGCACAAAGTCTGCCAGCTTCTCGCCGAGGATGCGTCCGGTGAAGTCGAATACCCTGAGTGCAAGCTTGTCACCCTCCTTTGCTGCCTCGTATACATCCTTGGATGTAATTTCGGCAACATCGCGGAGGAGCGAAGGCTCGGAGCTCATTTCCAGCCACTCGCGAGCGGTGCGGGCAACGCCGATTGCGGAGCAGTATGCCTCGAGGCAGCCTGTCTTGCCACAACCGCAGAGGCGGCCATTGTGGCGAACTGCACAGTTGTGGCCAAGCTCACCGGCGAAACCGTCGGAGCCATAAACCACCTTGCCGTCAACCACGATACCGCTGCCGACACCTGTGCCGAGGGTAATCATGATGAAGTCCTTCATACCCTTTGCTACGCCGTAGGTCATTTCGCCCACTGCGGCGGCATTTGCATCATTGGTCAGCGCTACAGGCAGGCCGGTGGCATCCGAAAGCTTCTTTGCGAAGTCCACTGAGCCCTTTGCAGCCCAGGGAAGGTTCGGTGCAAAGGCGATTGTGCCTGTATAATAGTTACCGTTGGGGGCGCCTACGCCGATACCGCGGATTTCTCCGTGCTTGCCAGCCTCGGCAACCAACTTGATAACTGCCTCAGCCAGTTCCTTGATGATAACATCAGCGTCTGTGCTATTATTGGCCTTAACTACGCTCTGGGCAAGAACCTCGCCCCTGGCGTCTACGACACCGAGCTTGGAACTCTGTCCGCCGATGTCAATTCCTACTACATAGTCCTTTCCCATAATTATACTGGAATATCCTTGTTAATATTCTTGCTGCCGGCAACTGCATAGAAGAAGATGTATGCCAGCATGGCGATTACCAGCCAGTAGCTGTTCAGATAGCCTGCATTCTTTGCGATAACATCCTGAAGCAGAGGCATGATACCACCGCCGACAACCATGGTCATAAACAGACCGGAAGCCTGCTCGGTGTACTTTCCAAGGCCCTCAACACTCAGGTTGAAGATACCGCCCCACATGATTGAAGTGCAAAGACCGCAGAGGATCAGGAAGATAACGCTGAGCGGAATTACAGGGGTCTTCTGAGACTCGGCAAGCTTAGCGTTGATAGCTTCTACAGTAGGCTCGGTATTGAAGGTTTCTGCAAGGTCTGCAAGGTAGGGAGCGATAGCCTCATCGCTGGGATTAACGAGGTAATCCTCGGCAGCAGCCTTGTCCATACCGTTGTTTACAAGCACTCCAACTGTCTTATTATAAGGGTTATAGATGAACTTAGGAGCGTTCATACCCTTGGACTTGGGCAGGAAGATGGCAATCAACAGGAAGAGGATTGCAACGAGCGAAACGCTGGCAAGCTGAACGCGGGTGCTAACCTTGCCGCTGAGCAGGGTGCTCAGGAAACGGCCAATCATCATAAGCAGCCAGTAGCAAGCAGCAAATGCACCTCCGATAAGGGCACCATTTACAAGGATGCCTGCACCCTTTGAGGTGCTGTCGGAGAGGAAGAAGTTAAGCTGTGCAGGGATACCAATCTCGATACCTACATAGAAGAAGATGGCGATGATACCCAGAACCAAGTGCCTGAATGACCAGGCGCTGTGCTCGTAAACGGTATCCTTGCGCTCTGCTGCGGGTTCGGGAATCTGCACGCAAGAGATTATTACAAAGGCGATTGCAAACACTGCCATTGCAATGAAGAGCAGCGGAGCAACATCTGCCATGGTGGTCTTTTTGGTAACGGTGCCGATGAGTGCGCCGGTGAGGAAAGGGGTGAGGGTACCTACCAGTGAGTTGAGGGTACCACCGGTCTGGATGAGCTGGTTGCCCTTGTTGCCGCCACCGCCAAGCATGTTAAGCATGGGGTTCACAACGGTGTTGAGCATGCACACGCAGAAACCGCAGACGAATGCACCAAGCAGGTAAACATAGATGGCAGAATTTCCGAGGAAAGCCCTGCTGGAGAGCCACTGGATAACGATGCCGATGAAACCGGTTGCAAGTGCAATGAGGGTGGTCTTCTTGTAGCCGACCTTAAGCAACATCTTGCCTGCAGGGATACCCATGAAGAGGTAGGCTGCAAAGTTCATCATGTTACCCATCATTCCGGCCCAACTGTACTGCCCTTTCCAGATGTTTCCGAAAGGAGCCGCCATGTTGGTGACGAATGAAATCATCGCAAAGATGAAGCACATTGTCACAATGGCCACGGTGTTAGTTTGTTTCTTTGTCATTTTTATTAGTTTTTATGTTAATGATATTCAATCCAACGGCCTCCAGCCAAGTTTTGAGGGCATCGTCAATGGCATCGGGGCCGATTACAAGTGCCTTCAGCCCGGTGCCGAGAACATCCTTGCGGATGGGGGCCAGTATCTTGCCGTCGAGGGTCTTGAGGCGGGCTTTGTTCCAGAAGGAAAGCTTCTGGGCGGAAGCCAGCTTCAGCGCCTTTTCAAACTGCTTTTGTATCTTTTCGCCGCCACCTTGGACGGTCTTTTCAATGTCTTTTTTAAGGTCTTCTGCCGCCTGCGGGGAGCAGAGTACAAATTTGGGATTTGCCTCCAGATTCTTTCCTGCTTCCTGATAGGCCACGCTACCTCCGGAGCAGAGCATTGCAAGTTCTGCAAGACGGGAAAATTCCCTATTGACAGGGCCAGCAATAATGAGCTCATCGCCAGGTGCAACTCCCAGAGTTTCAGCCATTTGCAGAGCTGCTTCGGTATAATCGGGGAGGTCGGTTCCTGCAATGCGCCTGTCCAGCAGGTCCTTATGGTCGGTAAGGTATTTCACGCCCTTTTTTCTGAGCTCTGCAAGGTCCTCGGTAGAAAGCTTGAACTTGGCGCCTTCCTCCTCCTTGGCGGTGGTGCCTCCAGCATACATAATGCCCAGCTCCGCAATTATCAAGTCCTTGTATCCTAGCGAGTTGGGATAAACGGCATCGCCCTTTTTCAGACCCTTTGCCATTAGCCCTGCTGCCAGAATGCGGACCTCGTCCCTTGTCTTTTTGTAGGATGTCTTCACCCACTTACCTCCCTGCTTTTCTTGTAGGAAGGCTTCGTCGGCGTACATCTTAGTGTACTTTTCTACAAAATCGACAATGGTCAAGGCTTCTTCCATCTGCAATTAGATTAGGGATTCCTCCTGCTTGGGAGAGAACAGGCCATAGAGTTGGGCGTCAATCATATCGGTCACCTTCTCGAAGTCCTCGGGACGGTTACCGAACTTGATATTGTCGGCGTCAATGACCAGCAGATTGCCCTTGTAGTCCTTGATCCAGTTCTCGTACTTCTCGTTCAGACCGCTGAGGTAGTCGATGCTGATGCTCTGCTCGTACTCCCTGCCGCGCTTCTGTATCTGGGCAATGAGGTTGGGAAGTGTGGACTTAAGGTAAATAAGCAGGTCGGGATAGCCTACCAGCGACATCATCAGTTCAAAGAGGTCGGAGTAGTTCTCGAAGTCGCGGCTGCTCATCAGCCCCATATCGTGCAGATTGGGGGCGAAAATCCTGGCATCCTCGTAGATTGTACGGTCCTGGATAATCACATCGTCGGTCTTGGAGATTTCAACTACATCCCTGAACCTCTTGTTGAGGAAGTAGATTTGAATATTGAAGGACCAGCGCTCCATATCCTCATAGAAATCTGCCAGATAGGGATTGAAGTCGACGGGTTCGAACTTGGGAATCCATCCATAGTGGGCAGCGAGCATCTTGGTAAGGGTTGTTTTGCCGCTTCCGATATTTCCAGCTATTGCGATGTGCATAATATAATGTGTTAAAACTTACAAAGTTAAAAATTATTTAAATAAACCAAAGAGTTCGGCATCGATACGGTCGGTAATCATTGCAAAATCCTCGGGATTGTTCTTAAAATCTATGTTGTCGGTCTCGATTGTGAGCACCTTGCCCTCGTAGGTGGATATCCATTCCTCGTAGTGGCGGTTGAGGCCATCGAGATACTCGATGCTCATTGCCTGCTCGTATTCTCTACCCCTCTTTTGGATGTTGGCCACCAAGTGCTCGATGCTGGATTTAAGGTAAATCAGCAGCTCTGGCGGGCGCACCATGCTCATCATCAGGTTGAAGAGCTGCATATAGGTGTCGTAGTCGCGCTGGCTGAGGTTGCCCATCTCGTAGTTGTTGGCTACAAAGATGTGAACGCCCTCCATGAGGGTGCGGTCCTGGATTATGGTCTCCTTGCTCTTGGATATCTCCAGCAGGTCCTTGAACCTCTGGGCAAGGAAGTAGGTTTCGAGGTTGTACGACCATCGGGGAATATCCTTGTAATAGTCCTCGAGGTAGGGGTTGTAGGTAACACTCTCGAACTGTGGCTTCCAGCCATAGTGTTCCGCCAGCATGGTTGTAAGGGTGGTCTTCCCGCTTCCGATATTTCCAGCTACACCGATGTGCATTGCATTAGATTTTAGTCAGTCTACAAATTTAACATTTCTTTTGTAAATTTGCCAATCCAATCATCAAAAAGAATGGCAAACATCAAGCATTTTCATTGNAACGACTTTGGCGANAACTGCTATCTGCTTTGGGGTCAGGACCTTAAGGTGGTGATAATNGACCCCGGCTGCCTGCCCGGCGAGGAAAGCGAAAGGATTTTTTCTTTTATCGAGGAGAAGGGCCTAGCGCCCGCTGCGGTGCTGCTGACCCACGGGCATTTCGACCATATCTATGGGGTAGCAGCAATGCAGAAACGCTATAATATCCCCGTTTATATGAATCCCCTAGATGGGATATTGACTGAGTACAATGTGAATTTTCCCCATTTGCTAGGGATGCCGGCACCCGACCAGAATTTTAGCACCACCCCCGTTTCAGATGGGCAGGTGCTGGATTTTGGGGAGCTGAAGTTTAAGGTAATCGAGACCCCGGGGCATACCGAGGGCAGTGTTTGCTATTATAGCGAGGAGTTGGAGCTGGTCTTTAGCGGCGACACCCTGTTCGCCGGCGCAATCGGCCGCACCGATGTTCCCGGCGGCGACTACGACAAGGAAATTCTCTCGATTATGGAGAAACTGATTCTGCTGCCCGGCGCCACCGATGTCCTTCCCGGCCACGGCAGACCCACCACCATCGCCGCCGAACGCGAAACCAACCCCTTCCTCGAGCCCTTCAACGAGCCCGAAGAAGAAATTGACCCCGACTCAGTCACTCCCGTTATAATTCACGGTTAGCTTATTATCTTTGTGGCGTGAAAGGATATAGAAAGATAATTACCCTCGTGGGGATGCTTCACTTTTTGC
>Ga0065708_1006673_pt1 | contig 15225 bp, 15 predicted proteins | sample Hoacrofraction12_2_FD_59095 | JGI IMG/M metagenome (GOLD analysis project Ga0065708, IMG submission 59095) | Hoatzin crop microbial communities from Cojedes, Venezuela, sample from fiber fraction 12 v1 | ecosystem: Host-associated > Birds > Digestive system > Esophagus > Crop | place: Venezuela... | reverse complement strand
AATGTAAGCGATTTTATAGGCGCCAAGCCGCTTATCATAATCAGCATAAATGTGGAGAATCGCAGATTTGATCTTTTGATTCTCGATAGTCCTCGGCGCCGGTTCAGAGTGGAAATGCTTATAGTAAGTACTCCGGTTCACATTCAGGACACGGCACAGGGTTTTGATATCATGCTGAAAACGCAACTTATGGACAGCGTCTAATCGTTGTTCGAGTGTGGCGTGAAGATGGCAATCGCTTTTTTTTAGATTAGGTTCTCCTCTTCAAGCTGTGCGTTGCGGCGCTGGAGCTCTTTGATCTGCCGGGCTGTAAGGACTTCACCGTCCTCGGTCTCGACAGTGGAATACTGCTTGATCCATCGGGAGAGAGCAGTCTGGGAAACACCGTATTCCTTTACGATGGAAGCCTGTGTCTTCCCATTGTGGTACAAGTCAACGAGGGTTCGTTTGAACTCCTCATCATAACGGGTCTGTTTTGAAGCCATAGTGGGCACCTCCTTTTCGTGTCTACATAAGTGTACTGTATAGTCACAAAACGTGTCCACTTTTTTAATATAGATCCAAAAAGGCCGTCAGGCTTATGGCGTTATGGCCATAAATGAGGAGGGACTGTGAAAATCGGATTGTGTAAGGGACATAATCAATATAAAATAATAGATGAGAGACCAATTGATTAAAAAGGGGTTATAATGAACAATGAAAAAAGGGTTTTACAACAAATTAAATGAAAAAGAGAAAGAAGAAATAAGAGAAGATGTAAAGGAGTTTTTAGAGAGGATAACAGAGGCAACAAAGGGGGAAACAGGAGAAAAACAGTATGCAAAGTGTCTATTAATAGACATGGAAAAGAGAGAGCAATTTTATGAAATGCTAAAGTATTTAAGGGAAGAGGAAAATCTGAATTATAAAAAAATAAATACAAAAGAAGCGGAAATAGTATGGGGGATGAAAACACCCAAGATTTAAAGCACCAACAGGTGCTTTTTTTATACATAAAAGAAGAAAATTCCCTTCCATAAAATTTCCAACCATTTTCGTAAAAAATAATATTTTTTTCAACCTTCTGTTTCGAAAACGGAAAATTCCGAACTTCCCGGGGAAAACATTCCATGGTTATTAACCCGGAGGGGAGATAGACTTTGGTTAGTTTGTAGTAAACCTTTCGGCGAAGTTTCCAGAAAAGGAGGAAGGAAAATGAAAAAAAGGTTAATAAGCGTTTTGCTTAGTGCTGCAGTAGGCTGTATGCTTCTGGCAGGTTGCGGATCCAGTTCTGATTCATCTTCAGATACCACCACCGCTTCCGATGCAGAAGAGGCAGAGGAGATTATCTCTTCCGATGCAGATTCCGATGGTGAGTTAATCAGCGTTGGTTTCGCACAGGTAGGACATGAGTCTGACTGGCGTACAGCTTCTACAGAGTCTTGTAAGGAAGTATTCAGTGAGGAGAATGGATACGAGTTAAGCTTCGTTGACTGCGATAATGATTCCGCAGCACAGCTTGAGGCAGTACGTTCCTTCGTTGAGCAGGATGTTGACTACATTATTATTGATCCTATCGTTTCCACCGGTTGGGACACCGTTCTTACCGAGTGCAGCGATGCAGGAATCCCTGTAATCATTATTGATAGAACCATCGATGATTCTGATAACTACACATCTTGGGTTGGTTCCGACTTCAAGCAGGAAGGTCTTGCAGCCGGTGAGTGGTTAAAGGCTTATGCTGATGCCAACAGCATTGACGAGATCAACGTTCTTGTTATTGCAGGTACCACCGGTGCTTCCGCACAGATCGGACGTTCCGAAGGTTTCAGTGAGATCGCTGAGAAGTATGGCTGGACCATCTTAGATGAGCAGGATGGTAACTTCACCGAGGACGGTGGACAGGAAGTTATGGAGTCTTACTGCAAGAGCTACGCAGGCAAGTTCAACGTAGTTGTTTGCCAGAACGATAACGAAGCATTCGGTGCTATGACCGCTATGGATAACGCAGGTGTTACCTATGGTCTTAACGGTGATGTTATCTTAATTTCCTTCGATGCTTGTACCGCAGGTCTTGAGGAAGTTCAGGCTGGCAACATTACTGCTGACTTCGAGTGTAATCCTCTGGCAGCTCCCTTCGTAGAGGAAGTAATCCAGACCTTAGAGTCCGGTGGAACTCCCGAGAAGGAAGTATACATGACCGAGCATTGGTATGCACTTTCCGATGCAATTGTTGACTTTGAGGTTGACGGTGTTGCTCAGGAAATGACCGAGGTAACGGATGAGGTAATTGAAGCACAGTACTAATGTGCAGTGTAACTGATTAAAAAAGGCTGAAAGGGAAGGAGGTCCATGAACTCAATTTTGTGGACCTCCTTTTATTAAGAAGACAGACGAACATGAGAGGAGGAAGGCGTGTGGAAGAGAATGTTGTACTGACAGCCCGGGGCATCACCATGACGTTTCCCGGAGTAAAGGCATTGGATCATGTGGATTTTACTTTACGGGAAGGCGAGATTCACGCCCTCATGGGTGAGAACGGTGCCGGAAAATCCACCTTAATTAAGTGTTTAACAGGAATTAATGATTTTGAAAGCGGAGAGATTCGGGTAAAGGGGATTGACGGCCCGGTGAAAAATCACTCCACCAAGGACGCGCAGGAAGTGGGAATTTCCACGGTTTACCAGGAGGTAAATCTGTGCCCTAATCTTTCTGTGGCTGAGAACCTTTTTATAGGTAGAGAACCATTAACAAAAGTAAAAACTATCGATCGGAAATACTATAATCATCGTGCTCAGGAAATCATGGACGATTTGGGAATTTCCGTGGATGTAACACAGAATTTGGAAAATTATTCTCTTGCAATTCAGCAAATGGTTGCCATTGCAAGAGCCGTAGATATGGAATGTAAGGTGCTGATTCTGGATGAGCCTACTTCTTCTTTGGATGATGAGGAAGTTGAGAAGTTGTTCCGGGTTATGCGCATGTTAAAGGACAAGGGAGTTGGAATTATTTTCGTAACCCACTTCCTGGAGCAGGTATACGCAGTGTGTGACCGCATTACCGTACTTCGAAACGGCACTCTGGTAGGAGAATATCCAGTGGCAGAACTGCCCCGGTTAAAACTTGTGGCAGCCATGATGGGTAAAGCCTTCGACGATTTGCAAGAACTTCACTCCGGTGACCGGAAGGATATCTCTGAGGAACTGGAGATTAAGGCCAGAGGTTTAAGCCACAGCGGTACCATTAAGCCCTTTGATCTGGATATCCATAAGGGTGAGGTAGTAGGTGTAGCAGGACTTTTGGGATCCGGCCGTACGGAAATGGCAAGAGTCATTTACGGCGCGGATCATGCCCAGACCGGTACCCTTGAGGTAAAGGGAGAAGAAGTAAAAATTGCCCAGCCCATCGAAGCCATTCATAAAGGAATGGGAATGCTTCCCGATGACCGGAAAGCAGAAGGAATCATTGAAGATCTGTCCATTCGGGAAAATATCATTCTGGCACTTCAGGCAAGAACCGGCGCCATGAAGTTAATCCCACGGCAGAAACAAAATGAAATTGCTGATAAGTATATTGAACTTTTATCCATTAAGTGCCCCAGCCGTGAGACTCTGGTAAAGCAGCTCTCCGGCGGCAACCAGCAGAAGGTCATTCTTGCCAGGTGGCTGGCAACGGATCCGGATTTTTTGATTCTGGATGAGCCTACCCGTGGTATCGACGTAGGTACCAAGACCGAGATTCAGAAGCTGGTACTGGAACTGGCAGAAGAAGGAAAAAGCATTATGTACATCTCTTCGGAAATTGCCGAAATGACCCGAACCTGTAACCGTATGGTGGTTATGAGAGACGGCGCTAAGGTGGGAGAAGTTACGGATGACTTAACCGAGGAGCATGTTATGAAGGTAATCGCAGGAGGTGAAGACATCAATGAGTAAAGAAAACAAATTGACTTTTAAAAAGATCCGGTCTTCCTCTCTGTTTATGCCTCTGGTATGTATTTTCCTGGTGATGGCCGTAAATATTTTATACGATGCCGTAAGCGGTAATAATCCTCTGACATTCTTTTTCATCAGCTTGCAGGAGACCACCGGTAACGGCACCATTCTCTACGGTCGAATCATTGATATTTTAAACCGCGGGTCCGAGGCAGCCATCCTGGCCATTGGTATGACTTTAGTGGTTTCCTCCTCCGCAGGAACGGATATTTCCGTTGGTTCCGTTATGAGTTTGTGCGCATCTTTCTGCTGTATGCTTTTGGCAGGATACGGCGTAAGTTCCACCAGAGATTTGGCAGTCCCCCTTATTGTAGGTGTTTTGGGATGCCTTTTGATGGGATGTGTCTGCGGTGCTTTTAACGGATTTTTGGTTGCAAACCTAAACATTCAGCCCATGGTGGCCACGCTGATCCTTTATTCGGCAGCCCGGGCCATCGGACTTTTGCTTTGCAACGACTTGATTGTATATGTAAGAAACGACAGCTTCGGCTTCTTCGGTTCTTACTGCGGTATTTTCCCCACGCCGTTTTTGATTACAGTGATCTGCGTGGTGATTATCAGTGTTGTTTTGAAAAAAACATCTCTGGGACTTTATATCCAGTCCGTTGGTATTAATTCCAAGGCCAGTCGGATTGCCGGATTAAATTCCCGCCGGATTATTTTCTTAACCTATGTACTTTGCGGCTTGTTTGCAGGCGTGGCCGGCCTGGTAGCATCCTCCAGAATCACCTCCGCTGACTCCAATAACATTGGTTTGTACTTGGAGATGGATGCAATCCTGGCCGTTGCCTTAGGAGGCAACAGTTTGGGTGGTGGTAAGTTCTCTCTTGCCGGATCGATTATCGGAGCTTATACGATTCAGGCAATTACCACCACCTTATACGCCTTAGGTGTTTCCACAGATCAGGCACCGGTGTTTAAGGCCGTGATCGTTATTATCATTGTTGCAATTCAGTCGCCTCCCGTGAAGGCATATCTTCAGAAGCGCAAGGCTGCTAGAGGGGTGGTGGAAGCATGAAAAAATTAGCAACAGGCAAAAAGTTAAACAGCAATACAATCCTTCTTTTCATTACGGTGGCATTGTTTATCGTGCTGTATGCCGGAGGATGTATTGCATACGGAAGCAAGGGATTTTCTCATACCCAGACTTTCTTAAATATTTTAATTACCAATTCCGGACTGATTTGTATCGCCTGCGGTATGACCTGTGTTATGTTAACCGGCGGTATTGATATTTCCGTAGGTGGACTGGTGGCCATGGATTGTATGATGCTGGCCGTTGGTTTCAGAAACGGCATCGGAGTGGTACCCATGATTCTTCTGGTGCTTTCCGTAGGTATTGTCTTTGGACTGGTGCAGGGCTTCTGCGTGGGTTATCTGGATATTCAGCCCTTTATTGTCAGTATGGCGGGGATGTTCTTTACTCAGGGTATGACGGCAGTGATCTGTCGGGATCAGGTATCCATTACGGAAGAAATGAGCCCGATTTTTTACAAACTGGCCAATATTAAAATTGAGATTCCCTTCGGCGGATATTATAATAATAAGGGTGTTTACATGGTACCTTATGTACGAATCGGCGTAATCATTGCACTGATTGTTTTGATTCTTACATTCCTTATGTTAAAGTACACCCGCTTCGGCAGAAGCTTATACGCTGTAGGAGGTAATCCTCAGTCTGCAGCCATGATGGGACTGAATATTAAGCTCATTCGTTTGAAGACCTATGTGCTTTCCTCTTTCCTTTGTTCCATCGGAGGTATCTGCTATTGCTTAAACACTATGTCCGGATCCGTTCAGCAGGCCAGAGGCCTGGAAATGGACGCTATTTCCTCCGCCGTCATCGGTGGTACCCTTCTTACAGGAGGTGTGGGAAATGTCCTGGGATCCTTTGTAGGTGTATTGATTAACGGAACTATTTCTTCGATTGTTAAGTCCAACGGAAAGCTGGCCAGTTCCTGGCCCAACATTCTCACGGCAGCGCTTTTGTTCTTGTTCATTGTAATCCAGAGCATTATCGCTTCCCTTCGGGCGAAGAAAAAGGCTTGAGTTTTACAGTGACTGAAAGGATTTGTTCATGCTGAAAGTTTTTCTCGTGGAAGATGAATACATCGTACGAAACGGCATTAAGAATAATATTCCATGGGAGGAAAAAGGCTATGAATTCTGCGGTGAAGCCGCAGATGGTGAAATCGCTCTTTCTATGATTCGCAGCACGAAGCCGGATATCGTTATTACGGACATCCGTATGCCTTTTATGAACGGGCTGGAACTGACCAAGATTATCCGTCGGGAACTTCCGGACACGGAGGTGATTATCCTGACAGGATACGGGGAGTTCGAGTACGCAAAGGAAGGTATCCGGCTGGGAGTTGCGGAATATCTACTGAAGCCGGTGAATGCCGATGACCTGCTTTCGGTCATTGATTCATTGGCAGATAAAATTTCCGAAAAAAAGAAATTTGCACTTCTTCAGGATCGTTACGATCAGGATATGGAGGAGTCCAACCGGCAGAAACGCCGGGAATTTTTCTATCACCTGGTAACAGGGGATTACTCCGTGACGGAGATCTTAGACCGGGGCAGCGAGCTGGGCATGGATTTGTCTGCGGGTTGCTATAATATGATTCTTTTGTCTGTTCAAAGCGACGCCCATGCGTCGGAAGAATTTTCCCGTAAAATTAATAAAATAAGCGCTGAATTGGAACAGTTGGAACAGGACGAGCGGGCCATTTTGTTTGACCGGGACCTGGACGGAAAGGCTATTCTTTTAAAAGCAGATTCAGAAGAAGAACTTTCTTCTTATATGGAAAGTGAGACCAAGCGAATCACAGAGATTTTACAGGGGCATTCCGGTATTCATTATTTCGGTGGAATCGGAAGCTGTGTTCGGAGATTGTCCGAGATTCCCCAATCCTGGAAGGATGCCTGCCTTGCTTTTTCCCATCGTTATTTATCCGAAGAAAATATTATTTTAGACAGTAAGACACTGAAGATGTCTCCGGAGACCGCCCGGGAGGAAGCGGTGGTATCCAGTATCGATCCCAGTGTTTTTGACCGCACTAAGGTGCGGAATTTTCTGCGTCAGGGGAACCCTTGTGAGGCAGAGTTTTTCGTGCAGGAATTTGTAAAGGAAACCATTGGCGAGGCCATGGAAAGCACCATTATTCGCCAGTATGTGTTGATGGATGTGTTTTTTGTGGTAACCGCCTTCTTAGATGAAATCGGCGTTGGTCGGGAAGTGATTACAGAGGACGAAAGTATGAGTCCCTTGGTGGCGCAGCAGAACCCCGCACCCCAGGCGTATATTCAGAGACTTCTGGAAAAAGCCATGGAACTTCGGGACCGGGCAGCCGGGGACCGCTATGGTGACGTGGTGGAAAAGGCCAAGGAATATATTAGTAAAAACTATGCAGATCCGGAGATTTCTCTGGAATCTTTGGCTGCTTATGTAAATTTTTCTCCCAACCATCTCAGCATGGTTTTCAGTAAAAAGACAGGCCAGACTTTTATTAAGTATCTGACGGAATACCGCATCGGAAAAGCCAAGGAACTTCTGCGCTGCACCGGAAAGCGAAGCAGCGAGATCGCCCTGGAGACGGGATATCAGGATCCTCATTATTTTTCCTATGTGTTTAAAAAGACGGAAGGGATGACACCTACCCAGTATCGAAACGGACAGGAGTAAGGGGATATTATATGAAGAAACTTATCACGAAATTTTACCGAAGGACCCGGTTGTCCCGGCAAATTCAAATTTCATATTTTATCCTTCTGGTGCCGGTGATTCTTATGCTGATCTCGGCATTTTACCGTCTGTGGGATGTAAACCGTAAGTACGAGACCATGATTAATTCTGCGGCAGCAGCCAGTCAGTTCAGCCAGGATTTTAAGCAGGACTTTGATTACGAGACCTATCTTTTAATCGTGGGAGGAAAGACGGAAGAGGAATCGCAGCTGGACGACCTTCTTCAAAATGCCAATGAAGTGGTGGATTCTCTTACAACCCTTACCGGTTCCGAGAAAAGTGAGAAACTTCTGGTATATATTAAGAAGTATCTGGCAAACCTGGAGTCCTATACCGACACCATTAAAGAAAATATAGAGTCGGGAGACCACTATGAGGAAAACATGCTTATGTGGGAAACGGATGTGCAGGTGGTAACGGAACTGATTCAGGAATCCATTTCCGAGTATATTCAAAATGAGACCAGTCTTTTGCAGCAGTATCAGCAGGAATACCAGGTTGTATTTTATAAAACCCTGGAGCGGTCCATGGTGCTTTCGGTACTTTCCCTGGTTTTGATTTTGCTTTTGTCTTATCTGATTCCCAAGGGAATTACCCGGCCCTTATCGGAACTTTCCGAGGTAGCCAATCGGGTAGCGGCAGGGGATTTGACCGCCCGGGCCAATGTAAATGAGGGACCGGAGATTACAGCCCTTGGCACCTCCATGAATGAGATGATTGAAAAAATTAACGACCTTTTAGAACAGGTAACCCTGGAACAGAAAAATCTCCGGAAGGCGGAGTTTGATTTGCTGCAGGCTCAGATCAATCCTCACTTTTTATACAATACCCTGGATGCCATTGTGTGGCTGGCGGAGTCCGGCGACAACAAGGCGGTGGTTAGTATGACAGGTTCCTTGTCTGAGTTTTTCCGGGCCTCTCTGGGCAAAGGAAAGGACCGGGTAAGTGTGCGGGAGGATCTGGTGCATGCCCGGAGTTATCTGGAGATTCAGCATACCCGGTATTTGGATATTTTACAGTATGAAATCCGGGTGCCGGAGGAGGTTATGGAGGCAGTGGTTCCCAAAATAACCCTGCAGCCCATTGTGGAAAACGCTATTTATCACGGCATCAAAAATAAACGTGGCGGCGGCACCATTACCATTGGCGGCTACCGCGACGGAGACGTGGCGGTTCTTACAGTGGAAGATGATGGCATCGGCATGAGCCCTGACCGGCTGGAGCAGGTGCGGGACGTTATAAAATACGGTCGTCCCGGCCACGAAAATATCTACGGTGTGTATAATGTTAACGAGCGTATCCGTTTAAACTGCGGAGAGGAGTACGGGATTACAGTGGAAAGTGAAGAAGGAAAAGGAACCTGCGTCAGCATTCGGGTGCCTATGGGAGGTGATCAGTAATGCCAAGAACAAGAACCTTTGCTCTGATTATTGTATTGTCTCTCATTATGATTTTAATTGCCATCGGGAATTTTTTCGGGGGAGATTCGGAGATTACCCAGCTGGAGAGTACGGAGGAAAGCAATGAGATTATTGTAGGATTTTCCCAGGTGGGATCTGAGTCTGACTGGCGTACCATGAATACTGGCTCCGTATACAATGCCTTTGAAAACAGTATTTACGATCTCTTGTTTGAAAACGGACAGCAGGATCAGTCTAATCAAATGGCATCCCTTCGCCGGTTTATTCAAAAGGAAGTGGATTATATTATTCTGGCTCCGGTGACGGAGACCGGATGGGATACGGTGTTAATGGAGGTAAAAGAGGCCGGAATTCCCGTAATCCTTTTGGATCGCCGCATTGAGACAGAGGATGAGGATTTATATACCTGTTGGATCGGCTCAGACTTTCAGCTGGAGGGGGAGAAAATGTGCAGCTGGATTGAAAGTTTCCTGGAAAGTCAGGGGATTTCCAATGACAGCGTAAACATTGCAGATATTCAGGGAACCATTGGAGCCTCCGCTCAGATTGGTCGAACCAAGGCACTGGAAGATGCGGTGGATACCTATGGCTGGAATCTGGTTGCTCAGGAGACGGCGGATTTTACTCAGACCCGCGGTAAGGAAGTGGTGGCCGCACTTTTAAAAGAACACAGCGAGATCAATGTGTTATACTGTGAAAATGACGACGAGGCTTTAGGAGCCCTGGAAGCCATTGAAGAAGCCGGGCGGGTTGCCGGTACAGATATCTTAAACGGTGAAATCATGGTGGTGTCTTTTGACGGAGTAAGCCGCGCCGCCATGGAGGAAGTGGTGAAGGGCCGCATTGCCTGTATTGCGGAATGTAATCCGGAACAGGGGACCCTGGCGGAGGAAGTGATTTCTCTACTGGAATCCGGAGAGACTCCCGAGAAGGAATACATTGTGGATGAGGGAATGTACAGTTCTGTATCCGCCATTACTTCCGTGGAGGTGGAGGGGGAATCCTATGAGGTTACTTATCTTACTCGGACTTATCTGGAAAACGATGACCGCTGGAGTAGTATGAAATCTGACGGGGCCGCAGAGAATGAAAATGGCGATACGGATAAATAAAGCAGCCGGTGAAAAAGTAATCGGTGAAGGAAAATGAGGAACAAATATGCCTAAGAGCGCAAATCAAAAATTAAAACTATATTATCTTTTTAAAATTTTGACAGAAGAAACGGATGAAAGCCATTCCATTACCATGCCGGAAATTATTAAAAAACTGGATGGCTACGGAATCCACGCAGACCGGAAAAGCATTTATGATGATATGGAAGCGCTTCGGCAAACGGGACTGGATGTCATTGGCGAACGGGACGGAAGAGGCTTTAAGTATTTCGTGGGCAGCAAGAATTTTGATCTGGCGGAGCTGAAGCTTCTGGTGGATAATATCCAGGCGTCAAAGTTTATTACAGAGCGAAAGTCCCGGGCTCTCATTGCCAAGATCGAGAAACTGGGCAGCCGTTATGAGGCGGAGGAACTTCACCGTCAGGTAAAGGTCTTTGGTCGGGTAAAGACCATGAACGAGAGTATTTACTATAACGTAGATGCTCTTCACAAAGCTATTTCTTCGGATTGTCAAATCGAGTTTAAATATTTGACGTGGGACATGAATAAGAAATTAGTGCCCCGAAAAGAATCCTTATATCGGGTCAGCCCCTGGGGATTGATCTGGAGTGATGAGAATTATTACCTGGTGGCTTATGATGAAAAGGCAGATCTCATTAAGCACTACCGGGTGGATAAAATGAAAAATATTTCCCGGCGGAAAGACAAGCGCCTGGGGAAAGAGGCTTATGAAAATGTGGATACAGCCGCTTATACCAAAATGAATTTCTCCATGTTTTCCGGAGAAAAGAAAAAGGTGCAGCTTCAGTTTAAAAAATCTGCCGTAGGCATTTTGCTGGATCGGTTTGGAACGGATATTCCTCTTCGGAGCCTGGACGATGAGTATGGCGAGACCGTAACGGATGTTTTTGTCAGCGGTCAGTTTTTCGGGTGGATTCTTTCTTTGGGAGACGGAGTACGTCTGGTGGGCCCGGAGGACGTGGTGGAAGAATATAAGAAATATCTAAAGGATGAGCTGGCAGGACTGTAGGAAGCGTGCTGCTGAAGTAAATTCCGGAGTGGAATTTACAGCATTTTAATATAGAAGAAAGAGGTTTCTGTGAAGGTAAAAAAAGCAGATATTGAGGAGAAGCGCCTGCGGGAGAAGCAGGTAGTGGGAGAAATGATTTCTTTGTATTGCAGGAAGAATCATGGTGCAGTTCGGAAATCATCCGTTTTACAGGGGAATGCAGGAAGTGCAGAGGCAGGAATTACTGCTTCGCTTTGTCCGGAGTGCGCGGAACTTTTAGCATACGCCGAGAGCCGCAGCGACCATTGTCCTTTTATGGCGGAGAAAACCTTTTGCTCAAACTGTAAGGTTCATTGCTACAAACCTGAGATGCGGGAGAAAATCCGTCAGGTTATGCGGTTCTCCGGCCCCCGCATGATGTTTTACCATCCGGTGATGGCCATTCGCCACGTGATGGAGAGTAAGCGGGAGGCAAAGCGGATTTCCAAAGAAGGGTAAATTTTCCATGGGATGGCAGGTTTTCTGCGTTTTCGCAAAAAAAACGACGAAGGTATAAACTTTCCCCGGGAACTTGCCGACATATCATATGACAAAGTATGGATTGAATCACTGCGTCCATTTGCAGGATTCGTGTAGTTAGATCACAAGGAGGTGAATCTATGAGTACGACAAACGGAATTGGAAGTACCTGGACCGACAGCCTGTCTGCTTACCGGAAGACCAAGACTGCGTCCAAAACAAGCAAGTCTACATCAAGTTCTGCGGCAGAAACTACGTCCGCCAGTACTTCCCAAAACACCAAGGTAACCAAGACTAATTATGCTTATGCTCCCGCTGTGGATGAGTCTACAGATAAGAGCGGTACCGTCTCCGGACGCACCATCGGCAATCCTAAGATTTCCACCAAGGCTGCAGAAGTATATAAGAAACTTCAGGAAAAATACGGCAATGTGGAGTTCGTTTTGGTTTCCGAAAGCGCCAAGGGTGCGGTAAATGCCAATGCCGGCGCCTACGGCAATTCCTCTAAGACCGTGGTTCTCATTAACGAAGAAAAATTAGAGCGCATGGCAGAGGATGAGAATTACGCAGCTCAGATTGAAGCTAAGATCGAGGCAGGCACCAGTCAGTTGGCAAAATTTGCACAGCAGCTGAGCGCTTCCGGAACATCTGTAAACAGCTTCGGCATGAGCATTAGTGACAATGGTGCATCTTCCTTCTTTGCAGATGTGGATGCTGCCAATGAGCAGAGCCAGAAACTGGCAGAGAAGCGTGCCGAGAAGAAGGCCGCAGAGAAGAAGGCTGCCAAGAAGGCTGCCAAGAAAGAGGCCGAGGAAAAGATTGCTGAAAAGCGGGCCGAGAAACGGGAAGAGACAGAAGCTCTGCGGGAGAAATGGGCAGAGTCCCCGGATGCCTTCGGTGATTACGACAACAGTACCGAGTCCCTTCGGATTACGGGAACGTCTATGGAGGCTGTGGTATCCAAGCTTACCAGCATGGCTTACGAGCAGAGCTTCGTGATGACGGAAGCCGAGTCTGTATTGGGTGGCACCATCGACTTTAAAGGTTAATTCCAAATTATACATTCCGGATCCTTTCGGAAAGTGCAGAAAGATTTACCAAGCAAAGAGGCTTGTCCCCCAGGGAGCAGGTCTCTTTTTTTGCATCTTTTCTTATGATATAATGGCAAAGTGAGCATTGCCTCCGGTACTTTTGGTTGATGGGAACCGGAGCATAAAGCATGGTGGGTAGAAAGAGAATAAAGAATGACAAAAGCAAAAAAGAAGCAGAAACTTTTATCAAAAGAAGAATTAATTTCGTGGCTAACCGTGACCATTGGTGCCATCGTAGCGGCTTTTGCCCTGGAGGAGTTTTTGGCTCCCAACAATATTTTTGACGGCGGCATCACCGGTGTGTCCATGATTCTGGTGCATTTTATTCCTTTGAAGCTGGGTGTTATGGTAATTATTTGTAACCTGCCCTTTTTGATTTTCGGTTGGTTTAAAATGGGACACCGTTTCATTATTAAGGTAGTTTATTCCATTGGCTTGTTTTCTATAATGACTTCCGTATTTGAGCCCATGGCGGAAATGACCGATGAGATTCTTCTGGCAGTAACCTTCGGCGGTGTGCTCCTGGGAGCCGGCGTGGGAATGGTGCTTCGGGGCGGTGGCTGTCTGGACGGTACGGAAATCGTTGCAGTATATCTGGGACGCCGGGTATCCTTCTCCGTGGGACAGATCATTCTTATTGTAAATGTAGTGATTTACACTGTGGCAGGATTCGTTTTCGGAGCGAACCAGGGAATGTACTCTCTGCTGATGTACTTTATTACTTCCAAGATTATTGACATTGTGGAAGTGGGTATGGATACCACTAAGTCCGTTATGATTATTTCCGATAACGGGCGGGAACTGGCGGATGAGATTTTCGAGAAGTTGGGTCGCACTGTTACCTTCCTGCGAGGCGAGGGATATATCAGCAGTGAGAAAAAGGATATCCTATACTGCGTAATCACCCGTGGTGAGATGTATGATTTGAAGCAGATTTTAAATGAGAGTGAAGGATCTACTTTTACCACTGTATCCGAGGTATCAGATATTGTGGGAAATCATATTAAGTCGTGACGTCGATGTGAGAATAAAGTTGCAGGGCGCAGGTCTGGAAGTCGGATAAAAATTTAAACAATATATAATTACATCAAACAACGATAATAATTTCGTGAAAAATGTTAAAAACTACCTCGGGAAGGAAATTTCCGGGGTGGTTTTTTGTTTAGAAATTCTTAATATTTTTTTGCGGGAAAAATTATCTGACAGGGTTGTGATTTCGTAAGAATTGTCCGATAATTAACTTACAAATATAGGTTAACGGATTTAAGTGTGTAGATCCAAGCTTTTTTAGAATCATGAGGGACTAGAGGGATGGAGATAAAGAAGCTGAAGATCAGGGAATTTCATACCCTTTTTTCGTAAGCGCCTCATAATCCACCCCCTTCCATCCCTCCACCGCCTCTGCCATAATTTTCCTATACCTAAAAAGGAGGAAGTTTTATGGAAAGACGTGTTCACGACTGGGATAAGATTCTGGCAGGCTATTACGCCAGCGGGTTATCCGTGCCGGCTTATGCGGAAAAGATTGGCATTCACAACTCTATGATCTATCACGAAATGAAAAAGCGCAGGGAAAAGTTGGAGTTTCTGCCGGTGCAGGTTTCAACGGATACTGAAATAACGGAAAGTACCTTATCGAAGGAATCTGTGCCAAGAACTGATCTTAAGATCCAAATCGGGAAGGCCATGGTTTACTACACACCGGAGGTTAATCCGGAGACATTTCAGCAAGCCATCCGGCTTCTTTTGGCCGTATGCTAAGGATGACACCGTCCTGCAAGGTTTATCTTGCAGCCGGTCCCACGGATTTAAGAAATAACATCGACGGCCTGGCCCTTATGGTTCAGATGAAGTTCAAACTAGATCCCTTTTCTCCGAATCTGTTTGTGTTCTGTAACCGTGCTCGTAACAAAATGAAAATCCTCTTCTGGGATAAAAACGGTTTCTGGCTGTATTACCGAAGGCTGGAAAGTGGCACCTTTCACTGGCCCGTAAAATGCGGCAGCGAGAAAACCATTGAAGTCACAGAGCAGCAACTGTCCTGGATTTTAGACGGTCTTCACCTGGTGGAACCGGAAGCACATCGGGAAATGACCAACCGAAAATTAATCTGAAAAACCACCCATAAGACCTTTGAAATGTCCAGCAAAAAGTGCGGAAAACATCACGTTTTTTCGCGCTTTTTTTAGATGTTTTTCTCTGTTTTACAAATGGATTTCTCACTGTATTTTCCCTATGATAAACCCATGAATTGTACGGAACAAAATCAGGTGGAAGACCTGTCAAAACTGAGTCGGAAGGAACTGGAAGAAAAGTACGTGGAGCTGTCTGCTAAGTATCAATGTGCC
>Ga0065708_1000350_pt1 | contig 15227 bp, 13 predicted proteins | sample Hoacrofraction12_2_FD_59095 | JGI IMG/M metagenome (GOLD analysis project Ga0065708, IMG submission 59095) | Hoatzin crop microbial communities from Cojedes, Venezuela, sample from fiber fraction 12 v1 | ecosystem: Host-associated > Birds > Digestive system > Esophagus > Crop | place: Venezuela... | reverse complement strand
CCTGATAGAGCAGGCGCAGCTTTTCGCGGTCGCTCACGTAGTCTTGCGGGAAGGCCTCGCAGGCGAACGCGTTTTTCAGTTTGTCCGACTCCTTGCCCACGGGCACCACGGCCATCTCGCGCGTCCATTCGGGATAGTTCTTGTGGACGAGGTCGATGGCGTCGATGAGATACTGAAAACCCTTCTTCTCGTCGGTGGCTTTATAGGCGATGAAGAGCAGAATTTTCTTGTCCTGCGGCAAACCGAGGGCCTCGCGCGCCGCAGCTTTGTCGCCGCGCACATAGAACTCGGTGTCGATGGCGTTGGGAATGCTCTCCACGCGATTTCCCTTGAGCAGCGGGGCNTCGCGNGCCAAGTCGGCCAGCCAATCGGAGCACGCAATCACNTTGATGCGGCCTGCTTTGTAGGCCTTCTCCTTGCGCGCAAACGTCGTATACGACAGGTCGGCCGCGGCAGGGTGAGCGAGCAGCAAACAGTCGCCGCACTTGTGGCGCCAGCCCTCGCACGACTCGGCGTGGTGGCAGATGCCCGTNAAAGCCCACATGTCGTGGAACGTCCANACCACCGGCTTTCCACTATGCAAAATCCGTGCCAAATCGCCCACCGAAAGCAGCCCTTGATTCACCCAGTGCAGGTGGATGATGTCGGCCTCTTGGAAGATGGGCAGGCGCGTGATGTCGCAGCCNAAGCGGTTGGCGTCCACCGCCCACAGGTTGGAGCGGCTGAGNCGGTTGGCTGCGAAGACGACGCCCCTCTCGGCGATGAAACGCAGCCGCATGCGCCGCTGATGGGGCAGTGCGAACACGTGAGCGTCGTCGGTGGTCTTGTCGCGCACGAGCATGTTGGCCTCGACGCCGTTGCGATTGAGNGCGCGCATNAGNCGTTTGGCCGCAATGGCCGCNCCGCCCGCCGTTTCCGACGTATTCACCATCAAAACTTTCATATCACTCTAAATTTTCTTGTGTTGGTCGCTTTCGATGAGAGCCAGCAGTTTNTCGACGGCCTCTTCTTCGGGAATGTTCTTCTCGACGCAAATTTTTCCGCGATANAGGCTCACCTTTCCGCGTGCGGCGCCCACGTATCCGTAGTCGGCGTCGGCCATTTCGCCGGGCCCGTTCACGATGCAGCCCATGATGCCGATTTTCAGGCCTACGAGGTGGGCCGTGGCCGCCTTGATGCGNGCGATGGTGGCNTGCAGGTCGTAGAGCGTGCGTCCGCAGCCCGGGCAGGAAATNTACTCCGTCTTCGTGGTGCGTTTGCGCGTGGCTTGCAGAATGGCGAANGCGGTCTCGTCNACAATGGCGGGGCTCAGCGCTTCGGCCTTCGCATCGACTTTATTGAAGAGAAAAAGTCCGTCGCAAACTTCGTCGAAGAGCAGNGCTCCGCAGTCGGCCGCGGCTTCGAGTTGGAAATCCTCCTTTTCGGCGGCCGTGTGGGCATAATGTTCGAAGAAAACGACGGGCGCAGGTATTTGCTCGCTCCAAAGTTCGTGGACGAGCGCGCGCTGNTCGCCGAGNCGGTTCTGATGGTTNGACTGCGCAATGATTACCACCTCCGGATGGACGCGCAGACAAGCCTTCACCTCGTCGGTGAGCGATGTAAACGTGAGAAAAAGGAACTTCAGCGGCGNGGGATTGGCTCCCATGAGCGGNAGNTGCGCCGTGGTATAAACGGGAAAGACGCCCGCTTCGTCCTGCCACGCCGGCGCATCGACAATGTAGTCGCAATCGAGGCGCTCGGCCTTTGCGGGCAGATTGGCGCCGCAATAAACNTANTCGGGAAGCGTGGCGCCGGCCTCGCGCTCGCCCTCCAAACGCGCGGCAATCACGACGGGCGCATTCTTTCCGCCGATATTGCGCACGCTCACCGTGGGNCGGCGCTCCGGTCGCTCATAATTGAAACCGGCGAAGGGCACGCCGGGAATATAGTCGTGGCCGCCGCGNCGCACGACATACGACGCCAATTTATAGGCCACGGGAATCTCGTTTTCGGGCGCNTCGCTCAGGCTCACGCGAATGGTGTCGCCGATGCCGTCGGCCAAAAGCGCGCCAATGCCGCAGGCACTCTTGATGCGACCGTCTTCGCCCTCGCCCGCCTCGGTGACGCCCAAGTGGAGCGGGAAGTCCATGCCCTCTTGCTCCATGGCGCGGCAGAGCAGGCGCACGCTGCGCACCATCACGACCGTGTTGCTGGCNTTGATGGAGACGACCACGTCGGGGAAGTGCTCNTTTTGGCAGACGCGCAGGAACTCCATGCANCTTTCCACGATGCCTTCGGGCGTATCGCCGTAGCGGCTCATGATGCGGTCGGAGAGCGAGCCGTGGTTCACGCCGATGCGCAGGGCGGTGCCGTGGGCGCGGCAGATGTCGAGCAGGCGGTGGAAGCGTTCTTCCAAGCGGCGCAGCTCTTCGGCGTAGGCTTCGTCGGTATATTCAAGCTGTTTGAACGTGCGGGCAGGGTCCACGTAGTTTCCGGGATTGATGCGCACTTTTTCCACGATTCCGGCGGCCACATCGGCCACATTTGGNTTGAAATGAACGTCGGCCACAAGNGGANTNTCGNANCCNNGNNNGCGNANNNCGGCTTTGATTTCGCGCAGGTTCTCGGCTTCGCGCACGCCCTGCGTGGTGAGTCGCACGATGTCGCCGCCGGCGCGAATGATGGCGGCGCATTGCTCCACGCAGCCGGCGGTGTCGGTGGTCGCGGCAGTAGTCATGCTCTGCAGGCGCAGCGGATTGTCGCCGCCAATGGGGCGTGTGCCCACGCGAACGGCGTGAGAGGCCCGCGGATGGTAATTGAAGAGGTCCATGTCAGTTCGTTTTATGCGCATATTTCACCTCCGCCAAATCGGCGTTGGCCTTCACGATTTTNTNNTTGAGCCCAAGTTTGTAGGCNCGCAATTTTTCCGCGGTTTCATCGGAAGTTTGGGCTATAATCTGGGCAGCCAAGATGGCGGCATTGAGTGCGCCGTTCACGCCCACGGTGGCCACGGGAATGCCGGGCGGCATTTGCACGATGGAAAGCAGGGCNTCGAGGCCGTCGAGCATGCCTTTGATGGGCACTCCGATGACGGGCAACGTGGTCTGCGCCGCAATCACGCCCGGCAAGGCGGCCGCCATGCCNGCTGCCGCGATAATCACCTTCACGCCGCGCTCTTCGGCGCCCCGAGCGAAGGCTTCGACCTCCTCGGGTGTGCGGTGNGCCGAAAGGGCGTGCATTTCGAAAAAAATGCCGATTTCATCGAGAAATTTGGCGGCTTTTTCCATCACGGGAAGGTCGCTCGTGCTTCCCATTATGATGCTGACCTGTGGTTTCATGGGCAAAATTATAATTTTTTTCTAAATAATCCAAATACTAAAAAATCCGCAGACCACGCCAATCAAAACGCCCCACCCGACTTCGGGCAGGGTGTGAACGCGCAAGATGAGGCGCGCCGAGCAGATGACGCCGCACAGCAGAATGGCCAGACTCAGCCACACGAGCGGATTGAAGTTGAAAATNACGGAGAAGGCCACGAGCGCGCCGCACACTCCGCCGGCCGCGGCAGCGTGGGTGCTCACCTTGATGAAGTTGTTGGTCAGCGCGCACACGATTTGAATGGCCAGCGCGCCGGCTATGACGCCCACGATGAAATGGGGCATGTGGAGATTGTAGAACAGGTAGAGCAGCGTGGCGTAGGAGAGAATCGAAAGCACGTAGGGGANGTAGCGGTTGATGCGGAACGAAAGGTGNATGCGTTCCCAGCCGTTCAGCTTTCGATAGATGAGGATGAGCAGGCGNGGGATGAGAATGGTGAACACATAGACCANCGCGAGCACATATATCTTATAGGCCAGCGGCGTCATGCTCATATAGCTGAAAAGCAGCAGGGCCACGAACGCCAAAAGCGGCATATAGAAAGGCGAAAAGACGAGCGAGATGATTTGCGCCGCGAAAATGAGATTGGAATTATTCATGGCTCAATTCATGCTGATGCGGTGGATGGACTTGGGTATGCCCATTTGGGTGCGATACTTGGCCACGGTGCGGCGCGAGATGGGCATGCCGCGCTCNTTCATGAGGTCGGCGATGGCTTCGTCGGAGAGCGGTTTGCGTTTGTCTTCGCCGGCCACTATTTCGGCCAACACTTTGCGAGCCTGCCTTGATGAGAGTTCTTCGCCGTCGCTGGCCGTGAATTGGTGGGAATAGAAGAAGCGCAGGGGGTAGATGCCGTAGTCGGTCTGCGCATATTTGCTGTTGTTCACGCGCGAAACGGTGGACATGTCCACACCGGCGGCNTCGGCCACCTCCTTGAGCGTGAGCGGCACGAGTTTGGTTTCGTCGTCTTCCTCGAGAAAAAATGTTTTNTGGAAACGCGCGATGGCCTGCATNACGGCGAGCAGCGTGCTCTTGCGGCGTCGCATGATTTCGAGGAAGGTTTCGGCNTCTTCCACCTTTTTCTTGGCATAGACGTACTCGTCGCGCTGCGCCTTNTTGAGTTTGGCACGATTTTTGCCATANTCCAACAGCGTNTCGCGGAAGCTGCGGCCCACGCGCAGGTCGGGCACATTGCCGCGATTGAGGCGCACTTGCACGTCGCCAAAGGCCACTTCGACGTAGAAGTCGGGGATGATGGTGGGCGCCGACGTGCCCGCCGTCTCGTTCAGGGCGCTGCCGGGTTTGGGNTTCAGGTGGCGCATNGCTTCGACCACGCTTTGCAGGGTGTCGTCGTCGATTTTGAGGCGTTGCGCGAGGAGTTTCCAGTGATGGGTGGTGAAATCGTCGAAATAGGAGTCCAAAATTTTGAGCGCGTAGGGCCGCAACTCTTTCGAAAATTCGGGACTTTTCACTTGCANACGCAGACATTCGCGCAGGTCGCGNGCGCCGATGCCGTGGGGCTCGAACGTTTGGAGCACGCCCAGCATGCGTTCCACTTCGGCGCGGTTGGTGTCGATGTTGTGATAGACGTTCATCTCGTCGCAAAGCACGTCGAGATTTTTGCGCANGTAGCCGTCGTCGTCCAGACTGCCCACCATGTATTCGAGCACCTGCTTNTCGCGGTCGGTGAGGTGGTTTTCGCCAATCTGTCGGGTGAATTCGTCGTGTTGGTTGGCAATCGACGAAATNTGGAAGTCGCGCTCTTCGGCGGCGTTGTTTTGGCGCAGCAGGTAGTCGGGCACGTCGTCGGCCGAGAGGTAGTCGGCCAGTTCGTCGGAGAGGGCTTCGGTCTCCTGCTCGCGTTCGTCTTCGGCAGCCTGTGTTTCTTCGCTGCGGTCCTCCTCCTCTCCCCCACTCTCTTCGAGCGCGGCGTTGTCGTCCATCTCGTTGCGCACGCGTTCTTCGAAGTCGGCGATGGGCATTTCGAGGATTTGCGCCGTCGCCACCTGCAGCGCAGTCAGCTGCTGCGTCTGCTCTTCGCGTTGGGTTTGGATGAGTTTTTGNGNCATAATCAAAANAGACTATTTCAACACGGCNTCGTAGATTTTGTCGGCCGCGTCGGCGTTGTCGCGCACNTATTTGCCGGCCGCGTCGCCTGCCTTTTTCAGGGCGTCGGCATCGGTNAGGAAGAGGTCNATGGCGGCGTCGAATTCGGCTTGGTTGTTCACTTCGCGGCAGCCGCCNTTTTGCAGCAGGGCTTGGGCNTCGCGGAATTTCTTGTTGTTNGGACCGATGATGACGGGCACGCCATAGACNGCTGCTTCGGGCACGTTGTGAATGCCCACGCCGAAGCCGCCGCCCACGTAGGCCACTTGGCCGTAGCGGTAGAGGCTCGACAGCAGGCGGAAGCAGTCGATGATGAGGCAGTCGGCCTCGCTCGCGGCAGCCGCGTCGGTTTGCGTATAGCGCACGCTGCTTCGCTTGATTTTNCTTTCGATATTTTGCAAATGAGCCTCGTCGATGACGTGCGGGGCGAGAATCACGCGCAATTCCTTGTGGCGATTGAAATAATCGAGGATGAGGTCTTCGTCGGGCGGCCACGTACTGCCGCAAACGAGCACGCTGCGACCNCNNGCAAAGGCTTCGGCGATGGGCACGTCTTTGGCNGCGTTGCGAATGTCGAGCACGCGGGCAAAGCGGGTGTCGCCCACCACGCTCACGTTCTCCACGCCGATGCCGCGGAGCAGCGTGCGCGAATTTTCGTCCTGCACAAACAGGTGGGTGAAGCAGCGCAGCACGTTGGCATACCGCCGCGCGTACCACTTGAAGAACACTTGGTCTTTGCGGAATATGCTCGAAACGCTGTAGGTCTCGACGCCCTCGCGTTTGAGCCGCGAGAGATAGTTTTTCCAGAATTCGTATTTGATGAAAAACGCTTTTTCGATGCCGACGAGGCGGAAGAATTTGCGCACGTTGGCAGCCGTGTCGAACGGCAAGTAGCACACGATGTCGGCCACGTCGTAGTCTTTGCGCACTTCGTAGCCGGAGGGCGAGAAGAACGTGAGCAGGATGCGCTTTTGCGGATGTTCGCGGCGNAGGCGCTCCATGAGCGGGCGGCCTTGCTCGAATTCGCCCAGCGAGGCGGCGTGGAACCAGACGTACNGCTCGTCGCCGGCTTTTTCGCGNAGTATGCGCCACGTGTCGCGNTGTCCGCGCATCATCAGCCGCGCTTTCTTATTGCCAAACAGCGCGGCCACGTTCACGCAGAACATATATATATAAATGCAAAGACTATACATCACGTTTTGAATCTCGGAGATTCTANGGCTTATTTAGGTGAAAGGTGATAGGTGAAAGGTGANAAATTTCTTTTTACGGCANAATTTCTATAGCTTTGCGCATGCGTTGCAGGGTTTCTGCTTTGCCGAGGAAGTTGGAAATCTCGTACATGTGGGGGCCTTTGCCCTCGCCCACGAGCGTCAGTCGCCAAGCGTTCATCACGTCGCCCATGCCGTAGCCTTTTTGCTCCATCCAAGCGTTCACGGNTTGCTCTTGCGATTCCATCGAGAAGTCGTCGAGCCCTTCGAGCAGGTCGGCCAACTCGCNCATCTGCTTGCCGCTGAATTCTTTCCAGCGTTTGCGCGTGGTCTTCTCGTCGTATTCCGTCGGAGCCACGAAGAAGAATTTGCAAAGCGGCCAGAGTTCTTTGATGAAGTTCACGCGGCTCTTCATNAGGCGCACCACTTCTTGCACGCGGTCCATCGGCGCNTCGATGCCGTTGGCGCGCAGCACTTTGTCGAAGTCGGGAGCGAGTTCGGCGTCGCTCTTTTTCAAAATNTATTCGTGATTAAACCAAGTGCCTTTCACGTAGTCGAACTTGGCGCCGGCTTTCGAACATTTTGTGATGTCGAATTGTTCGATGAGTTCGTCCATCGAGAGNATTTCCTGCTCCGTGCCGGGGTTCCAACCGAGGAGGGCGAGGAAATTNATNACGGCTTCGGGCAGATAGCCGCTTTCGCGATAGCCGCTCGANATGGCGCCCGTTTGCGGGTCCTTCCATTCCAGCGGGAACACGGGGAAGCCCAGTCGGTCGCCGTCGCGCTTCGANAGTTTGCCCTTGCCGTCGGGTTTCAGCAAGAGGGGNAAGTGNGCNAACTGCGGCATCGTGTCGGCCCAGCCAAAGGCGCNATAGAGCAGCACGTGGAGCGGCGCGCTCGGCAGCCATTCTTCGCCGCGAATCACGTGCGTGATTTCCATCAGGTGGTCGTCCACAATGTTGGCCAAGTGATAGGTGGGCAGCGCGTCGGCACTTTTATAGAGCACCTTGTCGTCCAAGATGGAAGAGTTGATTTTCACGTCGCCGCGAATCAGGTCGCAAACGTGAACGTCCTCGTTGGGCTCCACNTTGAAGCGCACCACGTATTGCGTGCCCTCGCCAATGAGCCGCTCGACCTCCTCCTTCGGCAGCGTGAGCGAATTGCGCATCATGCCGCGCGTTTTGGCGTCGTACTGAAAGTTNTGAATTTCGGCGCGCTTGGCTTCGAGTTCNTGCGGCGTGTCGAAGGCGATGTAGGCCTTGTCGGCAGCCANCAGTTGGTCCACATATTTCTTATATATTTCGCGTCGTTCGCTTTGGCGATAGGGNCCTTTGTCGCCGCCAAAGCTCACGCCCTCGTNGAATTTTATGCCGAGCCAACTGAAACTTTCCAAGATATATTCTTCGGCNCCNGGCACAAATCGATTGCTGTCGGTGTCTTCAATGCGAAAAACGAGTTCGCCGCCGTGCTGACGCGCGAACAGATAGTTGTAGAGCGCCGTGCGCACGCCGCCAATGTGGAGCGGGCCGGTGGGACTGGGCGCAAAACGCACCCGCACTTTTCTTTCTGCCATTTTGTTTTATATATAGGTGTATTCTTGTGCGCGAAGATAGGAAAAGTAGCGCGAACGACAAAAGAAAACGCCCTTTCGCAGCCAAAAACCCCTCCTTTTTGCAGTTTTCCACCCCCGTTTGGCCAAAGTACGACAAATTTTTTCTATCTTCGCACCGAAATTACTTTTCACCTCTCACCTTTCACCTTTCACCTGAAAAGATGCGTTCCGCAAAGACCGACGTTTCCGTCCTGATTCTCTTTTTCAATCGTCCCGACCACCTCTCCAAAGTGTTCGAAGCCGTGCGCGAGGCTGCTCCGGCGCGCTTGTTTCTCTACCAAGATGGGCCCCGCGGCGAACGCGACATGGCCGGCATCGAAGCCTGCCGCAAGGTCGTGAGCGAAGTGGACTGGGAATGTGAGGTCCATCAAAACTATCAGACCGAAAACCGCGGCTGCGACCCCTCCGAGTTCCTCTCGCAGCAGTGGGCTTTCTCGCTCACCGACAAATGTATCGTGCTCGAAGACGACGACGTGCCCGCACAGTCGTTCTTCCCCTTCTGCAAAGAAATGCTCGACCGATACGCCGACGACGAACGCATCGGAATGATTGCCGGCTTCAACATCGACGAGCGCACCACCGACATCGACGCCGACTACTTCTTCTCCACCAATTTTTCCATTTGGGGATGGGCATCGTGGCGCCGCGTTGTCGAGAAATGGGAGGGCGATTACGCCTTTCTGAAGCGCAAGGACTCCATGCGAATGCTCGAAAACCTCGTGAAGGAGCGAAATCTGCGCAAAGACTTCCTCCCCATGGCTCGCGCCCACGCTGCCAGCGGCAAAGAGTTCTACGAAACCATTTTCCACGCTCACCTTTTGCTCCATTCGCAACTCGCCATCTTTCCGCGCGTGAACCAAATCAGCAATCTCGGCGTCTCCAACGACAGCACCCACTTTGCCGGCAGCATCGACACCCTGCCGCGCGGACTGCGACGCATTTTCACGATGGAGCGCCCCGAACTTTCCTTCCCGCTCAAGCACCCGCAAGACGTTCTCGACCACGTCGCCTATCGCCAGCGCGTCTATCGCACAATGGCGTGGAACCATCCGTGGATTAAGCTCGGCCGCAGTCTCGAAGAACTCTGGATAAACGTGCGCCACGGCCAATTCTCCCACATTTGGAAGAGTCTGAAAAACCGCCTCTCCATCATTTTCGGCGGCCGCCAATTCAAATAAATTGAACGGCGGCCTCTTCTTGTGCACGTCCCCTTCGTTCGTTTCAAAAATTTTCGACGAATGTGTGAAATTCCTGCTTCGCCGAAAAGCCTAATTCCCTAAAATTTTATTATTTTTGCCGCGTGTCAAACGTGAGTTCGATGGGGCGGTGATTGCGCTGCTCCTCCTTCGGAATATAGCGCCGCAGATTTGGATAGTGATGCTCCAAATAGGTTTTCAGGTCGCTCGGTGCCCACACTGTGAGCGGGCCAAATTTCATCTGTTGCGGGTTTTCGATGGAGGCCACGCTGATGTGGTCGCGCGGCATGAGCACCATGTTGTAGTAAGTGCATTGCGACTTCTTGCCGTTGTACCAACTCTGCGACCAACTCAGCAGGCGGAAGAGCGTGCGCTTCGAAAAGCAAGCCTGCACGCAGCGCTGCACAAAGCACGACAGAAAACTGCGTTTGCGAGGCTCCTTCACGTCGCTCTTGCCGCAGTGGTTCCACATCCAAATGTCTTTGCCCATAAAGCAAGCGTTCAGAAAGTTGGCCGTGGTGCGCTGAAATTTTTGTTTCCACTGCTTGTCGGGCACAAGGTCGAAGGGGAACACGTCCACGTATATGCCATGGTGAATGGGCAAGTGGGCAAACATTTCTTCCACGAAACGCGTGTTGTTCAGCCGCACTTTGGCGAAGTAGAACGGCGTATGTTCGTCGGTTTCAACCCATTGCAGGAAGAAGTCCTCGCCCAGTTCCTTCGGCGCCACCTCCAAGAAACGCCAATAGTTCTCGCGCGTCAGACCCACGTCGATATCGTCGTCCCAAGCCAGTACTTCGTTTTCGAAATAAGCCCCGATGGCGCTGCCGCCCTGAATGAAATACGGGATGTTGTGCTTGTCGCAAACGCGGGCAATCTCGGCTAAAATGCGATAGAGGCAGTCGTGCAACTGCTGCATTTCTTGTTCTGAATATTCGCCTACCATTTTTTCAAATTTTTCTCTGCAAAATTACTGTTTTTCTTTCAAAAAATCATTTCCTTTGCTCACGCAAATTCGTCGCCAAGCGTGGTTTTGGCATTATTATATAGTTTTTTCGCGAGGCCGGGGTCTTGATTCGGGCAAATGAGCAGCATTTTGTCGTCGGCCGCCACGAGAAAACCGTCTAAACCCTCGGCCACCACGGCCATGCCCTCCGGCAGACTGAACAGCGTGTTGCGGCAATTCGACAGCAAGGTTTTGTGTTCGCCCAACACGGCATTGCCGTCCACGTCCTTCGGCGAAAGCGCGTGGAGCTGCGGCCACGAACCCACGTCGGCCCAACCAAACACGCAGCGCCTCACGACTACGTTCTGCGCCTTCTCCAGAATGGCCAAATCGATGCTCAGGCGCGAGACAGAGGGGTAGTATCGACGCACGATTTCGATTTCTTGTTCGAGCGAGGGCGGACGGTCGAGCGCGGCAATCTCTTCGCCCACGGCCGGCATGATTTCGTCCATCAACTGGCTAATGGTGTGCGCGTTCCAGAGGAAGAGGCCCGTGTTCCACAAGAACTCCCCGCTGTCGACAAACACCTTGGCGAAGGTCGGGTCGGGCTTCTCGGAGAAGGAGCGCACGCGGAACAGGTTGGGCGCCACCTCGGGGCCCATCTGAATATAGCCGTAAGCCGAATTGGCTTCGTTGGCGGGCACGCCCAGAGCGAGGAAAGTGTCGTGCTCGCGCGTGTATTCCAGTCCCTCAAGCACCTCGCTCTCGAAGGCTGCCTCGTCGTCGATGAATTGGTCGCACGGCGACACGAAAATGTTGGCTTCGGGATTGAGCATGGCAATGTGAAACGACGCCCACGCCGTGGCCGGCGCCGTGGAGAGCTGAACGGGCTCGGCAAGGATGTTTGCTTCGGCGAGGTCGGGCAGTTGTTCCACCACCAAGTCGTGGTAGTCGGCGAAGGTGGAGACGTAGATGTTCTCTCGGGGCACTATGCGGCTCACGCGTCGATAGGTCTGCTGCAAAAGAGTGGAGCCGCAATGAAAGAAGTCGATGAACTGCTTGGGTTTTTCCCTGCAGCTGCGCGGCCAGAGTCGTTTGCCAATGCCGCCTGCAAGGATGATACAATAATTGTTGGCGCTGTTCATAGCATTAGATGAGGTTTTGCGGTGCTAAAATAGAACATTATTTTGAATTGCCTCAATGTGAGGCGAAAAAGAAGCCCAAAAAACCGTAAAATTGCCCACACTCCCCCATTTTGTTCCCTTTTTCGGAGGCGTTTGCCTCCATTTTTTTTGCGCCGCCCCCTCCTTTTGAAATTTTCAAGGGAGCGTTCAGCCAAAACATGTACATCTTTTTTCCAAAACATGGGCATGTTTTCGCCAAAACATGTACATCTTTTGCCAAAAACATGTACATCTTTTGGCGCAGACAAGGCTGCGAATTTTGAAAAGCGGGGTTGTTGTGTGAGAAAGAAGGGGCGAAAGCGTCGATTTTCGCAAGATTAGAATTATTTTTGCAGTCGAAAATCGAAAATTTCGGAGACATCATCTACTTGTCTCTTGTCACTTGTCACTTATCACTTGATTATGAAAATTTTGCTTCTTGGCAGCGGCGGCCGCGAGCACGCGCTGGCGTGGAAAATTGCTCAAAGTCCCAAAGTGGAACGTCTGTTCATCGCGCCCGGCAATCCCGGCACGGCGGCGGTGGGCACCAACATCGCGCTCGACCCGTGCGACTTCGACGCCGTGGCGCAGGCCGCCATCGACTGCGAGGTGGACATGCTCGTCGTGGGCCCCGAGGCGCCGCTCGTGGAGGGCATCACGGATTATTTTTCGCATCATTCTCTCTTACGCGACATCGCCGTCGTCGGCCCTACGAAGGCCGGCGCAATGCTGGAGGGCTCGAAGAATTTTGCCAAGGAGTTCATGCTGCGCCACGGCATCCCGACTGCGCGCCACCGCACGTTCGGCGCGGGCGAGGAGGCCGATGCCATCGCTTTTTTGGAGGAAATGCGCCCGCCCTACGTCTTGAAGGCCGACGGACTGGCTGCCGGCAAGGGCGTGCTCATCACGCCGTCGTTTGAGCAGGCCAAACGCGACCTCTTCGACTTGCTGGGCGGCATGTTCGGCGAGGCGAGCAAGCGCGTGGTGATTGAGGAGTATTTGGAAGGCGTGGAATGTAGTGTCTTCGCCCTCACCGACGGCCAACACTACGTCCTATTGCCCGAAGCCAAGGACTATAAGCGCATTGGCGAGGGCGACACGGGACTGAANACGGGCGGAATGGGCAGTGTGTCGCCCGTTCCCTTCGCCACGGCGGACTGGCTGGCGCGTGTNGAGCGCGAAATCGTGGCGCCCACCGTCGCNGGNCTCGCAGCCGAGGGCATCGACTACAAAGGGTTCATCTTCTTCGGACTCATGAACTGCGCCGACGGCCCCAAGGTGATTGAATACAACTGCCGCATGGGCGACCCGGAGACGGAGAGCGTGATGCTGCGCCTGAAGAGCGACCTCGTGGAACTNATGGAGGCTGCNGCGGCAGGCACGCTCGACCAAAAAGCGGTGGCATTCGACGAGCGTCCGGCGGCGTGCGTGATGTGCGTGTCGGGCGGCTATCCGGAGAAATATCGCAAGGGTNTGCCGATGCATTTGCCCGCCTTCGAAGCCGACACCATCGCCTTCCACGCGGGAACNAAACTGGGCGCCGACGGCAGCCTGCTCACCAACGGCGGCCGCGTGCTGGCCGTGAGCGCTTACGGCCGTTCGGGCAAGGACGCCGTCAGCCGTGCCATCAAGGGCGCCGAGGGCGTGAAATTCGACGGCGTCTATTTCNGNNAACGACATCGGACAAGACATCCTGAAATGAGGTTGTAAAATTGAAAAAAAATGAGAGAAAATCCAAATTTTTCGGACTTTCTCTCAAAAGAAATCTAAAAGNANNGCNGCGGAAGAACCTATCACCTNTCACNTGTCNCNTGTCACTTAAAAAAACCGAAGAATGTATCGCATTACGCTTCGCACACTGATTGCCTTCGGCACATGGACGCTGCCGGTGGTGGCTGTGATTGCGCTGCTCGTTTGGACGGGCGGCGAGCGGGGCGACATGCGCCTGTGGGTGGGGGCCGCGTGCGCTGCCGTGATTGCCTGCGGCTGGTGGGGCACCAATGCGCAGCACGAGCTGCTTCGGGTGCGCTCGCAGGCGGTGAGCAGCACGTTTGTGGCGCTTGCGGCGGCCATGCCCTTCGTACATGCGTTCGCGCCGGCCTATTTGGCGGCCATGGGGCTGGTGGCGTTCTATTTTTTCTTGTGCGCCTCCTACGACGCCGAACGCCCCGAAGGCTGTGTGTTCCAAGCGTTTGCCCTGCTCTGCGTGGGCGCCTACTTCTTCCCGCCCCTGTTCGACCTCGTGCCGGTGATGTGGCTGGCGATGCTGCTTTTCTTGCGCAATCTGACGTGGCGCTGCTGGCTGGCGAGCGTGTTCGGACTGGCGGTGCCGGCACTGTTTTATTGGGCTTGGCTCTTCTGGCACGACGCCGGACTCACGGCGCTCGATTTCGTGAAGCCCTACTGGCATTTCGAAGTGCCCGACTGGCGCGCCGTGCCCATGTGGAAGCGCGTGAATGCGGGCTTCCTCGCGTTCCAAGTGCTCTTGGCTTTCCTCCACTACTACCGCGGCAATTATCGCGACAAAATCAAGGTGCGCATGCTGTTCTACACGTTCATCATGGCCGAGGTTTTCGTGTTGGCGGGCTTGGCCTGGTATCCCGACGACTTCGAAGCGTGGATGCTGCTGGCCTGCGTGAATTCTGCCCCGCTCATCGCCCACTATTGGGCCTTGGCGCGCGGCGGCTGGCCGATGACGCTGTGGTTCCTGCTGAATGTTGGCGCGCTCGTGGCTTTGGGTTTGTATAATGCGCACCTCTTGAAAATGATTCCTTGGACATGATGCAATCCATCATAGACTTCCTCGTGGCGAACGGCTCGCTGGGCATGTTTTTGGCGGCGTTCATGGCGGGCACGTTCTTCCCCTTCGCCTCCGAAATAGTGCTGGCCGCGCTGCTCGTGGCGGGCGCGAGTCCGGTGGGCCTGCTCCTCTGGGGCACCGTGGGCAATGTGCTCGGCGGCTTGTTCAACTATTGGATTGGCTCGCTGGGCAAGGAGGAATGGATTGCGCGGTGGGCGAAAGTGTCGCCCGAAAAACTGCAGCGCGGCATTGGGTACGTTCACCGCTATGGCGCGTGGGCGGGCCTCTTGGCGTGGGTGCCCATTCTCGGCAGCCTCATCACGGTGGCCTTGGGCTTCCTGCGCTGCAACGTAGTCTATTCGGCGCTCGCCATGGCCGTGGGCAAATTTGCGCGCTATGCCGTGCTCATCTACACGCTGAAGGCCGTCTGAACAGGACGCAAAATTACAAAAAAATGCTGCATCGAACGCATCCGATGCAGCATTTTTTTTGAAGAAAATCAGGCCAAGGGCACGTCGTCCCACGGGAAGGTCTTGCTGTGCTTGAAATACCACCAAAAGAACCACACTGCGCCGATGATGACGCACGTGCTGCCCACGGCGTAGGCCACGCTCGTTCCGAGGTCGAAGGCGTTGTCGAACACGAAGAGGAAGGCCGAACACGTGAACGTCATAAACAGCGCGGGCAGCAGGGCAATCCAGAACGGCTTGCGCAGCCGCGCCAAATAGACCGTGATGGTCCACAGCATGCAGCACGCGAGCGTCTGATTGCTCCAGCCAAAGTAGCTCCAGATGGTGTTGAAGCCTTTTTCGTTCTCCATATTGAACCACAGGAGC
>Ga0065708_1006656_pt1 | contig 15232 bp, 11 predicted proteins | sample Hoacrofraction12_2_FD_59095 | JGI IMG/M metagenome (GOLD analysis project Ga0065708, IMG submission 59095) | Hoatzin crop microbial communities from Cojedes, Venezuela, sample from fiber fraction 12 v1 | ecosystem: Host-associated > Birds > Digestive system > Esophagus > Crop | place: Venezuela... | reverse complement strand
GCTGCGAAGCAGCATAACTATCAACGACCGACGAGCCAAATGAGCAGACCAAGCTTGCTTGGTGTCTGTCATGGCGAGGACGTCGCACTTTGCGAAGCAAAGAATTCTCAACTATCCATTATCAATTAACAATTACGTAACAATTGATTTCGCTGCTCTGCTGCGAAATCAAGTGTTACGTAATTGTTGAGGCTTTTGCATGAGCAGTCGGCGAACATCTGACCGTACTTAATCATCTCATCCCATTTCTCCTCATATATAGCTCCCTGAGCGATTTTCTCTTTCGTGATATTGTTCTTTATCATTGCGAAAATCACTCCTGCGTTGAAATTATCACCAGCTCCTATGGTGCTGACAGTCTCTATCCGACTATCTAACACTGGATATTCTTTTCTGAACTTATCTAAATAGAGGATTACAGGGTTATCGCCTTGTGTATATATAAACTTTTTGCAGTAGAAAGCTATTTCTGAGGCAAACACCTTATCTCCGTTGTTTATGCCGCAGATATTCTGGAAATCCTCGTTACTGCCGCGGATGATATCCGCCAGTTCGAAGTTCTCGAGCATATTAGGACGTATCTTCGTAAGCTCTTCTTTATGTGAGCTGCGGAAATTGACATCGTAATACAGTATAGCTCCGTTTTTCTTCGCATGTTGCAGGAAGGCAACCATCTGCGATCTGATGACGGGGTTTACTGCATAGTATGACCCGAAGAGCACGATATCGTTCTCGTGTATCTCGGGATAGTTATAATCGAGTTTATCGTTGTCATGGTCTTTGTAGAAGATGTACTCCGCCTTATTCTCCTCGTCCAGGAAAGCCAAAGACAAGGGAGATTTGCTTTCAGGGTGTACGTACACTTCGCTAGGGTCTACGTTGTTCTCTTTAAGAAAAGAAATTATCCTCTTTCCTATCCTGTCGTTACCGGTTTCGCTGATAAATGTACAGTTGACTCCCGATCGTCCGAGGGATATGATAGAGTTGTAAACGCTTCCTCCTGGTACAGCCCCGATAGGATTATCTCCTCTGAAGATAATATCGAGCACGGTTTCTCCGATTCCAAAAACCTTTCTCATGATGTTGTCCTAGGCGGATTCGAACCACCACAAACAGAACCAAAACCTGTTGTGCTACCATTACACCATAGGACAAAACGTGTTAGCGACTGCAAAGGTAATAAAAAAAATCTCCGAAACAAAATGTTTCAGAGATTTTTTTTAGTATAGGAATCCAAAAAGCCATAGTGGAATTTTGTTTCCTAAAACGTATTCGGTGTCATCAGATGCGATGAACGAATTTTTCTCTTTGGGTAGTTGTCCCCCATCTTTATTTTTTCCCCCCACTTCAAAAGTATATTTTTTATCGATAAGAAAGTCNGCNTTAGAGGAACTNTATTCAACATTATGCTCGTATGCCAGTTGGTTGACAAAGAATGTTTCCCTGACGGTACCGATATTCACTCCGTCAGAGGACAGAGCGTAGAGAATATTGGAGTTATCCATATAGACTTTGTCCGGTTTCTGAAGTCTTTTTACGCTACCGTTATCAGAATACAGAAGGTGCAGCAGTCGGGAGTCATGGAGGTGTTGTAGGTATTGCAGCAGGGTATTGCGTGATATCTCCGCCATTTTTGACAGTTTTACAGTGTCTATCTGCATAGTCATTCCCGATGCCAGTATACTGAGGAGAGATTTCAGCTTTCTCAGATTGACGATATCTACGCCTCTAAGTTGCGGTAGTTCGATGTCAATAATCGTGTTTGTTACATTTTCGATACGTTGATAGTAACTTTCTTCCCCCTCTTTAAAGAANGGATAATATCCATATTTCAGATATGTATCGAAATATTTAAGAGGGTGTATCTTCTCCGTTATANTGTCACATGCCTCCTGNCCCTTTNCCNTTATATCCTGTAGGGTTAACATCTCGAAATCGTAATCATGGAACATGTGTAGATATTCTCTAAAGGACAATCCTTGTATATCGTAGAATATACATCTGCGTGACAGATCCGTTTCAGAATCCAGAATATTAAGTAGTGATGATCCTGAAATTACGATATGCATATCAGGATATTCATCGTATGCATTTTTTATTTCTCTGCTCCAGTTTGCGTATTTGTGAACCTCATCAAGGAAAAGGAATTTACCTCCATGTAGATGAAAAGAATCTATTGTTTCAAGGAGGCTGTGGTTTGTAAAATAAATATTGTCGAGACTAGCATATAATACATTTTCCGTATCGTTCATTCCGAATGTCTGTTGTATTTTCTGAAGCATAAGTGTTGTCTTACCCACGCCTCTCTGTCCTCTTATGGCAATAAGACGGTCGTTCCAGTTAATCTTGTTTATAACGTCTCTAACAAAATCCAGGTTGACTGTTCTTAGGATGTTTAGATATCTCCTCTTTAATGTTTCCATAAGTTTATATCTCTATTTGGATGCAAAGATATAAAAAATGTTCTATATACAAAACAAATNTCAATAAAATCTGTTCAGCCGATTGAACGTGCTTCTGGTTGATAATAAAAAAAAGAGGGTGTGTCAAAATAGGCACATCCTCTTTTTTCTGGCATTTTATTTGGTCGTTTCATTTAAACTTTTTACCTTTGCAAATAAATATAATTATATTTTGTTTTAATGGTAAAATAAGAGCTTAAATGAAATTATAATATATGTTATATAGAAATGACTATTCCACATATTCGGTGCCTGATTTGGTCAGATTATTGGGCTCTCGCTTCAAAGACTATCGGTTGAAAGCGAATATGACGCAGAAGGAGGTGGCAGAGATGACGGGACTGACCATTCCCACCATCCAGCGTTTTGAGAACGGTTTGTCGAGGAACATCACCCTCGCCACATTTCTATTGCTCATGAAGGCTGTGGGGTGTATCAACGGATTGGACGAGATGATGCCCGACGATCTGCCCAACCCATATCTCTATCATGACAACGGTAAAAAGATGCAGAGAGTGAGACATAAAAAAGGAGACCTATGAGAGAAACATTAAAGGTGATGCTATGGGGCAATGAAATCGGTAAAGTGACATGGCACGAAACCCGGAAGATTGCCTACTTCAACTACAACCCCGATTTCCTTCGAGGCTCGCTCGACGTGGCTCCACTCGTCGCTTCTATCTACAATCCGACGAGCAACCGAGCCATCATGGGCGAGACTGCGCGCATATATCAGAAACTGCCGTCGTTTATTGCAGACTCCCTGCCTGACGCAATGGGGAAATCANNTGTTTGAACAGTGGCGGAAACATAACCATATTTCAGCGAGCAGCGTGACTCCACTTGAAAAGCTAGCCTTTATCGGTAAAAGAGGAATGGGTGCCCTGGAATTCGTGCCGGAGATAGAGAGAAACGAAACAGAGGATAAGATTGACATCAAGGCGCTGGTAGACCTTGCTGATAAGNTTCTGGAGGAACGGGAGAATATTAGCATAGAACCAANCGAGGAAATAACGCTTCATTCGTTGATANCAGTGGGCACATCGGCCGGTGGCAGACANCCGAAGGGTATTATCGCCTTAAATACAAAAACGGGTGAGATCCGTTCGGGACAGATAGTCGCAGAGCGTCTAACTATCCATTATCCATTATCAACTATCAATTAATTTAGTTTCTTCTTCCGTTAGACCTGTCAGTTCCATTATGGTTTTTACATCCATACCTTTTGCTAGCATTTTCCGAGCGATTGCTTTACTTCTAGCAGCTTCACCTTCCGCACGTCCTTCTTCGAGTCCCTCATTATAACCATCCTCATGGGCGGTTTCTTTTACTACCTGCTGATCGATATAATTCTTTAGACTGACGTCATACGCTTTCCGCTCCGCATCGTCAAGTTTGGAGAGTGTGCATAAATCTTCCAATTTCTGGAATATCTGTTTCTGTGCCTTAAATGGCAACCTTGTTAATATTTCCATGTTCTTTAATATATAAATCCACTTCTCAAAATCAGTCTCACATTCATCCATTTTCTTGTTGAACAGTGGCAACTGGATAAATATCAATCTTATCTTGTCTGATATTTTCAGAAGAGTGTCCTTGTCCACAAAAGAAGCGTCTGTCTTTATGTCCTGTGGCAGCTCGTTTAACGTAAAGTTCATGAAGAACACTCCATATACGGGAACCAGTTTGTATCTAAACATATTACCCGTCTCACCCTGTGCAACGATAGCTCTTGATGCATAGTAGATGCCACGATCTATAAATGTATTCTGTCGTGCAAGCTGCATCTCGATGATGAAGATGTCTCCCGTAGATGTTCTACACTGTATGTCAAAGCGAACTCCTCGTTCTTTTTCTTCAATTGGCGGCATCTCCGTGTTGATGTATTGGATGTCGTCAATTTTCCTCTCTCCCTTGAGTAGGTCGTTCAGGAAATAAATCAGTATATCTTTGTTAAATTCCTGTCCGAAAATTCTCTTGAAGCTCCAATCCGTAAACGGATTGATAAAAACATGTTTTTTCATAATCTTTAGATTTGTTATTAATTAATACTATGTTGCGCTACTGCAACGTTAAATTCACACTGCAAATATAGAGATTCTTTTTGAAACCTCCAAACAAAAACAAAAAAATCTCTGCAACCAAAGGCTGCAGAGACTTTTTCTATTTAGCTTATTGATTATCGATATTTGATATCGTCGCGAAGCGACTAACTATCCATTATCCATTATCAACGACCGACGAGCCAAATGAGCAGACCAAGCTTGCTTGGTGTCTGCCATGGCGAGGACGTCGCACTTTGCGAAGCAAAGAATTCTCAACTAAGAGAGTTATTTATTAACTCTCTTGACGCCGTTCAGAATTACGACGCCACTGTAGTTATCATCAACTTCCTGACCTGCGAGGTTGTATCTGTGACCGTTAGAAGTCTTAGCATTCTCGCTAGCGCCGTTAACCTCGTTGATACCTGTTGGGTCACCACCTGTGGTGTCACCAGGCCAGTACCCGTAGATATTGATAATACCGTTGTTACCGAATGCCTTGTCAGCAGCCTTAACAGGATTAGCGTAGAGGTTGTAAACAGGAATTACGATGCTGTCCCAAGACATCATGTTGTCCTTGCTCTTAACGATTTTCTCATCCCAAGAATACTGTACTTCGTTATCGTCAATGAATTTATACTCATCGTCACAAGGAACGTACCATCCCTGGAATGTTAATGTAGTGTCACCTACGGTCTTAACCTGATCAGAGAGTATCTTCGTCTCGAGAGTGTCACCGTAGTGTACTATGATCTGATAGAGCGTGTTCACGTAATCGTTAGAGTAGAAGTTCAGGACAACCACTGTGTCGCAGATAGGATAGAGAGTGTCGTTCTTTGTCCACTTGTAATCGCTGGCGATTGTGTCGCCTGCATTGTTTGTCCATCCTATAACGTCTACAACCTTCTCGTTCCAGAGATACTCAGCTATCTTGAGGGAGTCAAGGATGAATGCCTCAGAGTATTTAGTACCTGATGCGAGAGTATCGATGAGAGTATCCTTTTTGTATCCATAGTCGAATACCTGCATTATCTCTACTGGCTTGTATCCGTAGATAAATACAGTCTCTGTCTTGCCCTCTTTAACTGAGTATGGCCAGCTTGTGATAGCCTGTGTCATAGCAGCATCAGTGTACCAGTTGATGGCAGCGTTCAGTCTCTCGCCTGTGTATTTTGCATCAGTAAAGTTAGCAACGTTCACTGCTTCCTCATCGAGAGGCAGATAATAGAGGTTTACGATACCTTCTGATGCCAGTACCACACCACTTGTACCTGCTGCAGGAGCATCAGTAGTACCTATTGGCATACTTTCTGTGTTATAGAGGTCTACCTGAGCGCTTGTCTCTGTCGCTTTTGTTGCAGCGAAGTCTTTTGTAGCGAGCTTAGCTACAGGAATAGTATCCTCACCGACTACTGCGTATACACCGATTACCCACTTAGGAGCTACGTATATAGTAGTTGTGATAGTATTTGGTGCCTTCTTCGTCTTACCGCAGATATGGTCATCCACAGCTGTTGCGCTATTAACGTCGAATGATGTGATTGGCGTATTTCCGTTCTGCAATACATAGTACCATCCGTCGAATACATATCCCTCCTTTGTTGGAGCCTCAGGAATGAGTGAAGAAGCGAGAGTGTCTCCAAAGAGTACGATAGTCTTCTTGATTGGGTTCTTCAGTGAGTTATCCTCGAAGAATACCACTGAGTCTGCCAAAACGAGGTTCCATGTAGTATCTTTTACAAGAGTCTGTGGGAATGTTATAGAATCGTCAGCAGCAAGACTAGAGATGTTCTTGATGTCTGCCGTATCCTTCAGTGCGATAGCGAATGTACCCTTCTGGATAGCAGGACTTGTCACCTTAGCTGTCAGTTCAGAGAATTTTCTCTTTGTGTCATAGTAAGCAAGACCGTCAGACTTATAAGAATAAGTCTTTTTATCTTCATCATAGCTCTCGGCGAAGTTCAGAGAACCGCCTGTCATTGCCGTTGCTGCGCCTGTTGATTTGTCTCTTGAGTTTACCAGTTTACCTTTCAAAGCAGGATCCATACTCATGTACCAAGCAACTACAGAGTCAACTACAGCGAGTTTAGCGTAGAGTACTGTATCTTGCAGTGTCTTAGAGCCAAATGTCAGTGTATCTGTATTTGTTTTGATGGATATATCTGCATCAGCAGCATCAGTCTTAACTTTATTTGTGCATGCAGAGTCCGTGTACCACTGTACCCAAGCGTTGCTTCCGTCAACAGTTACAAGGTGCTGTCCGTCGAGATTGAATGAGTCTACAGGACATTCTACCTTTGCAGAGAGAGCGAGAACTTGCTTCTTTCCGTATTCTTTCCATGTTGTGAACTTAGTCTTACCATTAGCATCCTTAGCTGTCACTGTGTCGGCAGGGATCATGAATGTAACTGTTATCACCTTCTGAGTAGACTTCTTGAAGAAGTAGTAGTTCTGAGCAGCTGTTGTAAGATTTGAGAATGTTACAGGAAGAGCTATCTCCTGAGTGTTGACAATAGAGTCAGCAGTCTCCTTATCTTCTTTTCCTGTGTATTTAGGAGCCTTCTTTCCGGTAGTACCGTCAAGACCGGTAACCTTATCAGAAGCATATCCTACAGCGAAAGCTGCGAGATTATTCGGTGTCATCGCACCGCCTTTGATTGTGTTAGATGCACCGTTCAACATAAGAGCTGTCGTACCAGCGTCAGCCTCAGTGATGTTCAGTTCTGTGATTGTAGCACCGCCATTTACGAATACCGTATCAGATGTCTCTACGTTCAGTGTTCCGAAGGTAGAAGCTTCAGATGCAGCTATCGTAGCCACAGCGTCTCCGCTGACTGTCAGGTTTCCTGCTCCATTATTTTTTCTTGGAGCGGCTTTAGTCATCGAGTACAGTGTACCCTTGCTTATAGTCAGCATAGCATCGCTAGCCTCACCGTCTTCACCCGCTTCAGGCAGTTGAAATATATAGGTTACGAGTAGCGTGTCGCTTTTGTCAGCGAGCTTTATTGTTCCTTTGAAGTTATCTCCGCCCAAGCTACCACATTTCAGTTGGCGTACTATCACTGCACCGTCACTGTTAAGGTTGATGTCGAGTTCCTTTACCGCCAAGATTGATCCTAAAGCTAGAGCTTTATTTGAAGAATTTGTTGGATCACTGATGTTACCGGAAACTAGTGTACCCACTTTTGCGTTGTCAGAAATCGTCATCTTGCCCATGGCCTGTGCGTATGCATGAACTACTGAGTTCTTACCGATGTTTATGTTATCTGCGATGAGAATATCTCCGGTCTGGGCTTTCGTCGGCATTGTAGGGCGTGTTATAGTATCTCCGAGGATATTTACGGTACCAATGTTGCCATTCCACAAACTGATAAAATCTACACCTTTGGTGTTTTCCCATCTGATGCCATACAGGTTAAGTGTAGCATCGGTTCCGAGAGTGTCGATAGACCCTGTGAGCTCACCAGCACCTTTTCCCTTGTACAGCGACGACTCGCCTAGGTATCCCGTTGCTATTGTCACAGTAGCGCCTTCAGCCACCGTGACGTTAGACCTACTCTCAACTTACTTTTTACTATTATCTCCTGTGTTGGTAGTACCGAACGTCACCTTTGCGCCCTGCGCGAAGATAAGCATTGTGTTGTCCTTGAACTCAAGGTTCTCAATTTTTGACAGATCCACGTCTTCCGCGAAGTAGTACACAGAGTTTCCGTTCCAGTTGCCTGCAGTAGCGAGTGTACTACCCTCAGCCACGTCAGAGCCTTCCACGATATACACGTGCAGATATCCGTCGCTCTTGAATCCAGCCACGTCTTTTGCAGTATATCCGCTTCCGTTGTGGTAGTGGAAGGTGTAGTCGGCTTTTGTCGGGTCGGATATTTCCCCCGCAAGCGCCGAGCCAGGCATGAACGCAGCAGTAGCTACCGCAGCAGCCATAGTGAGCGTCCCAACCTTTCTTTTGATGTGTTCCAGGAACCTAGTTCCCGTCACACGAAAATTAGTAATTTTTTTTCATGAAAATAATTAATAAATTTATTAATAAACATATATGTATATATTTCTGTTATGTCTGTTTTGCGAATCTGAATTTCTCAGCGTTTCGTTTTATTCTCTCCAGATAGTCGGCCACTTCAGCCCTTGTATATTTGTTTTTACCGTTTTCGTCCTTCATCTTCCGCATGGCAAGGGCGATAAGAGCGTACTCAGTGTCCAGTGCTGTGGAGAATATACCCATGTCATCGGTGTTGATGGTCACGGGCAACTGATGCGTGCCGTCAGGCGAGTAGAACCGGAATATCGGATGGTTGTCATATCTGCCCAGATAACCAATCTTGTAGTTTGAGGTAGGACAGCATTCTATGCATATCTGCTTACTGTCGAGATCGTCAATCATCTTGTTCTGTATTTGGCTTATCAGATCCATATATTCCTTGCTTATGTTGTACTCAGTCACCACTTTTCCCTTCTTTCTTACATTATAGCTGAAGTGATAGAGTTTCAGCAGGTCTCTTACCTCTTTTCGGTGATAGAAACTTGTGATGCCCTCTTTTTTCAGTCTGTCGCATATCTTCCAGTTAGACAGGATATCCAAATGTTCCCAATTGTCTATCTCCATTGGATTGTCGCCACGGAGCATCATAGCATGATAGTAATCTGCCATGTTTAATATTTTGTTATTCTCATTACAATACCCCAGTTCATGGCATAGCCATGCATATTTCTCCTCCATCTCCTGTCGGAGCTGCGGGTTAACGATTATTCCGTACCCTTCCGCCTTATGCAGCAGCCACACGATATTGTCTAGCAGTACCTGTCGGGGCAGTATTATGTGTCGTGTCCTCTTCTCGTAGAATAGTTCGGGCTCAATGCCCAGCGCTATGCCATGTCCTATCCTGTCACCATGTTGCATCTCCATGAATGTCACGGTCTCGTCTATAGTCCTCAGTCCGTCGGCGATGTCGTAGTAGTCCTCTCCTGCATGGAAAGTGAAGGATATCTGCGGTTGCATGTGACGTATATATCTGAAAGCCTGTGCAAATACCTCCGGCCGGGCATTCATCTCGCTGCTTGCCGCATCGATGCCCACTACGGGATATTCACCTTTTCTTTTATGTTGTTTGATATATTTCTCCAGCACTAATGCCTGTCTTTTCAGCTGCTTTCTCAGTTTATAGTGTCTGCAGCTCATCATTTCAGACAACTTTCCCTTGTCTTCTCCTTTGATGAAATGCACGATGAAGGACGTTTTGGGTCCTTCCGGTTCTTCACATTTACTCTTATCTAGTATTTGAGCATCATCGTTTTCCTTCAGCTCTAGCTTGTCTCGTGAATTCTTTCGTTTTACGAACTCTTTGATATGCTTTTCTAGTTCCTTTATGCTATCTTCCGGTGTGATACGTGTCTCCAGATATCTTACATCATGTCTGAGACATTCTGTATACACCATATCACGAAGGATACTTTGATACCTTTTTCTGCCTTTGACGAACAGTTTTTTCTTACTGTCGTAATTTTGGAAGTTGCTGAATCCATGCCTTTTGTTCGTCTGTATAAACTTCTCTCGTATCTTGTTTTTTGCAAGCAGGTATTTATACAGTCGGTATGATATATATTCAGTGTCCTTGTCGTTGTTGATAATTTTTTTTATCGAGCTGTATATAATATACCGTTCTCCCCTCATTACGGAGTAGGCGCGGTTTTCCATTTTCTCATTGTCCCTTATTGCATAGTCGATATCTTTTGCGTCTCTGACCCTCAGTAGTATGTTCTTTGCGCTATTTACGGTAGAGAGTGGCAGCAGGTTCAGAACCTCGTCTCCTTCATTTTCAAGCCTTTCTCCGTTTTTCAAAAGGTAATACAGTTCTATCCTGCTTACGAGAGCCTCGATGTACATGTCATAACAGTCCTTTATCTTCGAGTCTTTGAAGTCTTTTCTGGATACAGCGTGGTTCATCAGGTACAGCCACTGCAGACTGAACGTGTATGCCGTAGCTTTGAAGTGACTATGTAGCTCGCTCAGACCGTCTCGTTTTATATGTTCTATATCCACATCGTCAGTGGACAAAACAATATCCCAGTTGAAATCATGTATACGATCTAGACCTTCTCTGCGCTTGTCTGCCATGAAAGCACAAGTAAACATATCCTCATCCATGTCGTGTGCCAGCTCTCGCCACCTGAACAACTCATCGAACATCACCACGGGTCTGTTTTCCGACAGTCTGAGAGTCCCCGTTGCGAATCTTATCAGAGCATAGAAAATATTATTTCTTTTCTTTTCATTTAGCTCTTGATTCTCACCATATTCGTCTTCGTCGCTCTGTTCCTCATCTCTGCACCATTTGTCTTCCGCCATTCGTGCTATTGCCTTCGTGACGTCGATAGACAATTCGGGATGCATCCGCCCGATGTCATCAGAGATTTTCTCCTCGTCGAAGGGCAGATATTCCATGCGTCGCTTATCCTCAAACCGAGGGATAAAATCCTGGTCGAGGAAGGCTGCACGTATGAATTTGCGGATGTTATCTTTACTAATGTTCACTGTCGAAAGTTTTCAGTACTGCAATGTAGAAATTGAAATGAACTCTTTCATTAGTACCTTCTACAATATTCTCTTTCAGTTTCGTCCTGAGTTCACTTTTTTCTTTATCGGCCAATTCTTTCTTACCGGAGTGAACTCTATATTTATTGTATTTTTTTATAACGGTGGTGATATTATAATCTTTTTCCCAATCGTTTTTTTGGAAGAACTCTTCCACTGTCATCTCATTGCTTGAAAAGATATCGCCAAACAGGTTCTTGGCATTCTCATTATTTCTCCCCTTGCTTAGACAGTCGCTTATTGGTTTCAAGGCACTGTTTATAGTACTGATGTATTCCAGACTTTTATCCTTTTCCTCTTTTCCTGTAAATTCTTGTTTTCTAAAGAAAGCCTCAGTAAAATCAATAAGGTCATTGCCGTAAGCTTGTTTCCCCACTTTTTCTCTTCTTTCTCTCATCCATTTGAAAAAGACATTTACGAATTCAGAGTTCCTTATACATACCTTAGACATAAGTAGTTTGCGTTTAGCCTCCTCTTTCTTATCTCCCTCTTCACTGTATTTTTCGTTTATTTTCTCCTCTTCGTCCTCAGTCATATTACTGACCAACTGATAATACAGTGATCGTGGTTCTCCTACTGTAAATTTGAAGATATCATTGTTAAACCTTCTGTAGCATCTCTCTACGTCTAAAAGATTGAAGAAAATGGAGGATATATCGAAAAGAATATTTCCGACTTCTGTGAGATTTCTGTTATAATAGACTTCCGTTCTCAGTCTATGATTATATCTCTTGATGTCATTGCCTGCATCCTTTGTCTCAATGTATTTTGAAGTTGTGAGCATCGCAAATTCCAAAATTTGGAGCTTACGAGCATCGTTCTCATCTTCGATCTTTTTAAAAGAGACCGTTTTTTCGCTGTTAACTTTATCACTGTATTCAGTAGAATTTGAAACCCTTTCCTCAGGGGCATTAGAAACCTTATATTTTTTTATTATATCGGAGATATCTTTGTTTATTACTTCACCATCGATTAGCCGCAAATCCCTTCTCTTTCCGTTTTTGTTGGGTGGAATAATTGTATTTTCATCGATATTGAAATAAGCACCTCCGATCAACTGTTGCATCCTGTTTATTTCTGACAAGTTGCCATAGTCCGTGGTGAAACGGTTACCTTTTTCCTTATCATCGCCATCTATCATGCTGCAGTAACAGTCATACAATCTTACGCTATAGAGGGATTTTATAAAGAATATAAGTTTTTTCGTGTCTAGATCGTATTTGGTTCTCTCTATATAATCTAAGATATAGAAGCAGTCAGCCAGCGATACGTTATATGTTGCATTTCTGTCATCGATAATCTGCTTCATTGTAGAATATTCTTCCGTCTTGTCTTGTATGTTTGAGGTTCCTGCTTCCGATTTTTCTTGACCTATCAATCCTTGTATCTTCAGTAAGGAGATAGTTTCCTTGTTGAGTTGACTGAGGTCTTTTTCTGCAATCAGGCTGTTTGCAATGTTCTTGTATTCAGTAGGGAATGACTCCGTGTACGTCTCAAAGAGGTAGTGTCTGAATTTTTCCCTGTTTCTATTTTGTCTACTTTTCTCTTCTTTATCTGCGTATATATAGGAAGTTTCTGTGTCCTCCTCCATCGATGTCAATAAGGCCACGAGCATTCTTAGGGCTCTGAGGTTTCTCGGTATGATGAGACTCATTGCTCCTAGAGAGTTGTAGAATACATATCTTGTCCTGTTGAAGATTAACTCTGGTATGACATTACTCACTGTCCCTGATATTTTTTCCTTTTTCTTTTTCTCATGTGATTCCCATATCTCGAGCTCTCTTCCGAAGAAATCATCTTCGAGATCCATATATATCCTTCTTTTTAGAGGGAAAAGTTTGGTGAGATACCTTTCAGTCATCTCATTGATGTTCTTTGTGTAAGTGGCATTTTTGTTCAAAAGGACATTGAAGTCATTTGTCAGCTGTATCTTTATCACGTCGCTGAGCTGCTCCATCTTAAATGCCATAAGAATTGTGGCATTAGGGATGATAAGGTATTTCCTTATCTGTTCCACAAGCTTGTAGGCTTGTGCGTTGTTCAGATCTATGTCATCGATGCATATCAACAGATGTTTCTTGTCCTTAATGTCAAGGTAAATGTCGATGAGTTCCTTCAGTGTGTTTTTTATATATTGTGCGCTTCCCAGTGATGCCAGGTCTTCCAGTTCATCACCTTCGTCGAATTTATTCTTTTCCTTGTCAAGATACCTTAGATACCCCTTTAGGTTCTGCAGTTGCCCTTTTATTTTGTGTATATCCTCCTTGTCAATTTTTTTACATTTGTCATGGTCAGATATGGTCTCTTCAATATCTTTGCATATCATACTTATGAGAAGTTCTATGATATTGTTCCTATCGTCGAAGTAAGAGGGGTCTATTGAATCCATGGTATGTATGCTTATGTTGAAGTCTTTTTTCAGTTGCTCTCTTCTCAGTTGCTCTCTTACGGTTAGCATGCATGAAGTCTTACCTGATCCTCGGTCACCGATGAAAGCAATTATGTTATTGTCGTATTCTTTTAGTCTGTCGTCATTCTTATTACAATTCTGACTATCCTCGCTTTTTTTGTTCCTTTCGATATCTTCTTTAACGAGATCTATAGCTCGTTCTATTTTATCTTTGAAGATAGATTCTTTGATGTCCTCTTCTATAATAGGTTTTGTTTCTTCACCCATATAGAATATTATTTTGTTGCTATTAGTACTCATATTCTTAGTTTTGTTATCTTGTAAATCTCTTTTGATACCATCTCATTATCTTCCTTATTTACATTTCTTCAAGGAATTCATCTATAAGTGCCATAATTTCTTCACACTTTGCCTCGTTTTCAGAAACGATATCATCGTCATTATTCGCCCACTTTTTCTCTACCCAAAACACCCTTGTTCCTTTTCTATTTGCATAGTCCTCAAGAGCATCTATCATGTTCTGAGTGGTTTCTGCTAAGTTTCCTATGATTTCAAGTTTATGATCTTTAGTTACTGTCACTTTCTGAAAACTAGCTCTCAGTGCAGAAATCGCTATACAAGCTTTACTGCCGAGTCTAATCTTGAATAATGTCAGTTTAGTTTGCATCTGTTTTTGTTTTTACAGTTGGTACAATTATTTTTTATTATATTCTTAAAATTTTTTTTCTCAATATCGAAACCGGTATAATCATTTTTACTGACGAATGCCCCTATGTAATATTTATCAGTATTTTTTGATTTCTTTTTGTCGTCTGTCAGATAGAAGTAATAATCTTTTTTCTCGTTAATCTCTTTAATATTACATCCGTGATTATTGTTTATTGACAGGGCTAGACTTTCTTTTCTTATATTTTTTAACATGGAATATTTCTCAAGCAGGGGTTTTAGTTTCTCGCCATTTTCTGTGAGTCCGTTATAAAATATCCATAATAACTCACTACGTGAGAGCATGCCCCTTAGAGTACCAGCATACTCGTATTTTTTGTCGTCACTGAAAAAATCATTCTTATCTATATATTTTAATATACGGTAGAGGTATCGAAAATAATGATCAAAGTTCATGGTAAGCTCTTGTATCTCAAAATCAGTTCTTCCGTGTCTTTTAAGATAGTCTTCCATTCCACGATATTGCTTTCCTTTATAGTCGAATCTAGCGGTATTGAAAAGGTAATAAAAAATATATCTCCCCTGTATTTTATTACCTTCGAAATCTTCATATCTTAGATCAGTTACAATTTGTTGAAGGAGGTTGCACATGTTAAAAAATGTAGTATCAAACTGTTGTTTTTTTATATTAAGCTCTTGAGCTTTTATATGTTTCCATTGATTTTTTAAACCGTTCAGTTGAATTTTTAAACCTCGTTCTTGTAGAGAAATCGTAATTAATACTCCGAAGAAGGCTAGTACAGAAAATATTGCATTTATACCTCCAAAGCTGTCACCGTAGAAACCCATCTGTTCTGCGTAGGGAATGCAATTATGTTTATAGAAACAATTTACTATGTATGTATAAATCGCCCATAGTACCATTGTAATTATAAATGCAGTGAGAATTAGTGATAGAGGACGTGATTTTATATATTTCAGAAAGTTCTTACAGATTTTCATTATGTTGGTTTTATATTGTTTGAAAAAGCAAAAAGAGTCCTGCAAGTTA
>Ga0065708_1000201_pt1 | contig 15236 bp, 10 predicted proteins | sample Hoacrofraction12_2_FD_59095 | JGI IMG/M metagenome (GOLD analysis project Ga0065708, IMG submission 59095) | Hoatzin crop microbial communities from Cojedes, Venezuela, sample from fiber fraction 12 v1 | ecosystem: Host-associated > Birds > Digestive system > Esophagus > Crop | place: Venezuela... | reverse complement strand
CTACAGGTCCAAAAAAATTTTTCTCTATGGAGAAAAGAAATTTTCAAGGCAGCAAAATTTTTTTTCGAGCGCAGCAAAAATTTTTTTCGACCGCTCGAAAATTCGAAATGCTGCCTTGAAAATTTTGAACCGAGCCTTGAAAAGTCAGAACTCGGCCTTGATTTTTCAGAATGAACCCTTGAAAATCCCAGTAGATGCGGGGCAAAAAATAAATTTGTGACTATAATTTATAAATTATAGGCTATAATTTTAGAATTACTGCCTATAATTTTAGAATTACAGTCACAAATTCAGAATGCGCGGCCTTGCTTTTGAAACGGGAAGGCACGGCAGGGAATTTGCGAACGCGCTTTTTTCGAATTCGCCGCAGGCTTCGACGAGGAAGTCTGCGGCGAATTTTAGTTGGNAGTGTTTGTGATTATTTCACNAGTACTTTCACGCCGTTCACAATGCTGATGCCGCTGTTCAGTTTGGCCTGCTTGCGACCCATGAGGTCGTAGATGCTGCGGGCAGCCTTGGCGTTTTCGATGGTGCTGATGCCGGTGACGGCGTTGAGCGTGGCGGTCACTTCCTTCGTGGTCGGNTTGAAGGTCACGGTGAGCGTGTAGGTGCCGTCGGCGTCAACGCTGAGCGAATAGTTGCTGCTCGGGTAGGCTACGCCCCAGTCGTGGTCTTGAACGACCTTGAACTGGATGGTTTGGCCTTCGGTCAGGTCGGCAGCCTCGCTTGTCCAAGTGTAGATGCCCTCGTCGTTTTTGCTCATCTCGGTCGAGGTGTTGGTTTGGTCCCACGTTGCGCCGAAGATGGTGGAGGGGTCGCCTGCGATGGAGTAGATGTGGCTCACTTCGCCGGCTTCGCCCGTCTTGGTGGCGGTGGCGGTCAGTTCGAGGGTGGANNNNACGAACTTGTAGACGATGGTGTAGACGGCGGTTTCGCTGATGGTGAGCGCGTTGTTGCCGCTGGTCGGATAGCTTTCGTTCCAAGCGTGGTCGGCGCAAACCTTGTATTCGTAGGTGCCGGCTTCAACGGTGAGGCCTTCAACGGTGAGCGTGTAGGTGTCGCCGTCGGAAGAGGTCATGTCGTTGGCGGTTTCGGTGGTCACCCAGCTGGACGAACCGTTCATAATAGCGCTGGCGCCTACGATAGTCCAAGAGTCAGCGGCTTTGCTCGTGAGAGCAATCATTGCCATAATGGCGAGCGTAAAGAATTTCTTCATAAGCTGTTTATAAATTTAGTATTAAACGATTTTCTTCTTAAGACGNGGCAAATATACAACAAGCNTAAAATACNTGTTCACAAAATTGGATTTTTTTTGCAAAAAAGTNCGATTTTGTGCTTTCGGCCTATCAAAAAGTGCGNGCTCAGGCCTCTGCGGCTTGCTGGTGTTCGCGTTGCGCCTTACGCTCGCGCAGGTCGGACTTTTTCTGTTCGAGTCGGCGGCGTGCGGCGGCGATGTTGTTGCGATAGACGAGCANCGTGGTGCCGAAGTAGAACGCCGTCTGGCCCATGAGCCAAATCATCTCNTTTTTGATTTCGNCGAGCGAGGCTCCCATGTTGTTGATTTTCACNAAGCCGTTCACGCCGAAGGTGGAGGGGAAGACGTAGGACAGCAGGCGCCAGAAGCGCGGCATGGCTTCCTTCGGCCAGGATATGCCCGAAAGGAACAGCAGAATGAGGGAGGAGAACACGAAGANGATGATGCAGGTTTCGCGGCGANGAATGAGCACCGAGAGCGTCATGGCGAAGAAAATCACGTCGAGCAAGAACACGATGGCCAGACACCAAATGTCGAAGGGATTGCCTATTTGCGGCANGTTGAAGATGTGTGGCACGNNGCCGAGCACAAAGACGGCGTTCCACAAATAAATGAGCAAATAGGCGGCTCCTTTGCCCAAAACGATGCGCAGAAGTCCGTTGTAGTGGCGATTGATGGGGATTAGTTCGGCGTAGGAGTTGCGTTCGCGCGCCGTGCCGCCCAGCATGCCTACGCCGAGCAAGAGCGTCTGCTGGAGCACGAGGATGAGCACGCNCGGGATGAGGAACGAGGCGAAGCCCACNTGCGGATTGTACATATCGACCTGCTCGTACTCGATGGGGTGTTGCACGAGGGCGTCGTCGGCGTCGGTATAGCCGCCGGCTCGCTGCACTTTGATTTTGGCGTTTTCCTTGAGCGACACTTCGGTGTTGGCNAGNAGGAGGGCTTTGTAGTAGAGCATNCCGGCCATATCGACGTAGAGGTCGACGTGGGCTTGCTGCATATTGACAACGTCGTCGGAGAAGGAGGCGGGCAGGTGGATGATGCCGTAAGCGTCGCGATGCTTCACGAGGCGTTTGGCTTCTTCCATATCGGCGCANTGNGCCACCACTTTGACGTCGGGCGCGGCNTCGACTTGGCGAATATACTCGCGCGAAAGGGCGGTGTGGCTGTCGTCGACCACGGCGGCGGGCACCTCGCGCACGGTTTCTTGATTATAAATAAAGGCGTAGAGCAGGGGGTAGAGCAGGGGCACGAGCACCATNAAAAGGAACACGCCTTGGTCGCGGAAGATGTTTTTGAGTTCTTCGCGAAAGATGAAGTTCCAATCGGAAATGGATTCCTTGGACCTTTGCAGCCACTTGTTCAGATTTTCTTGCGTGCTCATGGGGAATCAAGGAATATATTTCACGGAAAGCAATTGCTTCTTGAGCCACGGCGTGGCGGCCACTCCCACGAAGANAAAGGCGAGGAGCCAGGCGACGTAGATGCCGGCATTCCAAATGGAGAAGCCGTCGAGCGCGCAGTTCACGTAGAGCAAGTAGTAGTGGCGCAGCGGGAAAAGCAGGGCGGCGCCTTGAATCACAGGGTGCATGGCCATCGTGGGGAACGACATGCCGCAAATGGAGAACGACACGACGCCCCAGAGCGAGCACGCACTGAGCGACANACGTATGGTGGGGATAAGCGTGATGAAGAACACGGCCAAACCTTGGAGCGCGAGGACGTAGAGCACCATGACGAGGAACATGGTCCACACGCTGCAATGGCAGGGAAACGCCAAGTAGCCGTAGAGGTAGATGTCGAGCAGGCCGCCCACGAGGATGAAGACCAACGTGTAGGGCAACAGCTTGGCCGTGAGCGCGCGGAGCATATTGCCTTGGCAGGTGGCCAGCCACTGCGACGCCGTGCCGTCTTTGATTTCGATGCCTATGACAAAGCACGTGAGCATGAGCACAAAGATGCCGTAGATGCCGGGGATGAGCGTGTTCGACANATAGACGTTGTAGTTCAACCACGGATTATTGATGGTGTGGGTTTGAACCACGATGGGCTGCACGAAGGGCATAATCATCTCGTCGCTCGCGCCCTTCGCCCAGAGTATCTTTCGCATGGCGGCGGCCGAGGCCAGTTCGCTCATGGTGCGCATGTCGCGGCTGAGCAGCGAGCCGGCCACGAGATAGCTGAAGTTGGTGTAGAACGAAACGGTGGGAACTTTGAAGGCGNTGGCGGCCGTCGTCGTGCCTTTGGGAATATAATAAAAGCCGTAGATTTCGCCGCGCTGAACNGCCTTGCGCGCCTCGGACACGTTGGGGTATTGGTCGACTATTTCGGTCTGTTGGAACGAATTGAGATTGCGCACGAGCGAACGCGTGGTCGACGTGTTGTCTTCGTCCACCAGTCCGATGGGCATGTCGGTGGGCAGTCCGCTCCCCATGAAGGAGGTGAAAAAGTAGAAGCAAAAAATGGGCGCNATGACCAAGCAGAACCAACAAATTGGCTCNTTGACCATGCGCTCAAGTTCGCGTTTGACTACTTTGAAGAAACCGCTCACGGNANNCAGGNGATAGGNGATAGGTGANAGGTGANAGGTGGGGCTGCGCCTGCCGTGCTACTTTGGGAATCAGGGTTCGAAGAGGACGGACATGCCGGCGCGCAAGCCTTCGACCTTCTGGACGGGACGGGCCTTCACTTCGAACGTTTTCATATCGTATTGGCCCGTCGTTTTCGTGGCTTTCCACGCAGCGTAGGAGCCGAGGTCCTTCATATAATAGACTTTGGCCTCGATTTCCTTGTTGTCGAGGGCGGGGATGCGCACTTTGACCACCTTGTCGATGGCGAAGTTCGACAGCAAGTCCTCGCGCACGTTGAATGTGAGCCAAATGTCGTCCACCATGGCGACGTTCATGATGGGCGAGCCGCTGCCGACGAGTTCGCCGACCTGCGGGAAAATTTCCGACACTTCGCCGTCGGCCGTGGCAAAGAGTTGGGTCTCCTTTTGGTAGGATTTCACCTCGTTCACGGCGCCTTTGGCGCGTTCCACCTGCGCTTTTGCGGCGGCCTTGTCTTCGGCGCGCGCACCGGCCACGGCTTTTTCGTATTGCAACTTGGCAGCCTTCTCGGTGGCNATGGCGGCATCGCGCTGCGCCGTGATTTCATCGAGTTTTTGCTGCGCCATCACGCCCTCTTTGGTGAGGCGGGCGATGCGTTCGTAGGACTTGTTCATCACGGTGGTNGCTGCCTTGGCTTTTTGCCAGAGTTCGTAGGCGCTCTGCACGTCTTCCTTCTGCGCGCCGTTCTGGGCCTTGTCGCTCAGCGCGGCTGCTGCGCTCTCGGCCGCTTGGGCCTGCTCCATTTTGGCTTGCACTTCGGGAACTTCGAGCACGGCCACCACGTCGCCCTCGTGGACTTTGTCGCCTTCGCCCACGCGGAATTCGAGGATGCGGCCCGCCAACTTCGACGAGACGCGATATTCGCTCACTTCGGCCTGTCCTTGGATGGATTCGTCCTCGTGTTTGAACGCGTAGAGACTGCCAAAGACCACCAGCACAATCACCGCCGCCAAGATGAGCAGGGCGGGAATCAGGTTGAGCTCTCCTTTGCTTTTCTGTGCCATAAGTTTATGTCGTTTTTGTGTTTATTCAATCGCATTTGAGCGTGCCGAGCGCCTTGCGCAGCGTGGCTCGCGTGATGAGGATATTGATTTCGGCGTCGATTTTGTCGCTGTGGGCCTGCAGCCACGCCGTTTGCGCTTGGAGCACATCGGTCATGGTGATGACGCCTTCGCGATAGCCCAAATTGGCGATGCGCAAGTTTTCGTCGGCCTGTTCAAGGTTTTTCACGGCGAGGCGATACTGCTTGTTGGCCTCATTGACGCGGAAACTCTCCTGCGCCACTTGCAGTTCAATCTTTTCGCGAATGTCGTCCAAGCGGTAGGCGGCCATGTCGGCCTCGGCTTTGGCGGCGCGCACCTTATACTTGCCCTCGCCCCAGTTCCAGATGGGCACTTTGAGGGTGAGGCCGATGCCCCAGTTGCCGGAAAATTTCTTGGAAAAACCGTTGTAGAGATTGGGGTTGGAGATGGCGTAGCCGCCCANGGCNGCCAATTGCGGCAGGAAGTCGGCGCGCGTGATGTTCACCTTCTCCTTGTAGATGTTCACGGCCGTTTCGAGCTGGCAGAGTTCGGGCCGATTGGCGAGCGCGGTCTGTGTGTCGGCTTCGACGTCNTCGTGGGGAACGCTCAAGTCGAGATTGCTCTCTTCGGCGGCGTGGAGTTCGGTGTCGATGGGCAGGCCGCAGAGTTGGGCGAGCAGCATGCGCGAAAGCACGAGGCCGTTGTCCACTTTGGTGAGCATCATTTCGGCTTCGTTCAGCTTCACGCTCACTTGCAGCTCGGTGGCTTTCGTGGCCACGCCCTCGCGAATCATTTTGTTCACGTCGTCGTCGAGCTTTTTGAGCATGTCGCGGTAGGACGTGGCGAGCACTTTCTTGTTNGTGAGCGAAACGAGCTGCCAATAGGCTTGGTCCACTTCGAGAATCACCTCTTGTTCGCTGCCGCGCAACTTTTGGTCGGCGAGTTCTTCGGAATAGTGCGTGATTTTGTCGTAGGCGCGAATTTTTCCGCCCATGTAGAGCGGCTGGGTGAGCAGGATGGCTGCGCCGGCATAGTCGTGGGCGTCGCTGCTAAAGGCGTTCACCACGTCGTGGCCTACGGAATTAAGCGTCGTGCCCACNGTTCCGAGCGCCGTGGTGGCCTGCGAAACGAGCGGCGCGAGGTCGGGATACTGCGCAATGATGGCGGCAATCTGCTGCGAATAGTTTTGCAAAGTGCCGGTGAGGCCNCTGGTGAGCGACGTGCCCGCCGTGTTGAGCAGTTTTTTCTGTTCGTTGTTCAGGAGCGAGATGGATTTGCCCAAGTGCATATAGCCTGCCGTGCCCGACACCTTGGGCAGATAGTTGGTCTCGGCGGCCTTGCGGGTGTTGTAGGCCACGTCTTTCTCCAAGGCGCCGATGGCCAGTTCCTTATTGTTCTCGAGNGCGAGTTTGCGNGCCGTCGGAAGGTCCAACGTGGTCTGGGCCGACGCCAAAGCGCCGACCATGGCAAAAAGTCCGCAAACCAAAAGCCTAATTTGCTTCATATTCCTTGCGTGTGGAAAAATATTCTATTCNAAAAAACGNCGCAAANGTAAAAAGTTTTCTAAAAAAACAACAAAGAAAACCGAAAAATATGCCAATCAAACCGCCANTNNGGCAGACGATTTGTTGGNGGCCTATCTTTTGTTGGCGTTTTGCAGCATTTTGATGCCGGGTTTGCTCGCATCGACNTCTTCGCCGACNACCCACAGCGTGTCGCCCACTTCGATGACGTCGTTGGCGCTCATGGGCTGGATGGNGCCGTCGCTCGTCTCCTTGCCGACGAGCATGCATTTATAGACGGTGCGAATGCCGCTGCCATAGACTTTGTCGCCGGCAAAGGGCGAGTTTTTGCCGATGGTGAAATGGTCGAGCACGAGGCGGTGTTCGCGGTCGTTCGGCGTGAGATTCAGCGTGCTGGCGCTCATGCGTTCGGAGAAGGCCTTGAGGCTCTCGTCGTCGCCAATCACTTCGAGCGTGTCGCCCGGAAAAATCATCGTATTGCCGTCGGGGATGTTGAGGCGCGAATCGCCGCGAATCACGGCGGCCACCATGATGCCGTCGGCGTTGGTGAACTTCAACTCTTTCAGNCGTTTGCCNCCCCACGCGCTCTCGGTGGGCAGCGTGAGTTCGGCGAGGTGGATGTCGTGGCGCTGAAGCGTGAAGGCATAGCCCGGTTTGCGTCGCCGTTGCCGCACTTCGCGCTGCCGCAAATTCTGCAGGAAAATGCGCTCAATACGAATGCTGATNTACTTCACCCACAGGCAGATGCGGTTTTTCAGTTTGCCCACGTGTTCCACGCAAATCAAGAGCACGAAGGCGGGCGCAATGAGCGCGTTGGCCCATCCNAGCGAGGGNAGCAAATTCGACAAAATGTAGTAGGCCACGCCNGACGCGAGAATGAAGCGCAGCACGAGCGAGACNTAGAAACCGGCCATGGCGCCGCGGTTTTTGGACTGTCGCCACTGCTTCACCTCGCTCGAATGATACTTCTTCATCACNATGGGNCGCAGGAAGAACGAAACCGCCAAAAGTGCCAATATCGCGCCCAGCCAATTGCCGGCCGTCTGACCGATGAGGCCGCGGAAAAATGGAACGAAGGTGGAGAAGCTCACGGCGACCACGGCGGCGGCCACCACGAAGTAGGCGGCGGTCGAAATGAGCAGGTCGGTNAGGAACTCCTTGCCGGGGCTGCTCTTGCCGTCGGNTTCGCGCTGCCGACCCGCGTCGAGGCGCTGTTTGAGCCCGCTGGGCATGCGGCGCGCGGCGGCATTGTAGGCGGGCTCGGCGGCCTTGATGAGATAGGGCGTGAGGAACGTCGTGATGATGCTCACGGCCACGACGACGGGGTAGAGGTAGTCCGACGTGACGCCCAGACTATTGCCGAGCGCCGCCAGAATGAACGAAAATTCGCCGATTTGCGTGAGCGAGAAGCCGCACTGCATCGCCGTCTTCAGGTTTTGGCCCGAAATCANGAAACTGAGCGTGCCGAAGATGGTTTGGCCCAACANAATGGCGAGCACAATCACGAGAATGGGCAGCCAATACTCGGCGAGCACGGCAGGGTCGACGAGCATGCCGACCGACACGAAGAAAATGGCGCCGAANAGGTCTTTCACGGGGCCGACGGTCTTCTCGATGTTCTCGGCCATCGTGGTTTCGGCCAAGATGCTGCCCATCATGAAGGCGCCNAGGGCGGAACTGTAGCCGGCTTCTTCGGCAAGGACGACCAGCAAGAAGCAAAGGCCGAGGCTCATCACGAGCAGCGTCTCGCTCGACAGCCAAGGCTTGCTCTTGCGGAACAGNGTCGGCACNACNTACATGCCCACGACGAACCAAAGCACGAGCATGAAGNCGAGTTTCAGCATGGAGCCCACCAGTTGTGAGCCTTCGAACGTGTGGCTGGCCGCAAGCGCCGACAGAATCACCATGAGTAAGATGCCAAGGATGTCTTCCAAGATGAGCACGCTGAGCACCACTTGTGCAAACTTGCGTTGGCGCAGCCCAAGTTCGTCGAGCGACTTATAAATCACCGTGGTGGACGACATGGCGAGCATACCGCCCAAGAAGAGCGAGTTCATCGACGTCCAGCCGAAGAGTTTGCCCACGCCGCTGCCGATGGAAATCATGAAGAAAATGATGCAGAGCGCCGCAATGATGGGGCCGCTGCCCATTTTCACAATTTTCTTGAAACTGAACTCCAATCCGAGCGTAAACATGATGAAGATTACGCCGATTTCCGACCACGTCTGAATGCTCGCCATGTCCGATACCGACGGCGTATAGGGCATGTGAGGCGAGGCGAGAAAACCCGCCAAGATATAGCCCAAAATCAGCGGCTGTTTCAGTCGCCGAAAAAGCAGCGACGTGAGTCCCGCAATGATGAGAATCAGCGCTAAATCGGAAATCAAATTCATCTCACTTTCAACTGTCAACTATCAACTGTCAACTGTTAAATTCGCCCACGATTTTGCAGATGTTCACGACCACTTGCATGGCTTTTTCCATATTGGGAATGGGCAGGAACTCGTGCGGGCCGTGGAAGTTGAGGCCGCCGGCGAAGATGTTGGGGCAGGGGAGGCCTTTGAACGAGAGTTGGGCGCCGTCGGTGCCGCCGCGGATGGCTTGGATGCGGGGGCTCACGCCGGCGTCGGCCATCGCCTTCACAGCCACGTCAATCACGTGGGGAAGCGGGTCGATTTGCTCGCGCATATTATAATATTGGTCCTTCACGGTGGCCTTCACGGTGCCCTCGCCATAGACGGCGTTCAGTTCGTCGGCCGTTTTAAGGAAGAGGCGTTTGCGCTGTTCGAAGCGGTCGCGGTCGTGGTCGCGAATGATGTAGGAAACCGTGGCGCGTTCCACGTTGCCTTCGATGCCGGTGGAGTGGAAGAAGCCTTCGTAGCCCTCGGTCTTTTCGGGAACCTCGTCTTTGGGCAGCGCTTCCACGAAGTCGGCGGCCACGCGGATGGCATTCACCATCTTGCCCTTGGCATAGCCCGGATGCACGCTCACGCCGGTGATTTCCACCTTGCCGCTGGCGGCGTTGAAGTTTTCGTATTCCAGTTCGCCCACGTCGCCGCCGTCCATAGTGTAGGCCCAGTCGCAGCCGAAGCGCTCCACGTCGAAGTGGTGGGCGCCCATGCCGATTTCTTCGTCGGGATTGAACGCCACGCGGATGCGGCCGTGCTCAATTTCGGGATGTTCTTTCAGATAGACCATAGCCTGCACGATGGCTGCGATGCCGGCCTTGTCGTCGGCGCCCAGCAGGGTGTGGCCGTCGGTCACGATGATGTCTTCGCCGATGTGCGCTTTGAGTTCGGGGAACTTGTCGGGCCCCGTCTTCATGCCTTCGTCGTTCAGGATGATGTCGCCGCCATCGTATTTCTCCACGATGCGGGGCTTGATGTTGGCGCCGCTGCAGTCGGGCGACGTGTCCATGTGGCTGATGAAGCCCACGACGGGACATTCCCTCTGCGTGTTGGCCGGCAGGGTGGCGTAGAGATAGCCCATGTCGTCCAAATAAATTTCTTTCAAGCCTATGTCTTCGAGTTCGTCGCGCAGGTAGCGGGCGAAGTCTAATTGTTTGGCGGTGCTGGGAACGGTTTCGGCATCTTCGGCCGACTGCGTATCAAACGAAACGTACTTCAAAAATCTGCTTACAATATCCATTTTTGCGTTTTATTAGAGAAAAATTTTTGCAAAAATAAAAAAAAATGTAGATTTGCGCCCCGCTAACGAAAAAAATCTATGAAAAAAAATCTCACTGACAACGAATTGATGCGTCTCGCGATACGTTTGGCCAACGAAAATGTGGATAATGGCGGCGGCCCGTTCGGTGCCGTGATTGCCAAAGACGGCGAAGTGGTGGCCACCGGCGTGAATCGCGTCACGGCGCAGCACGACCCCACCGCCCACGCCGAAGTGTCGGCCATTCGCGCCGCTTGCGACAAGCTGCAAACGTTCGACCTCTCCGGCTGCACCATCTACTCCTCGTGCGAGCCCTGCCCCATGTGCTTGGGCGCCATCTATTGGGCCAAAATTTCGCGCATGTTCTACGCCAACACCAAGCGCGACGCCGCCGCCATCGACTTTGCCGACGACTTCATCTACCACGAACTCGACCTCCCGCTCTCGAAGCGACATCTGCCATCCGAACAAATTATGCACGAGGAAGCGCTCGAGACTTTCCGCAAGTGGGCGGCCAAGGCCGACAAGATTGAATATTAATTGATAAGTGACAAGAGACAAGAGACAAGAGACAAGAGACAAGTGACAAGGCTCAAGTAAAGCTGGCGCCAGCCGCTTTAGGCGAACGCCTACTTGTCACCTGTCTCTTGTCACCTAAATAAGCCGTAGAATGCCCGGGATTCAAAACCGGAAAAAATTGTCACTTGATAATCAAGGTTGGCAAAAATCGCCCATTTTGCTAAAAACTCGTCGTCATTCCATAAAAAGTGTTCATTTTTTTGGAGTGGCGGCAAATTTTTTGCATATTTGCGTCCAATAGAGAGGCAAATGCATGCTTTTCAATCCCTACACCCCTACACACGGAACCTATGCATACGACGCAGAGACTGAAAAAAAGACAATACCACGCTCCCCTTTTGAACCTCATCAACTTGCGCGGCCGTGACCCGTTGGCGCTTGATGATGATGAAGGCGGAGTTTCCGGCGGCGACCTCGTGACCGGGAGCCTGCAGAACGAAGAAGCCGAAACGCGACGCCGCTACGACAGCCAAAGCGTGGACGGCGGCAGCCTTTGGGGCGGTAGTTCCGCCGGAACCTCAGGCTCAAGCACATTGTGGGGCAAATAAATCTCGCAGCATCCCTCTTATCATATACGTTGAAGCGTAAGCCTTTTGGTTTGCGCTTTTTTGTTTTCCCTCGCGCGTGTACGCGCAAAAATATTCATTGTGTGGGTAAAATGCAATCCTGTTTCAAAAGTATTGCAATAATGTTAAATTTTGCCAAATTCGCTTGGCAAAATTAGGGGTAAATGTTAAAATTAGAGATAAGTTTGCACTTTTGTTTTGGTTTTGCTTGATTTTGTTGCAAAAAAAAGTCACAAATTCGTGAGGTTTACGCTTTTAGTGTAAGAAATCTACGCCAAAATATTCACTTAATACACCCTCACAAATCATGCAAACAGAACAGAAGGAGAAGTGTGCGTATGTGACGCCCACCGTGCTCATGGCGGCGCTCGCCTTGGAAGGTCTTGTGGCCGAATCGCAAGGCGATGAGGCCGGTTCGCGCCGCAAGCAGGCACCCACGCAATCGGATTCCAACTCGAGTTCGTCGCAGTACGACACATTGGGCCGCTACGTCTCGGCCGATGCCAGCCGCAAGAAACTTTGGGAAGACTAATTGTTCGGTTCAGTCCCGAGATTCTGCGGCTTTTTTAGGTCATAGGTCACAATTCCTTGTGCGTGGCCTTTTCAACAAGCAAAATCATTCAAAACATCACACAAATTTTTAGTAAAACAATGAAAAATTCTTACCCCTCTACTCCGAGTCGGCTCCTCGTCCTCGCGTGTGTCTTGGTGCTCACGTTGTGCGGCCTCGGCACGCCGGCTGCTGCGCAGAACGTGGTACTTACGCCCGGCAACGGCGCACTGCTGCCTTGCCAGAGTTCCGGCAGTTCCTATCGCGGCGGCGCAACCACCAGCGTCAGCAAGGTAGGCCTCAGCGCCGGCCTCTACTCGCTGTGGCGCCACAAGCAGCTTATGCTCACGTTCACCTCGTCCGACGGATGGGGCTTGCGTGAAGACGGAAAACTCGAAATCAACAACAACAACCTCACTTGCGACGCCGACTCCACCAGCATCGTGGCGGCCATCAAGTGGGACCACGGACTCTTCCTCACCCTCGACCTGCCTCAAGGCTATCGCATTCGCGGATATAAGTTCGTCTTCACCCGTCACGACGGCAACAGCGACCTCTGCAAAAACCAGAGCGGCAGCATCGAACAGACCGGAAACCTCACGATGAAGGAATACGGCCACAGCTACTATCACCATGGCGACGTGATGGGCGACGGCACCACCCTCGACCTCGAGACCGATAATTACGGCTGCGCCAAAATTCTGAACATCGAAGACAGCAACGTCCTCAACTCTGTCACCGCTTCGGGCACCGACACCGTCACCCTGACCCGCGTCGGCGTGAACGACGAAGACATGGGCAACCTGCTCTACTTCGGCCTCTTCTCCGACTATGGCAGCCTGAGTAGCACGAGCAACTTGTACGGCGGCGTTGAATTTATTTATGCCGAAGTCGACTTCACGTGGGACGGCTTCTGGACCGGCACAAGCACCGCGCTCAGCGCCGATTCCGTGTTCACCGACGGCGTCAGCTTCAAGCGCATCTGGTTCGACACCGGCATGGAACTCTTTGGCGAAGTATCTTCCACTACCACCGGTTCCACCGGCGGCGGTGGCGGCGGCTCCAGTTCCGGCACGGGGACGACGCGCTACGTTTACAACTACGAAAACGCTTACGAACTCTACGGCCCGCTGCTCTTCTACGAGAAGGCCACCGTTGATACCACGCAAGACGACGCCCTCGACATCGTTGTGCCTTACGAAGAAAACGAATACGGCCACCAGAGCATCACCGGCGTGCTCGACAAAAACGGCGCCTTCGCCTTCAAGCTCGACAAAGACGACGACAACGACGGCATCTACTTCATCGAAACGCCGTGCTACACCCGCACACAGGCCGGTTCGAAGTATCCGCTCCACTACCGCATGACCGGTGCCAAGTTGAACTTCACCGCCGACTACCAAAGCGTTTCGTATACCACCGAAACCAAGACCATCAACACGTTCACCACGAACGGCAGCGCCTATCTGAACTACGACGGCGAGAGCGCTTCGACCTCGTCCGACGCCACCACCGAATGGGCCATCAGCTCCGACGGCAAAATCTCGTGCGTGGCCAACGGCGCGACCTACTACCTCGTGGCCACCGTTTCCTCGTCGGGCAGCGGTCCGCAGAGCAGCACCAGCGCGACCGTTTCGTTCTCCACGAGCGAAAGCGACGCCACCGCGTTCTCCTCGACGACTTCTTCCAACAAGACTTATTATTATTACGCGTACACGTCGTCGTCTTCCTCCGGCGGTGGCGGCGGTGGTGGCGGCCAAAGCAGCAGTACCAACTACTATCTGTGCTACAACAACGGGCTTACGCTGTCAAGTAGCAGCAGCCATAGCAGCGGCCCGAGCCAAGGCGGCAGTAGCAGCAGCGTTCCCAACAATGCGCTCTATTTGACCTCCACCACGGGCACCGTTCAAGTGGCCACCTTCGGCTCCGACGCGCTCAGCGACTACACCGTGACCATCTACGGCCGCGACGGCGTGACCGTGGCAGGCTCGGCCACCGTGAGCAGCGGCAATGATTACAGCTTCGACTTCGACTCTTTCGGTGGCAACAACTACCTGAACAACGACGCAGTGAAGTTCGTCGTCAGCGGTCCCGCCATCGTGAACTTCGACGTCGAAATGCAGACGCTCTTCCCCTATGTTGACCGTATCCGTATGAAGTGCTACGACTTCGACGGCGTGGCCAAAGGCTTGAGTATGGAAGCCGGTTTCGCTTGCGACAACTTCAGCTTCGCCGGCGGCGACTTCTATTGCTACATGCCCGACGTCTGCGACGGCGACTCCTGCATGGCCTACGTCGACCGCCTCTACAGCGTGGACCAAGACAACAGCTACTACTCCGATATGGACGCCACGACCATTCGCAACGGACTTACGCGCATCAGCTTCGTCAATTCGCCTTACTACGAACTCTTCGCGCCCACCACGTGCGACAACCAATACTCCGCGAGCGGCTATAGCAGCGACTACAACGTCTACAGCCATCCCGAATACGCCGTAGATTGGGACTATAACGATAAAATCTACACGCTCTACAGCCACACCGAGCCTTTCACGTTCAACAACACCGACTCCGTGAGCGCAAACGGCGGCTATTTTATGGAGTATTTCTATACCATCAACAATTATAAGAAGCAAGGCGGCGATTTCCGTCAGATTAAGTTCAAATACACCAAAGGTACGGCCCACCAAGACACCGCCTACTACGTGATTTGCGACGAAACGCGCTACAACATCGCGCCCACCCTCGGCAGCGAACACCGCTACTACGCCGACTACCTCGTGCGCATCCACATCATCGGCGATACGCCCAAGCCGCACTACGACATCGTGCAAATCTACGACTCCGCCCAGACCTGTTTGCCCGGTCCCGAGCAACACAACTACTACGGCATCACCGTGACCGATGCCAACGGCACAAGCGCCAACGCCGTGGTCGATAACATCACGCTCTACGTCACCCTGCAAGACACGATGAAGGCGCTCAACGCCAAAGGCATCGACCTGCGTCCCGAACGCGTGCTCTACATGGATGCAAGCGCCTTCCGCAGTTTGCTCGAGGTCACCAACGTCGACTCCATCGCCGCTTCCGAAGGACTCACGCAGGAAGAGCTCGATTCGCTTAAGGCTGCCTGCCACACCTATCCCGAATTGAACTCCGAGTTCGCACCCAACGCACTCATCTACATTCCCTATCAAGGTTCGATGAATTCGGCCAACGCCATCTATATGGAAGACACCATCGTGAAGGCGCGCCAAACCGTGATGGACTACGTCATCCGCGACAAGAACCCCATCTACGTGCCCATCGGCTTCTCCGTTCATCCCGCCTACTACGCCACCTACGCTCGCGAAATCACCAACAACACCGTCGATACCATCTGCTCCATCATTCTGCCGTATTCGCTCTATCTCGATGGCAACGGCGTGCACGAGAGCACGTTCGACGGCGTGGAGAGCAAGTT
>Ga0065708_1007028_pt1 | contig 15249 bp, 12 predicted proteins | sample Hoacrofraction12_2_FD_59095 | JGI IMG/M metagenome (GOLD analysis project Ga0065708, IMG submission 59095) | Hoatzin crop microbial communities from Cojedes, Venezuela, sample from fiber fraction 12 v1 | ecosystem: Host-associated > Birds > Digestive system > Esophagus > Crop | place: Venezuela... | reverse complement strand
TCCTGAGCAGGCTCGTCGTCATGAGGTGCGTCCTGGCATCACTGGATGGGCACAATGTCATGGGCGCAATGCCCTCTCGTGGGCCGAGCGATTTAAACTCGATGTGTGGTATGTCGATCACTGTTCGTTTCTCACCGACGTTAAAATTATTTTGACAACAATTAAAAAGGTTCTATGGCGAGAGAATATTAGCCAAGAAAAACGTCAGGCTAAAGTTACTATGGAAGAATTTAATGGTCACAATTAGATTAATAACGGAGGATAGAAACCAAGGAATATATATTATTGTAACACTTTCTTTATAATAGTTAAGGAATGTTTAGATCTTCTAATAGGTGAAGTATTATATATTTATATTATCAAAAATATCATAAAATGTATAACTATTTTAATTATTTAAAGAAACTGGTTAATGGTTGTTCAAGTATCGCCAAAAAGACTCATTACCCAATGTTGTATTTTTGCTATGATTATGCCTGCGCATTGATATTTCATGGCTGTCTGATAAGGCATTATACGTTGGGCGAATTTTGGCGATTAAAAACGATTGAGCGAAAGGATAGTCTTACATACTTTCGTGTATTGAAGATATATAAGAGATTCAATGATGATAATTTTATCAATCTGCTGGAGCGGAAAGAGGAGTTTAACCGTCATTTTGCACCTTTGGTCAAGAGGGATTGGATTTATGCAAGATCGTCATCTCTGGAAGAGTATGAGTCATTCCTTCGCCGACATGAACATGTGATGGTAAAGCCTATCAGCGCAATGGAGGGTCATGGTATCACCAAGGAGAGTACCGCCGATTTGTTGGCAGATGCTCAAGGTTCCTTAAAGAAATATCAGACTCAGGATGTGATCATGGAAGAAGTGATAATACAGCATCCGCAAATGGTATTTGGCAATAAGAGTGTCAATACGATTAGGATGTACACCGCTATGGATAAGAAAGGAGGAGTCTATCTCCTGAAGGCGTTGTTGCGAGTTGGAATTGGCGACTCGGTGGTTGATAATTATGGTAGTGGTGGCGTGTTTTATGAAGTTGATATAGATACGGGAATTATAATTTCTGCTGGCAACTCACGCATTAAATCGGGAATCCTGGTTCATCCCCAGACCGATATAGTGATGCTGGGTTACAAGATTCCCAACTGGGAAATCGTGAAGAATGAATGTATCCGAGCTTGTAAAATGATTCCACAAGTTCGTTTTGTTGCATGGGACATTGCTATTACCCAGGATGGAGTGGAGTTTATCGAGGGCAACGAGAATGGTGATTACGAGTTGCTTGAGTTCACTGGCACTCGTGGCTACTGGAAACGGTTAAAGGAAATAGACAAAAAGTAGGGCAAGAGATTCTTTACCTACCGATATAGATATAAATAAGAAAATTTCATTATGGAAAAAAAGAAAGTAATCGTCTTTGGGGCAACAGGAAATCTTGGAGCCAGCATAGCCGTTCACCTGCAAGAGAATGGTTATCAAGTGATAGCTGTGGGACACCGCAAGAGTGATAACGGCTTTTTTGCATCCAAGGGGATTCCCTATTACTCGGTTGACATAGAAAATCCACAGGATTTTGATAAACTTCCGCAAAGCGATATCTACGCTGTCGCTCATTTTGCAAGCACTTTGCCCTCGCGTTATGCTTTTGACGCACGCGAGTTGTTCGAGACCATTACCATTGGAACCCTCCATGTCCTTGAGTATATGCGCAAGATTGGGTGCAAGAAGATTATCTTCCCCCAGACTCCATCCGATATGGCTAAATATCACAATTGTGGAAAGGTGATACCCGAGGATGCTGTGCGTCATTTCCCATTAACAGGCGATCATGCGATTTACACGATAGCCAAGAATGCAGCTGTGGATTTGATAGAACATTATCATGCACAGTTTGGTTTTTCACGTTTTGTGTTGCGTTTCTTCACGATTTATCAGTATCATCCCAATCCTTATCACTATGCTGACTTTAAACGCAGGATGATGCCATACCGCATGCTGATGGATCGGGCCTCCAAGGGGTTGCCTATCGAGATATGGGGCAATTGCAAGAAAGCCAAGGAGATGGTATATATCAAAGACTTTATTCGCTTAGTGAAATTATGCGTTGATTCAGATTTAGAAGGTGGTATTTATAATGTTGGGAATGGCTGGCAAGTAACTTTAGAAGAACAAATTTTGGGTATCATTGAAGTCTTTTCACCAAAGGATCATAAGTCTCAAGTAACCTATTGCCCAGATAAGCCAGACCCATTAGAGAATGCGTTCGATATTAGCAAAATTACTAACGAACTTGGGTATAAACCTGAGTATTCTTATTTGGATCAACTGCGTGATTTCAAAAAAGAAATGGAACTTGAACCATTTGCTCAATTATGGGGAAAAGGTACAGATTATTTAGAAAATGATTAATTATTGGAACTTTGAGACACCTTGCTTCATCTTAAATGAGGAAGAATTGCAACGTAGCATCAATGGATTTAAAAGCATGTTGAACAGCTATGTTGCAGGAAATAGCATAATAGGGTATAGCGTTAAGACCAATTCTTTACCTCATGCGATGAAAGTAGCACGTGATTTAGGGTGCTATGCAGAGGTCGTATCTGCCGATGAATATGAATTGGCTCTTTTGTGTGGCTTCAATCAAGAGCGTATAATTTATAATGGCCCTTTGAAGTCTAAAGAGACATTTTTACAAGCAATCAAAGACCACGCAATTGTGAATATTGAAACAAAGCGTGAATTAGATTGGCTGCAAGAGTTACCGTCTCATCAAACATTTCATGTTGGAATTAGGCTTAATATCAATATAAGTAAAGTTTCGCCACAAGACGCGGCTAACGAAAATGACAATAGTAGATTTGGGTTTGATGAAAGTAATGGTGAATTTATAAGGGCTATAAAAAGAATCCAAAGCTACAAAAACATACATCTGAGTGGTTTGCATATTCATAGGACATCACATACGCGTAGTGTTGAATTTTATCAGCGAACAATTGAATATGCATCTACAGTAATTAAAAAATATGGTTTAAATTTAAATTATATTGATATTGGAGGGGGGTATTATGGTATATTCAGAGATAAACCAACATATCAAGATTATAGTCAGGTGATTGCTCAGACGCTTACAAAAAACGATTTAGAGAAATTGGATGTGATTGTAGAGCCTGGCAATGCATTAGTTGCTTCTTCATTTGAATTTTTATCAGAAGTTGTTGATACTAAAGATGTTGAATCGATTTCGTTTGTTGCTACAGATGGGTCAAGAAATGATATAGATCCCTTCTTTAGGAAAAACAGCTATATTTATACGCTTTTGTTTCACGATAAAGACAGATTAAAGAAGTCAAAGCAGGTGATAGGGGGATGTACATGTTTGGAAAATGATAGGCTCTTTCAAGTAGATCAAGAAAAAGAATTAAAAGTGGGAGATCGTATTCTTTATCATAATGTGGGTGCTTATACAATGTGTTTATCCCCCCTTTTCATTCGATTTTTCCCAAACGTATATGCTGTTAGAGGTGATAACATATATATTGTTAGAAATCGATGGCAGGCTAAAGATTATATAAATAAAAATTTATGATATGAGTTATAATATTATGTTTTGCAGTTGTGGCAGAAGGGTGCAACTGTTGAAATTCCTGAAAGATTCGCTTGGTGGTGATTGTCAAATAGTAGCCACAGATAATTCACCGCTAGCTCCTGCACTATATGTGGCAGACAAGGCCTATTGTGTGCCACGAATTGATGACCCTAATTATTTGAATGAGGTGTTACGAATAGCAAAAGAGAATGATGTAAAGGCTATCACAACATTAATAGATCCAGAAATATCGTTATTGTCTAAAAATAGACAATTGTTTTTGGATAATGGTATTCTTCCACTTTGTCCCGAAGAAAAGACGGCAGAATATTGTTTTGATAAATATGCAATGTTTTGCTATTTGAGAAAACAAGGGATCAGAACGGTATTAACTTATGATTCATTAGACGCATTTGAGAGTGGTTTAGAAAGGGGTGAGATCAATTTTCCAGTGTTTATTAAACCACGCACTGGTAGTGGAAGTGTTGGCGCTCATAAAGTGAATGATTTGCAACAATTAAAAAAAGATTTTGCTAAAGGCGATTTTGATTATATCATTCAAGAACTAATGACGAGTGGTGACTGTGATGCGGATGTCTATATCGATTGCTTGTCTCATGAGCCAGTTGCTATTTTTTGTAAGAATAAAATTGAAACAAAAATAGGTGGAGCAAGTAAGACCATTTCGTTTAAAGACCAAAAGTTGTTCGACTTTGTTAAAGAAATATGCAAGGTTCTAGAATTTAATGGTCCTGTTGATATGGACTTCTGGTATAAGGATGGTGAATATTATTTATCAGAGGTAAATCCACGCTTCGGTGGAGCTTATTTGCATGCTTATGGCGCTGGTGTGGATTTTTTTAAGTTAATTACCAACAATATAGATGGTAAACGCAATGAGAGCATCATTGGTCAATATGAAGAAGATGTTCTGATGATGTTTTATGATGCTGTGGTAATAATCAAGAAACAAGATTTAATCAAGTAGAAGGTATATGTCAGAAGAAGGTAAAAAAGTATTGTTGTGTCTAGCCCACATGTCGGGTAATGAGATGAAGTATATTCAGGAGGCATTCGATACCAATTGGGTGGTGCCTCTGGGGCCTAATGTGAATGCCTTTGAGCAGGACCTAGAGCATCTATGTGGTGAGGGTAAGCATGTGGTGGCACTGAGTGCTGGCACGGCAGCCATACACTTAGCATTGGTCAATCTAGGTGTTGGTCAAGGCGATGAGGTGATTTGCCAGTCGATGACATTCTCGGCAAGCGCCAATCCCATTGTTTATCAAGGGGGCACTCCAGTGTTTGTGGATAGTGAGCCCATCACGTGGAACATGGATGCCAATTTGCTCGAAGAGGCTATCAAGGACCGTATAGCCAAGACAGGACGCAAACCGAAGGCCATTATCCCTGTCTATCTGTATGGTATGCCTGCCTATATCGATGACATCATCGAAGTGGCTCACCGCTACGAAATTCCAGTGGTAGAAGATAGTGCTGAAGCTTTTGGTTCCCGCTATCGTGGTCAGCTGTGTGGCACTTTTGGCAAGTATGGCATCATGAGCTTCAATGGCAACAAGATGATTACCACGAGTGGTGGCGGTGCCTTGATTTGTCCCGATGAAGAGACAAAGCGCAAAATCATGTTCTATGCTACGCAAGCTCGTGAGCCCTTTCCCTATTATCTGCACAAAGAGATTGGCTACAACTATCGTATGAGCAACATCTGTGCGGGTATCGGACGTGGACAGATGACCATCCTCGATGAGCACTTAGCTCACCACAAGCATCTATGCAATCGCTATGTAGAGCTATTTGCCGATATCGATGGTATCACCGTACATACCAATCCCGATGATCGTTTCGATGCCAACTATTGGCTAAACACCATCTTGATAGACCCCAAGCTGACGGGTACCGACTACGAAACGGTGCGCCAACATCTCGAAAGCGTCAACATTGAATCACGTCCCTTGTGGAAACCGATGCACACGCAACCTGTGTTCAGTGGTGCACCATCCTATGTCAATGGCGTGAGCGAGAGCCTGTTTGCCATAGGGTTGTGCTTGCCTAGCGGTCCTTGGGTGAGCGATGAAGACGCCGAGCGCGTAGCTCGCGAAATCATCAGTTGCGTGAAACGATAACGTGCTACCCCTCTCATACGCAGGGGAGGGGGTGGGGTGATATGCGGGGGCGGATAGCGTATATCGACTTGATGAAGTGTTGGTGCATCATGCTGATAGTGATGTACCACATCGACCATGAGTTTTTCAACTATCTAGCCCCCAATCTGAATAATTCGTTGCAGGCGTTTCGTCTGCCAATGTATTATTTCATTTCGGGCATTTTCTTTAAACTCTATGATGGCTTTGGTGACTTCACGCGGCGCAAGGTGAACAACATCCTTGTGCCGTTTGTGTTTTTTGTGGTCCTCTCCTATTTGTGGATGCTTGTCGAGGCACTCTTCCGCGCTATGGTGGGTGCCGCTCCGTTAGCTGTCAGTCCCATCAAGCTGGTCGAGCCGTTTTATCTGCGTTACTGGACTCCGACCACTCCGTTGTGGTTCTTGCTGAGCTTGTTTTGGGTGAATGTGCTATTCTATGCGCTACAGCGGTGCCTACATCATCGTGGACTATTAGTGGCAACGTGGGTTATCTCTCTTTTAGGCTATGGGTTAGGTGTGGCTAAGGTGCAACTACCACTGATGTTAGACACCTCGCTAGTAGCGTTGCCCTACTTTGTGTTGGGGTGGGAAGTGAAACGGCAAGGTGGCCTACAACCTCATGCATGCGACCGTTGGGGCATCGTGGTGTTGATAGTGGTAGCGATGCCGATATATGTCCTCTCGGAGTTCATGAACCTACATTTTCAGGTGTTACCTCCTTATTGGAAACTCTACCTACTACCTTTTATCGCCATTTTAGCATTGTTCTGGGCGTGTAAGAACTTGCCGTATATCCCCATTTTCTGTCACTATGGGCGTTATTCGCTCATCATCTTAGGCACACATCCCTTGCTGGTGATTGCTGTGCGTTTTTTGTTTTTGCGGCAAGGGACTACACTAGGCATAGCTACCGATTTGGCGATATTTGCAATAGTTATGGCAATGGAATGGCCTATCATCTGGCTACTAAAGACCTATGCACCTCGCCTGACGGCCCAAAAGCCGTTCTTTTATCCTGGTTGGCGACTCACTATCTAAAAATCGCATACGATGAAATTCCTTTCTCGATTGCTTGCGGTCATTGTCGCAGGGGGGCTACTGATATGTGCCTATGGCGGCTATGTCAACCCCCACACATGGTTGTTACCCTCGTTAGCAACATTAGTGCTACCCATTGCGGCTATCGCTACGGTGGTTGTGCTAATATTACTACTACTAGTGCGTCAGTGGTGGGCAGCGTTGTTAGTGCTATTGGCGATGGTACTGTCATGGCCCTCGCTACGTCTTGTGGCTCCCATCCACTTCAGCACACCTACCGCTGAGTGGGAGGGTGACACGCTACGCATACTCACGATGAATGTAGCTAGCTTTCGGTGGTATGACCCCGAACCGCAACCGAGTGCTAGCATGCGCTATATCCTTGATGAGGATGCCGACATTGTCGTGCTACAAGAAGCCTGCTACTACTTTTCTTTTAACCAATACAAGACGGTGCGACCCATGTTGCAGGAGTTCTATCGCAAATATCCCTATCGCAGTCGAGGTCTGTTCGATACGGGTATCCTATCCAAATATCCAATACACAAGGTGTCTAATGGCGAGTTCTTTAACCCGTTTTCAAGAGTTAAATACGAGAGCGATAGTGCTGGCTTGAAGTTTGCTCGGGCATGGGATGTGGATGCACCTGGTGGCACCTTGCGCATCATCGATATGCACTTGCAGTCGTTCCTGTTTAGCGATGACGACCGCCACATCATCGACTCAGCAGCCAATGCCAACTCGGGGCGCAAGCAACGCTTGCTCTCGGTTTTCGACAAGATGCAGCATACGTTCGTCGCTCATGCCTATCAAGCGAAGCAGCTGCGCCAACTGATAGATAACACAGATGGTGACCTGTTAGTAGTGGGTGATATGAACGATACCCCTGCTTCTTATGCCTACCGTAAGTTGCGTGGTGGTGATTTGAAAGATGCTTGGGCGGATGCGGGTCATGGCTTTACCTACACCTTCCGTGACCACCACATGTTAGTCAAAATCGACCATATTCTTTATCGTGGCAAGCTCTTTCCCATCTCATGCTACCGTGACAAGGCAGGGGACAGCGACCACTATCCCCTCAAGGCCACGTTTATTCGCAAAAAAGCCACAACCAACAAGGTAACATCACACTAAATGCCGCATTTTTTCGTTATTGCTATAAAACCTGACGATAAGACAATTTTATGAATAGCAAGCTAATCTTGTGGGCTATGACAACGCTGTTGGCGATGATGAGCATGACGGCGTGCATCGATGATGGTTTCACCACATCATCAACCGATGTGCTCATGTTTTCAACCGACACGGTAGCGTTCGACACAGTTATCACCGAGCAAGGCACCGCCACCAAACAGATGGTGGTGTATAATCCTAGCGACAAGCAAATCAATATTTCATCTATTAGGGTGGGGGGCACTGCTAGCAAGGGACATTTTCACCTCAATGTGGATGGTATCACGGCCGATGAGTTCACCAATGTGGAGATTCGTGGCAAAGATTCAATATATGTTTTCATTGAAGCCTATATCGATGAGATGGAGGCCAACACACCAACTGCTATTTCCGATTATATCGAGTTTGTAACCAATGGTGTTTCTCAGCACGTAGTGCTCTCGGCATGGGGACAAGATGTGTGGCGCATCTATGGCAACACCGACACCATCGACTTCAATGCTCGCATGACAGCCGACAAGCCCTATCTCATCTACGATACGCTCTACATCGCACCCAATTGCACGCTCAACATCGAGGCAGGGGTGACTTTGCTCTTCCACGACAAGGCGGCCATTCGTTGTGCAGGCACCATCAAGGCGCAAGGCACTTCATCCAAGCCGATTACTTTGCGAGGTGACCGTCTAGACCATGTAGTAGGCTCCATCAGTTTCGATATCATGTCGGGCCAATGGGGTGGGGTGATATTCACACCACCCACCACGGGCAACGAGCTGAGCCATGTGGTGATGAAAGGCAGCTCCATTGGCATGCATTGCAGTAGCTACGATACTACGCATTGTGCGCTCAAACTTTTCAATTGTGTACTACACAATTCCAGCTCCACTTGTCTAGCAACGGCTGATTGTTGGATTGAGGCAGTAGGTACTGAGTTTAGCGATGCGTCTGAAGAGGTAGTCTATTTTGCGGGCGGCAAGGTGCTGATGTCGCAATGCACCTTTGCCAACTATTATCTCTTCTCTTCCCTTGATTTCCCCATCATTGGTTTGTATGATGTGGAATATTCCAATGGCACCGTCAAGCGCATCAAGGCGCGCATTGACAATAGCATCATCTATGGCAACACCACCGACCTCAACGAGGGTAACTTAGATGACACCGATGTGATGTTGCGATATTGTCTGCTCAAGAGCAATGGTAGCGATGATGCTCACTTTATCAATTGTGTGTGGGCAGGGGACCCACTATTCTACACTGTGCGTAGCGACTATGTGTTTGACTATCGACTCAAGAACGGTAGTGATGCTATCGGTAAAGGCAACACTGCTTTATGTCCGAGCGAAGCGCGTTATGACCGTTATGGCGTGGACAGGTGGTCACAAGGCGCCCTAGATTTGGGGGCCTACTCTTGGGTGCCTGCTACCGAATAATAAACACTAGCAGCATAAATTCTCGATATGATGATAACTAAAAAACTATGGGTGACCGCCACGATATGGGTGGCGGCCACTTTTTCACTAATAGCTACACCACCCAAGCACGAATTTCGTGGGGCATGGATGCATATCATAGGGCAAGAACAATATGCACGCATGACGTCTGCCGAGACTCAACATTACCTCATCGACCAGCTCGATAAGTTGCAACAAGCCAACTGCAATGCAGTGATTTGGCAGATACGTCCTCAAGCCGATGCTGCCTATCCTAGTGACATTGAGCCATGGAGTCGTTGGATCACGGGTCAAGCGGGAAAGGCACCGACACCGTTATGGGACCCGCTACAGTTCATGATTGATCAGACCCACCAGCGTGGTATGGAATTGCATGCATGGATCAACCCCTATCGGGTGACTTCGAGTGAAGCCGACTCGCCTGCACCAGGACATATCTATTATCAACATCCTGAATGGTTCTTGCACTATGCCGATGGCAAAATCTATTTTGACCCAGGGCAGCCCGAGAGCCGCGACTTCATCGATAAGGTGGTGCGTGACATCCTCACACGCTACGATATCGATGCCCTGCACATGGACGATTATTTCTACCCTTATCCCAAAGACGGAGCTACTTTCCCCGATACGGCCTCTTATAACCAATATGGTATCGGCTGGGAATTGGGTGATTGGCGTCGTCACAACGTGGATATGCTCATCGAGCAACTGCACAACACCATACAAGAGGTGAAGCCTTGGGTGCGCTTAGGCATCAGCCCCTTTGGCATCTGGCGCAACAAACGCAATGACCCCGATGGCAGCGAGACCAATGGCTTACAGTGCTACGATGCGCTCTATGCCGACTGCCCTAAGTGGACTGCTGAGGGGTGGGTGGACTATATGGTGCCACAACTTTATTGGGAGCTAGAGCACAAGGCAGCAAGCGACCTCACACTCATGTATTGGTGGAATGACCATGCCAATGGCCGTCACATGTATTATGGTCAAGCCTTGCACAATGTGATGACTCATCGCGACATTGCTGACGAGGGTGGCAACCCTGCTAACCCCACTCAGCTAGACCACAAAATCTGTCTGCAACGCACCTTGCCCCATGTGCAAGGAGTGACATGGTGGCCAGCATATACCCTCACCGAGAATTTCAATGGTGTGCTAGACTCCTTGACCACCAATCAACAACGGCATCCTGCCCTAATTCCTGCTTATACTTGGCTCGATTCGATACCTCCACATCCTGTTCAAAAGTTGACGATTAAAAAAATCAAAGGGCAAAAGTGCTTGTCTTGGACAACGACTCGGACCGATGACCCGATGCAGCAACCTGTCCGCTTCGTGATATATCGTTTCCCCAAAGGAGCTACTATCGATATCTACCATGCAACCAACATCCTCGCTATCACAGGCCAAACGTATTATGTGCTACCCGATGATGGCAAGGGTAAATGGCAATATGTAGTCACGGCACTTGACCGTTGCTGGAACGAGAGCACCCCCACCACCCGATAATGAGGATGATGAACAAAGCCAAGTATATGAACAACAAATGTATATAGGTGCTATTGCCTGCTGCGTCATCTCTTAATACAAGAATCTGCTAGAAAGGGATTTTTAACCAAATGACGTGCAAAATGCAGAAAAAATTGTAATTTTGCAATTCAATTAAAAACCAAATTGACAAATATGAGCGACAATACAAAGACATTGGCTACAAAATATGACCCCAAAGCGGTTGAGGATAAATGGTATCAATATTGGGAACAACATGACTTGTTCAAGAGTGTGCCCGATAATCGTGAACCCTATTGCATCGTGATACCACCACCTAATGTGACGGGAGTGTTGCACATGGGGCACATGCTCAACGAAACCATTCAAGATATTTTGATTCGCCGAGCACGCATGGAAGGAAAAAATGCCCTATGGGTGCCTGGCACTGACCATGCTTCTATCGCTACCGAGGCCAAAGTCGTGAACCGACTAGCCGAGCAAGGCATCAAAAAGACCGATTTGTCGCGTGACGAGTTTCTGAAACATGCGTGGGACTGGACTCATGAGCATGGAGGCATCATCTTGAAACAGTTGCGCAAGGTGGGTGCATCTTGCGACTGGAGTCGCACAGCATTCACAATGGATGAAGTGCGTAGCGCAAGTGTAATCAAGGTGTTTGTGGACCTTTACAACAAGGGACTGATTTATCGGGGTGTTCGCATGGTCAATTGGGACCCCAAAGCATTGACGGCACTCAGTGATGAGGAGGTTATCTATAAAGAGGAGCATAGCAAGCTCTATTACTTGCGCTACAAGATAGTGGGCGAAGAGGGCTATGCCATCGTAGCAACTACACGCCCCGAGACCATCATGGGTGACACCGCTATGTGCATCAACCCAGCGGATCCCAAAAATCAACACCTGCGGGGCAAACGTGTGATTGTGCCACTAGTGAATCGTGAGATACCAGTCATCGAGGACGATTATGTGGACATCGAGTTTGGTACGGGCTGCTTGAAGGTTACACCTGCTCACGATGTAAACGACCACATGTTGGGCGAGAAATACAATCTGCCGAGCATCGATATATTTAACGATGATGGCACACTCAGCGAAGCTGCAGGATTGTATGTGGGCATGGATCGTTTTGAGGTGCGCAAACAAATCGAGAAAGACCTAGACCAAGCAGGCTTGCTCGAGAAGGTAGAAGCCTATGAGAACAAGGTGGGTTATAGCGAGCGTACGCATGTGGCCATTGAGCCTAAATTGTCGATGCAGTGGTTCCTGAAAATGACCGATTTGGTGAAGCCTGCCCTGCAAGCGGTGATGGACGATGACATACAGTTCTTCCCTGCCAAGTTCAAGAACACCTATCGTCACTGGATGACCGACACCAAGGATTGGTGCATCTCGCGTCAGTTGTGGTGGGGGCACCGCATCCCTGCATGGTTCTTACCATCAGGTGGATATGTGGTAGCCGAGAATATTGACCAAGCACTAGCATTAGCTCGCCAAAAGATGGGCAACCCCAACCTAACAGCGACCGACCTGCGCCAAGATGAGGATTGCCTAGACACTTGGTTCTCAAGCTGGTTGTGGCCAATTTCCTTGTTTGATGGCATCCGCAACCCAAATAATGAGGAGATGAAATATTACTATCCTACCACCGATTTGGTGACAGGACCTGATATTATCTTCTTCTGGGTAGCTCGTATGATTATTGCAGGCTATGAATTCGTGGGCGAGAAACCTTTCAAGCATGTCTATTTCACAGGCATTGTGCGTGACAAACTAGGACGCAAGATGTCCAAGTCGTTGGGCAACTCGCCAGACCCTATCGAACTCATCGACCGCTATGGTGCCGATGGCGTGCGCATGGGACTGATGTTAGCGGCTCCCGCAGGCAACGATATCCTCTACGATGATGCCCTCTGTGAGCAAGGTCGAAACTTCAACAACAAGATTTGGAACGCCTTTAGGCTAGTAAAGGGGTGGCAAGTGGCCGATATCAATCAGCCAGAAGTGTGTCGTCAAGCGGTGCTTTGGTTCCAACATGTGCTTAACGATGCGTTGGCTACGGTGCAAGACCATTTCTCAAAATTCCGTCTCAACGATGCATTGATGGTCATCTATCGACTTTTCTGGGAAGAGTTCTCTGCTTGGTATCTCGAGGCAGTGAAGCCTGCCTATGGACAACCGCTGGACCAAGCAACGATGGCAGCAACGCTGCAATATTTTGATACGCTATTACGACTACTGCATCCATTCATGCCGTTTATCACTGAGGAGTTGTGGCAACATTTGGCTGACCGACAAGATGGTGAGAGCATCATGTATGCTCGCATACCAGATGCGGCACAGGCCGACCTCTCACTGCTCAAGGCTATGGACGAGGTAAAAGAGATTGTAGGTGGTGTGCGCAATGTGAGAAAGAGCAAAAATCTACCCAACAAGGAACAACTCACTTTGCAAGCAGTAGGCGGCTTAGACAATCCTTTCAAGGCAATTATTGTTAAGCTTGCTGGGTTGGATGACATAGCTAATGTGGCTGAGAAAGACCCGACGGCAGCAACATTTATGGTGGGAACAGCTGAGTTTGCTGTACCGCTAGCACAGAGCATTGATGTGGATGCAGAGATTCGTAAGCTAGAAGCTGACTTGGAATATACGCGTAGCTTCTTGGCTACGGTGAACAAGAAACTTAGCAACCAAAACTTTGTGGCTCGTGCACCCGAAGCAGTGGTGGCAATCGAACGCAAAAAGCAGGCCGATGCCGAGAGCAAAATAGCCACGATGGAGCAGGCTTTGAAACAACTCATGAAAAAATGAAACAACAGACGATACTGAAACCAGGTATCCCCATCGCGCTTTGTAGCGACCATGCTGGATATCCTACTAAGATGGCTATTAGGCAGTGGCTAGAGCAGCAAGGTATTGCCTATAAGGATTTTGGCACCGATAGCCAAGAGAGTTGCGACTATCCCGATTTTGCACACCCATGTGCACGAGCTATCGAGAATGGAGAGTGCTACCCAGGCATAGCAATATGTGGTAGCGGGGAGGGAATCAATATCACCCTCAACAAGCACCAAGGCATACGTTCAGCTTTGGCATGGCGCATGGCAATAGTGAGGTTAGCTAGGCAACACAACGATGCTAACGTGCTAGCACTGCCAGGACGCTTTGTGACAGATGATGAGGCTATCGACATGGTGAAAGCATTTCTCACTACACTCTTTGAGGGTGGCAGACACCAACGGCGTATCGATAAAATTCCAATCTAAAGATAATCTTTAACACACCATCATAACCAATATGGCTGAATTAACAATAGCGGGAATCATGCGCGCTGGCGCATATTCTCCCAATCACATAGGCAACGATACTGCCATCTTTAATGGCGTGGCAGACCAACTGCGCAAACGCGGTTGCCAAGTGAACGTGTATAGTGAAGAGGAGTTTAACCAACGCGGAGTTGATGAACCCTATATTCTAGCGATGTGTCGTGAGGCACAAAGCATCTCACGCTTGCAACAGTTAGAGGATCAAGGACGCATAGTCATCAATTCGGGCTATGGCATCGAGAATTGCACTCGTGAGCGCATGACGCGCATCTTGATGGGCAATGGCATTCCTTATCCCGATAGCATCATTGTCAATACCGACGAGAACATCAAAGGCAAACTCAAGAAGGCTGGTTTCAAAAGCTGCTGGATCAAGCGGGGCGACTTTCACGCGATGCACAAAGAGGATGTGAGCTATGTGCGCCATCCCGAAGAAGCGCAAGAGGTGCTGCAAGAATATTTCTACCGAGGCATCAAGCGTGCAGTTATCAATGTGCATCTAGTAGGGGACTTGGTGAAATTTTATGGAGTAAAAGGGTCGCAGTTTTTCTATTGGTTCTATCCCTTTGATGAGGGTCATAGCAAGTATGGCTGGGAAGAAGTAAATGGCCATTCACAAGGCATCGATATCGACTTAGATAAACTAAAAAATATTTGCGCTCGGGCTGCCGAGGAGCTGAACGTGGTCATCTATGGTGGTGATTGCATTGTGGACCCTGATGGCACAATCCGCATTATCGACTTCAACGACTGGCCTAGCTTTGCACCTTGTCGTAACGAGGCTGCACCCCATATCGCCAAGGCGGTGCTGGCCATCTTCAAGCAACATGCTTCCTAGTTAATATCTGCTATGTGAATTCGTAACCTATGACACTCAAAGAAGAATATCAGGCATCGCTCAAGTCGATGGATACTGAGGAGTGGCTTGACCTGCACTTCTATCGCCCCATTGGTTTCCTTTGGGCAAAACTCTTTGCTTGGATGGGGATATCACCC
>Ga0065708_1040137_pt1 | contig 15277 bp, 22 predicted proteins | sample Hoacrofraction12_2_FD_59095 | JGI IMG/M metagenome (GOLD analysis project Ga0065708, IMG submission 59095) | Hoatzin crop microbial communities from Cojedes, Venezuela, sample from fiber fraction 12 v1 | ecosystem: Host-associated > Birds > Digestive system > Esophagus > Crop | place: Venezuela... | reverse complement strand
ATTATTAACTACGTTGCGCTTACCAGCTGCCCCCGCTGGGGCAACCTGCTCACGAAATTGAGCGTTGGGAGTAGCCGATGTGGGAGTTGCACCCGAAAACCTATCAAAATCATCAATCATGCAAACTTAAACAAATGCGCCCGCTGGGACGCCCCATCGGCTGGGTGCCCGCTGTGTCCTCACGGATTAGGCGGGGTAATCAATGAAAAAAATCATCAAAGCATCTTCAAAGCATCTTCATTTAGCGGTGTAAAATTCCGTCATATCGAACAGCGTGGTGCGCGGCACCTCGTTGTGTATCGGTATCCACAACCCCTCGTCGGCGTACCCGTGCGCTCCGCCCGCCGCCATCAGCGCGGTCTTCTTGTAGACCGCGACGCGCTTAAAGCGGTCGGGTGGCATATAATACTCGCTGATGTAGATGTTGCGCTGCTTCTCTGCCCATCGGTAGAAGCGCTCGTGGTCGAAGCCCGCGTAATGCCCGCAACCCGAGCCAACGTAGGGGATGTCGGCGTATATCACCGCGCCCTCGGGGATGTCGAGTTCCGCGTAATCTCGTTGCGATGTATCGAGGCGTTGCAGGCTTTGCAGGCTTTGCAGGCTTTGCAGGCTTTGCAGGCGTTGCAGGCGTTGCAGGCTTTGCAGGCTTTGCAGGCTTTGCAGGCTTTGCAGGCGTTGCAGGCGTTGCAGGCGTTGCAGGCTTTGCAGGCGTTGCGATGTATCGAGGCTTTGCAGGCTTTGCAGGCGTTGCAGGCTTTGCAGGCTTTGCAGGCAAGTAAGCAGGGTGCGGTAGTTAGTCACCACGCCGTAGTCGACGGGGAGCGGCATGAACTCCTGCATCTTCACATACATCTCGCGGGTAGGGAACTCCCACTGCGACCGCCCGAAGTAGTGACCCGCCATCTGCGTGCCGAGTCGACGCTGAACCTCGGCTTGGGTGAGCCCGCTCGCGTGGAGCGCCTCGAGTAGGATGCCGCGCAGGCGCTCTTCCTCGTCTTTGAGGCAGGCGTTCACCTGCTCCAGCGCCATATCGAGCGTTCCGTTATCGGCTTTCTCGCCCCAATAATAGCGCACATACCACGTTATGTAGGCGCTCTTGATAGTGGCGTCGTTCTCCATAATCCAGCGGCGGATGCCCGAGTAGTCACCGTGTAGCTTGTCGGGGATTTCGAGCCCGAACTTTCGGAACTCGCTGAAGTCGTCGAAAACGTAAGCGTAGTGCAGCGCCTTTTTGTAGGGCTCAACCTCCTCGGCATACAAATAATCGCAGCCGTTGTTGCCGAAGCTCCAGCAGAGCTTGACGTAGGGGTCGGTATCTTTGAGCGCGTGGAATTCCTCACGGCTTATCCAGCGGCGCTCGTCGGCGTAGTCGCCACGGATAGCGGCGGCGAACAGCTGCGGAGTGTCATTGATGTCGTTCGCGATGTAGTGCGACCAGCGCCCCGCGAGTAGCGCGGCGTGGGTCACAGCGCAGCCGCCCGCGCAGATGTCGATAAAGTAGTCGGCGCTGGGGAGTTGCTCGACAATCCACCGCGCCATCGAGTTTTTAGACCCTTGGTAGGGTAGTCCTAATCGTTCATTAGCCATTGGTTAACATTTTTAGCGGATTTTCGTCGGTTATTCCTCTCGACGCGGCGAACTCCTCCCAGCTCACCGCGGTGGACCGATGCTCCAGCGCGGCGCGTTCACCCTCGGCGCGTTCCTGCTCCGCCTCGATGCGGGAAATCTCGCCCGCTCGCCAGCGCAGGAAGTCGTGCAGCGCCTCGGTGATGCGCATAGGGTCGACCGCGCCATAGAAATGTCCGTAGCGACCCGCCTTGCAGTGCATAAAGAACAGCATCAGCTCGCTCACTTTGAGGAAGCCGAACTGCGAGGCGATAACCTCGGCGCAGGCGTAGGCTTTTTGCACGCTCATTTTTTCAGCGACACCCGCGAACTCGCCGAGGTCCTGCAGCTGGATGGTGAGCCAGCTGGTGGCGACGTGCTGCCCGTAAGTTTGCGCGACCACGCCGAGCGATGGCGCGTCGCCCTTGATGCAGCGCGCGATATTCTCGGTGGCGCAGAAGCGCGGCTGGTTGCTCGGGTTAAACGTGAGCAGGAAGCGGTCCGCGTCGCCGTAGCGGGCGATGGTGTTAGCGATTGCGCCCGAGTTTCGCGTTGATAAAGTCGACGAGTTCGGTGGCGCGTTGTTGGCGTCCCGCCTCGCCCTTGAGTTGAGTAGTTCCATTGCGTTGTCGGTTGATGGTTATACGCGCGGCGTTAACGAAGTGTCGCAGCGACCAATCGGTCTCGCGGGTGAGCGCCCAATAGTCGAGGATGTCGGTCGCGATGGTGCGCAGCGTGGTGGCGTCGATGTGGAGGACGCGCTGGAGCTCCTCGGCGGTGTCGGGGTTGCTGATGTCGGCCTCGAGCTGGGCTCGCGGAGAAGAACCAGCGGCCTCGCGCACGCACGCGCACGCGCGTTGATGTGCTTCTTTTTCTTTATTTATTTCTTTTTCTTTATAGGGGGTGTGGGGGGAATTTTCTTTTTCTTTTTTTTTCTTTTTCTTAAAATTGCGCCCCATTTTGCGCCCTTTTTCGGTGTCGTTATCGCTGTAATCGCTTGAAATTGTGTCGCTTACGCCCTCCAAAAGTTGCGCCCCAATTTGCGCCCTTTCGTTGATTTTGGGCCCTTTTTTGCGCCCTTTTTGCTCGTTGTCGGCGGCGTAACGCGCTAAATCACAAATAATTAAGCGTGTTTTTAGTTGCGCCTTTTTTTGCGCCCTTTGCTCGACCGCTCCATCTCGCAGGAGTTCGTCGATAATGAGGCGCACGCGCTTGTAGCTGATGAGCAACTCGCGGGCGATGGCTCGTACTGAAATCACCACATCGCCTACATCATCGGCGTGCGCCAGCAGGTGGAAGTAGACGCGGAAGTGGTCGGCCCGCTGGTAGTAGGGGCAGTTGAGCAGTGTGGCGGGGTTAATCGTCATTTGTTAATTCCTTGTAGCGCTTTCGCAGCAGGTACTCGATGTTGTCGACGCCGAGGTGGCGGAGCGCTTGGGTAGTTTCGACGATAACGTCGATGGCGTTGGCGATATGCTCGCCGCGCTGAAATCTCGGGTTCGCGCTATCCATTGCCCGCCACTTGCCGCTTATCACCAGCGACAAGCACTTGGGTGGTTCACCTTTGCGGATTTCGCCCGTGGCGCGGCGGTGGCTGTAAAGTTCCGCTGTCAAGCTGTCTAAATTTATCATCGTAAATGCAGGTTATAGTGGTCGAGCTCGTCCTCGATGAAGATGGTGCAGCGAGGCCCGACCGCCCGCATCATCCACGAGCGCGACTTGTTGACGATGTCGCGCAGTCGCCGCAGGCCCAGCCGCCCCCAATGCTGGGGACACGGGAACTCGATGTCGTAGAGCTCAACGTCGAGCACCTGCTGGATGTGGCGGTCGTTCTCAAATAATAGCAGGTCGAGCGGCTTCATAGCTCGATAAATCTGCGCAGCGCGTTGAACTCCCGCGCGTTCCCGTCGCGGTCGTTGTCAGCGAAGTAGAAGAAGCGCAACTTGTTATCATTTTTGATACATACAGCCATCTGCGAGGGCTCGCCTCGGCGGTTAATTGTCGAAACGGAAAACTCGTCGTAATTCCGCGCGTGTATGCGTTGCCAACTTTGGACAACTTTTAAGCAATAATTGAACTTCATAGCGTCTTTTCTTGAAAATTAATCAGTCATTTTTTGCGCTCGTCTTTTCTTTCTCGGACGTCGTTGATGGCGATGTCGAAGATGCAGTACACCCACGTCGCCCAACTTCCCAAAATCGAAATAATAACGGCGGTGTAGAATAGCGGCCTGCTGGTCTGATATTCTTCAGCGACCCTCCATATTAGGAGCGCCACGATAGCGTTGACCAGTACACCAGCGAGGTAGAAAAATAGGTAAGTCATGATGGTTAGGTTTCTAAAATTTTAATCCCGTGAACGTAGAGCATCAACTTGCGCCGCAGGACGTAGTCCTTTTCGCGCCTCGTGATGTCGGTCTTGCAGTCCTCGACCACCAGCTCGTGGTCGCGGCGGTAGGTGAAGTCGGCGGTGTAGTGCGCCGCTTTCTCGACCACCTTGTAAATCGGTTCTTCAAATTGTCGTTTTTCGACAATTTTAGGCGATAATCCTAACGCCTTGCACAACGTACGCGCATCGGTGGCGGTCTTGAGCGTCACCACGCCGCCATCGTTGGTAACGACGTCGTAGAGGTTGCGCGTGCGGTAGTGGTCGAGCTCGCGCTGCGTGGGGATGAGTTCGAACTCGACCTGCCGCTCGAGGTTCTCAATTTCGCCCGCCTGCTCCAGCTGGAGGAGCTCCAGCCAGCGGCGGTATTCCTTGGTGCTGTCGTAGCGCTCGATGAGCAGCGGGTCGATGTCGTGCTCCACGGCGTAGTGTTGCGCGTCCGCCAGCGTTCCAAACGAGTGCTCACAACGCGGCACTCGGTAGACTTTTCTCGCGTTGAATTTCATTTGAGTAAAACGTTTGTTAATTGTCGTCCGTTGGATGTTACGCACCATAACCCGTGCGCGTCGCGCTCAACGACGAGGTCGCTCACCTTGCCAAAGGTTCCGACGTTGCCGCAAAGGTCGACGAGCCACGCCTGCTTTCCCTCGCTGGGGCGGATGCAGCGCCCCACCATCTGATAGTAGAGCGATAGCGAGGTAGTGGGCCGCGCGAGCACGATGGTGTCGAGCTCGGGGTAATCGAACCCCGTAGTGAGGACGCCCACGTTAGCCACGACCGCGATTTTTCCCGACTTGAAGTCGCGCAGGATAGCGTCGCGCTTGGGTTTGTGGGTCTCGCCCGTGACCACCTTGCACAACCCGCCCATGTTCTCGGCGAGCGCGTTCGCCTCGTCGAGAAAGCGGGTAAACACGAGGATGCCGCGACGGCCCGCGATGTAGAGCCGCCGCACAACGTCCACCAGCTGGTCGAACAGCGACGCGCGTCGGAACTCGTTATACATCGACTCCTCGGTGAAGTCGCCGCCGTTAGTCTTGAGCCGCGAGCGGTCGATGGCTTGCAGGTCGAAGTAGCGCACCTCGGCGAGGTAGCCGCGCGCCTGCAGCTCACCCACTTGACACACATAGAGCACGCGGTCGAACACCCGAGGGCGCGTTCGCGTGATAAACCGCAAAATTGGGTAATATTTGCGCCATTTTGGCGGCTTTTGTAGGTCGGCTGGGTCGCATTGTTGCGCCAGCCGATACGGCGTCGCTGTAAGCCCCACAACGCGGCGAGAAACATCGTTAATGAACTCCTCGTACATCCCGCCACGCGCGTTGACGAGGTGCGCCTCGTCGATGAGCACTCGGTGGAACTGACGGAAGTCCTCGCGGTGTCGGTTCACGCTCCCGATGGTCGCCAGCGTTATGCGGTTGATGTGTTTGACCCCCATCGAGGCGGAGTAGATGCCGATGTCGGTGATGCCGTAGGCCAGCATCTTGTGGTGGTTCTGCTCGAGTATCTCCTTACTCGGCTGGAACACCAGCAGCGGCTCGTCGAGTCGGCTCGCGATGTCGGCGATGATGAGGCTCTTGCCGCTCCCCGTGGGGCACACGAGGATGCCGTTATACTGCTGGGGGTCGTTGAACGCCATCACCGCCGCGTCGCTCGCCGCTTTTTGGTAATCTCGTAGTTCGTATTTCATTTTTGTAAGAACCCCGTCGCGTTTCACAACGAAGCGGGGAGAATTTAAAAATTACTCAGTCGTATAAAAAAAGCTTATGTTGTTAAGTTGGTGCTCTCTTTTTTCTTGATGAGTTCGATGGTGTAGGCGTAGACCTTGGTGTAGGTGCGTTGCCCGCCGCTGGTCATAACGTCTTGCTTGTATAGCTTGCCCTCGACGAACACCATGTCGCCCTGCTTGATGTAGTTTTGCGCGAAGCGGGCCTGCTGCCCGCGGGCCTCGATGTCGTGCCAAGTGGTTCGGTCGGGGATTTGCACCCCGTCTTTCTCGTAGCCTCGCTCGGTGGTTGCGAGCGAGAATTTCACGAAGTCGCCAGCGATGGTTTCGGGGTCGCGGCCAACGTGGCCGATTAGTAAAATCTTGTTGAGGTTCATTGTCTTATTTTTTTAATGTTATTCGAAATGATGGCGCCACGTCTTTGGTGACGAGGTAGCGCTGGTAAATCTCGGGGTTGTCGGCCTTGAGCGCGTCGGCGTCGAAGCTCGTCCGCGTCGATGGCTTGCCGATGGTGGCAGTGAAGCGGTCGTTCACCCACTTGCTCACGCCCGCCTTTTCCATCTCCTCGCGCAGCTTGGCTTTCATCGTTTTGACCTTTTGCTCGAGCGTTAGGAACTCGGCGATGGTGTCGACGATGTCGTGCGGCACTTGCAGGTCGCTGGTAACGGCGGCTGGCACCGACGCGACCAGCGGCTCGCCCTTATACTCGTAGACGAAGCCCGCAGGGGTGTCGATTACATCGGTGTCGTTGAGTAGTCGCGCCACGAGTTCATCGGGCACACGCTCGAGCATCACCAACTCGCTGGGTACCTCGCCCTTGCTTTTGTAGTTGTGCGTCCAAAAGCAGTAGATGTTCTTCACCTTGATGCCCTCTTGCTTTTCAAACATATAGGCGTAGATGCTTAACTGCCAGCGGACGTACTCGTTGAACCCCGACCGCCCGCTGGGGAACGCATCGAGGTTGTTGGTCTTGATGTCGACCAGCGACACCCCGTCGGCGTCGTCCCACACGAGGTCGATAGCGCTCGCGAACTGCCGACCATCGGTGACGATATACTCCCACACCAGCGTCGACCGCCCGCTTTTGGCGGCGATGTAGTTGCGTAGCTCGCGCGTTACATCGAGCGGCGGGAGCGTAACGCTGCCGTAGTCGCGGGTGGTCATTGTGTCTTGCTGGTAGTTGCAGGCCTCGAGCCCGCTCTCCTCCCAGGCCTCGATAGCCTTGTGCACGCAGGTGCCGTAGCGGCCCGCGGTGGGGATGCTTACCTGCTTAACGTATTCGTCGGCGTCGGGATAGATGCCGAGGTGTAGCACCTCGTGGAGCAGCGACGTTACGCCGCTCAATCTTTTGCCGTGCATCGTGTAGGCGTGTGTAGCCTCGTCGAACATCACGCCGCTATTATAGCTTAACTCTTTCATGCTTTCGGGGTGTTAATGGTTGGTGATGGTGTTACGTTAGTCGCTTGGGGTCTTGGGTACTTCTTGCAGGCCTCTACCATTTCGTTGTGAAACTCGGTTCCCTCGGCGCTCGGCACGATGGCTTTCCACTTGCTCCATGTTTCCACGAGTTCATCGCGGGATTTCACGCTGCGCATCTCGAAACACGCGGTGTTTATCTTCTCGACGAGGTCCTGCTCGGCCTCCTCCTTTTTCGCGACCGCGACGTCCTCGGGCAGGTCCTCGCCCGCGTAGATGTAGAGCCCCAGCCCGTGGCGGGCGATGGCTTTTGTTGCGCAACGTTGCACCGCCTTGTTAACGTCGAAGCTGGTAACGTTGTCGATGATGATTGAGCGGTTGCGAGCGTCCATCACGGGCAGCCACTCGATGGCTTCTTGCCCGTCGATGGTGACGCCGACCTTGACCCACGCGGTTCGCCCGTCGGTGAAGTAAGGGAGTCCACGCTGGTCCTCGTAGACCTTGCAGGTGGCGTCGGGGAAGTTCTCCTTGAGCTTTGCCCACGCCCAGCTCCACGATAGGTAGGTGAGGCCGTTCTTCTTCTCGATGTAGTCGCTGCAGTCGATTTTCGATAACACAGCGTAAGCGTTAGATGATTTCTTTTCCATGATTTTGTGAAGATGTAAGTTGTTAATGTGTTATTTGCTTTCTTCGTGTTTGTTGTTGGTGGTCAGCAGCCATACGAGGCCCGCGATGCAGGCGGCGAACGTGAGCGCCACGATTTCGTTGTCGGTGTCGAACGGGCCAAACATTAGCGCCAGCACCAGCAGCGACCCGTAAGCGATAAAATCGGTAGTTTCCATTTTTAAATTCTTTTGATGTGTTGGAGTATGTCGGCAGCGTTATACCGCCACTTGCTATTCTGCTTGTCGCCTCGCCCATAACAGCGGACCGCGCCCGACGTGTGCAGCGCGTTGAGTTTGGCGACGCCGCCCACCAGCTTACTCGCCAGCGTGCGGCCGAGGGTTAGACCGTCGACGGCGGCGAGGATGTTGTCGAGCATCCTCAACCGCGCCTGCTCGTCGGTCATTGTGTACGGGTGACCACAACCACGCCCTCGTCGGTGTTGGTGGATGTGGTCCATTTCGCGCCTTGCGCTCGCTCGACTTGCAGTCGGAGCGCGATGATGTTGCGAATAGTCGTCGCTCTTTCGAGTGGGAAACGCTTGCGCCGCCCAACGGGGAGCTCGCGCAGCGTAGCGATTAAAGTCTTGTTAGTAGCCATAAGTGGGCGAGGCTGGAGTCGAACCAGCGCGTGGCACCATGCTCGCCCGTAACGGCCGCGCTTCACAGCGAAGCCGCGATATCGGTGTAATAGTTCGATTAAATGAATAGTATGTCTTGTGGATGCTGGTCGAGTTGAACGACCACGCGGCGCCCGCGCACCCATCGGTGATTTTATAGGTTAACACTATCGACCCGCTTGCGGCGGGGAAACGCCCAGCACCTTGGCGGCTGGTCACTCCTCGAGAACTCGGCCGTTCACGCGCTTGTGCTGGGGACTCGGTCACACCAGCGCCGCTCACGTTACTCTCCTATCTCTCATCGAGACGTTGTCGGGGGTTCACCAGCCCCCGCGTATCTCGGAAAGCCATCATGTCAAAGAACTCGAGAAGGTAGTGCCCACGAGTCGGTCACCCAACCCGTGAACTGTTGTCACGCCTTGGTGGGCGTTGCATCATCATCCAGCTGGCTCATCTTGCACAGCTTGAAGAACTCGAGATAGACGCCATCGTTGACGATAGTCAATTTGTCGCGGTGAACGCTCGCCACGCCCTCGAACACGCGACCCTCGCCAATGTTAACAGCGTAGCGCTTGCCCTGCTGCAGCTCGTCGATGGTGGTCCACCCATCGGTGTCGTGCTTGTCGTTAGCCGCCAGCAGCACATCGCCGTAGTGGTTCGCCTCGTCGATGGTGTCGATAAATGCGTCGATGGTGGCGCACGAGAGGTTGCTCACGCGCGTCGAAACGATGTAGGTGTAGTTGCCACAAATATGCACGCTCATTGTCATGTGCAGGTTCAGCGCGTTGCGCTGCATCTCTTGCAGACGCTGCAGAACCGCGTGCGCCATCACCTCGTCGAGCGAACGTTCGAGGTAGACCTTTTCGTTTTCTTTGAATAGCTGCTTGGCGTAGTCCTCGCTCACCATCACGCTACGCATCAACACGCCGTTAGGCGCAACCATGCGGCTGGTCGGCGTCGTCGTGGTGTCGCGCATCGTTGCGACGCGCTCCGCCATATCACCGAACGCCTCGTAGAGGCCGTCGCGATACTTGAAGAGGACTATCTCGTCGGCGTAGTAGGCGCCCGCCATATCCTCCCACAGCGTGTAGAGTGCTTTTGCTTTGTTGCTTGATGATTTCATTTTTTAAATTCTTTTTTTGTGTTATTTCCCGCAAAATCAATAACTTTGCGGTGTTTGTTTGTATGAATGTTTGTTTGTATGGTGCAAAGGTAATACAATATTCGTATATAGCAATACCCCAGCGGTATATTTAACAATTTTTCATACTTAATCCGTATAACTCAAGAAAATAAAATGAATACACTCAATCGCATCAAGGAGGTGCTCCACTACTACCACATCAGCGAACGAGCGCTCGCGTTGGAGTTCGGACTGAACCAGCCAACGCTTAATCGGTATTTATCGGGCGCGACCGAAATCAAGCTCGAACTGCTGGAGCGTGTCGCGCAACGCTTCCCCAAGGTGTCGTGTGATTGGTTGCTCCGTGGCGAGGGCTCGATGCTCAAGGAGCAGGGCGACCACGAGCGACTGCAGTACCTCGTCAAGGTAATCGCTAACCAACAAGCCACAATTAACAACCTAATCGAACAAATATCAATATTAAGAAAATGAACACTATCTCCACCATCATCATCGCCATCGCGCTGGTCGCGTTCGTCGCGGTGCTCATCGCGCCCGCGAAATTGCTCCCGTTCATCCACTCGTCTAACAACGTCCGCCTCGTGATAGGTGCGGCCGCGTTCCTGCTCGTGTGCTACCTCGTCGCGCCATCCGAGCCGAAACCCGACCCCGCGGCTGAAAAGTTCAGAAAAGATAGCGCGTTCGTCGCTAACTTCAGCCCCGCGACACTTGAGAACGACGTGAAAACCGCGAGCGTGTACATCGCTAAACTATCCAACTTGACCCTCGATAGCGTCCTCGGCGACGCGGCGAGCGCGAAGATGGTCGAGCTGCGCCCCGAGTTGCGGGCGCGGTTCACCGAAATCCTGCGCGACCAGCTGTGGGAAGATAACATCGATGTGGCCGCCGATGGTCGCACGCTCACCCTCGTAGGCGGGAAGCTCGCCAGCAATAAAACGAAAAAGCAGGTGCAGGAGGCGCTCGCCCCAACGCTGCGCAAGCTGGGGTTCACGCTGGTCCGATACAAGTTCACGAAATACGACGCCGAGTGGGTGGAATTTCGTCTATAATTGCCCGATTATTGTCGCACGAGTTCGCGTCGCCCGCGCGTCGCGTGTGTAAACGTTTGGGAAATAGTCGGTTAAATAGCTGGATAGCGCCAAAAACCGCAACATTCGCATTGTTGAGGTAGGCGGTTCGAGTCCGCTATGCTCCACGCCCTTAAATACCGAACATTCACACACTTGCGACGTAATAAGATAGGCGCGACGCGCTCAAAAATGACCCGATTTTAATTGTCGGATTGTTGTCGAAACCCGATTTTATTGTCTTTTTATTGTCGCGAAAATGCCAACTCTATCCCTCGTTATTGTCCCCGCGAAAGCGCTGCGGGATGGTCGCCACAAGGTGCGCATCGCGGTGGCGCATAACAGCGCGACCCGCTACATCGTCACCAACGTGGTCCTCGATAGCGCCGCGCAGTGGAAAAACGGGCGCGTGGTGAAACGCCCCGACGCCATCTATATTAATAATGTGTTAGCGCGGCAGCTCAACGAAGTGCAGCGCACTATCGACTCGCTCCCTTACATCGAGGGCCTAACGTGCGCGGAGCTGGTAGCCGCCATCCACGCGGTGCAGCGTCGACGGGGGTTAACGCTGCAGGAGGCGTTCGCCGAGCTCGTGGAAACATCGACCGCGGCACCCAGCACGCTCAAGCAATACCAACATCGTTTCAACTCCATCGCCACCATCATCCCTACGGGCACACTGGTGTCGCAGCTCACTCCTATCACCATCCGCCGCTACATCAAAGCGCGGCGCGGGAAAATCGCCGACGTTACGCTCAACGACCACCTCGGCCTGCTCGCTCACATAGTCAACTATTGCCAGCGCAATGGTTACACCGAGTTCAAGCGGTCGCCCGTCGAGGGGATGATGGTGTCCACGATAGCGGTCCGCGATAATTGGTTAACGCCCGAGCAGGTCGCCCAGCTGCGCGACCTCGATAACCCGCCCGCGTCGGTGGCAAAATTCCGAGACCTTTTCTTGCTGAGCTATTACCTCGGTGGTATCAACTTTTGCGACCTTTGCCGCGTCAATTTCGCCGAAGCGGGCGCCACGCTGAAGTACGCGCGCGCGAAAACCCAGCGCCGCGCAAAGGTGAACCCCTTCGTTGAGTTCACCATCCCAAAGCAGGCGCGGCCAATCATCGACCGCTACATCGCCCCCAGCGGCTTTCTGCGGCCATATAAGCGCGAAAACGACCCGCGGTGTTATAACGCCTTGGTGCAGGCGGCGGAGCGCGTTAGAACGCTTTATCCCGCGTTTGGCTACATCACCTTTTACAGCGCCCGCAAGTCGTTCGCCCAGCACGCGTTCGCGCTGGGGGTGAGCGAGTCGGTTATCGACTACATCCTTGGCCACGCCCTGGGTGGCGGGAGGCCGACGTCGCTATATAACTATATCGCGGTCACGCCCAGCATGGCCACCGAGGCGGTCGAAAAGGTAGCCGCCGCGCTCGACGCTATCGACACAAAAAACCGCCCGCGGTAGCGGACGGCTTTGAGTTCAAAGGTGGCTTTTTATCAGCCTATTCACAATCGCGGATCTCGTTTGCCCCGTTGACTCGGCGGCGGCGGTCAGACGGGCCAGCGCATCGGTGTCGATGTAAAACGTGGTCGTTATTTTTTTAGATGGTGGCGCTGGTCGCCCAGCGCCCACCCGCTTGCCGCCGTGGTTGTTAGTGCTCATCGTTGTGGAGGTTGGCGGTTGCAAAAACGTGAGCGTAGGTGACGGGCTTGCCATCGGCCTCGCCCGTAGCGTAGGCCAGCGTCTGACCCGCGCGAGCATCGACCGCGATAGCGTTGTTGCCGCCATCGGACCAGCCGTTGGTCTCGATGATAAGCGCCACCGAGTTGAGCAGCGGCAGCTTGCAGTTGTAAGCGTTGACCAGCCCGCAGAGGTCAACCATCGTTACATCTTCGAGGCGGTCGGTGACGAAGTCGACGCCAACAGTGTACCACAAGTGACCACGCGCCTCTTCATTGTAGACGCTGACCTCGATGATGGTGTCCCACGACTCGGTGAGTCGGTCGGGGTCGTTATCGTCGTATTGCACGCAACGGCGCGTGTTGGCGTCGATGGTGGCGGCGATAGCGTTGATAACGTCTTGGTCGTTCACTTCTTCGAGGTCTTCGTCGACGATTTCGCAGCGTCTGTTGAGGATGTTGACGGCGAGCAGGCAGCGGAACGCTTGGTAGATGTCGGCGACTCTCTCTTTTTGGCCATCAATCCAGCCGAAGTTGAACTCGTTGGAGCCGACGCACACGTTGTAGTATTGAGGCTCGGTTTTGGCGAGCTCGGGCTCATCGTAGCCCGTGCAGTTGGTCCAATCGTGGCCATCCTGCTCGTACCAATCGTTTGGCGCGTAGTGGTCCACGCGGGCGGTGGGGTTAGTGATAAGGGTTGCGAGGGCCTCACGACGGGCCTCGGTTTCGGTCTCATAAAGGGTCCAAGTAGTTTTCATAATTTGATGATTTTTAAATAGTTAGTATTTTGGTTAGTTGTTCATCATTGATTACGCTACAAAGATACAACCTTTATTTTGATTGTGCAATAGAAAATCAAGAAAAAATGCACTTTTAACAGAATTTTAACACTTTTCCCGCTCTAATCTGCATCGAAAGCGAAACCGAGCTCACCCATCGGCGGCTCGGTCGCAACTTAAAAACCAAAATATTAACATGAAGATAACACGGCGCCCGCATCTTCGCAGACTTCGGCGACTTGCAATGCTAATGACAAAGTTAGCAAAAAATGTAGAGAATGTGAAACGAAACAACGATTTATCGCAATTTGATGGCGGCGCCCACCGCACCGCCCGCGATGGTCAATCCACCAACCCACGCCAGCAGTCGCTGCCACCAGCGTTGGCGGTACTCGACCACGGGCACCTCGACCTCGCGCACGCTGGCGATGGTGTCGTGGAGTACGACGGGCACCGAGGTCGATACCCGCAGCGTGTCGGTCCTTGTCCTCCACCGATACGCGGTCCGCCAACGCTCGCGCCAAATCGTATCGCCCACAGCGTGGATGTAGACGCTATCGGTGGTGGTCACGCTGTCGTGTAGCTGCAGCACTCGCACAATCGTGTCGCGTGAGTAGACGGGCACCTCGCGCGTGTTATATATGGTACGCGTGCAAGAGCAGCACAACGTCAGCAGCAGGCACACGATGAGTCCCAGCGCGAAACCAATCGCTGAGCCGAGGCACGACTGCCACATCGTAGGTCGCTCGTCGGGTATCATAGCGTGATGCCTTTGGAGTAGATAGTACGCCCGCCGACACGTTGCGCGGTCAACTCGTTGCCGCGGTTAGTGCCCACGCGCTTGTAGCTAACGTGTATCCAATCTGGGCGGCCTTGCGCGTCGGGGTACTCGTTAATCACTTGGTCGTAGGGCAGTCCGAGATTGAGCAGCAGCCGCAGCAGTCGCGCGTTGTCGGCGCGTGTGTCGCTGACGGTGCGGATGTCGGCTGCCTCGCCCCTGCAGTGCTGGCTGTTGGTCGCGCCTCCCACGGCTCGGTTGAGCAGCGGGCAGCGGTAGCCGCTGGTGACGATGATAGGTCGCCCCCACGCGATGCGCAGCGGGTCAAGAACTTGCTCCACCAACGCTTTCAAGTTCGCCTTGATAGTGATGTCGGGGGTGTTGTCGATGCCTCGGCGGATAGCGGTGGCGGACCGCGTTAATTCTTCGATGCTAAAGTACTTCATTGTCGTCAAAAACCGCGAATTGGCGGCGTGAGATAGGCGGCTGTCAACTCGCCCACACTCACGCCTCCTCCTCGCTACTATCGTCGGTAATTACGTTAGACTTGACCTTGTCGAGGACTTGCAGCAACTTGGTCACCTCGTCGGCGGTGAACAACTCGATGAGATGCTGCAGTTGCGCCTTGGCTCGCTTGTCGGCTTTCTTGTCGGCTCGCTCGCGGACCGAAATCATCTCGACAAAGATGTTGAAGATGCCCATAATGATAGTCACCACGGGAACGCTGTGCAGCAGGTCGAGTCCGATAAGTTGCCAAAAGTGCGCGTGGTGCAGCAGGATGTCGATGCAGCCCGCCAGCAGCACCGAGCCGTCGTAGGTGATAATCTTGATGACGGTCCGATGCAGCCCGAAGCTGGTGACCCGCTCGCCTCGTTGACGCGCCTTGACCAACCCGCTACCAAGGTCAACCAGCGGCGCGACGAAGCACAGCAGTAGAACAACGCCCCATAGCAGGCATAACGCTTTTAAGTCGGCGGTAAGCATCACTCAACCGCCTCCTCGTCGGTGTCGTTGTCGGTCGATTGCAGGGGTTCGTCGACCTCCTCGTAGTTGTCGATTGAGTCGTTAACGCCGAGGCAGATGATGCGCCCCACGATTTCGCCGTTGGATTTCTTCGCGAATACCTTGCCCTCGTCGGCTTGATATTTGATTAATGTGATTTCTTGACTTTTCATGTGATTATGCAGATGTTATAGTGAAACCTTTGGTGGTCATTACCGCCAGCTCCTCGTCGGAGAGAGTGGCGTAGGTGGTGCTTGATAGCTTGATAGTCGCCACGTTTTCGTACTCCGCTGTCGCTCTATCAAACGCGCCGTTGAAGAACGCTACCAGCGTGTCGTGGTCGATTACGCTACTATCTGCGAGAGATAGCGTTGACGCGAGGTCGCTGGAATAGCCGTAGCCGTTAGTGCCAGCCG
>Ga0065708_1006663_pt1 | contig 15285 bp, 11 predicted proteins | sample Hoacrofraction12_2_FD_59095 | JGI IMG/M metagenome (GOLD analysis project Ga0065708, IMG submission 59095) | Hoatzin crop microbial communities from Cojedes, Venezuela, sample from fiber fraction 12 v1 | ecosystem: Host-associated > Birds > Digestive system > Esophagus > Crop | place: Venezuela... | reverse complement strand
ATTTTGTTGTCGATTGTATCCAGTCCGCGGGTGTCGATATGCAGCTTATCGAGGGCGTATTTCGTTATCTTTAAGTCAATTACGCCATCTCCCATCACCTGGGCAAAGTCCCTTACCCTGCGAAGCAGTGCATTTACAATTCTGGGTGTACCGCGGCTGCGCACCGCAATTTCCTTGGCTGCCTCATCGTCTATTTCTATCCCCAGAATGGAAGAACTGCGCTTGACTATCTTCACCAGCTCGGCTGCATCATAATATTCCAGAGATAAATCAATAGGGAAACGAGCCCTTAAAGGAGCGGTTAGAAGGCCTTTTCGGGTGGTTGCTCCAACCAGGGTAAACGGGTTTAGACTGATTCGCACCGACCTAGCTCCAGGACCCTTATCTATCATTATATCAATAACATAGTCCTCCATTGCAGAATAGAGATACTCCTCTACTTCGGGAGAAAGTCTGTGGATTTCATCGATAAAGAGCACATCCCCAGTTTCCAACGAAGTCAGCAGACCTGCCAGGTCCCCTGGGCGGTCCAGCACAGGACCGGAGGTAATCTTCATATTTACCCCCATTTCATTGGCTATAATATGCGCCAGGGTGGTCTTGCCAAGGCCTGGAGGACCGTGGAAAAGGGTGTGGTCCAGCGATTCGCCACGCATCTTGGCAGCCTGGATATAAACCTTAAGATTGGAAACTATCTCGCTCTGGCCAGTAAAATCTTCCAGCTGTTGAGGGCGAATAATTCCTTCAAATTCACTATCTTTGCTTTCGCTTGCGTTATGAGGATTGAAATCTGTCATACCTGCTTTTTAAACACAAATACAAATATAGTTCTTTTTCTTTTTAATTTGATAATGTTTATTTAATTGTCAATTTGTTGAAAACCTACTATAATGTATTGATTACTAAAATTTTAGACTGGTTGATAAGTGTTAAGAATTGTGTTTGTTATTTTTTGATGGACGGTTTAAAACTCTTTCGGGTCCGGCCGGTTCACAAACTCCCAAGGTTATTAACAGGGTTATCAACAGGTTTTAAACCTATTTTTTGTAGGTAATGTTAATAAGTTCGAAAAGTTCAGAAGAACTGCGAAACAGGATATCTCGTGAAAACGAAATATTCTGTTCTTCCCTATTTCTGTCCGCCCGCTGGTTTGTTGTTAACCAAGTGTGTCAGAAGGGGTTACAGTTTATAGTTTTACCAAATCAGGAGGCTGCCGAATATGCCGCCGCCGACCTCTATAATCTTACCGAGGCCGATAATGTGTTCTTTCTCCCCCACTCCGGCAGGAACATTGAGCGCAGTAATTACAAATCTTCCCTAAATGTGCAAAGAACTGCCGCAATAGCCAAAATTATCGAGAATAAAGGGGAGCTAATGTACATTGTAAGCTATCCTGAGGCACTTGACGAGCTGATTCCCAGCAAAAAGCAAATAAAGGGATATAGCTTAAAAATCAGGAAAGGGGAGGATATAGATAGGGATAATCTCACAGAAACCCTCTTTTCCCACGGTTTTGAAAGGGTAGATTTTGTTTCAGCGCCCGGACAGTTCGCTGTCAGGGGGTCAGTAATGGATATTTTCTCCTATTCCTTCAACGAACCCTACCGAATTTCCTTCTTTGCAAATGAGGTTGAAGATATTCATATTTTCAACGCAAATACCCAGATTTCTAGCGAGGAACTTCCTGAAATAGAGATAGTTGCAGATATTTCTAGCGAGGAAAACACCGAGAGTATAGTCAATATCCTACCTAAGAATACCCTAGTTTGGCTGGATTCATCAGATGTTTATAAGGATAAGGAAATTTTCAACGGCTTACAGCAGTATAAGAGGGTATTTCTGGATGTTCCGCTGGGTAGGGAAGTGGATGCTATCCGCTTCAGTATAAGCCCCCAGCCTGTTTTTAACAAGAATTTTGAACTGCTTTCGGCGGATATTTCCAATAAAATCGAGAATAATTACAAGGTTTATATCTATGGAGAGCGCGAATCCCAGCTGGAGAGGGTAAAGTCAATCCTTACCAGCAATAGCGCCCGCCTTCCGGAATTTGTTAAATCCAAGAACATTCACTCCGGTTTTATTGATAACGAGGATAAGATTTGCTGCTATACCGACCATGAGATTTTCGACCGCTTCCACAGGGTTCGAATCCGTCGCAGTGTAGAGAAGACGGAACAACTCACTTTGAACGAACTGAACTCCTTTAATGTCGGCGATTATATAGTACATATTGACCATGGTGTAGGTATTTTCGGAGGCCTGGTTAGAATGTTGGATGATAAGGGGAGATTGAAGGAGGTAGTGAAGCTTATTTATAAGGACGGAGATGTGGTGTTTGTGAATGTTCACGCGTTGCATAAAATCTCCCGTTTCCGCTCTGCCGAAGGGGAGGTTCCGCGTATCAATAAGTTGGGAGGAAAAACTTGGACAACCTTTAAATCCAATGCTAAGAAAAAGGTTAAGGATATAGCCCGAGACCTTATCAATCTGTATGCAAAAAGGATGGCTACCAAGGGTCATGCCTTCCCAGCTGATACCTATCTCCAAGAGGAACTTGAATCCTCATTTATGTACGAGGATACCCCTGACCAGGAGGCTGCTACCAAGGCTGTAAAGAAGGATATGGAGGAGTCCTATCCTATGGATCGACTGGTGTGCGGCGATGTTGGTTTTGGTAAGACAGAGATAGCTATAAGGGCTGCTTTTAAGGCCGTTTCGGATAGTTGTCAGGTGGCTGTTTTAGTCCCTACCACAATCCTAGCCCTACAACACTACAATACATTTATCTCCCGACTTAAGGATTTTCCTTGCAATATCGAATATGTGAGTCGTTTGCGCACTGCTAAACAGCTCTCCGAAATCAAGCGAAAACTCGCTGCCGGACAAATTGACATCCTTATCGGCACTCACAAAATTCTTGGTTCCGGCTTTGAGTTCAAGAACCTCGGCCTGCTCATTATCGATGAAGAGCAAAAGTTCGGCGTTAGTGCAAAAGAGAAGCTTCGCCAGCTCAAGGCGAATGTAGATACGCTGACTCTTACAGCTACTCCAATTCCCCGAACTCTGCAATTCTCTTTGTTGGGAGCAAGAGACCTTAGCATCATCTCCACTCCACCCCCTAACCGAATTCCTATTCAGACCGAAATCATCCTCTTTGATGAGAAGGAAATCCGAAGCATAATCAACTACGAAATAAATCGCGGCGGTCAGGTATTTTTCCTTCATAACAAAGTCGACGAACTACCCTCGATTTACGACATTCTTCACCGGCTTTTACCCGATATCAGAATCTGTGTTGCGCACGGAAAAATGAAGGCGGAAGAACTTGAAGACCGAATCCTCGAATTTATGCGGGGTGATTACGATTTGCTACTCTGCACAACCATCATCGAAAACGGTCTTGACATCCCCAATGCTAACACTATAATCATCAATCAGGCACAAAATATCGGACTTAGCGACCTGCACCAGCTGAGGGGTAGGGTAGGGCGCTCCAATAAAAAGGCCTTCTGCTACCTGATTGTGCCTCCGCTCATCAGTATCACCGAGGATGCCCGCCGCAGGTTGAAGGCAATTGAGGAATTTTCCGACCTTGGTAGCGGCTTTAATATAGCAATGCAGGACCTTGATATCAGGGGAGCGGGCAATCTTCTGGGTTCAGAACAGAGCGGTTTCATCTCCGAAATGGGGTATGAGACCTATCAAAAGATACTTGCCGAGGCAATGGAGGAACTGGGTGTTGAATCCGGAATCGAGCATAAGTCAATCAAGGGTAGATATGTTGAGGATTGCACCATCGAAACCGACCAGATGGCCCTCATTCCCGATGAGTATATCGATGTAACTGCCGAAAAGATAAGGATTTACAAGCATTTGGATTCGCTCACTTCGGATAAGGAAATCGATCGTTACGCCGCTGTGCTGGCAGACCGTTTCGGTACACTTCCGCCCGAGGTTGAGAACCTTTTCTATGTAGTTAAAATCAGGAATCTTGGAGTATCCCTCGGATTTGAAAAGATTATCATCAAGAACGGAATGCTGATAGATTTCTTTGTTTTCAACCCCATGTCGGCCTATTACAAGTCGGAACTTTTCGAATCCATTCTGGCAAAAGTTGCCGAAAATCCCGCGATTTTCACCATGAAACAGAAAGATGGCAAGCTCCGCTTGGTTTCCAGAGGGGTGGATTCGCTCGCTAAATCCTTTGCGCTCTTGAATAAGTTGAAATAATTGTCTAAATTTGCAGGCTATGCCTAATCTTTTGGTAGAAATAGGAAACACGGCGCTCAAGGCAGCATGGGCCGAAGGCAAGACCCTCGGGAAGACTTTCCGTTATCAGGGGGAGAAGACCTTGGACTTTATCCTTTCCATCACGGAAAAGGAGAAGCCGAAGGTGCTTACCCTTGTTTCGGTGCGCCCGATTACTGCTGACGAAGAAGCTAGATTGAGGCAGGAATGTGCTCATCTTGTGATTTTGGACAGCGCTCATCCCGACTACCTTAAGTTTTACGATTTTCCTGAGTATCTAACTTACGATAGGGCTTGTTCCCTGCTGGCTGTCAGGTACTTATATAAAGGTAAGGCTTGCACCGTATTTGATTTTGGCACCACGCTGACCATAGATTTTATGGATGCCGGCGGCAATTACGGGGGAGGTAATATCTCCGTAGGCTGCCGCACTAGATTCAAATCTCTCAGCCGCTATTCAAAGTCGCTGCCGCTGGTAAACACCCCGCTTTCCTTCCCTCGCAGGGGTAGAGCCCTACAGGAATCGATAGAATCCGGAGTTATTTCGGGCATAATGTTTGAAATTGAAGGTTACATCCGACAGGAACCCGATAATGTAGTAGTCTTTACCGGTGGAGATGCCGTGTACTTTGCAAAAAGGATGAAATACTCCGTTTTTGTGGTAAGCAACCTTGTTTTATTGGGTTTAGCCCTTATTACTGATGATTATGTCGAAAAGAGTCTTATTTAATAGTGTTTGTTTGATTGCGGCCATGCTGTTTGCTGGGCAGAAGCTTTCCGCCCAGACCGGAGAGTACAGCGCCTTTACTCCTTACTCCATTTTCGGGGTGGGGGAGTTATCCTCCCCGGGGTCTGCCTATAACCGCAGCATGGGTGGGGTAGGTATCGCTTCTCGCAACCACAGGTACCTGAACACAGTCAATCCCGCCGCTATTACCGCTAGGGATTCACTCTCGTTCATGCTCGACTTTACCCTCGAGAACAACAATACCATCTTCAGCCAGAATATAGACGGAACTTCCTATAAATCAGCAAATAACGCTACCAATATCAGCAGTTTTGCAATTTCCTTCCCCATTTGGAAGACTGTTGCAATGGCTGCCGGCCTTCGCCCTTATAGCGCCACCGGTTACAGCTTCAGCTTCAGCGAAACCGACCCTCATATCCTTGCAAACAACGGCAATATCAGCTATAGTATTGCAGGCCTTGGCTCACTTTACACCCTGTATGCATCGACCGGAGCAAGTTTCTTCAAGAACCGCGTTTCCATCGGTGGAGAATTCGACTATATCTTTGGTAATATAGAAAAGGATATTGTGCAGGACTTTTCAAGCACCGGTTATAATGAGGTTCAGGAGGTTTACGATATGACCCTGCGTTCCCTTACTGGCAAGTTCGGCTTGCAGTACGAGCAGCCGATTGGCGGCAAATGGAAGCTCGGAGTGGGTGCAACCTACCGTATGGCAAGCAAGCTTCGCGGTTATGTTGATTATTCGAACACCGCAGTCGGATCGGCTGAATCCATCGAAATCAACTCCTATTCCGATACTTTGGGTACCAATTCGAAACTTACCCTCGCATCAGAGCTAGGTGTCGGAATATCAATCAATTACGCCGAGAAGTTCAGGGCCGAAATTGACTATACCAGGGCCGACTGGAAAAATTCTGGTATGGATTTGGTAGATGGTTTCACAACAAGCGGTGCTACCCTGGCGATGGCGAACTCGGTTAAGGATACCTACCGCGTTGGATTTGAATACATACCGAACATGAGCGATGTTAGGTATTATTATAAAAAGATAGCCTACCGTGCCGGAGCATATTACAGCAATGAGTATTTTACGGTAGACGGCAAACCGATAAACTCCATCGGTATAACATTAGGAGCAACCCTACCGATTTTCAGGTGGTACAACGGCCTGACGGTAACAATGGATTTAGGAAAAAGAGGCACAACGGACAATAACCTTATTCAAGAGAAGTACATTAGATTCTCATTTGGTGTAAACCTCTTCGATATATGGTTCCAGAAGCCAAGATATGAATAATATGAAAAAACTTTGTGATATGAAAAAGATTTTAACATTCGCAGTTTTAGCTGTAACCCTTATGTTTGCGGGAGCAAGGCTCTCAGCCCAGGGAAAGTATGGTGCCGACAGTGCAAACTGTATCAAGTACCTTTCTTACTATCAGGATTACTACAAACAGAAGGCTTATGATGACGCTACACCCAACTGGCGTAAGGCCTACTCAGCATGTCCTGCTACTGCCAGCCAGAACCTCTTCATCAACGGTGCTGCCCTCATTAGAAGGCAGATTAGCAAGAATGCCGCTAATGCAGAGTACAAGCAGCAGCTTATCGATACCCTTATGACCCTGCACGAGACCCGTGCAAAGTTCTATCCTTCAAAGGCTGCACAGGCCCTGAACAACAAGGGTGTGGATATGTCCAACTATATCAAGAACGATCCTCAGAAGCTGTTTGACGGCTATAACGATATTATCAGCCGCAACCAGACCGCTACCAAGCCCTCAATTTTCCTCTTTGACATGCAGGCCGCTATCGACCTCTTCAACGATGGTAAGATTGATGCCGAGAAGGTTATCGATACCTACGAGAACAATATTGCATTGCTCGATGAGGTTAAGCCCGCTAACGATGAAGATGCAGAGCAGGTAGAGAGCGTTCGTTCCGACCTTGAGTCTCTGTTCATCACCAGCAAGGTAGCTTCCTGCGAAGACCTTATCAAGCTCTTCACTCCTCGCTACAATGCTGCTCCCAACGATCTTCAGCTTGCCAAGAACATCGTTAAGATGTTGAGCATCACCGAGGATTGCCAGAACAACGACCTCTTCCTCAATGCTGTTACCACCATGAACAAGCAGGACCCTTCGTACACCTCTTCTTATTATCTGTACAAGCTCCATGCTTCAAGAGGCAACACCGATACCGCTATCAAGTATCTTGAGGAGGCTATTGCATATCCTGAGTCCGATCGTAAGACCGATGCTACCTACAGCTACGAGCTTGCAGCATTCTGCTACAAGAACGGTCGTCTGGGCAAGGCTTACAGCGCAGCCAGGAGTGCAGCAGAGCTTGACCCTTCACTTCAGGGTAAGTCCTACTTCCTTATTGGCCAGATTTGGGGTGGAGTTGCTTGCGGTGGCGATGAGATTTCAGCCCGCGCACACTTCTGGGTAGCAGTTGACTATCTGCAGAAGGCAAAGGCAGCTGATGCTTCCCTCACCACTGAGGCCAACAGGATGATTGGTCAGTTCTCGAGGTACTATCCTCAGACTGCAGAGGCCTTCATGTACAACATTACTGATGGTCAGGCTTACACGGTTGTTTGCAACGGTATGAGTGCAACCACTACCGTTAGAACCCAGAAGTAAGGTGTTTCTCTCGGATAAACACTCTCAAATATTAAGGATAGCAAGCGTAACGGCGCTTGCTATCCTCATTATTTCCTGTAAGGGAAAGTTGGACCAGGCGCAGAGCCTTGACCTGTCGCAGACACCACTGCAGACGGTTGAGGATATGTTTGCCGTTCAGACCAAAAATGGGGTAGTGCTGATGCGAATGGAGGCTCCGGTGATGGAGCGCTACGACAACGACACCTCCACCTACGAGAGCTTTCCCAACGGCTTTGAACTTTATGGCTACACCGACGATGGGCTTCTGGAAACCATTATTATTGCCAACGACGCCCGCCATATCACAACCAAAAAGACAAAGGGCGAGGTTTGGGAAGCCTTCGGTAATGTGGTCATACACAATGTGATAAAGCAGGAAACAATGGAAACTGATACCCTGTTTTGGAATCAGGCCAAAAATGAAATCTATACCGACTGCTATGTAAAGCTTTATTCTCCCGATGGCTTCTTGCAGGGCTACGGAATGCATTCCGACGACCATGCCCGCAACGCAATTCTTCACAATCCCTTCAATGGATACGGCGTTGTAGTGCAGGATACCACCAAGGTTGTGATAGATTCTGTTAATTTTATAGGTCCATTTCTCAAAAAATAAACAACTTTCGCAGAAAATTGCTATCTTCGCGGTCCAATTGATTATTAATTAAATTTATATAGAGATGGCGGTTCTTGAAAAAATTCGCGTAAAATTCGGTTTAGCGGTGTCCATTATCATCGCTCTTGCGCTCCTCTCATTCATTATCGACCCTAGTACACTCGAGACAGCGCTGAACTCAATGTCCTCTAAGTACGATGTGGGCAAGATAGCCGGCAAGACTATCTCCTACAACGATTATCTTGAGGATGTTGACAAATATACAACCATCAATGAGCTTCTCACCGGCAGTTCGGTTCAGAACGAGCAGACCCAGACCCAGATCAGGGATGCCGCTTGGCAGAGCCTTATCGACAAGTTCCTGTTCGTGAAGAACGCCAAGAGCGCAGGTATCACCGTAGGCGAGGCTGAACTCGTTGACCTCTTCACTGGTGCCAACCCTTCACCCGTTGTAGCTCAGTCATTTACAAACAATCAGGGCGAGTTCGACCGCGAGCTTCTTCTTGACTTCAAGGAGAACATCGAGGCTGATGAGACCGGCAAACTCCGCACCTACTGGAACTACCTCCAGAACACCGTGCTGAACCAGCAGTACTATGCAAAATACGGTTCCCTGTTCAACGCCAGCCGCTTCATGAACCCTCTTGAGCAGGCTAAAACCATCGCTGAGAACAATACAACCGCAAATGTAGACTATGTTTATGTAGTTTACCCTTACACTAAGGACAGCACCATCGTTGTTCCCGAGGCCGACATCAAGAACTACTACAATTCTCACAAGGACTTCTTCAAGCAGAATGCAAACAGGGATATCGAGTATGTAGTATTCGAGGTTGTTCCTTCTGCAGAGGACATTGCAGCTGCCAGCAAGAAGATGAACGAGGCTTACGAGGAGTTCGGTACCGCCGAGAATGTTAAGAACTTCCTTCTTAAGAATTCCGACCGCCAGCTGAGCAACTACTGGTTCAAGGCAGGCGACCTCAAGTCCATCAATAAGGACATTGACGAGTTTGTATCCGGTGCAAATTCGGGTGTTTCCCCCATCTACACCGATGCCAACAACAACTTCTACGCTGCTCGCATCCTTGATGCCCAGATGATTTCCGACTCTGTATATGTAAAGCACATCCTGCTTCAGGGCAATGATGTTGCCGACCTTGCCGACAGCCTCCTTGGTGTCGTTAAGAAGGGTGGTGACTTTGCAGCCCTCGCAGCCGAGTATTCTGCAGACCAAGGTTCTGCAGCCGACGGTGTACTTGGCAATATCGGTTGGATGACCCAGAACTACATGATTCCTGGTTTTGACTCTGTAATCAGCGCCAAGGTAGGGGAGCCTTACATCCTGAACACCCAGTTCGGTACCCATGTAGTACTTGTTTCCAAGAAGACAAATCCCGTGCTTAAGAAGCAGGTTGCCATCCTCGAGAGGGCTTCTGTTGCAAGCAAGGAAACCTATAACAATTACTATTCACAGGCCAACAAGTTTGCATCCATCGCTTCTCATACCTACGATGGTTACAAGGCTGCTGTTGACTCCCTCGGTGTTTACTCACACCCTCAGAATGTGCTTGAGAGCACTTCTACCTACGGTTCCATCGACAACGCAAAGGAACTCACCCGCTGGGTATTCGACTCCAAGAAGGGTAAGGCATCCGACATTATCACTGTGAACAACAACTACTTCTTCGTTGCAGCAGTCAAGGATGTTCACAAGGAGGGTGTAGCACCTCTGAATGAGGTTTCCAACATGATCGAGCAGAGGCTTTATGCCGAGAAGCTCGCTGATGCCAAGAAGGTTGAGGTTGCCGAGAAGATTAAGGGTCTGAACAGCCTTGAGGAGATTGCCGAGGCTCTTGGTTCTACCGTAACCAACAATCCTTCTCTCTCACTCGCAGCTGCCGGCCAGCGTGGCAACGACCCTGCACTTGCAGGTGCAGCAATGGTTGCTCCTATCGGTCAGATTTCCAGCCCTATCGCCGGTGCAATCGGTACCTATGTACTCAAGGTTAACTCTCGCGACGAGGGAACCTTCTACACCGAGCAGGACGCCCAGATGCTTAACAGCCAGAAGAGCCAGTACAGCAGCCAGATGATTCTGCCTGTAATGATGCAACTCGCTGATGTTAAGGACAATCGCGCTAGATTCTTCTAGAAATCAAGCTTAAGCACAATCGGATAATGGTCGCTTATACCGCCAAGGTATAGGGGGCCATTAAACGTTCTAAGGGGTTTGATTCCCGAATAGCCGGCATCCTTGGTTGAAAGGTGCGGGGGAGTGAAGATGTATTCGCTCCCGCTCATCCCCTCTAGGATGGGGCAGCCGTCGATTTTCTCCCATTCCCCATTGAATTTGATGGTGCCCTGATTACCGTAGAATGGGGTGATGTTGGGGGATTCCTGCACTGTATCGTTAAAGTCGCCAACGGCTACTATTTTGCTGATTCCCTCATTTTTTAGGGAATCGCAGATGCCTTGTAGTCTGTTCATAACCAGATCGCGCCTTTCCCCGCTACTATCGCCAAGTTTGGAAGGATGGTGGTTGATTAGCACCGCAAGGGTATCTTCGCCCTTAAGGAATACTGCCAGCAGTATATCGCGGGTATTCATAATGCTGCTGTCGCTGCTATAGATATGGCAGGGTTTGGAATTCAGCAGTTTGAGCGCTGATTTGCGGTAGATTAGCCCGCAGTCGATGCCTCGCTTATCGGGGGATTCGTAATGCACTATCCCATAGCCCATTTTGCGCAGGGGAGTGCCGGATAGCATTCGGCTCAGTACCTCCCGGTTTCCAATCTCTGCAAATCCCACAATATCAGGCACTTGCCCATATTCATCGGCTGAAAGCAGGATGGTTTTGGCAACGCCGTTGCATTTGGCGTAGAAGCGAGTTGTACCCCAGCTTTTCCCCTCCATCGCGTTTGGAGCGAAGAAATTCTCCACATTCCAGAACATTAATATAATAAGTACAATCATGGCCCAATATGGGAATAATTTCGATGCAGGGCATTAAAAAACATAAATTTCTGCCGAGTAAAACTTTATTTAAATAAGGAAAAATTTTTTTTGTGTAAAATTGCTTAAATTTGTATTCCTAAAAATTAAAATTTATGTCTTTGAAGTGCGGAATAGTTGGACTGCCCAATGTTGGCAAATCCACCCTTTTTAACTGCGTAAGTTCAGGGAAGGCACAGAGTGCAAACTTCCCTTTTTGTACCATAGAACCCAATCTGGGCAGCACCAATGTGCCTGACCGCAGGCTGGATGTACTCAGCGACATCTGCAAGCCCCAGCGCACCATCCCTGCTACCGTGGATATAGTGGACATTGCGGGTCTGGTAAAGGGTGCCAGCAAGGGCGAAGGCCTTGGGAATCAATTCCTTGCAAATATTAGAGAGTGCGATGCTATCCTGCATGTACTGCGCTGCTTCGATGACGGCAATATCGTGCATGTAGACGGGTCTGTCGACCCTGTTCGCGACAAGGATGTAGTTGACCTTGAACTCCAGATAAAGGACCTTGAAAGCGTGGAGAGCCGCCTTGCAAAAGCCGAGAAGGCCGCAAAGACCGGTGGTGACAAGGAGGCAAAGAAACTAGTTGCCCTGCTTACCCGCTACCGCGAAGCCCTGCTAGCTGGCAAGTCCTGCCGCAGCGTGGAGTTCCAAAATGAGGAAGAAGCCGTTATCGCAAAGGACCTTTTCCTACTTACCAACAAGCCCGTGCTATATGTCTGCAATGTCGACGAAGCCTCTGCTGCCAAGGGTAATAAGTATGTAGATGCAGTCCGCGAGGCTGTCAAGGACGAGAATGCCGGTATCCTGGTAATCGCCGCCAAGACCGAATCCGAGATTGCTGAAATTGAGGACTTTGAGGACAGGAAGATGTTTCTGGAGGAGCTAGGGCTCGAAGAATCGGGTGTAGTTCGTCTGATTCAGGGGGCATATTCCCTGCTTGGACTCCAGACCTTCTTTACCGCCGGTGCCGATGAATGTAGGGCCTGGACCATCCACAAGGGGGATAAGGCACCTAAGGCTGCCGGTGTGATTCACTCCGATTTCGAAAAGGGCTTCATCCGCGCCGAGGTTATCAAATACGACGATTTCGTTGCCCTCAAGAGCGAAAGTGCCTGCCGTTCAGCTGGCAAACTCGCCACCGAAGGCAAGGAATACATTGTTCAGGACGGCGATATAATGCACTTCCTGTTCAATGTCTAGCGCTATTTCTCTATATAAATAGGTAGGGTAAAGACTGTTTCACCATTGTGGGTAATCAACCTGTTGAGCTCCGTAACTGGGGTTCTGGTGGTTGTTGTCTCTACGCCGGTGGCGTATGTGCACTCGTTGAGGATGTGGATAGTGTCCTTGGTGCCATCGGGCCAGTTGATTACAAGGTCATCATCGTAGTTTACATCTCCCGCCAGATAGCCGAAGTAGAGCACCAGCATCTGCTTGAATTCCTGTGAGTTATAATAGGAATAAGTGCGGAGGATAGGCACATCGGAAGCCTTTTCGTTGCAGGTATAGCTGTTTCCCTTGAAAGTGCAGGTGATTGTGCTGTCGGGGAAATAGTTCACTGTGGTAGAATCCAGGAGGTTCGCTCCAGAGGAATTCTCCACTGAAAAAATGAGCTCTATATCGCTGGGAGTAAAGTAGCTTTCGGGGGTGTCGAGGTTGCAGGCGCTAAGCATCAGTACCGCTAAAATCGTAATAAATCCAAACTTTTTCATGCTATAAAACTTTAAGCCTGCTAAATTACGAATTTTTTGCTAACTTTGACATCAGCATAATAATTAAAACACAATACTATGGCAATGAAAGAAAAAATCCACGAGAAATTCCTATCCCTGTTTGGCGAAGGAGGGCAGTTTTTCGCATCTGCAGGGCGCATCAACCTGATTGGCGAGCATACCGATTATAACGGCGGCTATGTGTTCCCCGGTGCAATTGACAAGGGTATAATGGCGGAAATCAAGCTCAACGGCAGCGACAAGGTCAGAGCATATTCGCTCGATTATAACGAGCAGGTAGAGTTCGGTCTGAACGAGGAAGACAAGCCTAAAGCAGCCTGGGTATGCTATATTTTTGGAGTTTGCCGTGAGACCATCAAGCGCGGCGGCACCGTAAAGGGCTTTGATACCGTATTTGCAGGGGATGTTCCCCTTGGAGCCGGCCTTTCCAGCTCAGCCGCACTCGAAAGCACCTTTGCCTTTGCTCTGAATGAGCTTTTTGCCAATGGTATCGACAAGTTCGAACTTGCCAAGATTGGCCAGAGCACCGAGCACAACTATTGCGGTGTGATGTGCGGCATTATGGACCAGTTCGCTTCCTGCTTCGGCAAGAAGGGCTGCCTCATCCGTCTCAACTGCAAAACATTGGAATACAAGTACTTCCCCTTCGATCCCAAGGGATACAAGCTGGTGCTGGTAGATTCCTGCGTAAAGCACGAGCTGGCCAGCAGTGCCTATAACAAGAGGCGTGCATCCTGCGAAAATGCAGCTGCTGCCATCAAGAAGAATCACCCTGAAGTTGACTTCCTGAGCGATGCCAAGCGCGTTTGGCTTGAGGAGGTGCGCGAGCAGATTCCCGAGGAGGACTTCCTTCGTGCAGAGTTTGTTATCGGTGAGGTTCAGAGGGTGCTGGATGTCTGCGATGCCCTTGAGCGCGGCGACTACGAGACCGTAGGTGAGATGATGTACCAGACCCACTTCGGCCTCAGCAAGCTCTATGAGGTTAGCTGTGAGGAACTTGACTTCCTGAACAAGCTTGCCCGCAAGATGGATGTTACCGGTTCCCGAGTAATGGGCGGTGGCTTCGGCGGCTGCACCATCAACCTGGTTAAGGACGAGCTGTATCAGCCCTTCGTTGATGCTGCAATCGAGCAGTTCACAGCCAAGTTTGGCCATGCACCCAAGATTTACGATGTAGTGGTTTCCGACGGAGCCCGCAAGCTATAGGCCTAGGCCATAAAGGATTCGAGCCACTGGCGGTCAATGCGTACCAAGCCGGTGGCTTTTTCTGTTAGGTCGGGATTGCGACGCAGGATGGCGGCACTGTCCTCATAGACATTGAAACCTATCTGCACCATCTGCATTTGCTCGTTTTCGGGGTAGGCGAGGATGATTTCGTGGTCAGGGCCGTCGATTTGGAAGAACTTGAGGTCCACATCCTTGTTGAGTTCGCCGCGGGTGACGAACTTGCACATTTCCATTGCGATATCGTCCAGCCCAGCGTCAAATATCTTGATTTTTTCCAGCAGGTCGCCGGGGTTGTCCACTATCCTGCAAGTATAGTCCTCCAGACCCTGTGCCTTGATTGCAGCGGCCATCTGGGCCTCCACAGCGGCATCGCCGTCTGAAAGCCAGAATAGCAGCTTGGTGTCTGGGTCATGATAGAGCAGGGGATAGTGAGCCAGGTTCACAGTGCCGCAGGAAGGGCACTTCCACATAAAAAGTTCCCCGCTCAGCACCTTCTCCTTCAGTTCAGGATTCTCCTTCGTATTCACAATATCCACTGCCGGCACATGACAATGTGCCCCGCAGCCAATGCAATCTGCATGTATTTCTCTTTCTGCCATACTGCAAAGATACAATTTACTTTTTATAACGGCGNNGCGCCGCTTATTTTAGAGCTTCGCGGTAATAGTCTGCATTTTCGGGATATTTTGCGAAAAATGCCTGTGCATCCTGTTCGGAGACCTTTTTATTTTTTATACGAAGCAGACCGAAATCGTAGAATTCCTTGGCTCTTTTCAGCTTTGCGCATCTCTCAGGAGTGTCCATGCCGATGGACTTTAAACGCTCACCATGCTTGTCAATCAGAGATTTATAAGCCTCCAGCGCGGCAGACAGACTCTCTATTGACGGATATTTTGTTGATATCGCCCATTCCATATAACCATTGTAAAAGTAAAAAGCCTTCTTCTGCTTGTTGCATCTAACAACCCAAGTATATCCATCCGGTACATCTATGTAGGATTTTTGCATTATTTTATTTGCCAGTTTCTCCAAC
>Ga0065708_1006729_pt1 | contig 15287 bp, 15 predicted proteins | sample Hoacrofraction12_2_FD_59095 | JGI IMG/M metagenome (GOLD analysis project Ga0065708, IMG submission 59095) | Hoatzin crop microbial communities from Cojedes, Venezuela, sample from fiber fraction 12 v1 | ecosystem: Host-associated > Birds > Digestive system > Esophagus > Crop | place: Venezuela... | reverse complement strand
TCTTGAGTTACGACGCCGATCGGAGGTTGTACGCCTTATCGGCTACGAGAATAAAGCTTCCGGTCTCTGACCGGATTAGTCCAACGTGAACATAAATTGCTCAACCCCTAGCAAGCGGCATTAAACACTTCTAAAAAAGAACATATATGGATACCATCTTAGTAAAGAAATTAATTTCGCACGATATAAATTGTACGGAATTATTAGCGGACAATGTTTGGCCAAACTGTTTGAAAGAAGGTGAATTTGAGTGGAACAAAGAAGAAAACAGCAGACATCAATTTTCAGAAGATATTGCCAATAGTGATTTGGTGATGACAATGGAAGACGTCGATGAACCATACGAAGCATATGCTTATTTCTTCTTTGACATAAAATCGCTAGAAGCGGGAAATAAAGCATATTTTCTCAAAAAGGGTATTTTTGATGAAAAACTGCCAGATTCTTTTATAGGATATTGTATAGATGCTATATTGGGCATTATTGCTACTAAGGATAATTTGACTATTGACAGAATATGCATAGGCAAAAATGAATCTTATCCTTTATCGCAAGCATATATTGATGATACCAAACAGAAATTGTCTATCGAAATCTTAAAAAGATATCATTTGGCAAAAACGGAAATGGTAGCAGATGATGATTTCAAAAATAGATGAGCAGGAATTAGTAAATGTGGCTACTGTATTGAAAATGATCAATTCTACTACAAGCATATAACGTCAAGTAGCTGCTATCATTCTTAGCCAACAAGTACATAGCCCCACAAAAAAGCCCTCCCCGGGAAAGGAGAGGGCGACCGTCGGTTGAAATTTATTTCACACTAGGGGCGGGCCTGGTCAGGGACGCGCATCCCTTATCTGTACAAGAGTGCCTGTCGCCAGCGGAAATCCTGTGTATGGGAGACACTGCATTATGGCCTCGACAAGTTCTTCACGGGTGTTTCCGGCCCTTAGGGCGGCTTTTACGTGCTCTGGTATCATATCTTTCTGACCAAGGGATGTGATAATGCAGAGAACCAGCATCTCCTTTGTCTTTAGGTCAAGGCCGCTACGGGTGTAGATGTCTCCAAAGCAATAGTCTGTGAGGAAATTCTCAAGGTCTTCCCCGTACCCTCCGGGCATTTCTTCAAAGATGGAGGGCTCATTTTCTTCGAACAGGGATTCACGGATGAGGGCACCCCTCTCGTGGCGCGTTGACTCATCTGTTGTGGCGCAGCTCTCAAGAGGCAGGCTGACCCCTCTTTCGGTCAGGACTGCGTCAATGGTGGAGATGGCGTTCAGCGTCCTTGGAAACCCGATGAATGGAGCGCAGAGGTAGGCTATCTCCCTTAGCTGAAGAGGAGTCACTCCGACATTAAGCGCTGCTCCTGCATGCGCTTTCAGCTGGGGAAGCGTCTGCAAGGCGGAGAGCACCGTGCAGGTTATCATTTCGCGGACGGGGCGCTCTAGTTTCCCTGTCGAGAATACGTCTCCGAAAATGAACTTCTGGAGAATGTCCATCATCTCAGGGTCGCTGCCCTTTCCGGTGAGGGCCTCTCCTCCAAACAGTGCGGTGTAGTTTTCCCGGCACTCCTGAATCCTGTCGTAATCCTTTTTCATCCTATCATTTTCCTGTGCGGCTGCGACAATCCACGCAAGGGTTGCGATGGCCGCGATTGCAAATCTTTTCATATTTCTTCTCTTGTGGCACGGAGCTTACATCTCCTATTTCGAGAATACCGGGAAATGCGAGTAGGCCCCGTAGTCGTGGATGCGGTCCATACCTTTCAGAAGGGCCATGTCCTCCGGGGATATCTCGAAGTCCACCATAGTGTCTGACAGCAGGTGGTCCCTGCTCTCAGTCTTTGGAAGGGGAAGCATCCCCAGCTGGAGGCAGTAGCGGATGCATACCTGGGCCGCCGACACTCCGTAGCGGAGAGCGACTTTCGCGATTGTCTCGTTCCGGAGGATCTCCCCGTGGGCGATGGGGGAGTAGGCCTCCACCAGCATTCCTTTCCCTTCGCTGTATTCCGCATTCTCGAAGGGAGTGTTCGATATGTGGGCAAGGAGCTGGTTCACTGCGGGGCGGACTGTGCAGTTGTCAACGATGTTGTCGATATCCTCCTTTTCGAAGTTGGACACTCCTATGGAGCGCACCTTCCCTTCTTTCCTGGCATCCTCGAGTGCTCTCCACGCCTCGAGATTTCCCTCGAAGTAGTGCCTTCCGCTATGGAAATCGCTCCATGGCTGGGGAGAGTGGATGAGTATGAGGTCGAAGTAGTCAAGGCCTGACCTGGAAAGGGATGAGTCGACCATCTCGATTGCGCTGCGGTAGTCCTTCGCCTCTGCCGCTATCTTTGTTGTCACGAAGATCCTGTCGCGGGGGATTCCGCTCTCCCTTACGGCCTTTCCTACGCCGCGCTCGTTGCCGTATGCGTATGCCGTGTCGATGTGGCGGTATCCGATCGATAGGGCTTCTCTTACTACACTCTCGACCTTCGAATCGTCTATCATCCACGTGCCGAGTCCGAGGGCGGGTATCCTTGCCCCGTCATTCAGGGTGAACTGCTTTTCAAGAACCGTATCCATTTTGCGTCTGTCTTTTGTGAAGGAACCGGTGCCTGCCGGTTCCGGGTTGCATTTCAGGGCCTGAATGCTATTTGGCGTTCTGCGCCCAGGCTTTGAGCTCTTCTTCGCTCTTTCTTCCGTTGAGAAGGCCTCCGGAGACAATCCTGGCTCCCTTTGCGGAGCCCTGGAGAGAGGCTGCAGTATCCCCGAGGTCGCTTCCGCCAGATGTCGCGAACAGGACTATTGTCTTTCCGTCAAGGTCGAGGCTCTCCAGGAATGTGTTTATGATCCTTGGCGCCGTATACCACCATATCGGGAAACCGAGGTATATCGTATCGTAGTCCTTCACGCTGGGAAGGGTTGATCGTAGTTCAGGGCGCGATGCGGGGTCCTTCATCTCAAGGGTCGAGCGGCTACGGTCGTTCCTCCAGTCGAGGTCTGCCGAAGTGTATTTCTCTTTTGGGACGATTTCATAGATGGCGGAGCCGGTTGCTTTCGCAAGGTCCTTTGCCGCCTGTGCGGTGGTGCCTGTCGCGGAGAAGTAGGCTACAAGGCTCTTGCTCTCTCCGGGGACAAGGGCGCTGTAATATGCGTCGTCAACGCTTTCAAGCCACTCGGTTGAAGCGCCTTCCGCAGGTACGCTAAGAGCTATGTGCTGGAACCAGCTGTCGGCGGCCGCCCCGTGCCAGTGCTTTACCTCGGCGGGGATGTCCACTACGTCACCTACCTTCAGCTCGCGGGCGGGCTTCCCCCATTCCTGGTACCATCCCTTTCCGCTTACTACAATGAGGATCTGGCCGCCCTTGTGGTGGATGTGCCAGTTGTTCCTGCATCCGGGCTCGAATGTAACGTTGTGCACCGGGAGCTTTCCTTCGCCTTCTGCCAGGGATGCAAGGTGGCTGTTCCCGATGAAATACTTTGCGTAGGCTGTGTTGAGGCTGCCTACAGGCCAGTTTCCGTCCAATCCGTTTTTCATATCGTTCTGAGCTTTTGTCTGGGCGCAGCCGCAAAGAAGAAGGGCCGCGGCCAGGAGTTTTGCAATTATGTGTCTCATGCTGTTTTATTTTTTACAAAGATGGGGGATTTGACTCTTATGATATTTTCACAAATTACGGTAAAATTTGCACGAATATTGTTTTTCGCACCTGTTCCCCGCAGACATGCCTATCCCGTTGAAGGTGAGGACGCCTCCACATATCTATAAGTGTATGCTTGCGTGAAAAGGGGAAATGTAAGCTATTCTGCGGAACCAGGCTTGGAATCGGTGATTTTCCAGGCGTAGGGAACAAGGCACACAATGCAGAGTGCGAGAACCGCCACCGCCCCCATCTGTCCTACGGCATCGGAGCATACTCCCATTGCAAGAGGGAACACCGTTCCGCCGAAAAGGCCCATTATCATGAGGGCTGAAACCTCCTTCTGCTTTTCGGGAAGGCTCTTGCAGGCCTGGGAGAAGATTATCGGGAATACGTTTGAATTCCCAAGGCCCAGAAGCGCGATTGCCGTGTAAATACTTGAATTGCCATTGCAGAAGAACAGCATTGCCACCGCGACAACCATAAGTGAGACGCTCACGATAAAGAAAGTCTTGGTCCTTACGGCATTCAGGAGGAAGGCTCCGCCAAGGCAGCCTGCAGTCCTGGCCACATAGTACACGGTAGCGCCGAAAGCGGCAGTGTCAAGGCTGCATTCCAGCTTTTCCATAAGCAGCTTCGGAGCCGTGGTGCTTGCGCCGACATCGATCCCGACATGGAACATGATTGCGATAAAGGAAGCCAGGATGAACGGATTGCGAAGAAGGGAAAGGCACTCTCTTAGTGATGAAGTCTCCTCTGAAGGCGCTTCCTCCTCGATCGGAGTCGCCCACAGCCATACCGTCACCAGAATTCCTACAACGAAATCCACAAGGAACAGGACCCTCCAGCCCAGGGAGAAGGAGTAGATCGCCCCGGTCGCTCCCCACATCGCCAGCTGCGGCGCCAGGAAATCCGCAATGGCCTTTATGAACTGCCCAAGCGTAAGAGTTGCGGCGCTGCTGCCACGGGCGACACTCTCGGCCAGGGAATTCAGCGAAGTCTGCATTACGGCGTTTGCTATGCCCATCACAAGAAATGAAAGGAGCAGAAGTGGAAGGCTCCTTCCGGCAATGGCGATGGCAAGTGCCGCGACGGTAGCGGCCATGGATAGTAGCACGGTCCTCTTCCTTCCGATCCTGTTCATTAGCATTCCGGACGGGAGCGAGAAAAGAAGGAAGCACAGGCAGACCATGGAAGGGAGTATGTTGGCGATGGTGTCGCTAAGGGCGAACTCCTGCTTTGCGTAGTTGGACACGATCCCCATCATGTCGACGAACCCCATTACAAAGAAGCATGCGAGGACTGGAATCATGGTCCTAGAGGATGAGTTTCTGGACTTTGTCATGGCCGGCGGTATTATTCTAATTTCTAATGTAGAGGTTTCTAATTGCCAGGAATGCGTCAATGCGTTGCGGTTGGCTGGTGCTATGTTGAAACTGTATTCCTGATGGATGCGAAGTTAGTCTTTTTGGAGAGACTGGTGACATGTAGGGTTGAGCCGATGTCCTCTATCTGAACAGGTCCTGCAGTGTGAGCGAGCGGTTCGCAACCCCGGTATGTGTCCCCCCTGCCAGTCCCATTGTCGTTACCAGTACGATCTGTATGGAATGGGATTTCAGGTGCATTTTGCTTGATGCGAATACTTCCGCCTTTTCGAGGATATCCTCTTCCACCTTGCTTGTGACAGGAAACTTTGACGAGCTGAATTTCATCTCGCAAATGAAATCCGTCCTTGATGCTTTGCTCTGGATCACCATGTCTATCTGGACGCCATTGCCGGAAGGGCCCTTTCCGCTCCAGGTGAAGCAGCTGTCAATTGTCGGAAGGACGAGAGCCTTCTGCATCTGGTCCAGATGCTCGAAGCATAGAAGTTCAAAGGTGTCTCCGGCCCAGGTGTAGAATGTGGCGGATCGCTGGATCGAGTTCCATCGTCCTGCCATGCCTGGCTTCCCATGGCAGAACCTTAGGTAGAATAGGGAGAAGAAGTCAACTAGCTGATATACATTTTCGACACGTTTCCCTCCGTATCTTGGGTACGTCCGTATCATTCCTGACTCGACCAGGTTCTCGAGCATTTTCGATAGTGTCCCTCCGCTATTCAGTCCGGTGGCCTGGACTATCTCCTTCTGAGTCATCCCATAGAAGTGCTTTCCCAGGGCTACGACGATGTCTATGTATCTTTCCTTGCTGGAATAAAGCCCGGTATAGACATCCTTGAACTCCTGATGTATGCTTTCGTTGGCAAAGAACATCCGGTCTATGTTTTCGGTGATCGTCAGCTCACTATCCATCATGTCCATATAGTAGGGGATCCCTCCGATAGCCATATATGCACTGCTGATTTCGTATCTTGAAAGATGGAATCCCTTTTCCCTGAAGAATGCCTCGCTTTCCCCGAGTGTGAACGGACGTAGTTTGATCTTCCGTGTCAGGCGTCCGTGGAGTCCGCCATAGTCGCTTATGACATTGTCAAGCATCCAGCTCGTCGCAGAACCGCAGGTTACAAGGACAATGTTTCTCTGTGCGTCCGCCCAGGAATTCCAGAAATAGCCCAGTTCAGAAATGAACTCGTTTGGCTGGGGACCTGCAAGCCATGGCAGCTCGTCTATGAAAATGACTTTTCTCCTCGTCCTTTTCTTCCGCAGAAGCTTCTTAAGAAGAAGAAATGCTTCTCTCCAGCTCCTTGGTATCGCCTCGCTATCGAGGCCGGCCTGGCAAAGCGCCTTGTGGAAATGCCTTAGCTGCGTGTTTCTGTAGTATCTGTCGTCCTTGTCCCTAAGGCGCGTTCCTGTCACAGAGAAAGCGATCCTTCCACGGAAGACTTGATTTACCAGACAGGTCTTGCCTACATGTAGGCGTCCGTATATGGCAACGAACTCGGACCTGCCAGATGCATATGCCTTCTCAAGAGTATCAATCTCGGATTTTCTTCCTATCAGTTTATAATCGTCCATTATCAATGCATGTTATGGCCAATGGTTAGACTCATATATTGTTATGTTCTAACAAAGGTATGCATATCCTTGTGAAAAGTCAGCGAAATTCAAAAGAAAACCGTCTTTTTCGCTGACTTTTATCGTGGTCGGAAGACATAGCCTGCTGGAAATTTGGCTTTGGCGGTCCAACGAAATGGGAAAAGTCCTATTTTTGCAATCGATAAGATTCAAGGTCCACATGTGGCTTATTTTTGCAATACTTTCCGCGGTGTTCGCGGCTCTGACTTCGATATTCGCCAAGATCGGCATTGACGGGGTCGATTCGAACCTTGCCACTGCCATAAGGACGGTTGTCGTTGTTCTGATGGCTTGGGGAATAGTCTTCATTACAGGGGCCCAGAACGGCCTCGGGTCCATCGGCAGGAAAAGCTGGCTGTTTCTGATACTGTCCGGCCTGGCTACCGGAGCGTCATGGCTCTGCTATTTCTACGCCCTCAAGGCTGGGGACGTCAGCAAGGTGGTCCCGATAGACAAGCTAAGCATCGTCCTGACACTGGTGCTTGCGGGCGGCCATTTTCCTCCACGAACAGATGACCCTGAAAACCATTCTCGGTACGGCGCTGATTGCAATCGGCACACTCGTCATCGCTCTGTAGGATCTCTCTGGTCATGCAAGAAAAAAGGGCGCGACTTGCATCGCACCCCGTCTGTCCTCTTCCGGAATCAACTGTCTCACTCGAAGACGTATGAAGTCATGGATACAGCTCCAAGTTCGCTGAAGTTGTTCCATACGCTTACCTTGTCATCCTTTGATGCCGCACCTAGTACTGAAAGAAGCGGCATGTAGTGCTCTCCGGTAGCTACAGGATCCTCCCACCCTTCTATGGATTCAAAATGAAGGGGAGTGTCGAAGTCGCCTTTCACGATGGCGTCCCGGATCGTCCTGTCGAAGTCATCCGCCCACTTGTGGCCGCCTTTCATTTCCCATGAAACAAGGCGCAGGTTGTGTACGACGTTTCCGCTGCCAAGGATCATGACGCTTTCGTCCCTTAGAGGAGCGAGAGCCTTTCCTACTGCCATGTGCTCCTCGGGGGTGTTCCGCATTGCCGTGCTCACTACAACGACGGGTATGTCGGCATCGGGATACATGTTCGAAAGGACCGACCACACTCCGTGGTCGATTCCCCAGTTGTTGAGGGCGGTAGCCTTTCCTCCAAGCATCGAAATGGCCTTTTCCGCGAGGGCGGGATCTCCCTTGGGAGCATACTTCACCTCATACAGCTCCTTTGGGAAACCGTACATGTCGTATATCTGTCTGTTGTCTTCTGCGGTCCTTACGTGCAGATCTTTAGTTATCCAGTGCGCGGAAACCGCCACGATGGCCTTCGGCTTTCCGATGTGCTGGCCCATCTTCCTCCATCCTTCCCTTGCGGGTCCGTTTGTTATTGCGTCCATCGGGGATCCGTGTCCCACGAACACTGCAGGCATTCTCTTGCTTTCCATATGCTGTCTCCTTTTTTGTGGTTGTTTTTCTTTTCGACTGCAAAGTAACGGCAATTGTGTCATATATAGATGTCGGTTTTGCGAGAAAATGTGTCTGAATTACGCCTTCTTCCTAAAAAGAACACATTTTGTACTGTTTCAGATATCGGAATTGGGATATATTGGGTAGATTTGCCCTATAAAAGATGAAATAGGATGGAAGAACACTTCTCATACAGGGACTCCGACGTCCTGGCTAGCACCCGGGTGGGGGAGTTCCTCCAGGACCAGGTGGAACTCTCAGGCAGGAACACATTCCTGTTCTGCTCGGACGGGAAGATGACGCTCGAGCATGACGGGCAGAGCCTCGAGGTGTCGCGCGACAGGATTTTCTTCTGCCCTCCCGGGGCGAGGCTATCGGAGTGCATGTTCGCCCCGGATTTCAGGGGGATGCTCTTTTCGGTATCCGACCGCTCGCTTCAGCAGTTCCTCCGCCAGTGGATGGGGCTTTGGAACCAGGCGGTGTATGTGGAGAGGATGTACTGCGTCGAGGTGTCCGATGTGGACAGGCCTCTTCTGTCCGCACTTGTGACAACCCTTTCCAGGATACTCTCCCTCGGTGATGACGCCTATCCGCAGGAGTACCGCAAGGACCTTGTCTACTCTACGCTGAGGAACTTCCTTGTGGGGGTATGCTGCATGGTTGGGAGGATGAGGGACTCTTCGCACCCCGTGGCTTCCGGAAGCGACCTTTTCCAGAGATTTCTGGCCCTTCTGGACAACACCCCGGTTAAAAGGCACCCCGTGGAGTGGTACGCCGAGAGGCTGTCAACTTCGACAAAGACCCTCGGCCTAGCTTGCCGGGAGCACTCCTGCAAGAGCGCCATGCAGTGGATAAGGGAGTACACGCTCTCGGATGTGAGGCACTACCTCCGCTCCACGGACATTCCCATAAAGGAGGTCTCCATGATGCTGGGGTTTCCAAACACTTCCTTCTTCGGGCAGTACGTCAAGGAACACCTGGGAACGACTCCGCTAGGGTATCGCCAGGGCAGCGGAAAAAAGTGCGAGTAGGCTCTGCGAAAAGTCGCTGTTTCAATCGGGAATGCCAGCGACACCCCATGCCGGTGCAAGGCAGGGGAGCCTATATGATGCCGATTATCATGTCTGCTATCATCCCTCGGGCATACCTTCCTTCGGGAGTGGGATATAGCGGATAGACGTGCCCCATCTCCTCTTTGCAGATAAAATCATGTTCGATGTCATCCGCCTCTAGCAAAGAGTGGAGCTTCCGGCAGTCGGGGCAGAAAATCTCGTGGGTGCCGCAGAATATCGTGATCCATCCTAGCTTGTCAAGGCTGTCGCTGTGGATGGGGCTCACCCTGGGGTCCGCAATGTTTTCCTTGCCGCCAGCCCACATCTCCCCCCAGCGCCTGAGGCCCCAGGCCGATAGCATTGCATCGGATTTTTCGTAGGAAGGGATTTCCGGATTGTCCATTGACACATCCAGCCAGGGCGAAAGAAGGATGATGTCCACGGGCTGCGGAATCCCCTTTAGCGAAAGGGAGTGGGCGAGTCCAAGGGCGAATCCTCCTCCGGCGCTGTCTCCCATGAGGGTGATCTTTCCAGATGAGTCCACCCGTGAAAGCTCCCTTTCGTAGAGCCTCTCCATGGGAGGGAATGCATCCCTGAAAGTATGTCCGGGCGCCTTCGGGTACACAGGGAACACCACGCGGGCACAGCTCATTTCTGCGATTGCGGCGACGCTCCTGAAGTGGAATGCCATAGGCTGGGCGATGTAGGCTCCGCCGTGGATGTAAAAGATCACATCCTGCGAGCGCGTTCCATCGGAGTTCCATGAGAAAACCTGCATGCCTTCAAAAGTCTCTTCCTCGACCTTCATTCTAACCGTCTTGCGCGGATTCGGGACTGGATGGGAATTCTCCTCTCTGTACTTTTCCACAAGGGCGTTCCAGCTTTCCTCGTCCATCTGGGAGAGGTTGCGCTTTGTCCCCATGCCCCATATCGCGGCGGAGACTATCCTGTTTGAAAGAGATTGTGCCATGACTGCGTGATTTTCTTATGCCCTAAAATGCCGGCAGACCATTCCAAAGGAGGCAGTCTGGCGGATGAGCACTACTCTTCCAGGTCGCCAGCTTGTTTCCATATGGTGCTTTACCTCCCGCTCCATTTTGCAAAAATCGTGTAGAATCGCTATTTTTGCAACAGGAAGGACAAAAACTCATCCATTTCCACAGTCAGGATTGGTGACGACCTGGCTTTGTACGAAATGAAAACTGGCTTGTTGAAGACTAACTGGCAAAAAGAAAATTACATTGAAAACTAGGCTAATAAGAACAAAAATCATGAAAACTAAAATGATTATTGCTGCTCTGCTGATAAGTTGCAGCATGAGTGCACAGAACATCGGGTTCGGACTGAAAGGAGGCATCAACTTCTCCAACGAGTCTTGTGGCGGAAGCATCGGAAACTATGTGGAGTCAGATAAGCATGAGATGAAAGCTGGCTTCCATGTTGGAGCCGTTGCCAGCTATCGTCTAAGTCCCAAGTTTGCCTTGGAGGCCGACCTGATGTATTCCATGCAAGGCTACAGGGATAAGATTACGGTCCTTGGCGAGGCGATACTCCACGACGAGGGATTCAACGTGACAAGCCATTACCTTACTCTCCCCGTTGCCGTGAAATTCTATCCGGTCGACAATTTCTACGTGGAGTGCGGTCCGCAGATGGGATACCTGCTGTCAAAGAAGGGAAAGCTCGACAACTGGGAAAATGACAACCCCTTCGGCTCAGATACCAACAGGAATTTCGACTTCTGCATCTTCGGCGGCCTGGGTTACGAATTCGACAACGGCTTCTTTGTCGAAGCCCGCTATGTCCATGGACTTACCGGCACGGTAAAGGATGTCAGCGGGCATAGGAACCGCAATCTGGAATTCTCCATCGGATACATGTTTTAGGATTTTCGTCCTCGAATCGGAAACAAAAAGAAAGTGCATGCGCCGGAACATCCCTTTTCGGAAGGTGTTTCCTGCGTTTTCAGGTTCGTGGCTAAATGGATGATATTTTGTCCTGTCGGCTTATTATGCGGTGCATTGCCCGATTCCTTTATGCGAAAATCGCATCAAATTGCTATTTTTGCTACTGAAGGGGCGTAAAACCCTCCCGTTCCAACAGTCCGTATGTGGCATACCGTTCTCATAATTCTCTTCGCGCTGCTCCTGGTCGGAACAGTCCTGGTCATAATATCAGATGTGGGCGATTCCGGGCGGAAGCTGGCCTGGCTGCTTGTCATAGCAGTGGTGCCTGTAGTTGGCCTTCTCCTGTATATTATTTTCGGTGTCAACTACCCACCCCCTATGGAGTGGGCTTGTGAAAGCCCATAGTTGACTAGCCTAAGTGCTTCGCGCACTACGTTATCCGAGAATATATAGTCACCCGTGGACGTCACACCTAATCTGCGGCTCTGAGGCAAGTGATTAAACAGTTCTGATGGGTAGGAACAGTGTTGCTTGCGCCAAACCTCGGAATAACATTGGCGAAGGTGTTTAACTGAACCCTTAGGTTTCTAGGGGATAAGATTTGCTCTTAATTGAGCTTAACCAAAAAACAAAATTTATGGTATTTGTTTTAGATGTCGACAAAAAGCCTCTCATGCCCACGAAAAGGCACGGGAGGGTAAGGCACTTGCTTGAAAACGGTGAGGCGAAAGTGGTAAAGAGAACTCCGTTTACAATCCAACTTCTGTACGGTAGTACGAACTATAAGGATTCCCTCACTCTCGGAGTCGATGCGGGGAGTAAGACAGTCGGACTTTCCGTATCTTCCGAGACGGAAGAGCATTTTTCTGCAAAGGTGAAGCTCAGGGACGACATAACGGAGGCGCTCGCCACCCGCAGGGAGAACCGGAGGGCGAGACGTGGCCGCAAAACGAGGTACAGGCAGCCGAGATTCGACAACAGGGTACGTTCCAAACACAAGGGATGGCTTGCACCGTCTATCGAAAACAAGATCAATACGCACCTTGCCGCGGTGGATAAGACATGTGAGATTCTGCCCGTATCGGACATTGTGGTTGAGGTGGCGGCTTTTGACATTCAGAAGATCAAAGCCATTATCAACAACGAGCCATTGCCGGAAGGGACAGATTACCAAAAGGGGGACCAGCTCGATTTCTGGAACAGGAGGGAATATGTCCTTTTCAGAGACAACCGCACCTGCCAATGCTGCAAAGGCAAGACCAAGGATAGGATCCTTAACGTCCATCACATAGAAAGCCGCAAAACAGGCGGCGATGCACCCAACAACCTCATCACCCTATGCGAAACCTGCCACAAAGGTTATCACGACGGGACGGTCAAGCTGCCCGAAACAATCAAGAGGGGGATGAGTTTCCGTGATGCGTCCTTCATGGGCATCATGCGTTGGACTTTCTATGGCAGGCTCAAGGAAAAATATCCCAATGTACGCATGACTTACGGATATGTCACCAAGCATACCAGGATAGAGAACAATCTTCCGAAAGACCACAACACGGACGCCTTGTGCATAGCCGGTCACCCCAAGGCCGAGCCGGCTGGAGAAGTTTTCATATTCAAGAAGACAAGGTGCCACAACAGGCAGATACATAAGTACAATCCCCTTAAAGGCGGCATCCGCAAAAACAACCAGGCGCCTTTCGAAGTGAAGGGTTTCAGGCTTAACGACAAAGTCAGGTTGCCGGACGGTACCGAGGGTTTTATCCATGGCAGGCGTTCAAGAGGATATTTTCTGATTAAGGACATAGACGGTAAGGTACTCCACAACAGCTGTAAGTGGAGTGATCTGCGACTTTTGGAACACAGCAAAGGCTTGTTGGTGGAAAGAAGGGTGGTGGCCGAGCCTTCCGACATCAAACCGAAAAAACATATTTGAATTTGAATTAAAACAATAAAAGCAAGCGCTCCTCCAACCTCTGGGGAGAAGTGGGTTTCCGCGCTTAATTAATTTTATGAAAAAGGCTTCCCAGGGCGTGAAGGTAAGGTTCCTCAACGAGAACATAGCCAACCTGCCCATTAGCCCGTCCTACTACAACAGGATGAGAAAGGCTGGCGTCGAGGTCAAGAAGTTCACCGACACCCCGGGGATCCTCACCCTCATTGCCAAGCTCAACTACCGTAACCATCGGAAGATAGTCGTAATCGACGGGAAGATCGGGTACACGGGAGGCATGAACATAAACGACAACTACTTCCGCCGCTGGAGGGACACCCACATGAGGCTGACCGGAGATGCGGTGGCTTCGCTCCAGTACATATTCCTGGATTCATGGCTGAATTCCGGAGGGACCCTCGACCGCCCGCTGGACGACTATTTCCCGATGCTGGGCGACTACGACCACGCTTCTTCTCAGGGCGGATGCGACCTTCCCGTTCTGCATGACAAGCTTCTGCAGATAGTCCCTGATGAGCCGGACATCCAGTGGCCGGTCATACAGATGGGCTACGAATGGGTTTTCCTTCACGCCAGAAAGTACATACATGTCCAGACTCCGTACTTCATCCCTCCGGAGCCAGTCCTCGACGCAATGAAGGCCTCTGCTATGAGCGGGGCCGAGGTGTGCCTCATGATATCGAAGAAGGCGGATAGCTTCCTGGTCGGGCTCATAAACGAATCCTACTACGAAGAGTGCCTGAGGGCGGGGGAGAGGGTCTTCCTCAGGCCCGGGGAGTTCAGCCATGCCAAGACATTCGTAAGCGACGACTACCTGACTTCGGTAGGCACCGCGAACATGGACTTCAGGAGCTTCCAGCTAGCCTACGAGGTGAACTCGTACATCTATGACGAACAGACCGCCCTCATGGCGAAGGAAGTCTTCCTTCGCGAGGCGGAATCCTGCGTGGAGCTCCGCTACGAGACATGGTCGAAGAGGCCTTTCCTCAGAAAGCTCGCCCAGCACGTATGCCGCCTGTTCGCTCCGTTGGCCTAGGGGAAGCGGATTCTCGATGAATGAGGTGCTGTTCCAGAACACAAGACGTCTCGTGCGTTGGGATTTATGCCACCTTGAGGGTTCTTTTTGCAATGTATGCATCAGCCTATCGGGCATCCTCAAAAAGGTCGTCTGCAGTCACTTCGGACTGGATCTCATTGTAATAGGAATTGTGCTTGACGCCACGAACCGTAATCATTGTAATGTGTATGGCCTTCTTTGTCCCTGTCTCCCTTAGGAATGCCTCCCTCTTGTCAATTAGACCTGATGCGCATTGAGAGTCGATGGCGAACTGCCCGTCAGACCATTTCATCTCGCATATGTTTATCACATCGTCCTTCCTTTCGATAAGAAGGTCGATCTGGGCTCCCTTCACGTCATCTGCCCTTTCACCCTTTCCTCTTCCTTTTCCATAGTCTTCGCTTCTCCACGATGACTGCCAGGTCGAGACTCCTGATATCCCGAGCGCCTTCTTGATCTGTGGAACATGCAGCATGCAAACCCTTTCGAACGAAAGCCCTTTCCATACTCTGGTCTACTGTGACGAGGTGGAGTTGAGCCAGAAATTTTCATCTATGTCCGGCCGGTCATGCAAGAACTTGAAATAGAATAATGTGTAGTTGTCAATTAGCTGATAGATGCTTCCTTTGGATTTCTTGCCGTATGCGGCATACTTTCTTACAATGTCGCAGTTCTCCAGTTCGTCAAGACATTTGCTCAGGCTTCCGTTGTCGTCGAATCCAAATTTGTCTACGAGTTCGTTCCTCGTCAATCCATAGCCACGTTTCCCTAGCGCGGTCACAATGTCGATATAGGGCTTCGGTTTTTTGAAAAGAGAGCGATATAGTTCGTCGAATTCGTCGCTTAGAGATGCGTCATTGCCGAAAAACAGGTGATTGATGTTCTGATTGACACTCATGGACCTGTCTATCAGAGTCCAATATAACGCAACTCCTCCGATTGCCATATACAGGTTGATGATGTCTTTGCGGCTCATCTGAATCTTCTTTTCTTCTACAAATTGTTCGCATTCGCGAAGTGTAAAGGGATGGAGATGTATTTTATTGGTTACCCTGTTATGGAGGCCACCTTTGTTTTTTATTACCTTGTTAATAATGGGAACTATATCCCATCTTTGACAGTTTAGTAGCCATATTTTTCCTGCCAACGAATTGACGCTCAATCGGATATCGCCGGCAGGAAATTTATGGTTTTTAACTACGTCATGCCTTGCCCTCCGATTCCTTCCGTTTCC
>Ga0065708_1040133_pt1 | contig 15335 bp, 15 predicted proteins | sample Hoacrofraction12_2_FD_59095 | JGI IMG/M metagenome (GOLD analysis project Ga0065708, IMG submission 59095) | Hoatzin crop microbial communities from Cojedes, Venezuela, sample from fiber fraction 12 v1 | ecosystem: Host-associated > Birds > Digestive system > Esophagus > Crop | place: Venezuela... | reverse complement strand
TAGTATTTCCCGTCCGGATCCATGGATACGGTGGCGGACTTGACGGTCCACGACTCTTCGGGCAGCCTGTGGATGACGGCTTTCACGACCCCCACCTTGGGCAGCCTTATCCCGTCATCCGAAACTGCTACGGTGCCGTGCTGATTGTTGGTCGTATAGGACTTCCTGCTGTGCTTGGCGGACTTGAATTTCGGGAATCCGTTCCTGGATTTGCGGGACTTGTCGAAGCAGTTTCGAAACGCCTCCTGCAGATTCAGCTGCGTGTTGGCGAGCGCAAGGGAGTCAACCTCCCTGAGGTACGGGTATTCCTCCTTGTACTTGGCGGGCGTGACGGCCGCGAACTTTCCCGTGGATTCGTAGCTTGCGATCTTGTCCTCAAGCATGAGGTTGTAGACCTTGCGGCAGCAGCCGAAGGTCTTGGAGAACATGGTGACCTGGTCGGAGGTGGGATGCACCCTGTACTTAATCGCCCTGTTTGCCTTGTTCGCCTTGTTCGCCATGCCTTTCGCCTTGTGATTGTATGTATCCCTTGATTATTTCTACAGTTGCACCGCCTGTCGTAAGCGGACAGTGGCTCTGTGACAATACCTAATGGTTATCGGTGTCTAATTGTATACTTGATTGTAGAGTATTTACAATCTTCATGTCTGATAGGACAGACATGGAATTACAAGCAAAAAATGCCCAATGACTCGCAATTCGTCCCGCCACTTATAGAAGTGGGGGATTTCTTGCCGAATTTTGTTAAAGTGTTTTGTGCTAAATGGTCGTAGGATCATGCTCTACTGGGACCACGAAAAAAAGGACTTCTAATACCCTTTAATGCCTTTCAACACCGCTGAAATGCATTTTTGTGTTATTTTTTTGTCTCTGTGAAAAGTGGTATTAGGAGGTATTAGAACCCCCAAAAATGCCAAAATGTTTCACCTATGTTTCACCTATGTTTCACCTGTTTTTAACCTATTTTTAACCAGAACGGACCAAGACATTAGGACCACTAAAATTTGGTCCAAAGTAGCATTCTGAAGTGGGTGTGCGAGGATTGCTCCTGCAAGAAAAATAACAAAAACGCCCGCAAAGATGTTGCTCTAGCGGGTGTTTCTCAATTTTGAGGGCCTTTGCCGTCCTTAGGAGGTTCAGGGCAAGATTAGTTCTTGGCGCGGAACTCCTTCGGAGTGCAGCCGACCTCTCGCTTGAAGAAGCGGCTGAAGTGCTGGGACTGCTGGAAACCGAGGGAATAGGCTACCTCGCTGATGGTGCTAATGCCATCTAACAGGCGGACTTTAGCCTCAGCTGCTATCTTCATCTGGATGTATTCCTGTGCGGTCTTCCCCGTCTCTGCCTTGACCATATCCCCGAAATAGTTTGGAGATAAAAATACCCTATCAGCAAAATATTTGACATTGGGAAATCCTAAATCGGCAGCTTTGCCTGAACTGATATAGTCGTCGAGCAGCTTCTCGAACTGGGCAAGAGTGTCGGTGTTGAGGTCTTCCCTCATAATGAACTGCCGTGTATAGAATCTAAGACAGTAGTCCAGAAGAATCTCTATATTGCTAACAATCAGGTCTTTGGAGAACTTATCAATGGGATGCTGGATTTCTGCCTTGATGCGCATCAGGCAGTCGTAAATCATGATGCGCTCGTCCTTGCTCAGATGCAGTGCCTCATTTGCCTCGTATGAAAAATAGCTATACTTTTTTATCTTCTGGGCAAGAGGAGTCCTAAGTATAAAGTCTGGATGGAAGAGCAGAGCAACGAACTTGGGAATGCCGTATTCAGAATTCTCAACTTCGGTGGTCTGACCAGGAGAGAAACACAGCACCGTCTGGTCTCCATGGTCATATTTTGTCTTGCCGTAGGTAATGGTGCAGGTGGCTGTATCCTTAAGATATAGGGCATAGAATCCCCAGTTGATGGTATACCGCTGAAGTTTTTCGGGCTCCGAACATTCCACTATCTCCACAAGGGGATGGTGGCTTTCAAACCCGAAGAGTTCGCAGTACTGTGGAATGCTTTCTATCTTGATGATATCTTCCATTTGTTGCAAAGGTAAAACTTTATTCCTTAATGAAATACTGCCTTCGCTCAAAATCCGTAATCGGGGTTATTTTTCTGGAATCGGGGAACAAAGCCCTTGGAAAATCCGCCCTACCTTTGCATCGTGAACCAAAAGCAAAGCGAAATGATTCTAAATGAAACTTTCAGACTCTCCAATGGAGTTGAGATTCCCAAATTGGGATTGGGAACTTGGATGATTGAAGATGGCAATGCAGCCGAGGCCGTCCGCAATGCAGTAAAACTGGGCTACAGGCACATTGATAGCGCCCAAGGTTATGGCAACGAGCGTGGTGTTGGAGAAGGTATTCGCAGCTGCGGATTGCCCAGGGAAGATATCTTTGTCACCACGAAGATTGAGGCAGACATCAAGGACTACAAAGGTGCGGTGGATGCCATCAACGGGTCTCTAACCAAAATGGGGCTTGACTACATCGACATGATGATTATCCACAGCCCCCAGCCCTGGAAGCATTTTAGAGAGGGAGAGCATTGGTTTGAGGGCAATCTTCAAGTATGGAAAGCCCTTGAAGAGGCCTACAATGTAGGGAAGCTCCGTGCTATTGGCGTCTCCAATTTCGAGGAGATTGACCTTAAGAACATCCTCGACCATTGCACCGTACGGCCTATGGTAAATCAGGTGCTGGCGCATATTAGCAATACTCCTTTTTCCCTCATTGATTTCTGCAAGAAGGAGAATATCCTAGTCGAAGCCTACTCTCCAGTGGGACATGGGGAGATGTTCAAGAATGCCACTGTTGCTGAAATTGCAGGAAGATATGGAGTTAGCATCCCAAGACTCTGCATCCGCTATTGCCTTCAACTTGGGCTTCTTCCTCTGCCGAAGACGGCAAATCCTGCCCACATGGCGGACAATGCCGATGTGGACTTCGAGATTTCGGAGTCTGATATTCAGACACTTAAAGGACTGGAACAGATTAAAAACTATGGGGATGCAAGCGTCTTCCCCGTTTATGGAGGTAAAATATGAAAAGTATGGTAACATTGTTTTTGACAGGTTTGATTATGACTATCACATCTTGCAGCAAGGATGTCCAGAAGGAACTGGGCACAGAGCAGACTACTCAAATGGATACCACCACTGTGGCTCAGAACACAGAGAATGGCGGTAACAACAACGGAAGCAGTTCCTCTACTACTGGGGTAAAACTGCAAACAACCACCTTTAACCTTGATGGTGTTTTCTTCAAGATGATTCTGGTGGAGCACGGCACTTTTACAATGGGTAGCGACAATAGTGGGCAGAGCAACGAAAGGCCTGCGCACAAGGTAACTCTGACCAAGGATTATCTTATCGGAGAGACGGAAGTGACCGAGGCTCTTTGGAACAAGGTAATGGGTAAGAGTGGAGGCAGGAGCAATTACCCCATCGCCAGCATCACCAGACCACAGTGCGAAACCTTCGTTCAGAAGCTGACCGAACAGGCACGCAAGGCAGGGATTATTGGAGATTCAGTGCGTTTTGCCATGCCGACCGAGGCGCAGTGGGAGTTTGCAGCAAGAGGTGGCAACTACAGCAAGGGATACAAGTACTGCGGAAGCGATAATCTAGACGAGGTCGCATGGACGAGTGGAAATCATTCCAGCAACGCAGCCAATGCGGTTGCCCAGAAAAAACCGAATGAGCTTGGCCTCTATGACATGAGTGGCAATGTATATGAGTGGGTTTATGACTATCCAGAGACATATCCTTCGGGAGATGTGACCGACCCTTGCAACAACACACCTTCAAGCACCTACATCAAGCGTGGCGGAAGTATTTATTATAATGATTCCTACCGCTTTACACCTCACTACCGCTACTTCTATGGCGGAACAGATTGGACTATCGGCTTCCGCTTAGCACTAGTACAGGACTAGGCACTATATAGATAGAAGACAAACCACTCCTACACCGAGGCCAGAACAAATGGTATCTAACGAAAGTTACCAAATCCCATTAAATACCGCAATCTCCTTCTGCTTATGTGGCATTATAGGGAATCGAAAGGAACACAAAGTTTCACCTATTTTTCACCAAAATCGGATGTGTCCTTGTAATTTACTGAATATCAATTCATTATGAGGGCTGTAATAGTCCTACTGGGACCACGAAAGGATTATCAAGGACATCGGTAAGGTAGTTTTTCCCATCGGCAGCTCGGATTTTCACTCCGTGAGTGGCGCTCACGAACTCAACATTTTGCGATTCCAATTTGCGCTTGAGCCATCTCCAATAATTGCCTGCCTTTGTATTGTCATCTCATCATTCTACGCACTGGCAATATCTGCAATAGGAAAGGCTTATTTGTTTTCGAACGTTTGTTTTAAAAGAGTAAAAACGTTAAATTCGCATTGCAAACCACATATGATCGCATTGTTATTAATTCGTTGATTTACATTTACTATCTGAAATACCATGGACAAGGATTTGAAAATATTCCATCCGACCCCGAAGGATATCGAATTCATGATGGAGGCCATACGCCTCTCTGACGAGAGCGTAGAAAAGGGCGGCGGTCCCTTCGGTGCCGTCATAGTGAAGGACGGAAAGATTGTCGCCGGATCATCTAACTCTGTCACCATAGACAACGACCCTACGGCCCATGCCGAGGTAAACTGCATCCGCAAGGCCTGCAAGGCCCTGGAGACATTCGACCTCTCCGGTTGCGACATCTACACTTCGTGCGAACCCTGCCCCATGTGCCTTGGAGCCATCTATTGGGCGAACATCAGGACAATCTACTATGCCAACAACCGCAAGGATGCGGCCAGGATCGGATTTGATGACGATTTCATCTACAAGGAGCTTGAAAAGAAGATGGAGGACAGGAGCATACCCATCCTTCCAATGATAAGGGACGAGGCGCTTCACACCTTCAAGGCTTGGGAGGACAAGGAAGACAAGACAGAGTATTGATTCCAGTCTGATGCACATGAAAAATGCCGCCAGGAGTTTCTCTTGACGGCTTCTGTCTTTTCTGATAGGGAAGTGCCTTCCTATTCGGCCTTGGGGTCGCTTCCGTAGGCGTTGTCGCCTACATCTCCGGGAGTTACGGTCCATACGAAAATGATGATCCATCCCAGGATAGGGACGAGCATTATGAGGTACCACCATCCGCTCTTCCCGACATCGTGCAGTCTTCTTACGGTAAGGGCCAGGCCGGGTAGTAGAACGGCAAGCGAATACAGGCCGCTTGTTAGTAGTGAGGCATTCTCAGATATGAGTGCGAATATGGCATAGATCACCATGTAGATGATTCCGTTGAAGAGGGAGAAGAACCAGTATTCCTTTCTTCTGGCCCTTCCGTCGAATGCTACATACCGGTCCGTTATGGTTTCGATGTAGTACTTCTTGAATTCTTCCATTTTGATGTGTGTTTTAGGATTTTACGATAGGGATCAGCTCCCTGAAACTATCTATTGTCATGTAGGGGACCTTTTTCTTGAAAGCTGCGCTCCAAGGTGAGCGTACCGCTACGACCTTTCCGGCTCCGGCCCTTTCGGCTGCGAGGAGCCCTGACTCGGAGTCTTCTATTATCATTGCATCCCCCGGTTCAACGCCAAGCTTTTCACAGGCCATGAGGAATATCTGCGGGTCCGGCTTGCTTCGGAAGGTCCCGTTGTTATAGATTACCATGTCCCTTGGAAACCATCTTTCAAGGGGCATCTGCTCGTAATAGAAATCGAGGTTCTTCTTTCCTACGGAAGATGCGATCATGAACGGTATGCCGCACTGCTCGAGAACACCCATGAAATCCTCCGCTCCAGGGGCGAACTCCACCTTTCCACTGCAAAGGTCCTGGTAGATGAGCTCCTTTTCAAGACTGAGTGCCTTGCACTCCTCCTCGTCAAGGTGCCTTTGGAAAAGGTAGTCCATTATTGCAGTGTTTGTCCTTCCCATTATGTTTTCCTCCATCTGTTTGTCGGAAACCTGTCTGCAGAGAGGTTTGCATCCTGGACGGGAATGCTTCTCTATGAATATGTCAAATGCATCCTTGTGAAACTGGGAGTCCCAGAAAAGGGTGCCATTGAAATCGAATATTACCGCCTTTGTCTGTTTCATCTTTTCCTAGTAGAGCAGCAGTCCAAGCACACCGCCGGCAAGTATCATTATTATGGGGTTCACCTTGAATAGCAGCGATGCCGCGACCGATACAGCCATTATAGCCCAGCTCTTCCAGTCGGGGAAGTTCTCTGTGAGGATGCTGGCTGTGGGTTTTAGCCCGTCCATTCCAAGCTTGAACATGAGGATGAGGGCGGCGGCTCCGATAAGTCCGGCTACAGCAGGGCGCAGTCCCTTCATCACGTTTTCAAACATGTCGCTCTCGTGGTACTTGTTGTAGATGGTTATGATTGCGTAGAAGATAAGGAATGATGGGAGTACGAGGGCGAATGTCGCAATGGCGCTTCCGCCTATTCCCGCCACCTCATATCCTACGTATGTAGCACAGTTGATTCCTATAGGGCCTGGGGTGCACTGCGATATGGCCACAATGTCTGTGAACTGTCCCTCGGTTATCCAACCGAACTTCTGCACCACCTGCATTTGTATTAGGGAGAGCATCGCTCCGCCTCCTCCGAAGGTGAAGAGTCCGATTACGAAGAATGTCCAGAAAAGCTGCAGGAAGATCATTTCTTTGTGTGCGCCTCCTTCGCAAGTGTGATTGCAACCGCAACGACAATCACTGCAAGTATTATGTATATCGGGGAGAACTTGAGGAATGCTACCGCAAAGAGCGATGCCAGGCAAAGGAGCCACGCCCACCATTTCTTGCATCCGGTCTTTGCCATATTGATGGCAGGAATCAGTATCAGGCCGACCGCTACAGGCCTTATCCCCTTGAATATTTTCACCACAACGGGGTTGTCCTTGAAGGATGTGAACACCATCGCGATGAGGAGTATTATGATAAAAGAGGGAAGGACTGCCCCCAGGGTCGCTATGATGCTGCCCTTTAGACCGCGCAGCTTATAGCCTGCGTAGATTGCCATGTTCACCGCCAGTACACCTGGCGCACTCTGGGCCAGGACCACTATGTCCGGCATGTCCTCTTCCGAAATCCAGTTCTTCTTTCGCATTTCAGCCTCGATGAGCGGAATCATCGCATAGCCGCCTCCGATGGTGAAGGCTCCGATCTTGAAAAAGACCCAGAAAATGCTTGCAAGGGATGCTTTCTGCTGTTCCATGCTGCGAATTTAGTCAAAAAGTGCATCTTGTAGAAATTATCTTTTCTTGGGTGCGCACAATGATGTATAAATATGCATTTTAAATCGTTTTATATCTAAAAAACTCTGAAAATTCTTGCTTTTTGGTTCATAATTATCTATTTTGCACCCAAATAGTCCAATTTGGATACGAACAATTCTAATATAACGTGTTATGAAAAGAAATGTTATTCTGTCATTGCTGGGCGTAGCCGCCCTTACGGCAATGGTTTCTTGTGCTTCAGAGCCCAAGAAGACTGTATCACTCGTAGGCCACAAGGCTGTTGTCGTTACCTACGACCAGGCCATTTCAGCCGCATCTGTAACTCCTGAGACTTTCACAGTAAACGGAAAGGCTCCCAAGGTTGTTTTCGTTACCGACCAGGACCCTGCAGAACTTCTTAAGAAAGTTGGCGAGTGCGACCATCACCATCATCATGGTGGACCCGCTCCCGAAGGTGTAAAGCCCGGCGAGAAGCCCCAGGGGCCTGCTCCCGAGGGTGTAAAGCCTGGTGAAGCTCCCAAGGCTCCCGAGGCAAAGCCCGGTGAGAAACCCCAGGGACCCGCTCCTGAAGGTGTAAAGCCTGGTGAGGCGCCCAAGGGACCCGCTCCCAAGGAGTTCAAGCCCGAGTCAAAGGACGGAAAATATGTTGTCCTCCTCCTCGTTGACGGCAAGCCTCACGCATGCCCTCCCGATGCACAGTGCTGCAAGGAAGGTGCTGATAGCACAAAGAAGGATGTAAAGCCCGGACAGCCCGCTCCTGGTGCACCCGCACCTGCAGCTAAGCCCGATGAGGCTCCCAAGGCTCCTGAGGCAAAACCTGGTGAGAAGCCTGCACCCGCAGCTAAGCCCGAACCTCTTCCCAAGGAGCTCAATGTTCAGCAGGTCAAGGATATCAAGACCGCTGCTGGCAAGGCTGTAAAGGCATGGAAGGCTGCTGAGAAGGTTGCTGTTCCCGAGATGCCCGCTGCAAAGCCCGCACCTGCACCTGGACCCGCACCCGCAGCAAAGCCCGGTGAGGCTCCCAAGGCTCCTGAGGCAAAGCCTGAAGAGAAGAAGTAGTCTTCTTCACTTCTGAAAATGAATCCCTCGCGAATCATCGCGGGGGATTTTTTCGTAAGTTGCCGGAAAATTGATAACTTTGAAGCTGCTATGGACAAGACAAAGACATTCAAGGTTGCGGGACATGTTTTCCGCCTGGTCATGAACGAGGAATCCGCTCTGTGGAACGGCCTTCGGAACTATGACCCATTCGAGATACCGTCATCTTCGACCCCGGAGATATTCTCCCTCACGGTAGCCGACAGGATATCCATAAACGGTAGGAAGGAGCTTTACGTTGCCGACACTCCGCCGGAGGAGCCCAGGATCGACATCTACCGCACCGACGACGGATATCTGTTTGAGATGGCTCCTTTCAGCGACATGCAGATCGTGGGATGGCTTAAGACCGACGAGACATTCTCCAAGGGAGTCCTCAAGGTGGACGACAACTTCAACACCACCAACCCGGTCAAGGCGCGCAATTACGGGCAGTTCTGCATCAACAACTCGATGATGCTCCTGTATGCCTTCAAGACTGCCACCATGGACACCCTTGAAATGCATGCCTCCGTAACCGTCAACGATGGGAAGGGCTACCTCTTCCTCGGAAAGAGCGGAACCGGCAAGAGCACCCATAGCAGCATGTGGCTGCGCTACATTGAGGGGTCGCGTCTTCTCAATGACGACAATCCCGTGATAAGGGTCGAGGATGGAAAGGTGACCGTATACGGAACCCCCTGGAGCGGAAAGACTCCATGCTACCGCAACGAGTCCGTTCCGGTAGGTGCCATAGTAAGGATAAGGCAGGCTCCAAAGAACGAGATACATCGCCTTTCACTGCCGGAGGCATTTGCATCGGTATCATCGTCGTGCTCTGGACTGAGAAGCATAAAGGAGATTGGCGACGGTCTTTTTGGCAGTGCCGCCAAGGTCGCATCAGTGGTTCCGTGCTACGTTCTTGACTGCCTTCCCGACGAGGAGGCCGCCAAGGTGTGCCACGACGCCGTAACAAAGGCCTAGCGTATGGAGAGCCAGGTGATATCCAACGATGTCATCTTCGAGGCCGCCAGGCGGATGGTGAACGAGGGGAGGGATGTCGAGTTCAAGCCCAAGGGAACCAGCATGCTTCCTTTCATAAAGGGTGAGGTTGACAGCGTGCTCCTGCGAAAGACAGGGGACATGGACCCCGGCTACATAGTCCTGGCAAAGATAGGCGAGCGGTACATAATGCACAGGGTGATTGAAAGGGATGGAGACCATCTCACCCTCATGGGTGACGGAAACATCCGCGGCACAGAAAAATGTCTCACATCCGATGTGATAGGTACTGTCGTAGAGATAATAAAGCCGTCGGGAAAGAGGGTGAAGCCCTCGATGGGAAAGCTGTGGAAGGCACTGCTCCCTTTTCGCAGGGTGCTTCTGGCCGTATACCGCAGGCTTCCCGGGATAAGGAACATCCCAGGCATAAAGAGAAACAGGGAAAACAAAAAGAAGAATAGGAAATGAAGATTTTGGAAGGTTTCGTGATGAGACCGCTCGGAGACGAGTACATCATCATAGGCGAGGGTCTGTCCCGTGTCAATTTCAACAAGATGATTTCGCTTAATCCAACTGCAGCATACCTTTGGGAGAATCTCCAGGACAAGGAGTTCACCGTCGAGGACATGACCAGGCTCCTCACGGACAAGTACGAGGTGGACGAAAAGGTGGCAGCCAAGGACGCCGCCGACCTTGCAGAAAAATGGATAAGCATAGGAATAGTATCAAGATAGGGGATACCCAGATAGATATGAAGGACCTCGGGACTTGTCTCCGGGGTCTTTGGAGTATGTCCAGGGAGGCCCGTCCAAGGGTGCTTGTAAGCATCCTTATCGGGCTTGTCAGGATTGCTGCATCGCTTCTGTGGGTCTGGATATGCAAGAGGCTCATTGACATCGCTACCGGAGTCGTGGCAGCTCCCCTGGGCCCCAGCATTGCCCTTATGCTGGGAATCATGGCAGTGCAGCTCCTTACAGGTGTGGGACTGTCCTATTGGAACGGCCTCAATGTGGTAAAGACGCAGAACTCTCTAAGGATGAGATTCTTCTCCCATGTCCTCCAGAGTGAATGGAACGGAAGGGAGGAGTATCATAGCGGAGATACCATCAACCGTCTGGAGGAGGATGTGAGGGTGCTGGTAGACCTCATCTGCTCATGGATGCCGGATGTGATAATAACCGTTGTCCAGCTTGTCGCAGCGTCGGTGTACCTTCTGTCGATGGATTCATCACTTCTGTGGCTGCTTGTGGCGTTGATGGTCGTGGCTGTCCTGTGTTCTAGACTCTTCTTCCTCAAGATACGAAAGCTCACAAGGCGCATCCGTGAAGGAGATAGCCAGGTTCAGCAGATATTCCAGGACAACCTTCGCAACAGGATTCTTGTGCTTACCCTAATTGGCGCTGAAAGGGTTCTTTCTCGTCTTGGATATGTGCAGGACGACATAGAGAAGACTACGGTCGAGAGGCTGAACTACAATGCAGTCGCGAGGGGGCTGATGAATTTCGGATTCATGGCCGGATATGCTGCCGCATTCCTTTGGGGTGTTACCGGAATAAAGGCAGGTACGGTGACTTTCGGTATGATGACGGCCTTCCTTCAGCTGGTCGGGCAGGTGCAGAGGCCGATAGCGGAGATTGGAAGGCAGATCCCCACCTTCATAAAGGCTACGACCTCGATAGAGAGGCTAATGGAGCTCGAGGAACTTATCGGGGAGGACTCATCGGGTGATGTCATGCTTGATGGCGCCCCTGGAATAAGGTTCGAAGGCGTCTCCTTTTCATATGGGGACGGCGCTCCTGTAGTGAAGGACTTCACCCACGACTTCAAGCCGGGTACCATGACGGTGCTTTCCGGCCCCACGGGAATAGGCAAGAGCACCCTCACGCGAATGATGCTGGGGCTTCTGAAACCTTCATCTGGAACCGTAACAATATACTCAGATTCCTCCTACAAGGCAGGAAAGGACACAAGGTGCAACTTCATGTATGTGCCGCAGGGCAACAGCCTTCTTAGCGGAACCATAAGGGACAACATGCTCCTTGCAAGGCAGGATGCGACAACTGCCCAGATGGAGGAGGCCTTAAGGGTTGCTGCAGCCGATTTCGTGTTCTCGCTTCCGGAAGGTCTGGACACCAGGTGCGGGGAAGGTGGAAGCGGACTTAGCGAAGGACAGTGCCAGAGAATAGCCGTTGCAAGGGCCCTTCTTCACAAGGGAGGCATAATGATACTGGACGAGTCCACTTCCTCGCTGGATGTGGCTACAGAGAACCGCCTTCTTGAGAACCTTTCGTCCTACAAGGGTAGAAAGACGATAATATTCATCTCCCACAGGCCAGCGGCAATGAAGATAGCGGACGACGTTCTGGAGATGTCATAGGAAAAGGCAGATGGAAAAACGACTTTACAGATACGACAATACTTTCACATTCGAGGATGGGGGAAGCATTCCCTTCCTTGAAGTGGCATACCACTGTTCTGAAGGAGATCCCCGCGGACGGAAAGTGATATGGATATGCCATGCTCTTACTGCGGATTCAAATGCGCAGGACTGGTGGCCGCACATAGTCGGCCCGGGACTTCTGATTGATACGCAGAAGTACTTCGTAATTTGCTGCAACATGGTCGGAAGCTGCTACGGCTCATCCGGCCCTTCAAGTGAGAACCCTTCTACGGGAAAGCCATATTACTTTGATTTCCCAAGGGTTACGGTCCGGGACATGATAAGGGCGTACGACCTTGTAAGGCAGGACCTGGGAATTGAAAAGATAGACATTCTCGTCGGGGCCAGCATAGGAGGTTTCCAGGCTCTTGAATACTCCATAATGTACCCAGACGTTATAGGTAGGGCGATATACATAGCCACCCTGCCCAGGGTTACGCCATGGCTCACCGGATTCGAGGAGAGCCAGAGGATGGCGCTCGAGGCGGATCCATCTTTCAGGGAATGCAAGAGTCTTGACGGTGGAAAGGAGGGGCTGAAGTGTGCAAGGAGCATAGCTCTTCTTTCATACCGCTGCGAGGACGGGTACAACATAAAGCAGAAGGAGGATGATCCTGATGTCATGTTTGCCGGTCGTGCTGCTTCATATCAGAGATATCAGGGAGCAAAGCTTGCGGCAAGGTTCGACGCCTATTCATACTGGTACCTTTCCTATAGCGTGGATTCAGAGAACATAGGCAGGGGAAGAGGCGGCGTCGAGGCTGCACTTGGCATGATAAAATGTCCGGTTATTGTAATCGGAATCGACTCTGATGTAATATTTCCCGCATATGAAATGAAGGAGATGGCACGCATCTTAAATGCGCCTTATTTTGAAATAAAATCACATTTCGGACATGACGGTTTCCTGGTTGAAAGCCAGCAGATCGAGAAGATCGTCCGTGCAAACATAAAGGATTTATAATATGCAGGTTCTTAAATTTGGAGGTTCCTCGGTGGCAAATGCCTCTGCGATGAACCAGTGTGTGAGCCTTATTGCAAAGGCGGTTGACAAGGACCGCACCATAGTCGTTGCTTCGGCTATACAGGGATGTACCGACACCCTCATACAGATAGGAAAGAAGGCTTCGCAGAAGGACGAGTCCTACAAGGACATGATAGAGGATCTGAGGCAGAGGCATCTGGACATAATAGACGAGGTGATACCTTCGGAAAAGCAGGAGGAATCCAGGGCCTCGCTAGACGAGACATTTTCATACCTAAGCGGAATCGCCCAGGGTGTGTATCTGCTTGGCGAACTGAGCTTTACAAGCCTTGATGCAATAATGGGATGCGGTGAGCTCCTGTCTACAAGGATACTAGCCACCCGCATGACTTCAAAGGGAATAGCCACAAAGTGGGTTGACTCGAGACAGATAATAAAGACTGAGAATGTCAAGGGTGCCAACGTGGTGCTGACCGACGAGACATACTCAAGGATAGAGAAGCTAATAGAGGATAATCCATCCAAGCAGCTTTTCGTCGCTCCTGGTTTCATAGGATCCGATGACAAGGGTAGGATGACCACTCTTGGAAGGGGAGGGTCCGACTACTCCGCCTCTCTGTATGCCGTGGGCAGCAAGGCCCGTGCCCTCGAGACATGGAAGGACGTTCCGGGCATAATGACTGCGAACCCTGCGATTGTCCGTGCTGCGCAGACCATACCCTATATCTCGTACAGGGCAGCCCAGGAGCTTTCGCATTTCGGGGCGAAGGTGATATACCCTCCGACAATCCAGCCCGTGGTCGCGGAGAGGATACCCATATATGTAAAGTGCACGTTCGATCCAAGTGCCCCCGGTACTATAATAGAGCAGAACCCTCCGCGAAGCAAGAACAAGCTAGTTGGAATATCCAACTCGGACAAGATAGCCCTTCTGTCGCTTGAAGGCAGCGGAATGGTTGGCGTTCCCGGATTTTCAAGCCGTCTTTTCAAGACCCTTTCGGATAACAACATCAGCATAATCCTGATTACGCAGGCATCTTCTGTCAACACCATGTGCGTGGCTGTTGCGGAAAAGGATGCGGCCAAGGCCAAGGCTGCGACCGACGAGTGCTTCGCCTATGAGATATCCCTTGGAAAGCTCCATCCGCTCAAGGTTGAGAAGGGATATTCAATAGTCTGCCTCGTGGGAGACGACATACTGAGTCTCAGGGGCACTACCGGAAGAATGCTCAATGCCCTTGGAAGAAGGAGCATAGGGGTGAGGGCCGTGGCCCAGGGTTCTTCCGAGAGGAACATCTCCATAATTCTTGACTCAAAGGATGTGGAACCCGCAATAAGATACATCCACAGCGAATTCTTCGAGAAGAGCCAGTACAAGGAAGTGAATCTTTTCGTGACTGGATATGGAACCGTAGGGAAGGCATTCATAGAAATCCTTTCCCAGAACAGGGATATCATAGCAGGCCGCACTGGAATTCGCCTTCACCTTGCAGGACTATCTAATAGCCGAAAGTATATTATTGACACAGAAGGCATTCCTCTTGACGTGGAGAAGATAGGTGAACTCCTGGAAAACGGGCAGAATGCTGCGGATGACGCTTATTTCGAGACGCTGGCCCACCTGTCGCTCCAGAACTCCATATTTGTCGACTGCACTGCTTCCACTGATACGGCCTACAAGTATAAGAACCTCTTCAAGCAGGGTTACTCTGTCGTTGGCTGTAACAAGATACCGTTCTCTTCAAGGTTCGAGCAGTACGCAGACCTCAAGTCTTCCGCTGTCAAGGAAGGAGTTTCACTCAGATACGAGACAACGGTCGGAGCCGCTCTACCCATTCTTGAGACTATCGCCCGTTGCGTGAACTCCGGGGACGAGATATTCAAGATGGAGGCTATACTTTCCGGGACACTCAATTATATTTATAGCACATATGATGGAACAGTTCCTTTCGTGGATATTGTAAGAAAGGCGAAGGATGCCGGATACTCCGAGCCGGATCCCCGTCTTGACCTATGCGGGAAGGATGTTCTTAGGAAGATGGTAATTCTTTCGCGGGAGGCTGGTGTCCCCATGGAGGAGAAGGGTATAGATTTCAAGGCTCCGCTTCCTCCAAGATTCTTCAAAGGAGAGATTGAAGACTTTTACAAGATGCTGGAAGATAACGAGTCCAAGTTCGCTGAGGAGTATGCTGATGCGAAGGAGAAGGGACTTAAGAGACGCTACATAGCCACCCTTGTGTATGACGAGGGTGCATACAAGGTGTCGATTGGTCTAAAGGAGATAGGCCCCGATCATCCGCTCTTCACGATAGATGGGACAGACAATGCCGCCATTATTACGACAGAGTACCACACTTCTCCTATCGTCATAAAGGGTGCTGGCGCAGGAGCTCAGACTACGGCAAGCGGTGTCCTGAATGATATCATGTTAAGTGTTTAGCAAAGAAGAATTTCTAACTGTAATATGAAGTGGGGGTGACCGAAAAGTTCGAGCCATCCCCTTTCTGATTTTTGTCCAAACTGGCCATGTGATAGATTATTACTTTCGTAATAAGGCCTTC
>Ga0065708_1040132_pt1 | contig 15347 bp, 16 predicted proteins | sample Hoacrofraction12_2_FD_59095 | JGI IMG/M metagenome (GOLD analysis project Ga0065708, IMG submission 59095) | Hoatzin crop microbial communities from Cojedes, Venezuela, sample from fiber fraction 12 v1 | ecosystem: Host-associated > Birds > Digestive system > Esophagus > Crop | place: Venezuela... | reverse complement strand
TTTATGCATAAAAAAGCGAGAAATAAATCTCGCTTATAATCAAATTTTTTTGGGACATTTTCCCTAACTATTGACACTAAAAGTTGCCTTTTTAAAATAATTTTAATTCATTTTACTTACTTGGAATAATTCAACTTCAACAGGTGTTTCTTGACCAAATAAATCTATTAATACATTTAATCTATTATTTTCAAGATCAATACTATCAACTGTTCCGTTCATACCTTTGAATGGTCCATCGATAATAGATACTTTTGTACCTACTTCTATTTCAGATTCAATATTTACTCTACTCATTCCCATATTAGCAAGTATTCTATCTATTTCTTGAGGTAGTAATGGAGTAGGTTTTGCTTTATGTCCTGATGAACCGATAAATCCGGTTACACCTGGTGTATTACGAACGATATACCACGCTTCATCTGACATAATCATTTCTACTAGAACATAACCCGGGAACATTTTTTTAACTTTTTCTTTTTTTACTCCGTCTTTTACTTCAACTTCTGTTGTTTCAGGAATAATAACTCTAAAGATATTATCTTGCATACCCATAGATATTGCTCTTTGTTCTAGTTTTTCTTTTACTTTAGTTTCGTGTCCACTATAAGTATTAACAACATACCATTCTTTTTCCATTATGATAACCACCCCTTAATTAATGATGCGATGGCATCTATTCCTATAAAGAATGCACAAAGTACTAAACAAAATATAATTACACATAATGAGTATTTTACTACGTCACCTACTGATGGCCATACTACTTTTTTCATTTCTCTTGATAATAGTTTGAAATAGCCTTCTTTTTTATTTTGTTTTTTCTTTTTACTTTTTTTGTCTTCTTCTTCGTCTTCGATTAAATCTTCTAATTCTTCTTCAACTTCTTCGATTTCGACTTCTTCTTCTTTTACTTTCTTTTTATTTTTCTTTACTTCTTCTGCTTCCACATCTTTAACAGTTTTCTTTTTTGCCATAAAACCACCTCTAAATTTTTGTATTTAAAAAAACACTTTTTCGTGTTCAATTAGAATATAGCATAAATTCTTGATAAAAACAAGAAAAAATGTACATTAAGACACTTTTTCTTGAACTATTTTCTTGATTTTGTTTTTAACTCTTTGTACTGTATTATCAACTTGTTTTAAATCTTTACCTAAAAGAGTTGCTATATCATTATATTTAAGACCGTTTATCATAAGTGAATATACTTCATATTCATTATCTGATAAATTATCTTTTATTTTAGTCATTAATTCTTTTAAATCTTCTTCTTTTAAGATATTTTCTAAAGGATCATTTTCTGAATTATCTGATAGTAAGTCCATTAATGGAGATGTATATGATGAATATATATGTTCTAAACTTATAGCATCTGCTATTATTCTATTTTTATATCTACTAGCTTTTTTTATGATAGTTTGTAATCTTCTATCTACACATAATGTTATAAAAGATGATATTTTCATATCTTTATCATCTCGATAATCATTTATAGCATTACTGAATCCTACTAAAGCTTCTTGGTATAGGTCGTTTAAATCATAATTTAATGTTCGAGCCATACTGGCATATTTTTTAACTTCTACTTCCATTATATATTTATATTTTTCAAAAAGAATATTTTTAGCTTCTTCTGTTTCTTCTCTTATCATATGTATTAATTCATTATCATTTATTTCATCATATTTCATATTTCACCTACTTATTTACTATTCCATATATTAATATTGCTGTTGCTACAGAAGCATTTAAACTATTTATTTTACCGTATTGAGGAATTGATATTATAACATCTGAATTTTCTCTTACTAATCTACTTATTCCTTTACCTTCATTTCCTATTATTAATAGTACTTTATCACTAAAATCAACATCTTTATAATTAATACCATCCATATCTGCTGAATATACATAGTAATCATTTTTCTTAAATTCATCTATTACATTTACTAGGTTACTTACCATAGCTATATTTATATGTTCTAGGGCACCTGCACTAGTTTTCATAACTGTTCCATTTACACTAACACTACGATCTTTAGGAATTATTATGGATTTTATACCAGCACATTCACATGTACGAATAATAGCGCCGAAATTATGAGGATCTTCTAAATGGTCTAACATAACGACTATATTATCATTTAGCATACTTTTATAGTTTGTGTATTCATATTCATTAATATCAATTACTATACCTTGATGTTTACCATTAACCATTTTATCTAATAATTTAATATCAGTAAAAGTATGACTTATTTTATTATCTTTTATATAATTTATTATTTCTTGGTCATTAAAATTGTTAGCTAAATAAACTTTTTTGATATCTTTTTTATTTTCTTTTAATTCATTAAATACATTTTTACCAAATACTTTCATGTTATTCTCCTATTATAAAATTCATTATTTCTTTTATTCTATCTTCTTTTTTTTCAAAATACAATTTACCTATTAATGCTTCTAGTCCTGTAGATAAACGATATGTGATAATATCTGTTGTTTTACTTTTATGACCTTTAGCATTACGACCCCATTTTATAATATCTATTTCTTCTTCTGTTAAAAAGTTATTATCTATTAATCTTTCTAAATGTCTTCTTTGACTTTTAGCACTTACATAATCTAAACTTTTACTTTGTAACTCTCCTATTTTAGAGATACCTTGATTAATTAAATATTCTCTAATATATTTTTCGTATATGTTGTCTCCCATATATGCCATTACTAAAGGATTATCTACCATATTTCTTCACCAACAATAATTTACCACAAAAAAAGATAATTGCAAATTTTTCTAAGCATTATCTTTTTTAGTGTTTTCTTCTTTTTCTTCATCATTTTCTAAAGATTTATCTGTTTTTAATACTTTTTTATCATAATATCTACCTTTTCTTAATTTATTAAAACATAAATATAAAAAACATAGTAAAGAAAGAACAAAAAATAAAATTGAAATTATTTGCGCAACTTTATATTTTCCAATCATTAATGAGTCGGTTCTTAAGTATTCAATAAATAATCTACCTAAGCTATACCACATAAAATAGACACAAGTTAGTTGGCCTGATTTTAAATATTTATAAAATTTTCTAATTAAGATTAAGATAATAAAACCTAGTATACACCATAATGATTCATATAAGAATGTTGGGTGATAGTAAACACCATTTATTTTCATACCATCAATAATAAAATTTGGTATATGTAAATTTTGTAAGTTATTAAGTGTTGTTACTGGGCCATGGGCTTCGCTATTAAAGAAGTTACCCCATCTACCAATTGCTTGAGCTATTATTATTGAGGGAACTGCAATATCACAAGTTCTAGTTACACTTATTTTAAAATGACGACAGTAAATAAAAGTTGTTATTAAACCTGCAATTATACCACCATGGATAGCTAAACCACCATGCCATACTTTTATTATCTCTGTTGGATTTGCTTGGTAGTATGATAAATTAAATAGAACATAATAGATTCGAGCACCTATAATACCAAATACTATTACATAAAAAGTTAAATTAAAGATAAAATCTTCTGGTAAATTAAATTTTTTACTTTCTTTATTAGCTAATAAGTAACCAATAATTATACCAATAAATATTAGTAAAGAATACCATCTTATTTCAAAATTACCTATAGTAAATGCTACTGGATTCATATAATCTCTCCTTTAACTATAGATATTATATTTTTATATTTTTAATAAAGCAAGAAAAAAAGAGTATTTCTACTCTTCATTACATTTTTTAGTGAATGTTTCGCTTTCGACTGTAGTCTTACATTCGAAGTTTTCACAAGTTCCTAAGTCGCCACTATATGAACCTTTATTATCTACAGTAGCACACATAGTATTTAAATTGATATTAGCTTGTAAGCCTTTTTTATCTACAGATTTCAATTTACTATCAGAACATGTCATTGTATAAGTTTCATCATCTGTAGTTATCATACATATACTACTAGATGAATCTTTTGCACATAAAACATTATCATAAGTTATACATGTTACTTCTGTTCCAGTACATGTTTTTGTAGTAGATGTATTATTTTCATTATAATAGCCATCACTACTTAAACTACTACATCCTTTTTCCAATCTAGATTTTATTGAATAGATATCAGTATTATCAACAGAAGTTTCTTCTTTATTTTCTTCTTTTGTTTCTTCTTCTCCTATTGGTTCTTCTGATTTATTATTATTATCATCTACTTTATTATTATCTTCTACTTCTTTAGTTTCAGTTTCTTGTTTTTGTTCCTCTTTATCGAAGCCACCTGTTGCATAAACGATTAATAAAACTAAAGCAGCTACTAAGAAAATCATTACTATAACAATTATTATTTTACTTAAAATGCTGGTACCACCACTTGATTCGTATGTATAGTTATCATCGCTATATTGTTGATATTCATTATAACCGTTATTATAGCCATTGTTATAATTGTTATTATAACCGTTATTCATACAAACACCTCTTTACTATATCCATTATAACAAAAAAAAATAAAAAGTAATATTTAAACTACTTTTTATTTACAATCTATTGTATACTCAAAATTTCTTTCAGGATAAGTTAGTGTACAAGTAAAATCTTCGCAGTTAATTGATACATTATCTTCTTCATCAATGACTTCTTGATAATATCCGTTTTCATCTAACATAGGACATAATTTTTCTTGATATTCTACAGCTTTAATAATTAAGCCACCAAATAATATTAAATAAATAATAGCAAATATTATTTTTATAATACTTATTACAATACCTGCTATTGCTAAACCTTTACCGCCTTCATTTCTTTTATTGATTTGAACTAATCCTATTATTGAAAATATTAAACTTATTATCCCACCACACAAAAGTGCTAAGACAAAACCTGCGATTGCAAAGCCATTAGTTCTATTAGATGTTGGTACTGGTACTTGTTGATTATTCATTGCTTGTTGATTATTCATATTTTCTGGCATTTGATTTTGATTATCCATATAAACTCCTCCTTTACTATTAATAGTATATCATAAAAATTAGAATATATTATTAATTTTCACAAGTAAAAGTATATTCTGTACCATCTTGCTCTTTAGTACATGTATAATTATTACATGTTACAGGACTACCTTCTATATAACCATTATAATTTCCATTTGAATCAAATGTTATATCATCACATTGACTAAAATAAACTTCACCATCAAATGTAGAATCTAATCCAAAAGCAAGAATTATTATAAAATAGATAACAAATATAATAATAAAAAGTACTACTCTAACAATACTTATTATGATACCTGCTATTGCTAAACCCCTACCATCTTCATTATTCTTTTTAATTTCATTAAGTCCTAAAATAGAAAAGACTAGACCTAAAGTAGATGAAATTGTTAAAGAAAAAATAAATCCTAGTAAACAGAAAGTATTTGTTTTTTTATTTTGATTATTTACTTCTGGTTTTATTACTGTTGTTTCTTCTACTTCTTCTTTTTTTGTTTTTTCTTTTATTTCTTCTATTTCAGCATCTTTAACTTCATTATTTCTTTTAACCATATCTTATACACCTCTATTATTATTATAACATATATCTATCTTAATTCTTTTAAAATATTTACTAAGTCCATAAAGTTATCTGGATATTTTAAAGCACCACTTTTATGATAGTATGTATCAAATTCATCATACCATGCAATACGCCACATAGGAGAAAGAGGTTTATGATCTTTACTTTTATCTGGCCAGTAGTCATATTCATCTATGTCTTTATATTCCCATATTATATTATTTATTTTTTTAGTTAGTTCTTCTGTAATACTATATTCATATATATTACCATTAACATCTATTACTTTTTCTATAAAGTTTATTATTATATAATTTAAATCTTTATATTCTAATTCTAATCTTTTAATATTAGGATTATTTTTAGTTTGTTTTTTAATATCTAAATTTACCATTAAAGCACCTTCTTTAACCACTCACCAGTATAACTTTCTTTTACTTTAGTTATTTCTTCTGGTGTACCTGTTGCTATTACTTGGCCACCATCATCTCCGCCTTCAGGCCCTAAATCTATTATATAATCAGCAACTTTTATTACATCTAAGTTATGTTCAATAACAATTACTGTATCACCATTATCTACTATATTTTGTAAGATTACTAATAATTTTTTTATATCATCAGTATGAAGTCCTGTAGTTGGTTCATCTAAGATAAAGACACTTTTACCAGTTGCTTTTTTTTGTAATTCTTTAGCTAGTTTAACACGACTTGCTTCACCACCGGATAGAGTTGGTGCTGGTTGACCTATTTCTATATATGATAAACCAACATCATACATTACTTGTAATTTCTTTTTTACTTTAGGAATATTATCAAAGAATTCTAAAGCCTCTTTAACACGCATATGAAGAACATCTGAAATACTTTTTCCTTTATATTTAATATCTAGTGTTTCAGTGTTATAACGAGTTCCGTGACATACTTCACAAGGGACATAAACATCTGGTAAGAAGTTCATTTCAATTCTTTTTACTCCGTCTCCCCAACATGCTTCACAGCGTCCTCCTTTAACATTAAATGAGAATCTATTTTTAGCATATCCTCTTAATTTACTTTCTTTAGTATTAGCAAATACTTCTCTAATATCATCAAAGACTCCTACATAGGTTGCTGGATTACTACGTGGAGTTCTACCTATTGGATCTTGAGTAATATGAACTACTTTATCAATATTTTCTAGTCCTTTTACTTCTTTATTTTTACCTACTAAGACTTTTGATTTATATACTTTTTTAGCAAGTGAGTTATATAAAATGTCATTTACTAGAGTACTTTTGCCACTTCCAGATACTCCAGTTACACAAATAAATTTGCCTAGAGGAAATTTAACATTTATATTTTTTAAATTATGTTCTTTAGCTCCTTTTACTTCAAGATATTTACCATTACCTTTTCTTCTTTTTTGAGGAACATCAATTTTTAATTTACCTGTTAAGTATTTACCTGTTAACGAATTTTTATTGTTCATTACTTCTTTTGGAGTGCCAGATGCTACTACATTACCACCATCTGTTCCAGCGCCTGGGCCAATATCTACTAAGTAATCTGCTGCTAGCATAGTATCAGTATCATGTTCTACTACTATAAGAGTATTTCCTAAGTCGCGCATTTCTTTTAAAGAATTTATTAATTTTTCATTATCTCTTTGATGTAAGCCAATACTAGGTTCATCTAAGACATATAAGACACCACTTAATTTACTACCTATTTGCGTAGCTAGTCTGATACGTTGAGCTTCACCGCCAGATAAAGTACTTGCGGAGCGAGCTAGTGTTAAGTAACCTAAGCCAACATTATTTAGAAATTCTAATCTATTAGATATTTCTTTTATAAGAAGTTCACTTATCTTTTTTTGTTCTATATTTAATTTTAAATTGTTTATAAATTTATATAATTCACTAATACTTAGTGCTGTCATATCATAGATATTTTTATTATTTATATAGACATTTAAAACGTTATCTCTAAGTCTTTTACCATGACATACTGGGCACTCTTGTTCTATCATGAATCCTTCTATCCATTCTCTTATCCAGTTAGCTGATGTTTCTATTTGTCTTCTTTCTAATTGAGGGATTATTCCTTCAAAGTAGTCACTTTTAGTACGAACATTACCATTACGAGATATATATTTGTAATCCATAATATCTGGTGTTCCATATAATATTAAGTCTAGTTTTTTTCGATCTAGTTTTTCTATTGGAGTATCTAAATCTATATCATAATAGTTTGCTACCGTTTCTATTTCTGTAAATAGGGTATTTTGATCTTGAGTAACTGTTTTAATACCACCATTTCTAATAGATTTTTCTGGGATTAATAATAGTTCTTCAGATATTTTCATTTTCATTCCAAGTCCATTACATTCTGGGCATGCTCCCCAAGGGGAATTAAAGGAAAACATTCTTGTTTCTAATAGTGGCATAGAAAAATTACAGTGAATACAAGCATAGTTTTCACTCATTAAGATTTCTTCTTGACCTATTATATTAAATAAGACACGGCCTTCTGCTAATTTAGTACTCGTTTCTATTGATTCAAAGATACGACTTCTTTCACTATCTTTTACTTTAATACGATCTACTATTACTTCGATAGTATCTTTTTTATTTTTTTCTAATTTAATATCTTCAGATAAATCTTTTACTTCGCCATTTATTCTAACACGAGAATAGCCTTTTTTTCTTAAATCATCTAATAATTCTTTATGACTTCCTTTTTCTTCTCTTACTACTGGAGCCATTATTTCGATTTTAGTTCCTTCTTCAAAAGCCATTATCTTATTAGTCATTTCTTCTATACTTTGACTTTTTATTGGAATATGATGATTAGGACAATATGGTGTTCCTATTCTAGCAAATAGTAGTCTTAAGTAATCATATATTTCAGTTACAGTTCCTACTGTACTACGAGGATTATTATTAGTACTTTTTTGGTCTATACTAATACTTGGACTTAATCCTTCTATTGAGTCAACATCTGGTTTACTAGTACCTCCTAAGAATTGTCTTGCATAGCTAGATAAACTTTCGACATATCTTCTTTGACCTTCGGCATAGATTGTATCAAATGCTAGACTACTTTTGCCGCTTCCAGATACTCCTGTCATGACAACTAGAGAATTTTTAGGTATTTCAAGATTAACATTCTTTAAGTTGTTTTCTCTAGCTCCTCTGATAATTATTTTATCCATTTTTTAACACCTTCTTTAAGATATCATTTGGTTTATAATTCTTTTCATATATATCTTTAATATTTAATTGATGATAACATATTGCATTTAAAATATTTTTATTATTATGGAATTTAGCACAAAATAGAATTATTTCTTCATATGATAATGGGCATGTTCTAATAAATTTAATAACTTCATATTCTGATTCATTTAAAATTATATCAATATATTCTTCTCTTTTTAAGAATTTATTAATAGTAAGATTTTCACAGACATACATGTCATAATAGCCATAATAATTGTCTTCAAAATATTTACAGTTACCAAAACCTGTTACTGATGCTATTTCTATACCATTATTGGGAATATCTATATATCTAAATGTATTACATATTTCTTCACTCATATGATAACCATTCATTTTTTCTTTACTGTATTTGCCTGGTATAATATCTCCTTTTACAGAATATGTTTTTCCTTCTTCAAATGGAATACCATAAGCATTAGTTCTATTTCCATTAAAAGCTTTATATCCTTTATGTTCTTCCATATCGAAGTTCCTTTCAAAAAACATTTTTATTATATCATTTAATCTTTTTTTGTAAATTAGTTATTTAGTAAAAACAAGATCAACGTTTTATTGATCTTGTGGATTATTTAAGATATTTTTAATTATTTCTTCTTTTCCTTGTTTAATATTACCTACTCCGTCTATACTATCTGCTAATATTTTTAAATCTTTTACTATAGTATCACTATCTTTATTAGATAGAAAGTCATAGAAATCCAATTCATCTCCTATAATAGAATGGTAGTTATCTTCTGGTCCACTTTTAATAGCTGGAATTGTTATTATATCTTTAGAATATTTAAGTAAAGAGTTGAAGTTATTGATAACACCATTTATTTCAACACCCATATATTGTTTTTTAACATCTAATATAGCTTCTAAAGAGATATCTTGAGTGTTATCTTTTTTCTTCATTTCATCGACTTGTTTTATTAGTGTTTCTATATTACGAGGTCCAAAGACACCCACTATATTGTCTTTATTAAGATTATCATAGTCAGATGTATCAACATTACCACTACCTAAATGTTTACTTATTATATCTTCACCGGTAGCTTCTGGGACTTCTATTTTAGCATCGACATTTTTATATAAACCATTTTCCATTAGTGTATAAAATGATAAATAGTTATCTATATAAGTATAAACAAAGGTGTCATAGATAAGTTTACCTTCTACTACTCTACTTACTTTAGTTAAACTTTTTCGAATGCTATAGCCAGCGAAAACATATTCTGCTGGTAAGTTTTTAAATGTTACACCAAACATTATTTATCACCCTTTTTCTTTTGAATATTGTAAACTATTTTTAATGATAATTTAGTAGGAATAAATCTATTAAAGAAGATCCCTAATTTAGTAGTAAACCCTGGTATTATAATTAATTTATTTTTAAACATTTTATCTATAGCATATTTAGCTACATATTCACTACTTAGCGCTTTCATAGTAAAAGAGCCACCTGCTATTTTATTAAAGTTAGTATCTACAGGTCCTGGACATAAACAACTTATATGAACTTTTTTATTTTCTCTTCTTAATTCTTCATAAATAGCTGTTGTCCACTTAGTTACATAATTTTTAGTAGCATAGTATGTATTTAAGTATGGTCCACTTAAAAAACCAGCACTACTAGATATATTTAAAATATAGCCGTTATCTTTTTTTAGCATGTCTTTTAAAAATAGTTTGGTTAAGATATGGACAGCAACAATATTTAAATTAATCATATTTAATTCTCTATCGATATCTGTCTCCCATGTATTACCAAATAAGCCAAAACCCGCACCATTTACTAAGACATCTATTTTATTTTGATATTTATTATATAATTTATAACATTCTTCTTTATTACTTAAATCACAAGTGAATATTTCGGTATTAGTTTTAATTTTACTAGCAGTATGTTCTAGTTCTTTTTTATCTCGACTTACTAGAACTATATCATATCCTAATTTACTTAAATATATAGCTATATCTCTTCCTATACCAGAAGATGCTCCAGTTACTAATGCTTGCATACTATCACCAATTAAATTATAACATACATAAAAAAAGAAAATAAAATTTATTTCCTTTCATCTAATTCAAGTAATGGAGGTAACATTTGTTTTTTACGAGATACTACACCATCTAAGTATGTACCTTCTAAGATATTTTCTATACCATAAGCTTCTTCTATAATAGGTTTACTTTCTTCGTTATAAAATATATAGGAACCATTTTTTATAATATCTGTTACAAAGAAAATAGCTATTTTATAGTTACCAAATGAACACATATGATTTAGAGATTCTATTATATCTTGTTTTCTTCTATTTATTTCATCAAAATCTAATGTAACCAGAGTACCTATAGCTAATGATGAATTATCGAAATTATATGATTTCATATCTGAATGAATCATTTCGTCTATACTCATTCCTTCTACTGAAGAAGCTGCTTTAAACATTTTAGTACTATATTCTTGGATATTTAAATTAGCTATTACTGCTAGTTTTTCTGCTACTATTTTATCCATATCTGTAGTAGTAGGAGATTTAAATATTAGAGTATCTGATAAGATAGCTGATAACATGATACCTGCTATATTAGATGGTATTTCTATATGAGCTTCATTATATAGTTGATATATTATTGTACATGTGGATCCTACTGGCATTATTCTAAAGTTAATAGGTGTTGTAGTACCTAGTGTACTTACGTTATGATGATCTATTACTTCTAATATATTAGCTTCTTCTAAGCCATCTACAGATTGTGTTGCTTGATTATGATCTACCAAGATAACTTGTTTTTTAATATAATTATTAATATCTATAATACTTATCATACCAAGACATATGTTTTTTTTATTAACTACTGGATAGTTAGTATGTCCTAGTTTAGAACTTATTTCAACAAAATCATCACGATAATCAGTTATATCAAAAGTAACTGGAGAATCTACTACTTTAAGTAATTTAACATAGTTACATAGTTTTACCATATTAGCTACTTTGAATGTTCCCATAGGTACACTAATAACATTAACTTTATTTTGTCTAGCTTTTTCTAATAAATCTTCTGGTAAAAAGATATTATTTACTAAGATAACTAATTTTATTTTAGAACTAACTGCATAGTCTTGAATACGATAACGATCTCCTACTATTAAGATATCATCTTCTTTTAGTGTTACTTTATCTAAGAAAGTTGCACTTTTATAAGCAGCTGCTATTATATTACCTTTTATTTCTTCATCAAATCTTAAGACTTCATTAGCATTTAAAGATTCAATTATATTTTGATATGATGTATCTAATTTAGTTATATCGCCATCTATTAAATATTTAGATACTTCTTTCATATTGATATATCCAGTTAATTTTTTATCATCATCGATTAAAGGTATACCAGTAATACTCATATCTATCATTTTACGATAAGCAGTATAAATAGATACATGTTCGTTTATCATAGCATTTTTATTATAATGCATATTTCTTAATTGAACTTTAACATCATTAAGAAATTTAGGCTCTGGAAAATTAAAATAATTTAGAACAAATTTAGTTTCTTTATTTAATTCTCCTAATAAACGTGGTTCAGTTTTAAGACCTTGTTGATTCTTTAAGTAAGATAATGCAATACTTGCACATACTGAATCAGTGTCAGGTACTTTATGACCAAATATATATATTGTTTGCATTGTATCACACCCTTTTATCATTTATAGTATAACATATAAAATTGATATTATTCACTTTTTAATTCAAATAATATATCTCTTAGTTCCATCGCTCTTTCAAAATCTAAGTTTTTAGCTGCTAATTTCATTTCATTTTCTATTTTTATCATTAGGTTTTGTTTTTCTTTAGGACTTAATTGTTCTTGTTCTTTTTCTTCTACTTCATCGATATTACTTATTACTTCTCTTATTTCTTTAATTATTGTTTTAGGTATAATATGATGTTCTTCATTATATTTTTCTTGAATAGTACGTCTTCTTTCGGTTTCAGTTATAGCTTCATTCATAGCATCACTTATATAATCAGCATACATGATAACATGACCGTTCGCATTACGAGCACATCTACCAATTGTTTGAATTAAACTTCTTCCGCTTCTAAGGAATCCTTGTTTATCAGCATCTAAGATACATATTAAACTTACTTCAGGAATATCTAAACCTTCTCTAAGTAAATTAATACCTACTAAGACATCGTATTTACCTTTTCTTAATTCTTGAATAATACGTAATCTATCTAATGTTTTTACTTCACTATGTAAATATGCTACTTTAATACCTACATCTTTTAAGTAATTTGTTAATTCTTCAGCCATACGAATAGTTAATGTAGTTATTAAGACTCTTTCATTATTAGCTTTAATATTATTTATTTGTTCTATAATATCATCTATTTGACCTTCAGTCTTTTTAACTTCAATAGTTGGATCTAGCAAACCAGTAGGTCTTATTATTTGTTCAACATAGTGTTGATTAACTAATTCAAGCTCGTAATCACCTGGGGTTGCTGAGATATAAATTGCTTGATTTATTTTATTTTCAAATTCTGCAAATTTTAATGGACGATTGTCAGCAGCACTAGGTAATCTAAAACCATAATCTATTAATGTTTGTTTACGCATTTTATTACCGTTATACATTCCTCTTACTTGAGGAAGGGTTACATGACTTTCATCTACTACTAGTAAAAAATCTTTAGGAAAGAAATCCATTAAACAAGATGGTGTTTCACCTGGTCCTTTAAGAGCTAGATGTCTTGTATAGTTTTCAATACCATTACAAAATCCTGTTTCTTTAAGCATTTCTATATCATAATTAGTTCTTTCTTTTAATCTTTGTTCTTCTAGTAATTTGCCTTCATTATGAAGGACTTCTAATCTTTCTTTTAATTCTTCTTCAATACGAGATATAGCAATTTTTAGTTTTTCTGAACTAGTTACATAGTGAGATGCCGGAAAGATAGTAATACTTTTTTTATTTTGAATGATAGTACCTGTTAAAGGATCAAATGTACTTATTCTATCTACTTCATCACCAAATAATTCAATTCTTATACCATGACTTTTTTCATTAGCAGGAATGATATCGATATTATCTCCACGGACACGGAATGTTCCACGATGAAAATCTAAATCGTTTCTTTCATAAGTCATATCTACTAATTTAGTTAGAATAGTATTTCTATCTATTTCTTCACCTACTTTAACTGTAAGTGTCATATTTTCATATTCTTCTTTTTCACCTATACCATAGATACATGAAACTGATGCAACTACTATAACATCATTATAATTTATTAAAGAACTTGTAGCACTATGTCTTAATTCATCTATTTCATCATTTATTGAAGCATCTTTTTCAATATATGTATCACTTTGAGGTACATATGCTTCTGGTTGATAATAGTCATAATATGATACAAAATATTCTACATGATTATTTGGAAATAGTTCTTTGAATTCACTATATAATTGACCTGCTAAAGTTTTATTATGAGCTAGTACTAAAGTAGGTTTATTAACTTCTTTAATTACATTGGCAATAGTAAATGTTTTACCAGTACCAGTAGCTCCTAAAAGTACTTGATGTTTTTTATTTTCTTTTATTCCTTCTACTAGTTCTTTGATAGCTTTAGGTTGATCTCCTGATGGAGAATAATTAGATACTAAATCAAACATTATACCACCTACTAATTCAAGATGAATTCTATCATTATATATATTAAATTACAATAAAAAAGACCAAAAAGGTCTATAAAGTTATATATTCTTTTGGTCCTAGTAAGGATATATTATTATTTTCATCTAAGAACATTGATGCTCTAAAAGTTAAGTTAGAATAATCTCCATCTTCATCTTCATTATCAAATGCTTTTATACAAGTATTACTATTATCTTTACAAGTAAAGTTTACTACAATAAGATATGAATCATTATATGTAGTGCCTCTAAAGCTATATTTACCATGGTTTTCAACTAATGATATATCAAAGTATTTAATATTATCAACATTAGTTATATTACCATTTTTAATTAAATAATCTTTTACTTTAGGAGTATAATCTTCTATTAATTTTTCTGTATAGGCACCAGTTGTTTTAAAATATATTATACTATATACATCATTATATTTATCGAATCTAGCATATAATTTAAAGTTTAGTGGATCTGCAAATTCTTTATCTGTTTTAAAACAGTTATTACCATTTTTACAATCTACTGTTACATCTACTAAGTAGTCAGTTCCACCTTCTTCATTGCTTTCATCTATAGAAAAATCATTAATTGTTAAACTATTTAAGTTACTTTGATCAAGTATATTATTTTGTGTAGCATAATTAGTTAAACGATTATATAAAACTTGTTTAAAGTTAGTAGAATCTTCTTCAGCACTTAAACAATTTTCATATAATACAGCACCTACATATCTTTCTCCATTATCACAATATAAGACACTATATCCTAGTCCATTATATTGAGTACCATTTTCTACTGCTTTAGATGTAGCAAATAATGGTTTACCTTCT
>Ga0065708_1006662_pt1 | contig 15348 bp, 13 predicted proteins | sample Hoacrofraction12_2_FD_59095 | JGI IMG/M metagenome (GOLD analysis project Ga0065708, IMG submission 59095) | Hoatzin crop microbial communities from Cojedes, Venezuela, sample from fiber fraction 12 v1 | ecosystem: Host-associated > Birds > Digestive system > Esophagus > Crop | place: Venezuela... | reverse complement strand
GGCGTTGTAGATCTCGTCTTGTATCGGGGCCATGAGGCTCTCACGTTTTTTGAAGAGCTCTCCCTCGGGTCCGAAATACTGTTTCTTGAGGTCTGCCGCTGCTTTCTCCTTAGCCACGATGGCCTCTTGTCTTTGTTTTTTCTGCTCTGCGGAGAGGAACACCACCTCGTTTTGGTAGGTTTTATACATTGTCTGTGCCTCGGTGTTGAGGGCTTCCACTTCCGCCTGCCATTTTTTCGACACTTGGTTGAGCTGCTCGTTTGCCCTTTCGTATGCTGGGATGTTCTTGAGGATATATTCCATATCCACGAGTGCGAATTTCTGTGCGTTGGCAGTGATGCCCGCGCAAATCATGATAATAGCTATAACTACTCTTTTCATCTCTTTTCGTTTTTTAATGTTAATATTGTCAGTGTAATTAGAATTCCTGTCCTAAGACGAAGTGGAAGTGGCTTCCTCCCTTGGTGCCATAGACCTTGTCGAAACCATACGCCCAGTCGATACCCATGAGTCCTACCATCGGGAGCATGAGTCTCACGCCCACTCCTGCCGACCTCTTGAGGCTGAAGGGGTTGAAGCTGCTGGCGTTGGTCCAGGCGTTTCCTCCCTCAACGAAGGTGAGTCCGTAGATGGTGGTGTTGCCTAAGAGGAAGGGGTATCTGAGTTCGAGGCTGAAGCGGTCGTAGGCGTATCCTGCTGAGCCGTAGGGTGTGAGTGAGCCGTTGTCGTAACCTCTCAGTCCTATCGTCTCCTCGGCATATCCTGTGGAGTATCCGCTCATACCGTCTCCTCCGACGTAGAAGGTCTCGAAGGGCGACTTCTTATTCTTGTTGTAGTGTCCGAGGAAACCGAATTCCACCCTTGTCATGAGCACGAAGCACTTCTGTGAGTTGGTGAGTGCGGTGAAGGTGCGTGCCTTGAATTTCCATTTGTAGTATTCTATCCAGCGGTATTTGTCTTGCATCTCGTCTTTGTAGGTCTCGCTGTTCTTGTCGTTGGCAAGGCTGGCATAGTCTTTCTTGTCGAATGCCGACCATGGCGGTGTTATGGTGAGCGATGCTAAGAATTCCGAGCCCCTGCGCGGGAAGATGTTGTTATCGGTGGAGGTTCTCGTGAGTGCGATGCTCAAGTTGAGGTTGTTGCAGTTTCCGTCGGTGATGAGGAAGTAGCTCCAGTTTTTGAGCATATATCTCTGGTATGCCAACGACACGGAGAGCTGGAAATAGTCGTCGGGCCATCTCAGCCTCTTTCCCCATCCTATGCTTGCTCCTATGAGCTGCACGTATTTGTCGGGGTCGTAGTAGTTGGTGTAGCTGTAGCTTGAGCCATAGCTGTTGTATCCATACAAACTGCTGTAGTAGTTGTTCATCCACGCGGAGTTGTAGTATGTGCTCGACACGTCGGTTTGTTTTGAGTAGAATGCTCCCACGTTGAAGGAGTTAGGCCTCTTGTTTCCGAACCACGGTGTGGAGTAGTTGAAGCTGTATGACTGGTAGTACCTTCCGTTTGTCTGTGCGCTCAATGCCACCTGCTCTCCGTCTCCGATGGGCATGATGCCTCTGTGCTCCTTGTTTTTGCGGAAGAGGTTGGCGATGGAGAAGTTGTTGAGCTTGAGGCTCACCTTCATAATCACGCCCGTCTGTCCCCAACCGAAGGAGAGTTCTATCTGGTCGTTTGACTTCGACACGAGGTCGTAGGCGATGTCAACCGTTCCGTCCTCATAGTTAGGTGTTACTTTCATGCCTTCCGAGAGGGCCTCGGGGTCGAAGTGTCCCATGGAGCCCAACTCTCGTGCTGTACGCATGAGTGCGTCTTTTGAGAAGAGGTCGCCGGGTTTTGTTCTCAGCTCCCTTCTGATGACGTTCTCATACACACGGTCGTTACCGGATATTCTCACGTGGTTGATATGTGCTTGTTGTCCTTCGAAGATGCGCATCTCGAGGTCGATGCTGTCGCCGTCGATATTCACCTCCACGGGGTCGAGGCGGTAGAACACGTATCCGTTGTTGTAGTAGAGGTTACCCACGGCGTCCTCGTCCTCGTTGAGACGCTTGCGCATAAACTTCTGGTTATACACGTCTCCCTTCTTCATTCTCAACACCTCGTTGAGCATGTCTGACTTATATACGGTGTTGCCCACCCAGTTGACGTTTCTGAGGTAGTATTTTATTCCCTCTTCCACGGTAAAGGCTATGCTGACGTGCTTCTCATCGACGTTCCACACGCTGTCGGAGGTGATGATGGCGTCGCGGTATCCTAACTCGTTGTATTTCTCTATCAGGGCCTCTTTCGCCTCTTTGTATCTCTCATCGGTAAACTTCTTGGCTTTGAAGATGTTAGAGAGTTTTCCTGACTCGTGGAGTTTCCCCAATGCGCCTTTTGTGAACAGCGTACCTTTTATCTTCTTCGTTGCTAACTTCTCGTTGCCGTAGATGAAGATGTCCTTGACTTTCATCTTCGACTTTTTGTCAACATCGACGTCGAGGATTACCTGGTTGGGGTTCGACACGTCTTGCCGCTGCGTGATATTGATTTCGGCATTTTTAAATCCTTTGCCGTCGAAATATTTCTTGGCGAGGATTTTTGCCCTGTCAATCATATTAGGCGTAATTTGGCTTCCTTTCATAATACCGAGTTTCGCCTCCATGTCCTCCCTTTCCGACTTCTTGAGTCCGGAATAGTTGATGGTGCTCACCCTTGGCCTCAGTCCCAAGTGGAACCGCAGGTAAATCTTGTTGTCCACGATGGAGTCGGCAGTAACGCTGACGTCGGAGAAGAGTCCGTGCTTCCAGTATCTCTTTACGGCGTCGGTGATTTCCTGTCCCGGCACCTCCACCCTCTGTCCGATGTTGAGTCCGGAGAGGTTTGTAAGCACGTAGTCCTCATACCCTTCGACGCCGCTGACGGCGATGCCTCCGATGACGCATTGCCTTGGCGTGCCGGTGTAGGAGATGTCGGGGTTTACGATTTTCTCCTGTCCGGCGGCGTTGATTGCCACGAGCGATATTATCGCTGTGATGTGTGTTCTTATTTTCATTTCTCTTCGTTTTCTATCTGTGCCTCTGTCTTGCCGTATCTGCGCTGGCGTCCTTGGTAGCTTATAATGGCCTTGTGGAGGTCTTCCTCCCTGAAGTCGGGCCAGTAGGTGTCGCAGAAATACAGCTCGGAGTATGCTATTTGCCAGAGCAGGAAGTTGCTCACTCTCACTTCTCCTCCTGTCCTTATGAGCAGGTCGGGGTCGGGCACGCCTTTTGTCTCGAGGTGTTGGCTGATTACCTCCTCGTCGATGTCCTCAGACTTGAGAGTACCGTTTTTTACCTCTTCGGCGATGTTCTTCACGGCCTCTGTAATTTCCCATTTCGAGGAGTAGCTGAGTGCTATGAGCACGTCCATCCTGGTGTTGTTGGCCGTTCTCTTCTCCACGCCCTCGAGTCCTTCCCTGACGTCTTGTGGCAGTCTCGACCTGTCGCCGATGATAATCATCCTTGCGTTGTTGCGCATGAAGATGTCATCTTCGAGGGATGTGAGCAAGAGGTGCATAAGTCCTGCCACCTCGTCGGCGGGCCTGTTCCAGTTTTCCGTCGAGAAGGTGTAGAGAGTAACGTATTTCACTCCGAGGTTTCCGCACTCTGTGGTGATGCGTCTCACTGTCTCCACTCCGGCGTTGTGTCCGTAGAGCCTCTCTTGTCCTCTTTCTGCCGCCCACCGTCCGTTGCCGTCCATAATGAAAGCGATATGGCGTGGGATTCTGTTCATATCTAATTGTGCTGTCATATTCTGTCAGTCATCGTTATTATTACAAATTCTGCATTTTGCCCATATATCATAGGTGAGAGTAACCATCAGGCGGTGGTAGCAGTCGGTGTTTTTAAACAGTCCTTCGCTATACACCTGATAGGGGTCTCTTCTTCCATCGAGCTGGTCGCTGAGTGAGAAGTGCACTGTCCACTGCAGCGTTACGTTGAGCCTGTTGGCGGCTTTGTATTTCACTCCGAAGCCCACGGGGATATTGGCGGTGAAGATGGTCTTCGCATCTTGTCCCCACACGTATGTCGCTCCTATTCCGAGGGTTGTGTATGGCACGAGTCTCTTGGCCCCTCTGTAGTCGTTGCCTGTGCCGTAGGGTAGGAAATTAAACTCGAAGCGTGCCCCGGCGTCCACGAGGTTGTTGTTGAACTCGTATGGCTCGTTGGCATAGTCGGGGTAGTAGGTCGTGGTGTTGCTGCTCCCTCCTTTGAGTTTTCCGTATGTGGCATCCACGGCCACTGCCATTCTGGGGTTGAACTTATATTTTGCTGTCAGCCCCGCTGCCGGCTGTAGGCATTTGGTGAGGCTTCCGTTGAAGTCGCCCAAATATCCTATTATTCCTCCTCCTCCTCCAACTTCCATGAGGTATTCGTCGTCTTCTTGTGCCTGTGCCGTGGCGGCGAGCATTATGGCGCATATCACCATCAGCCCCCTGAGCCAGGTGGCTGTCTTGATGGTTATATATGTCTTTACGCCTCTCATTACTCTTTTCTTAGCGCTGCCTCTTTCTCTTTAGCCCTCCAGGCCACTCCGTTTTGTCTCATCGTCCATACCTGGCCTGTCTTTCCGCTGATAATCCATACTCTATTTATGTCATCGATAGCGGCGGTGAATAAGTTGCCAATTTCAAATGAAGAGGAAGTGTCATACAAAGTGTCTTGCTCCCAGGTGATACCATCGTCATAGCTGAACCACGGGCATGAAGGGTTATTGCCATTTAATCCTAATCCCATCATATACCCTTCTATTCCAAAGACGTGGAGCAGGTCATAGCCTGGCAGGTAAAGACTGTAGTTCATTGTATTTTTCTCCAGTCTATACCACTCCTCCTCGTCATCAGGGTCTTCGGTGTTTACAAGTTTTGTCCATATAACGGGATATTTGTAGTCTTCATCGTTTCCTATAAGCATCACCCTTTGGAAAGTAGTGTCTGTTTCAAGTGGTTGCACTACGCAATTGAGGTCTTCCACCGGCACTTCGTCCGTATATGCCTCGTCTATCTCGTCCGGCTCCCAGGTCGTTCCGCCGTCAAGCGACACCATTATGGTCGAATCTTTGGAAACGGCGTATAATTCATTTTTCGATGCTCCGAAGATGCATTGCAGTTTGCCGTCGCTGTTTATCGTTGTCCAGTCTTCAGCGTTTGCCGACCTGATGACGTCGTTGTCGTTTATGGCATAGAAATAACCGTTGCTGTATATCACTTTTTTTGCCACGCTTGGCTGCAGCATAATGTTTGTGGCAATATCTTTCCAGTTGTTCCCGTCGAAGATGTCGGTGCTATATACTTCTGTCGATGTCTTGTCAGCTCCAAAGAGGTACAATGTCCTTCCTACTGCCACGGCGTCCATCGTATTGAAATTCTTGAATGCGTCCTGTGTCGTGTATTGTGTGAATCTCACTGCCGTGGAGTCTTCTTGGTGGGCAACCACTGTTACGGTATAGTCTCTGTAGTCCACTCCGTTGCCCGCGTATGCCCTTAGAACCCTGGGGTATGTGAAGTCTATGGAGTCGGTGGAGGAATATACTTGCGTTGTGTCATTTTCTAACACCCAGTTTGCGAACCCTCCGGTTGCTGTTGTCAATGTCACCAGACATTTTGAGATGACGGTGTTCAGCGGCAGGGAGTCGGTATTGTATATCAGGCAATTCAGCTGGTCGATGTGGAATACGTATGATGATGCGGAGAAAGTGGTGGTGTATGTGCTGTCGGCCCCCGTCGACGACGTGGTGTGCAGTATTCTTTTCAGTGTTCCGAGTTTAAAACTTGTTATTGCGGTGTCGCTATACGTATTGTATTCTTCATCCGAGTTGAGACAGGAATGAAGAGTTATAAGCGCTGTTGCCGCTATTAGCAGCGTATAAATTTTTCTTTTCATTTTCAATAATGCATAAATCGGGTGCAAAATTAATCAAAAAAAATGAGATTGGGGAAATGTGAGAAAAAAATTATACTTTATTATTTGAATTATACAAAAAAAAGCTGATAAAAGGGTGAAAAATGACATATTTTTACAAAAAAAGAGAGAACGACGTGTTCACACATATCGTTCTCCTAAAGTCGTCAACGTAACCGGTTGTAAAAATCATCGCACTCGAAAGTGCTCTTCAATTCACCGCCAGTAGCATTGACTAAAAATCTAATAACATAATTTTACCTTAATCTATTAACTACTAACCTAATGAATAACGAATGCGTTCTCACGAACACGATGCAAAGGTACGGCAAAAATTTTAACCGTGCAAGCTTTTTCGCAAAAAACTTGCATTTTAAGGTGAATGTTTTCGCATTTCTTTACAAAGTTGAGGTTTTTTGGCCTCCGCCCAGGTTGGATAGTGCCCATAAAAGGGTCATTAAGTCAAACCTGGCCCAGCCGGTGTAATTAAAAAGCATCTCCCCGGATAGGGAGATGCTTTTTGTTTACACCTTATATAATATATAGGGGCCTGTTCTTTAGAGTTTCGGTCCTGCTGCCACGAGAGCTTTTCCTTCCTCGTTGTTCTCGTATTTCACGAAGTTCTTGATGAATCTTCCGGCGAGGTCTTTAGCTTTGTCGTCCCACTCCTGCGGGTTAGCGTATGTGTCGCGCGGGTCGAGGATGCCGGTGTCAACACCTTCGAGCTCTGTGGGCACCTCGAAGTCGAAGTAAGGAATCTTCTTTGTGGGTGCTTTCAGGATAGCACCGCCGAGGATAGCGTCGATGATACCACGTGTGTCTTTGATAGAGATACGTTTTCCAGTACCGTTCCATCCTGTGTTCACGAGGTATGCCTTGGCGCCGCTCTTCTCCATTCTCTTCACGAGCTCCTGTGCGTATTTTGTCGGGTGGAGCTCCAGGAATGCCTGTCCGAAGCAAGCAGAGAAAGTAGGTGTGGGCTCTGTGATGCCGCGCTCTGTACCTGCGAGTTTAGCTGTGAAGCCGCTGAGGAAGTAGTATTTTGTCTGCTCCGGTGTGAGGATGCTCACTGGGGGCAGCACTCCGAAGGCGTCGGCGCTGAGGAAGATGACGTTCTTTGCTGCCGGTCCTGCGCTCTTGCCGTTCACTTTCTTTGCTATCTTCTCGATATGCTCGATGGGGTAGCTCACGCGGGTGTTTTCTGTAACGCTCTTGTCAGCGAAGTCGATCTTGCCGTTTTTGTCCACGGTAACGTTCTCGAGGAGTGCGTCGCGTTTGATGGCGTTGTAGATATCGGGCTCGCTCTCTTTGTCGAGGTTGATAACCTTGGCGTAGCATCCGCCTTCGAGGTTGAACACGCCCTCGTCGTCCCATCCGTGCTCGTCATCTCCGATGAGCAGACGTTTCGGGTCGGTGGAGAGGGTTGTCTTGCCTGTGCCGCTGAGTCCGAAGAAGATGGCTGTGTTCTTGCCTTCCATGTCGGTGTTGGCAGAGCAGTGCATAGAAGCGATGCCCTGGAGGGGGAGGTAGTAGTTCTGCATTGAGAACATACCTTTCTTCATCTCGCCGCCGTACCAGGTGTTGATGATTACCTGCTCACGGCTTGTAGTGTTGAATGCCACGCAGGTGTCGCTGTTAAGACCCAGCTCTTTGTAGTTCTCCACCTTTGCCTTTGATGCGTTGAAGATCACGAAGTTGGGCTGGAAGTTTTTGAGCTCCTCCTCTGTGGGCTGTATGAACATATTCTTGATGAAGTGAGCCTGCCATGCCACTTCCACGATGAAACGCACTGCGAGGTGTGTTGCCTCGTTGGCACCGCAGAAAGCGTCAACGATATAGAGGTTTTTGTTGCTCAGCTCTTTGATGGCTATCTCTTTCACCTTGCCCCAAACCTCCTCGGTCATAGGATGGTTGTCGTTTTTGTATGCGTCGCTTGTCCACCATACTTTGTCGTGGCTCTGTGCGTCGTCAACGATGTACTTGTCTTTAGGGGAGCGTCCTGTGAACACGCCGGTCATCACGTTGATGGCTCCGAGCTCTGTCTCCTGTCCTACCTCGTAACCCTCGAGGCCCGGTTTTGTCTCTTCTTTGTACAGCTCCTCGAAAGAGGGGTTGTAGGCAATCACTGTAGAACCTGTGATGCCATACTTTTCCAAAATTGACTTGTCAAATGTTGCCATAATTTACGATATAATTTGTGAATAATTCCTTTTTACCTACCCTTTGTCAACTCCTTATCCTCTTATATTGGCTTAGGGTATTATACCTACCTTTTTTCGGCTGCAAAGTTACATAGAAAATCCCGATTTCAGACCTTTTGCGGTCTTAAAAATTAATACATATAAGTCTTTTTATGTTAATGTAAATTAATTTTTGCCGCCGTGTGCGTTTTTTGCAACGTTCAGTTATCAATTTTCGTTTAGCTGAGCAGTAATTTTTATGATTTTATTCGGGATCTCTTGTATTTGCTAATCTTGTGATTAAGTCTTTTGCTTCTTGAAGAATACTTTCCCATTCTTCCCCAAACATGATTTTTGCCCATACTATGTCTGAGTTTCTTATTTGTGGCATTTTGAGGTTGAGAAAATTTTGAAATGTTCCTTGACAGATAATCTCATTCTTTTGTTTATCGGAAAGATTTTCGAAAAGAGGCAGTGGAGTTTTTAGAATTTCTTTTTTCTCCATTTTCCTTGTACCCTCTTGATTCTTACTATAATATTCACAGCAAATTTGATAGAAAATTGTTGACATCCAGGATGCATACAGCTTTGCTTTTTCTTCAGAGAGTCCACTGAGGACGAAAAAATTAGTGGATACGAAAGTGTCTTCTGTGCATACAAAGACTCTTCCTATGGCTCTTAGGTTTCTTGGTATCAGAATAGAGCTGGCACTCTCGCTGTTTTGGTCTTCATTATGTAGAATTTCCAACATCTCTTTATAGGATTTCTGTTTTCTTTGCTGCTTGCCATTTCGTTTCGCCGTGCCTGATAATGTTCTTATTGCTTGTGATGTTTCTTTCGATGTCAGCTTGTCAACAGATAAAAATTTGGTATCCCCTTTCCCTGTTTCTATGCTGTTGTGTTTTGCATTTCTCATACCGGCACAAAGTTTTCCGCGTATGCTCTCAGGCAGGTTTTGAAAATTCTTATTCCTTTCAGGAAAAATAATGTCAGTGAGTCCGTTATTACCTACTTTTCCCCTGTGGAGGTCAATGTTTTTCAGGTTGCCAATCTCTATTGTCTTTGCTGTGTCTGCGAGATACTGGTCAATGAAATTTTTTGTTTCGATTTTCAATGAGTTGAAATGTTTCCAGCCTGTCTCCACGTCTTTTACCAGTTCTGTTCTTTTTATGGTGTTGTATTCCACACCATCTATATTTTGTCCACCTGTGGCTTCCTTCAGCAATCTTTCAATTGTATTAATGTTGACATCCGGGATTGTATTGACAGTTGAAAGAGAGATAATGTTGTCATTATACACCCCTTTTTTCCCTACAATAGCAACAGTGGCTTTAGTTACGTCTTTGAATATTCCCTTACTGGGGTATTCGAAGATTAGGCTCAATCCAAAATCTTCTATGAGGAATTTTCTTAAAGCGATGGCGAAACCTCCCGTTGCCGTGAGATGCGTTTTTGGCAAAAGCGAGACGATTGTTGTGTTGTTCTTACACTTTTTATAAATATATTCAAGGAAAGCCGATTCCAAGGGAGCTTGCCCGACATCGGTTTTGGGATTGTCTAATGTTGCATACAATTTGCGTTTTTCATAAGAGTCGGTCACCGCTGACACCATAGGCGGATTCATAATTATGAGTTCCACATCATCGAAATATTCCATTGGCAGGTCTGCAATGTCAAGGGATGTTATGTGTGGAGCGTTATTCGGTGTTATTGTGCAAACGTTCTTCAAACCAATCCTGAGTGAGAGCAATTGCAGTAGCAACTCGTTTTTGTCATTTGCCTTTATCTGTTTTGGTTGAATGTCAGGGTATGCTTCATTGACACACGAAATTAGATTTCCACTGCCTGCGGCCGGGTCGCAAACGCAACCTTTTAGTGTCTTGCAGTATTGTTTTGCCAAAACAAGCATTATCCTGGCAAGCTCTAAGTCTGTGGGTACTTCTCCTAAATGTTTGTTGTGTAACGAAATAATATGGTGTAAAGCCGTCACCAATTCATCGGCGTCGGTTTCTTTTCTTCCAGTGTCATAAATTTCCTTGAGCAACTTGTTTTCCAATTTTGCACTGTTTGCATATTCGGGGCAGTTGAAGATGCCCTCGAAATCAATGCGTTTAAAGTTTTCCCTTAATGAGTCTATATTTTGAGAATACTGTCTTATATCATTAATTTTGAAATTTCCGTTCGATGATGCTATGGCCCCTCTTATGTATTCGTATGCCATTCTGGCGAAATTGCTTTTCCACACTTCATAGTTGTCTTTCGCGGCGATCAAATTCTCTACGATATCATCTAAGCTTTGCTCGTATTCTTCATAGTCGTTGACGACTTTTTCAATCAGGTGTTTATAGTGTTCTGTTGTTTTTTCTATCAGTTCTTTTTCAGACTCAATCTCATTGAATGATACGTTATTCACAAGTCCCGGCTTAATTATTTGTTTATAAACTTGTGGTATTTCTTTTTTGTTCTTGAATAGGTAAGAACATTCTATGTTGGTCAATATAAAATAGGGCTTTTCTATTTGAGATGCGCTCATCATATCGACATACGATTTTGCCTGCAGCTGGTATCGTTGGCTTTTAACAGCCGCTGGGGTTCTTTTAACTTCAACGACGCACAATGATTTTCGTGTCTCCTTATTCCGGATTACGAAATCCATTTCGATATTCTTTACAAATTGGTGGTGAGCCACCTCGTATTTGTCATTTAAATGCAGTTGTTCCAAAGTTTTTTTTAAGCATTTTTCCACTATGGGGTGGAAACGGTTCACTTCACTGTCGTTATATGTCAGTATCATATTCAGTCAATATATTTTTTTAAGTTCTCTGCTAAGACGTATGCCAGTCTGGGGGGTACAGCGTTGCCCACAATAAGGTTTTTCCCTTGTTTGCTTTTTGATACTAAAGTGTAATCGTCAGGGAATGTTTGAAGCCTTAAAGCTTCTCTCACTGTAATGAGCCTGTCTTGCTCATAATGTATGTTGCATCCCACATTCGGCCGGTTAAAGTATGTGTTGATGGTGTATGATGGTTTGTTTGGCAACATTCTACCATAGCATGTGGTATGTCCGCCTTCCTTTTGCAGTCTTCTAATTCTTGCGGAATTCACATTTGATGGTATGTCCATATAATTGCCACCCGGCTTGACATGACATACGATGAATTTGTCCAACTCGCTCATTGTGGGAGGTTTGTGATCAATCAGTGAGTCGGCAGAGGGTACGGGTAAGTCTCCAATAGCCTCTTCTACAGTCACATATTTTTTCTTTCCTTCGGTTCCATTTGCATTATGCGTGGTATCGGGAAATTCCACCTCGCAAGTTTTCGACCCTATGATAATCACTCTTTGTCTCAACTGCGGAACTCCATAATCAGCTGCGTTGACAAGTTTGTAGTTAACATTGTAGCCTATATTCTTGAATTGCTCCATTAGCAAGTCTATGATTTTTTCTTTGTTCTTGTTTTTCGCTGACAGTAATCCTTGTACATTTTCAAATAGAAAGAATCGTGGACTTTTTTTCTTTATTATATTCATATAAGCCCATATCAGTTGCCCTCTTGCATCTTCTGTGTCGCGTTTTCCTGCGAGCGAGAAGGATTGACAGGGAGGACCCCCGATAATGATGTCGCAGTCTGGAATTGCGTTAACGTCGGTGGTCGTGATATCATCACACACTATGTCGTTCCCGATATTATGTCTGTATGTTGCCACGGCATCTGGATTGTTGTCAATGGCCCAGATAATATTGAACCCGGCCTGTCTGAAACCAAGGTCGAGGCCACCGCCACCGGAGAAAAGGCTGATGACATTATACTTATTTGTTAAGTCTTTTTTGTCTTGCTTCATAGTAAATCTCTTGTATGTTATCCACACCGTAGTATTTTGACAGGGTGTGGGATATTTTTTCAATTATTGATGTGTTGCCTGTTTCAGTCAGCTCCTTGCCAAAGTTTTTGAGAGCCTCCTTGTCTTCCGTCTCAATAAGATTGGGTCTTATTATGCGTAAAGAGTCGATATCATATTTCTGTAGTTTTAAAACATTATTACCATAGGTTTTCCCGCATTTTTCCAATTGATACCATACAAACCAGTTGTTCAGCAGACTAATCATAAGGTTCGTGTCTTCTATAGTGTTTATGGTATAGAAATTGTCTCTTACCATCATTTTTCTGTCGTTTTTGATGAAACGTATGTTTTCTCTTACTATGTATGGAAAAACGATATCGCCGATTACCGCGCCGCTGGTGTCATACCACCTTTGTTTAGTCAGGATAGCTTCGTATAGAGCTTTTGGCTCTTTTTCGTTCATTATTCTCTCCTTGCATTCATCAAGGTATTTTTTTGTGTCCCCGTTTACGGTGTCATGGCTTCTAACATACAAATACTTGTCTGTAGTACTTTTATTCGTGGAAAAACCCTTCACGTTTTTTGGAGATGATATTATGTCAACAAGCAATGACTTGTCAAGCAGTGGAGGATTAATAAACATTTTATTATTCCCGGTCGTTTTTCCTCGTCTTACTATTGCGATATTTGCTAAAGGAAATGTTTTGTTGAGGCTTGCGTTTATGTCGTTTGTCTTACTTCTTTCTGCCAGAGAGTTTTCATTAATTGTAATCTCTTTGAATGTTGTTGGCAAGTTCTTGCTTTTGACTATTTTTAGAATTTCCACTTCTACTATCGGGTCGCCGTGGAAAGGCGAGCCAACAACATCTATATGTTCCGTGATGGAACAATACCTTTCGATGCTTTTCTTGAATGTCGTTCCAACTTGGGCTTTTTCCCAGGAATTTGGGAATATTACCACCATTTCTCCATTTTGTTTGAGCAGATGAATGCCATAAATAATGAAGTACATATAGAGATTGGCTTTTGCGTCAAGGTTTGCGCTGATTGCCTGCGTCAGCTTCTTTTTATTAATCCCTATTCCATCCAGACTGTTTATCTCCTCGTGTCTCACGTATGGCGGATTCATTATAATGCCGTCAAAGTATTGGTTCTTGTCGTATGTGAAAAAATCTCTGTTGTAAAGCTTTATGTTTGGGTGCTTTCTATGACAAAAATCATAACTGTCTTTGTCTATTTCCGTGCCTTCAATGTCGTATTTCCCTTGTTTTGTCAATGCGTCAATATATGCGCCTCTACCAAAACAGGGGTCAAGGATGACCGATTTTTCAGGTAAGGTGAATAGCGATGTCATATATTCTGCCACGTTGTCTTTCGTATATACTTGTCCAAGCTCCATAAACAAAGAATAAATTTCAGCCCCAAAGGTATGAAAAAAAAAGCAATTTCAGACCTTTTGCGGTCTTAAAAATTAATACATATAAGTCTTTTTATGTTAATATAATATAAAATTTACCCACAATCGCATTTTTTGCAACGTTCAGTTATCAAATTTCATTTAAAAATGCTTACCTTTGCGGTGTAATTCATGTAAATATGAGGTAGTATGTTAAATACACCCCTTTAGTAGAATCGTTTGTTAGAAGTTATGGCACAGAAGACAGCAGACATTATCGAATATCTTACAGTCGTGATTAGTTGTTTTGCAAGGCATTATTCAATCTCGACGGGGAAGGCGTATGCATATCTCAAAAAGTATTTGGCAATAGATTCGATTATCGAACATTACGACGGGCTTCACACACTGTCGCTTGATGATGCTGTGGATTTTGCTGCGGCCGTTTGTAGAAATAATGGAGGAAAGATGGTATGATGACGTTGTATCACGGCTCAAACGTCGATATAGAAGAAATAAATCTTAATCTTGGACGTGCTGGAAAAGATTTCGGAAAAGGTTTTTACTTAAGTCTCGACAAGGCTCAGGCGGAGGTAATGGCTGGTATTGCTTTGGTAAGGGAAAAAAAAGGTAAAAGAACTTTAAATACCTACCTCTTCGATGATAAGGCTTTATACGACGGAAGTCTAAAGTTCTTATGCTTTGATTCTTATAGCCCCGAATGGGCAAAATTTATTGTTGCTAACAGACTTAACAAGAAAGCGCAGAATGTACATGATTATGATGTGGTATATGGCCCGATAGCTGATGACAAGGTTGGTCTGCAAATCAGATTATATAATGAGGATTATATATCTGTTGATGTTCTAATGAAAAGATTGCAATATATAAGACCGACTTTTCAATATTTTTTTGCAACAGAAAGAGCAGTGAAACTATTACAAAAGATATAATATGGAAATGGAGAATAAAGAAGAAACAGCAAAGCGGTATCTTATAGAATGCCTTGCACGGGATTTGGTGGTGATGCTGGTTGACGATTACGGTATGGGCTTGGAAAAAGCGTTGGATCTTTTCTATAACTCAGAAACCTTAAAAAAATTAGAAGACAGTAATACCGGACTTTATTACCAGGGTCCGGTGTATGTAATGGATTTTTTGCAAGAGGAATTAAGAGCAAAAGGAGAGCAGTGAAAATCTGCATTGGGAAAGTACTAAAGAGACAAAAGGAACGTTATAATATAAACATTTATTTTTAATTTTTTAGAGATTATGAAAAAGTATTTAGCAGAATTGATTGGCACGTTCGTGCTGACGTTTCTTGGTTGCGGCGCTGCCGTGAGTTTGAATTGCGGTAGCGACACCGCATCTGTTGTTGGCACAGCCATTGCCTTTGGCCTGTCTGTGGTTGCCATGGCTTATACCATTGGCGGCATCAGCGGTTGCCACATCAACCCGGCCATTACGCTTGGTGTGTTCCTCAGCGGCAGAATGGACGCTAAGGACTGTGGTATGTACATGGTGTTCCAGGTTATCGGCGCCATCCTGGCTGCCGCAGTGCTTGCCGGCATCGTGGGTCTTTGTCCGGAGCTCGCTGAAGGCACGAAGACCGGCGCAAACGCTTGTGCAGGCAACCTCTCGCCTGTTGGCGGTATGATTATCGAGGCAGTGCTCACAGCCCTCTTCGTGTTTGTGGTGCTTGGCGCTACAAGTGGCACTAATGGTGCGACCAACAATTTCGCAGGTCTCGCTATCGGTCTGTCACTGATCCTGATCCACTTGGTTGGCATCCACTACACAGGCACCAGCGTGAACCCCGCCCGCAGTATCGGTCCGGCTCTCTTCGAAGGCGGCAAGGCCCTCTCAGAACTCTGGGTGTTCATCGTAGGTCCGTTCATCGGTGGCGCTATCGCCGCTGGTCTGTGGAAAGCCGTTGAGCCTTCAAAAGACTAATATCAACAGTATATCTATGGGGTGCAGCCTGTATTGGCGCACCCCATAAATA
>Ga0065708_1006653_pt1 | contig 15371 bp, 11 predicted proteins | sample Hoacrofraction12_2_FD_59095 | JGI IMG/M metagenome (GOLD analysis project Ga0065708, IMG submission 59095) | Hoatzin crop microbial communities from Cojedes, Venezuela, sample from fiber fraction 12 v1 | ecosystem: Host-associated > Birds > Digestive system > Esophagus > Crop | place: Venezuela... | reverse complement strand
TCGTAAGGAACTGTTCAAAGGGCTGAAGATAGACAGTCTGGAAAAAGACTGGAAACAGTATCCCGTGCTGCATTTCGATATGAGCGGAGCAACGGTGGAGAGTGTTGAAAAACTCGAACGCTATATTCTTGAACTCTTGACGCCATACGAAGTAAAGTATGGTTTAGATGGTTCCTCTCCAGATCCGAATATTCGTCTTATACGACTTATCAAGGCTGCCAAACAACAGACGGGTATGCTCGTAGTCGTCCTAATTGATGAGTACGACAAACCGATGCTTGACGTGATGAATGATAAGGATACGGAGAAGGTAGAGAAGATACGTCTTATGATGCGCAATTTCTATTCACCTCTGAAAATGTGTAACGGTGACATGCGCTTTCTCTTCCTTACAGGTATCACCAAGTTCTCGCAGTTAAGCATATTTTCTGAGCTTAACAATCTTGCCAACATTAGCATGGATGAACAATATTCTGCCATTTGTGGTGTCACTGAGGAGGAGTTGCGGACGGAATATGGTGAGGATATACAAGAATTAGCAGATAAACTAAACATCTCCAAGGAGGAATGTTTTTATCAACTTAAATCGGAATATGATGGTTATCATTTCTGCGCAGGAAGTCCTGATATATACAATCCTTTCAGTCTTGTTAATGCCCTTACAAGCACTAAAATAGAAGCATATTGGTTTGCTTCCGCTACGCCGACATTTCTTATCGGTCAGATGAAGAAATTCGGTTTTCGACCACAGGAACTGACTCGGCAGAAGATGTGGGCAGAATCGTTCGATGTGCCGGTACACGACATGACCAGCGTGATACCTTTGCTTTATCAGAGTGGTTATCTAACTATAAAGGATTATGACAAGAAAAGAGATCTCTATACTCTAGATATTCCCAATAAAGAGGTACGTGACGGTCTGATGAGAAATCTGTTGCCATACGTTGTTGGAGGCAGCAAGAAAACACCTGCACTATTGCTAGTAACGGATATGTTTGATGCTTTTCAGGCAGATGATATAAATACAGTTTTTGAGCATTTGAAAACATTTTTGGGTACAATTCCTTATACAGACAATGTCGCCAAGGATTATGAGGGACACTATCAGGCATTGCTCTTCGTGATATTCTCACTTCTGTGCCACTACGTACAGGTAGAGGTCCGTACACCGAAAGGCAGAGTTGATGTGGTACTGGAGTCACCGAAAAATATATACCTCATCGAACTAAAACTAGATAAATCTGCATCAGAAGCTTTAGAACAGATAGATTTGAAAAACTACTCTTCAAGATTTGCTCTTACAGGTAAACCAATTGTGAGGGTAGGAGTCAACTTCTCGAAAGAAACGGCCAATATCGAAGATTGGAAAACCTTTACCAATTGATAATTGATAGTTGAGAATTGAGAATTAATACTCATAACGCTCAACTATCAATTAGAACTGCTGCGAAGCAGCATAACTATCAATTTTCAATTATCAACTATCTAAGTTCTGCTGTTATATCAAATCTTTTTCCTGTAGTCTTAAGTATCACTTGCGCACGACCGTTGAATGTCTTAACCTCCATTGAACGTGCATCAGGATCTGAAGGACGTTCCGTGCTGGTGAAGGCGGAGTCGCCATTTCCCCAACCGATAAAGTTTGCTCCTTCTATCTTGATACTAACAGGTTGACAGGCGGTAGGAACAAAACGGCCTTTCTTGTCATACAACGCGATATCCACTACCGCCACATCTCCATACTGATGTTTCTCCATCTTCACCTGAGTGGCATCTCCCGTAGTCTCTATACGTTTTCTGGCTACCTCTTTGCCTGCCTTATAACCTACAGCCTCGATATAACCTGGTTTGTATTCCGCCAACCATTCCAGATGACCGTCTTTTGGCATTGTCTGTCGTCCTAGCGATTTGCCGTTGACCGTCAGTTCCACCTCGTCGCAGTTGCTATACGCCCAAACCTTCACGGTCTCACCTTCATGTCCTTTTAGATTCCAATGTGGCAGGAGATGTATCATCGGTTCATCGGGATTCCACCACGCCTTAAGATAGTAGGCCTCATCCTTCGGGAAACCGCAGTAGTCGAACAAACCAAACTGGCTGCCTGTAGCAGGGTATGCCAAAGGTACTGGTTCGCCTCTATAGTCGAAACCGGTCCAATAGAACAAGCCCAACAGCCACGGACGGTTATTATAGAACTGCCATCCTCTCTCGATACGGTTATAGGTGCTGTCTTTATCCATAAACCTGTTCAACGACGGCATCCTACCTGAGGGGTTGGCAGCAGCCAACAGCTCTCCCTCTTTTTCATTTGGCTGTTCTCCGTTAAAGAGCTCTGGTTTCTCATTGAAATAGATGCCTCGGGTACCACAACCGCTTGTCTCCTCACTACCTAGGGCTATACGCTCGGGGTAGTTCTTACGATGCTCGTCTACAGGATGTTGCATGATATAGTTATAACCTGCTACATCGGTTCCTTTTATTATCTCAGGACCGCTGGAGGATGCTGCAGCCACCATTCTCGTAGGATCTTTCAGATGTATACGTTCCGTCATCGTCTTGGCGATATCTACGCTGCGAGGATCCCATTCTAATCCCCATTCCTCATTACCGATACCCCAAAGGAAAACACTGGGGTGATTACGGTCATGGCGAACCATGTCTAAAGCAACATCCATCTCAAAATCATTTATTCCCAAGAGCCTGTTCTCTTCAAACACGAGTATTCCTAATGAGTCGCATATATCCAACAGCTCACTCGTCATAGGATTATGACTGGCACGATAAGCGTTGGCACCAAACTCCTTCATCCGTTCCATACGATACTGCTGCAGTCCATCGGGTATGGCACTGCCTACCCCTGCGTGATCCTGATGATTATTAAAGCCTTTCAGTTTTACGTGTTTACCATTGAGGAAAAGTCCCTTATCCTTATCCATCTTTATCTGACGGAACCCTGTTTTGATGGTATATTCATCTACAACCTTACCACCTGATGTTACCCTTGTTACAACTTTATATCGATTCGGTTTTTCCAAGCTCCACAACTTAGGATTATGAAGTTTTACTGTAGCTGCCGTCTTACCGCTTTCTGTAGGTTTAAGAGATGAGCCTTGCGTACTGCAACGTGCTGCCACCGAGCCATCCGGCGCAATTAGACGATGTTCTACGTTGTATCCGTTTATCGCTTCATGTCCGTCGTTCGTTACTTCTGATTCAATATGTATCGTTGCATCAGAAAGACTCGTTCCCCATTCTGTATATACGAAGACGCCGTCGGTAGACACGTGCAGCGGTTCGCTCTTCTCCAACCATACATGTCGGTATATACCGCCGCCTTCATAGAACCAGCCCTCTTCGAATGTAGCATCAGCTCGTACACAGACAAGGTTTGTCTTATCTGCTGCATCACCGAAAAAGAGATAAGGTGTGATATCGTAGTCCTGATGTATATAACCGCTAGGCTCACTACCGATAAGAATACCGTTTACCCATATCTGTGCATCGCGGAAGATACCGTCAAACTTAATACGTATATGTTTCCCTTCATCGCTCTGTGGCAGGTTGAAGGTTTTACGATACCATCCTACGCTCGTAGCAGGATACTGCCACCCTACCGTCTTATGACCATGACTATAACTGGCTTTTTCTTCAAAAGGCAGATCTACGACGAAATCGTATGGAAGATCTACCTTGCGCCATTTAGTACTGTCTTCCTTAAATTTTATTGCATACGGTCCCTCGTTGTGAATGGAGTTGGCCTTAGTGAAATAGTTGAAATATTCTGTACCACAACCAAAATCCTTCTCGGGATTTGAGGCGTCGCCGAAAGCGAAATGCCAATCCGCATCAAAATTCATACACTCACGCTGTGCCAATAACACATTTGGTAACAGAGCAAAAAACAAAATAAATATCTTTTTCATACCGCTCTTTTTCTAATTGATGATGGATAATTGATAATTAGAAGTTAATTCCATATATAACGTTTTGCAAAAATAAAGTTTTTTTCTGATTTAACCTTCAAAAAACGATTTTTTTCTTACCTTCGCACTAAAAAGTAAAGGGTGGATTTTAGAACGATAGTAGACATAAAAGAGGCGCCGTTCTCTATCGGTGCACGGGCGGAGATTCTGTTCGTGGGCAGTTGCTTTGCCGACAATATCGGCAAGAAGATGAAAGATGAACTGTTTCGCGTTACGGTAAATCCGTTTGGGGTGATGTATAACCCTGCCAGCGTGCTTCATACGATACANCGCGTGGAAAAGATTCCCGACAGAGTGGTAATAACACTCGGTACCAACCATGTGTACATACTAAACAGCTCGGGAGAAATCGTGGACAACTGTCAGAAACGACCGCAACGGCTCTTTACGGAGAAAACACTGTCGGTAGAAGANTGTACGGAANANCTGCNACAGTGNATAGACACGATGCGAGAGAGAAACGCCAACGTAAAAATCGTGATGACCGTCAGTCCTATNCGATACGCGAAATACGGTTATCACGGTAGNNGACTGTCGAAAGCGACACTNNTGCTCGCCGTTGACAACATAATAAACAGATACGGAGATATGGTATATTATTTCCCCGCATACGAGATNATGAACGATGAGCTGCGTGACTACCGTTTCTATGCNCCNGATATGCTACACCCCTCTGAACAGGCTGTGGAATATATATGGCAACAGATGCAACAGACGCTGTTGAGCGAGGATGCAAGAGGGTTTATCGGAGAATGGNAACCGATAAAACAGGCGCTGAACCATAAACCGTTTAATGCCGACAGCGAGGAATACAAGGCCTTTATGGAGAAAACCCGTGAAGCACTGCACCGACTGGAAGAAAAATACGGTTCGTTGGATATCGACATATAATAAAAGACCTTGTCCTGCGTTATTAGTTAGATGAAGAAAATTCTTTTTGGCGCGATGATGCTATTGTCTTCACTGTCAGCGACGGCACAAGAGTCACAGACGGTGTACAACTTCCTGCGGTTGCCCGTGAGTGCTCACGCTGCAGCTTTAGGAGGAGATAATATCACCATTATCGAGGACGACCCGTCGCTGATGTTCAACAACCCCTCACTGATAGCGTCAGTGTCGGACAAGAGCATAAACCTGAATTTCATGACGTATATGTCAGGAGCGTTTACGGGAAGNGCCTCGTTTACCAAGATCATCAACGACCGTGCCACATGGGCTGCGTCAGCACAGTATATGGACTACGGTACGATGAAANAGACGTCGGAATACAACGAAGACCTCGGTACCTTCTCTGCAAGAGAGATATCCGTGGGCGGATACTTCGCCTANACTCTGTTTGANAAANTGGCAGGTGGTATCGCTGCGAAATTTATCACGTCGTACATAGGCAGTTACAACTCCATGGCNGTNGGTGTNGACCTAGGTCTTAACTACTACGACGACTANCTCGACCTCTCTGCATCTGCGGTGGCAAAGAATCTCGGTGGACAGATAAAAGCTTTCAACGATGATTTTGAGTCTATACCGCTTGACCTTCAGGTGGGCGTGACAAAACGTTTCACGGGAACACCNTTCAGGGCTTCGCTCACGTTCGTNGATCTCAACCACTGGGGATATAGTTTCTTAAGACATAGTGTGGTGGGACTGGATGTCATACTGGGTGATTTCTATATCGCAGCAGGATATAACGCCAGAAGGGCTTACGAGATGAAGATAACNGATACCAACAGCGAGAGCGGAAGNNCNCACGGAGCNGGACTNTCGTTGGGNGCGGGACTGCAACTGGAACGTTTCAAGGTGCAACTGGCATACGCGAAATATCATATTAGCAGTAGCTCGTTATTGATAAACCTTACATACTCTCTATAAGGATAGAAATGAAAAAGATTATTGTTGCTATAGACGGACATTCATCGTGCGGAAAGAGCACGATGGCGAAACATCTCGCTAAAGAGGTGGGATATATTTATGTAGACACGGGTGCGATGTACCGCGCCGTAACACTTTTCGCACTACAAAAAGGNGATATCGACGAGAANGGNNATATNAATGAAGAGNNTCTTAAGAATCATCTTCANGAGCTACATATTTCCTTCCAACTCAATGCCGANAAGGTTCCCGAGACGTATATAAATGGNACGAATGTNGAAAAAGAGATTCGTGGCATGAAAGTTGCCTCACACGTAAGCAAGATAGCTGCCCTACCCTTCGTGCGTGAGGTGATGGTACAACAGCAACAGGCGATGGGAAAGGAGAAAGGTATCGTGATGGACGGAAGGGATATCGGTACGACGGTGTTCCCCGATGCAGAACTGAAAATTTTCGTAACGGCAAGTGCGGAAGTGAGGGCACAACGACGGTATGATGAACTGAAGGGAAAAGGTGAAAACCCTGACTACGACGAGGTACTGAAAAACGTAAAAGAGCGTGATGACATCGACTCGCATCGTAAGGTCAGTCCTCTGAGAAAAGCCGACGATGCTATACTGCTCGATAATAGTGATATGACACGCGAAGAACAGAATGAGCAACTGCTGCAGCTGTTCCGTAACGCTTGTGAGAAATAATTTTGAAAGAAAGGATTACGATGAAACAATATTTAGACCTATGTAAGAGAATTCTCGATGAGGGTGTGGAAAAGAAAGACCGTACGGGAACGGGTACGATAAGTATCTTCGGTAACCAGATGCGTTTCAATATGCAAGACGGTTTCCCGCTGTTGACAACGAAGAAACTGCACCTTAAATCCATAATATATGAACTACTGTGGTTTCTGCAGGGTGACACCAACGTAAAATATCTGCAGGAACATGGTGTCAGGATATGGAATGAGTGGGCTGACGANAACGGCGAACTAGGTCCCGTATACGGTCATCAGTGGCGTTCATGGCCCGACTACGACGGNGGTACCATCGACCAGATAAAGAAGGTNGTAGATACTATCAAGAATAATCCCGACTCACGACGTATGATCGTCAGCGCATGGAACGTNGCTGAGGTGGATAAGATGGCTTTGCCTCCCTGTCATACGATGTTCCAGTTTTACGTNGCTAACGGNAAACTGAGTCTGCANNTGTATCAGCGTTCTGCCGACACCTTCCTCGGTGTTCCGTTCAACATCGCATCTTACGCCCTGCTATTGCAGATGATGGCGCAGGTGACAAATCTGGAACCAGGGGAATTCATACATACTACGGGAGATACGCATATCTATCTCGATCATATAGAACAGGTGAAACTACAGCTTACCAGAGANCCGCGTCCTCTGCCTAAGATGCATATCAACCCCGACGTAAANGATCTCTTCAGTTTCCAATATGAAGACTTCGAACTTACCGACTATAATCCATGGCCACATATAGCCGGTAAGGTATCAGTATAATCAAGAAAAGATTTCATCGCTATCGTTCTCGCTCGAAGGAGAGAGAATCTTAGCATCTACGGTACTGTCATCCTCATCGTTGTAGAATGCCATATATGCGATATGTGCATAAANGGCTATCACTACCATACAGATCAACGGTACTATAAAGGAGAAGTTGACCGCAGGGAAACCTATTATCTTATCAAAATTATCTATGATAAGTACCTGAAGCATAGGGATGATGGAACCACCGATAAGCATCATGATAAGAACGGCTGAGGCTACCTTCATCCTGTCTTTCAAACCATTGAGTGCCATACCGTAGATAGTCGGGAACATCATACTCATGCATACGCTGGTCAGTACCAGACAGTACACACCGTTTCTACCGCCTAACACCATGGCACCAAACAGGGATGCTATAGCTGCGATGGCAAAAGAACGGAGCATAAGACTCGGTTTGATGTGTTCTATCAACCACGTACAGATAAAGCGGTTTATTGCAAAGAAGAATATCGCTGCCAACTGATACTGNGCTGCCACCGTCTCTGCCGACAGTTCATTCATTCCCTCGTCAACAAAAGCTTTCTTGCCGTATATAATCATGAAAGACCAACAGCAAGTCTGTGCACCGATATAGAAGAATAATGCCAAGGCACTATTCCTNAACCTTATCGAATGGGCGAGGTTGCCAAAAGCTTCCTTGAGACTCTCCTTGGGTTTTGCCTCNTCTTTCATCGGATCACGGGTGATAACGATAAGCACTGCCAACGCGATGGCTAAGACGCCTATAAGCATATAGGGTTGGATAAGTACATCCAAGTCATGATCCACGATNTATCTAAACTGATTCTCNGGNAGTATGGCAAAGACATTCTCNTCTATNCNACTTAANTTNTTCTGNACATACTGATTAGCTAAGAACAGTCCGATGAAAGCTCCTACTGCATTAAACGACTGCGCCAGGTTTAGTCGACGAAGGGCATGNCGCTCCTCACCGATAGAATAGACAAACGGACTACATGTGGTCTCCAAAAAGGCGTTACCGCATGTCATCACGAAATAAGCTCCTAAGAAAGAATAGAAAAACTCCGTCTGACGGGCAGGGAAAAAGAGCAGAGCTCCCACNCCCAACANAAGTAGTCCTATCAGTACACCGCTCTTATATCTNAACCTNCGNATNATAATNGCTGCAGGTATAGACATCACGAAATAGGCGAAGTAAGAGGTTACATTCACCAAGGAGGCATCGGTATATGTGATATGAAAAATTCGCGAGAAGGAATTGATCATAGGTGCAGTCACGTTGTTGGCATAGCCCCACAACGTGAAACAGAGAGATAGGAGAATAAAAGGTATGACTATCGTCTTCTGCTTTTTCTTCTTCTTTTTCTTACCCCTAGGGTCGTTATAATCAAATTCCTTCATAATCGAATATTATTTCTCTACATAATCCCCGAACTTAGCTGCAAAACAGCCGAAGTTAGACTCCTCTGCACCTTTTTTGTCGGTGATGGCAAAATAAACTTTCTTGAAACAACCTTGGAACTCTTCTTCNGCCAGTATCTCTTTGAATATCTGTGACACATGACCCGGNGGATTATGGAAAANNCCACAACCTAAAGCACCAAGGACAAGCACTTTCTGATTAAACTGTTTTGCAATACGAAGGATGGTACGTACCTTGTTACGGGTAATTCCCTCGCAGTAGTCATCCATAACGTATTCATTACCTCGCACTATGGTGTTAGGACTATTTATCGCTGCCACCGCGATGAAATTAGCCTGCCACGGTTTAGAGAGCAGTTTATAGCCACTCGCTTCTGTATCACGAAAAACGGTAACACCGGGAGAATATATTCCACCGAAATTACGATGCATAGGATACTGGTTGGAAGATACAGGAAGTCCGTAGCTTTCAGCTAATGATGCCTTATATTGATACAGACTGAGGAAATAATTGCTACATCTAAAGAGATACTCCTCCTGTGCGCCCTCGCCGTTCTCCACGCCACCACCGGGATTACGACGGTTGGCTAAGTTGAGTACACATACCTCACCTTCACGCTCATACATTTTACGAGCAAAAGCGAGACAGTCTTCATTGGCTACACCATATTGCGTTTCATAATTCTCCGTGTGATGAGACATCGGTATCTCGGCTGTGAAGAAGGCACTGTGACTGGCTAACATACTCGAATCAGGCAGAGNTACTTCCTCACCGTCTTCTGTAAGATACCCTCCTGCGCGGACTATGTCCACAGTATTAGTAAACACCATCTGACGGGCATTACGATATTCCCACACTTCGATGGCATTATNCATNCGCTTCAACCACGTCTTACTGTCCCATGTCAAACTNAAATTACCCATAAGAAATCCTCCGATTATTTATTGTTAACCTACCAACCACGATACTAAGTACAACGTCAACGGCACGGTAATAAACAATATTCCTATAAAATCTATTATAACACCCGTCTTTATCATCTTCGTGATAGGNATATANCCACTGGCATATACNATGGCATTAGGCGGNGTTGANACAGGCAACATNAATCCTAANGANGCTGACAGTGCTACACCNACNGCAACAGGTGCCGGTGAGAAACCTGCAGATACAGCGGCACCGATAGCCAACGGACCTATCATGTTCGTTGCAGCNGTGTGAGAGGTGAGCTCTGACAACAACAAAGTTGTAACACAGAATACCAAGATGAATACAAGGTGTGACGGATGACCACCCATCATATTTACGATAGCATTACCGAGCCACTCTGAAAGCTCTGTCTGATACATCATACCTCCCATGGCAAGACCACCACCAAAGAGTAACAATGTACCCCATTCTATTCCCTGCACAGCGTCTTTCCAAGAGATAGCCGTCGTTCCTTTACGAATATCTACAGGTATAAGGAAAAGTAGCAAACCTCCTACCATAGCTGCTATAGCCTCGGGGAACAGTCTATTGTAAGTCTTCATCACATCCGAGTTACTACCGTATGCAATACTCAGTACACCTGGTGCCACCCATAATACTACAGCTACGAGGAAGCAGAAGAGTGTGATCTTCTGTGCCTTGTTCCAACGACCGAGAGCACGTACTTTCTCCTGAATAAACTCGCGAGCACCTGCTATATGCTCCACATCGGCAGGGAACATCCTGATCAACACGATATAGGCTACGATAAAATAAAGCACCATGGCTATGAAACCCCATATCATCCACTCAAAGAAAGAGATTTGTATTTCTTCCAAGTCGCTTAAGAAACCCAGCATAATGATATTAGGAGGTGTTCCGATAGGGGTGAGCACACCACCGATAGAACAAGCGTATGCCGTCATCAACATCAGACCTGTAGCATATTTATATGTTGACAGATCTATCTCCCTTCCATTGGCTGCCATCATATCTTTTATGGCATTCAAGAGACCCAAAGCGATTGGAAACATCATCGCAGCTGTAGCTGTATTACTGATCCATCCTGAACAGAGACAACATGCTATACCTATAGCGAAGAATATCCTACGTGGACTGTCGCCTACCCATTTCATAGACATGATACCGTACGCTATACGCTTATCCAACCCATTGACCATCATAGCTTTAGCGATGATAAAACCTCCCATAAAGAGGAAAATCATAGGATTGGCAAAAGCCGAAAAGGCATTCTTTACTGTCACAGCACCACAAATGACACATAATGTCGGACCTAGCAGTGACGTAACAGGGATAGGAATAGGTTCCGTAATCCACCACAACGCAACAAGCGTGACTATTGCCAACACCTTGTGACCTTCTACTGTAAGATCGCTGATAGGCGTAAACCACACTATAAGCGCTAATATAGGAGCACCTATGGCACCTATCAATCGACGATACTTGTCAAATTTAGAATCGCCGTTGAGTCCCTCCTCTATGTCTGAAGGGGCATCTACTCTTTCTTCTTTATTCATATTATTAGTAGTTTACTTTATGTTTTAGTCTGGTTTCTTTATTTTCCCACAGATACCAAATATTCTGCTATCTGTACTGCGTTCAGCGCTGCTCCCTTACGTATCTGATCACCGCTGAGCCAATAGGTCAGACCGTTGTCATCGGCNATGTCCTTACGTATACGACCAACATACACATCATCCGTACCTGCCGTNTCCAGAGGCATAGGATATACGAGGTTGTCNGGATCGTCCTGTACCGTCACACCGGGTGCTGCAGCCANNGCCTTNCGAGCCTCTTCTACAGAGATAGGACGTTCTGTCTCTATCCAAATGCTCTCAGAGTGAGCACGCAGACTGCTTACGCGAACACATGTAGCACTCGTTCTAACATCAGAATGCATAATCTTCTGTGTCTCGTTAAACATCTTCATCTCCTCCTTTGTGTATAGNTTGGGTTGGAAGACATCTATCTGTGGTATAACATTATATGCCAACTGATGAGGGAATTTCTTCACCGTAACAGGCTCACCGTTGATGATTTCCTTATACTGCTGTTGCAGTTCTGCCATNGCAGCGGCACCNGCACCTGAAGCACTCTGATAACTAGCAACGTGGATACGTTTGATATGACTGAGATTCTCNAANGGTTTCAGAGTNACNACCATCATGATAGTAGTACANTTAGGATTAGCGATAATGCCACGCGGACGATTGAGTGCATCAGCAGCGTTNACCTCTGGCACGACCAAAGGTACATCGGCATCCATACGGAAAGCGCTNGAGTTNTCTATCATCACNGCACCGTACTTGGTTATCGTCTCGGCAAACTCCTTCGACGTACCTGCACCGGCAGAGGTGAAGGCGATATCTATATCCTTAAAATCATCATTATGCTGAAGTAACTTNACTTCGTATTCCTTACCTTTGAANGTGTACTTAGTACCAGCGCTGCGCTGACTACCAAACAACACCAAATCATCCATAGGGAAATTTCTCTGATCAAGGACACGTAAGAATTCTTGTCCTACGGCACCACTCGCACCAACTATTGCAACTTTCATATTGTTTTTTATTACAAAATAATTATTCTGACTACAAAATTACAACATTTTGCCGAAATACAATTACAATTCGTTTTTTTTTTGCAACTTTGCATTCAAATTATGATAGAAGAGATTATCAGTTATTTTCCTATCACCAATCCAACGCANATTTTTCTCGTTGTATTGTTGATAATATTGTCAGCACCTATTATCATGGGCAAGCTGCGCATACCACATATCATCGGTATGGTGNTGGCAGGTGTACTGATAGGACCNTACGGCTTTAATATCCTCGTTCGNGANGACTCTTTCGAAATCTTCGGNAAGGTNGGNATGTATTACATTATGTTCCTCGCTGCATTGGAGATGGATGCCGAGAGCGTGAAACGCAGGAAAAACCAAATCGGTATTTTCGGATTTCTCACTTTTATCATACCGTTTGTCATGACTTANGTGGCAGGTATATACTTATTGGATTATACACCACAAGCCTCTCTCCTGCTGAGTTGTATCATGTCNGCCAACACACTCATCGCCTACCCTATCGTCATAAGATACGGTCTACAGCGAAAACCGAGCGTATCACTGTCTGTCGGCTCTTCTATGATATCACTGTTTATATCTCTCGTGGTTGTTGCGATATTGGTAAACAGTCTCAGAGGTTCCTCCACGATATGGTTCTGGCTGTGGTTCGTACTGAGACTTATTCTATTCATTGCGGGTAGNATAATANTAGTGCCTCGACTCACCAAATGGTTCCTGCATCGCTACTCCGACCAGATAATGCAGTTTATATTTATNCTCGGCATGATGTTCCTCTGTGCCTCNGTGGCAGAGNTGGTNGGANTGGAAGGTATCTTGGGNGCGTTTATTGCNGGATTGATACTCAACAGGTACATACCTAAGGTGAGTGCCTTGATGAACAGGATAGAGTTTATCGGTAACGCGCTATTCATACCTTATTTCCTTATCGGTGTGGGTATGATTATCGATGTACGACTGCTGTTCAGTGGAAGACATATCCTTTACGTGGTGGCTATCATCGTTATCATNGGTACTCTTGCCAAAGCTATAGCCGCATATCTCTCGTGTATACTCTTNGGACTGCCGAAGAGCTCGGGACACATGATGTTCGGACTNACCTCTGCTCATGCCGCCGGCGGTATAGCGATGGTGATGGTAGGTATGACGTTGCAAGACGGCAATGGTAATATCCTAGTTACCACAGATATGTTAAATGGTGTGGTGATAATGATATTATTCACGTGCATCATCAGTTCTATCATCACGGAGAAGTCTGCGCAACAGATTGTATTACGGGATAAGGATTTCCAACAGGATGAGAANAATATGCACGATGACGAGAAGATTCTCATGCCTGTCAAATACCCCGAATATGCCTCTACTCTCGTCAACGTTGCCATCATGATGCGCAANCCCGAACTGGGACGCGGTCTGATAGCNCTGCANGTGGTATACGACGATGAAGACACTAGGGTCAACCAAAATAAGGGTCGACAGTTGCTGGAACAGGTACAGAGGACGGCTGCCGCTGCCGACGTTAAGGTACAGACACAAGTGCGACTGGCAGCAAACATNGCCAATGGTATCCGTCATGCGTTTAAAGAGTATAACGCGTCGGAGATTGTCATGGGACTGCATCAACATCCCGAGACAGGAGAAAATTTCTGGGGAGCGTTCGCACAGAGCCTGTATAACGGTCTCAACAGACAGATTATACTCGTAAGACTGCACCGACATGTAAGCAATATCTCCAGAATACAGGTCGCCGTACCGTCAAGGGCACAGTTTGAACCGGGGTTCTACCGATGGATGGAGAGGATATCCAGGTTNACGGCCAACATAGGATGTAAGATACAGTTTCACGGAAGAAAAGATACGCTGGAACTGATAAACGAGTTTGTACAAAACAGACATCCTGAGGTAAGGGCGGAATATACGGAGATGGAACATTGGAACGGACTTCCCAACCTTGCNCAGTCTATCGAAGAGGATCATCTCTTTATCGTTGTCACGGCACGTAAGGGTACCATATCCTATAAATCGGCACTTGACAGACTGCCCGAGGAACTGACACAGCATTTCTCCGGNAANAACCTGATGATAATATATCCCGACCAGTATGGTGATGACAAGGAGAGCATGACNTTNGCCGCGTCACAACATACTGAGGAGAAGAGTGCATATAAAGGTATAAGAGAATTCCTCAAAAAACATAACATAAGAAAATATTTTAAGAGATATGATAACGATAAGTGATGTTAAGAAAAGCTTCGGTGACCTTCAGGTACTCAAAGGTATTGACCTACAGATAGAAAAAGGCGAAATCGTGAGTATCGTAGGACCTAGCGGTGCNGGAAAGACCACGTTGCTGCAGATTATCGGTACCTTGGATAAACCCGACAGNGGGAATATTATCATCGATGGTATCGACGTGTGTAAGTTAAGCAAGAAGAAACTCAGTGACTTCAGAAACCAACATATCGGATTCGTATTTCAGTTTCATCAGCTTTTGCCTGAGTTTACAGCAATAGAGAATATTATGATACCCTCGTTTATCGCAGGTAAGGGGAAACGTGAAGCCAGGGAGAGAGCCGAAGAACTACTGGATTTCATGTCGCTTTCAGACAGGGCTAACCATAAGCCCAACGAGCTCTCGGGTGGTGAACGTCAGCGTGTGGCCGTAGCAAGGGCTTTAGCAAACAATCCAGAAGTGATACTTGCCGATGAACCGTCAGGAAGTCTCGACAGCAAGAACAAGGAAGAGTTGCATCAGCTGTTCTTCCGACTGAGAGAACAGTTCGGGCAGACCTTCGTCATCGTCACTCACGACGAGCACCTAGCACATATCACTGACAGAACAATAGANATGCGTGACGGGAAGCTCACGCTTCCCGACACGCTAATTGATAGTTGATAATGGATAATTGANNNTCGAGTAGGAGGTAAACACTAATTGTAGGTGTTTATCTCCTATTTTCGTGTTTACCGACCTCTCACACCACCGTACAAGCGGTTCCG
>Ga0065708_1006832_pt1 | contig 15382 bp, 9 predicted proteins | sample Hoacrofraction12_2_FD_59095 | JGI IMG/M metagenome (GOLD analysis project Ga0065708, IMG submission 59095) | Hoatzin crop microbial communities from Cojedes, Venezuela, sample from fiber fraction 12 v1 | ecosystem: Host-associated > Birds > Digestive system > Esophagus > Crop | place: Venezuela... | reverse complement strand
GTGGTTGTAGGTGACGTGACGATGGGCGATGACTGTAGCATCTGGTTTGGAGCTGTGCTGCGTGGCGATGTGAACACTATCACCATTGGCAACCGAGTGAACATCCAGGACAATAGCACTATACACACCCTATATGAGAAATCGGTGACCGAGATTGGCAACGATGTATCGATTGGCCACAATGTGGTGATACATGGAGCCAAGATAGGCGATATGGCCCTCATAGGAATGGGTAGCGTGATTTTGGACCATGCCGAGATTGGTGAGGGAGCCATTATTGCGGCAGGCAGTGTGGTGCTAGGTGGAACCAAGGTAGGTGCCCATGAGTTGTGGGCAGGCAGCCCAGCGAAGTTCAAGAAGATGGTAGATCCTAGCCAAGCAAGCGAAATCAATGTGAAAATTGCTAAAAACTACCTCATGTACTCAACTTGGTATGACCAAGAAGAGTGAGAGGCTATTAGGTGAAATCAGGTTATAGGTATATAAAGTATAAGATGACGAGAAAGATAGAGGTGCAAGCCTTGTTGTTGGCAATAGGGCTTGTGTGGATGTTGCCTGCATCGTTGCAAGCTGCAATTTATCTTGTGGGTAACGAACCATTTGGTGGATGGAATCCAGCAAGTGGCGTTGAGATGACCGAAACCAGTAGTGGCGTTTATAGCTATGAGGTTAGCATTGACGGCACGGTGTGGTTTGTGTTTGCCGATGGACTATCAAGCGATTGGAGCACGTTTAATAACAACTATCGTTATGGGCCTAGCGCTGACCAAAGCCAAGAAGTTGCAGTGGGTGTGAGCTATGCAACGAGTAAGAGCAGCACCAATCACGCCTATAAATTTACGGGTGATGGCGAGGACTATATCTTCACATTTAATCTTAACGAGCTAACTTTCAGAATCGATGTTGCCGATGAGCCAGTAATTATTGATTATCCAGTGGGTGATGTGAATGGTGATGGTCTAGTAACTTTGGCAGACATCAATATGGTTATCGAAATTTTGTTGGGTAGCTCAGTTGACTATGACACGCGACAGCGCGCTGATGTGAATAGTGATAGTGAAGTGAGTGTTGCCGATATCAACGCTATCATAGCCATTATAATGGGTGACCAACTACCTATTGTAGAGAAGACGGGCTATGACTATGTGTGGGACGATGACGAGATCCCTGAAATTCATTTAGAAATCACCCTAAGCGAGTGGAATAGGTTGTTAGCTCTATATGATGCCAACAAATACACGACTCAATATGTGATGGGCAAGGCTTCTTTTATCAAAGGTGGGGAAACCACTATTATCGATAGCATTGGTGTGCGTCTCAAGGGTAACACTTCACGTCGTCGGCCTGAGGGTTCTGCTGGCGAATGGCACCAAGCCGATAACACCGATTGGCATCATGTGCATTTTGGCGTGAACTTGCGGAAATATGTTGATGACGATGCTCACACGATTCAAGGTGTGCGTAAGTTGCACCTCAAGTGGTTTAAGGACGATGCTGCTTATGTGCGTGAGTTGTTTTGTTACGAGCTATTTCGTCGAGCAGGCATTTGGACGGCTGTGCGAGACAATTATTGTCGCTTATGGCTTCATATCGAGGGTGATAGCCAAGAGACATATTATGGAGTGTACGAGATGATTGAGCCTATCGACAAGCGATATCTCAAGGCTCGCAAGGAGCAACTAGGTGCTAGTAATGGCTTCTTATGGAAATGTCGCAATGCTGCCGCTGGACTCAATAATCCAGATGGCGATATATGGTACGACGATGATAGCGATGACCGTCATGCCTATACGCTCAAAACTCAAACGGCCGAATTTGAAAGCGCTAAATCGCAATTACAGACGTTTATGAACAACCTCACCAATTTGAGTGATAGTGAGTTTTATGCTTGGATACAGACGGTTACTGATGTCGATTTGCTGTTGCACACCTACGCTGTGAATGTGTCGGTGGGTATGTGGGATGACTATTGGAACAATGCTAACAATTATTATCTCTATTTCAATAGTCAGCATCCAACGAACTACCAATTTTATTTTATTCCCTACGATTATGACAACACGTTGGGCACGAGTCTAGATTGTGGCTCGCAGAGCGATGCTGGGCGACAGGACCCACTCAATTGGGGCAGTAGTGGCAGACCTCTCATTGCTCGTTTGCTCAAGTTTGATGATTTCAAAGCTACCTATGTGGCTTATCTCAAGCAGTTGGTCACTGAAGGGAATGCCTTGATGGACCGCTCGGCAAGTCAAACGCGGATACGCTCTTGGCAGGCTAAAATCAGTCAATATATAGACAACGATACGGGCGAAGATACTAGCATTAGTGACGTGCCAGCTAGTTGGGGTAATCACAGCGAGTATCGTCTATTGAAGAACTGCAGTGATAATTTCTTTACAGTCAAGGCAGCTGTTATCAACGCTTTGGAGTGATTGCCGACACTTTGATTGTTATTAATTAGATGTGTGTCTTTAGTGGCTTATATGGGCGCATTAGAAGATGGGTATGCCGATACAAGCATTGGGCGCCTGGATATGGAGTAGGGCACACACGGTAGCGGCGATGTCGGTCATGTGAGTAGGTTGATTGGTTTCGCCAACGGGGATGTGCCACCCCATAAAGATGAGAGGGATGTGGCTATCGCTCTGACTCCATGTGCCATGATTGGAGCCTTCCCATTCTGCCTTGCCTGCATAGACGCCTATGCGTGGCACTACATAGATTTCGCCACTGCGCTCTGGGTGGTAGCCTAACACGATGCGCTCCTTGAGGATAGCGGGTAGGGTAGTGGTGGCGATGTTGGCTACATCGACTGCCCATTGGATTTCACCAGACTGCTCTAGTGCTCGGCAAGCTGCCTGTTTGACAGCGTGCAGGTCGAGCCCAGCACTATCGATGGCGTGATGGTTGATGTAGAAGGTGTATTGCATCTCGGCTTTGATGAGGTTGTCCACGCCAAACTCTTGCTTGAGCTGTTGGTTGGCCACTGTGCGAGCATCAGGGTTGTACCAGGTGCCACTGGGCAGTTGGTGGCTGGTCATGCGTTGGATGCTGTGTGTGCCACCGTGGTCGGCAGTGAGAAAGAGCAGATAATTATCGCGCCCGATGTGTTGGTCTAGCACGTCGATGAAGTGTGCTAGCTCCTTGTCGAGTTGCCAATAGATAGAGTCCACTTTGGGCGAATGGCTTCCAAAGTAATGAGCGCACATATCGGTGTTGCTCACACTGATGGCAAGCATGTCGGTCACATCATGTTGCCCTAGTTGTTCGTTGATGAGCACTTGCTCGGCTAGTGCGAAGGTGAGGGTGGTGCCTATGGGGGTGTTGCCCACGTCTGCAGCAAGCTCGTGGTGGTATTGGTTGTTGAAGTGCTTGACCCACTGTGGCAGCTCGTTGCGGTAGTATGTGCTGGTAATGAAGGCTTGGCTAGCTTGGTCGTACCAATAGGCTCCTGTTGGATGATGTCCTGCAGGCAAGATGGCTGCACGGTCTTTGAGTGCTACGCCCACCGTTCGGCTCTTGAAGTTGGTGGCTAGTTGCAGCTGGTCGCTGATGGTGGTGGCGATGAGGTTGCGTGGTGACTTGCCTCGTGCTTGTCTCGATGCGCCAACGGCCTGCTCGGTGTCGTCTTGCACACTGGTGACATTGCGCCCGTCTAGCATAAAGTTGTTGCCCGCTATGCCGTGAAAGGCGGGTGTGGTGCCTGTGTAGATGCTGGCATGACCTGCAGCAGTCACTGTGGGTACATAGTCAATCAGGGTGTTGTTGCAGCTATAACCATCGCTTAGCAGGCGCTTGAATCCCCCTTCTCCCCATAGGTCATAGTAGGTGTAAAGATAGTCCCATCGCATCTGGTCAATCACGATGCCTACTACCAATTTGGGCCGTTGCACTTGTGCATAGCTCATTGCCGTCCAGCCAAAGTATGTACACAATAGGAGGACATATTTGATAAATGTTTTGTTCACGAGATGTAATATTTTGATATCAATAGGATAGAGAGGGATTGAGCTTATCGGGTGGTGCCTCGCACGACGAGGCGAGTTTTGACCACACGCTTCTCGGCATGGTCATTGGGTAACCTCCCTTCAACGAGACCGATGAGGATGTCTGCAGCCTCTTTGCCTACTTGGGTGCCCCGTTGTTCAACAGTGGTAAGCATGGGGTCGCATACGGTAGCGCGAAAGCCATTGGTGAAACCGCAGATAGAGACTTCCTCAGGTATCATGTAGCCTAGTCGCTTGGTGACGGTGAGGATGCCGATGGCTGTTTCGTCGTTGACGGCAAAAAAGGCATCTGGGCGATTGGCTTGGCGCAGGATGGGTGGGGTGATACGCTCAGCGTCGGCACGGTTGTCGCAGATGCGCACCAGCGATTGGTCGAGCGTGAGACCATTTTTGTAGAGCGCATCCTTATAACCATTGAAACGATTTTTACCAATTTCCATATTCATTGATGTGCCATAGAAGGCGATGCGCCGGCAACCCGTCTCGATGAGGTAGGAGACGGCTTTGAGGGTACCCATGTAGTCGTCCACCACCACACGGCTAGCATTGAGCACTGGGCAGATGCGGTCGTAGAACACTAGTGGCACGCCTGCCGTTTGCAGTCGGATGAAGTGGTCGTAGCGTTGGGTGTCTTTGGCCTGTGAGACGATAATGCCACACACCTTGTTTTTGAGCATCGCTTCGCAAATCTGCACTTCGCGCTCGTAGGACTCGCCACTCTTGGCCACCATCACTTGGTAACCTTGCGCGGCAGCTTGGCTCTCAATGCCATCGAGTATGGAGGAGAAATAGTAGTGCACAAGCTCTGGAATAATCACGCCGATGGCTCGTGAGGGGTTGCGCCGACTGTGGCGCAGTTGTTCGGCGATAACATCGGGGAAGTAGTTGTGCTCTCTAGCAAATTGTTGTATCGCTTCGCGTCGTTGCTTGGAGATACTAGGGCTGTCGCTGAGCGCCCTCGACACGGTGGCAACCGATACGCCTAGTTGCCGTGCGATATCTTTCATCGTCAAGTGTTGATTGTCGTTCATCGTAGCTCTGTTGATGGGTTGATATAAATCTGAAAAAATCTAAAAAAACAAAGCACTTATTGTCAATGCAATTTTATCTCCCTTTTTCTTGCTTAGCAACTATCCTGCTTTGCTGCTAGAGATGAATAGGAGACACCACTATTGGCCATTTAGTCTATTGTTTTTCAAGTGCGAAAGTAGGTGTTTTTTTTGAGAAGTGCAAACGATTGCATGCAATTAAAGTTTTTTTTAACACTTAACACATATTACATCTTTATAAAAACATTTAAATTTGCCCAGTTTTTTGCCCCAAAATAGTAGTTTCCCCTAGTGCGATAGGTGGTCATTGCTATTGCTTAAGGACTTGATGCTTGACGATTAAATCACTTGATTACCAATTATATATTACTAACTTTAAAAATTAAAAAATGAAGCAGGTAAACATCAGAATTCCTTTGAGGATTCTCACCCTTGTGATGGGACTGTTCCTGTCATTGGGAGCCTATGCGCAGATTACTGTGAATGGCAATGTGAAAGATCCTACTGGCGAGCCTATTATCGGCGCAAGTGTGCGTGTGATAGGCACTCAGCAGGGTACAGCTACTGACCTCGATGGTAACTTTACTCTCGAGGGTGTGCCCGAAGGCGCCAAGCTACAAATCACATCGGTTGGCTATGATGCCCAAGAGGTTAGCGCAGCCAGCAATGTGGTAGTTACCATGAGCGAGGGTACCCAGATGCTAGAAAATCTGGTTGTCATTGGTTATGGTGTAGTTAAGAAAAACGACTTGACTGGTTCGGTCACAGCCCTTAAGCCCGATAGCAAAAACAAGGGTGTGGTTGTGGCAGCACAAGACATGCTAGCAGGTAAAATCGCTGGTGTGAATGTGACCAGTGGTGGCGGTACGCCTGGTGGTGGTGCTACTATCCGCATACGTGGTGGTTCGTCACTGAATGCCAGCAACGACCCTCTGATTGTGATTGATGGTGTGCCCATCGATAACAATGGTATCAAGGGTTTGGCCAACGGCTTGTCAACCATCAATCCTCAGGATATTGAGAGCTTCAACGTGCTCAAAGACGCTTCGGCCACCGCTATCTATGGTTCGCGTGGTAGCAATGGTGTTATCATCATCACCACCAAGAAGGGCCGCCGCGGTCAGCGTCCAAGCATCTCCTATAATGGTAGCTTCACCGTCAGCATGAAGAAGAAGACGATCGAAGTGATGGATGGCGACGAATATCGCGAATTTGTGAAACAAGTGTACGAAGGCAACTCTCGTTACGATGATGCCATGGCTGCATTGGAAATGTATAGTGATGCCAACACCAATTGGCAAGACGAAATCTATCGCACTGCTTTGAGCCATGACCACAACCTCACCTTCACGGGTTCGGTAGCTGATTTCTTGCCCTATCGCGTATCGGTGGGCTATACCGACCAACAAGGTATCATGAAGACGAGTGATTTCAAGCGCTTCACCGCAGCTTTGAATTTGAATCCCTCGTTGCTCAACGACCACTTGCGTTTCAACTTGAACGGTAAGTTCATGTGGGCCAAGTCGCAATATGCTGATGGATCAGCCATCAACGCTGCTGTGTGGATGGACCCCACCAAGCCAGTGACCACCAGCAACTCGCTGTATAACAACTTTGGCAGCTACTTTGAGTGGCTCACTAGTGCCGACTCCTATAACGATAGCAGCTGGCCCTACACCATCAATAGCAACGCCACCTCTAACCCTGTGGCTATCCTCGACCTCAAGGACGACCGCGCTATCAGCCGCTCGTTCACGGGTAATGTGGATATGGATTACCAAATCCACGGTTGGGAAGACATGCGTCTGCACTTGACGCTAGGTGCTGACCTAGGTAATGGTAAGCAGTGGACCGACGTGGACCCCGCTTCGCCCCTATCGGTTTATTATGGTAGCCATGGCTGGGACAAGATTATCAAGCGTAACTACACCTTGAGCACCTATGCCCAGTACTACAAGGACTTCAACGATGACAACCACTTTGACATCATGGCAGGTTATGAGTGGCAGCACTTCTGGCGTCACCAGACCAATAGCTATTGGGGATACTATCCTAACACTAACAACGTTGCATCCAAAAGAGGCACGGAGTATAGCAAGAGCGAGTATGAGTATAAGACCGAGAACTATTTGGTTTCGTTCTTCGGTCGTTTGAACTACATCTTCAAGAATCGCTACTATTTCACCGCCACGTTGCGTGATGATGGTAGCTCACGTTTTGAGAAGCACTGGGCATTGTTCCCCTCGTTGGCTTTTGCTTGGCGTCTGAAAGAAGAAGCTTTCTTGCGCGACAACAACACCATCAGCGACCTCAAGTTGCGCCTCGGTTGGGGTAAGACGGGTCAACAAGATGTTGGTCAGGACTATGGTTGGATTTCTTCGTACTCACTGAGTACCAACGTTCAGGGTAGCTATTATGACGTAGCTGGTGACGGCACGATGGTGCGCCCCAACTCGCGTAACCCAGAGCTGAAGTGGGAAACCACCACGACCACCAATGTGGGCTTTGACTGGGGATTCCTCAATCAGCGCGTGAGTGGTAGCATCGATTGGTACTATCGCAAGACCACCGACCTGATTAACTATGCTGCCAATGCTGCTGGTACTCAGCCTCGCAACAAGATGTACAAAAACATCGGTTCGCTTCGCAACACTGGTCTAGAGTTCGCTATCAGTTGGAAGGCTATTCAAGCTACCGATTGGAACTGGACCCTCGACTACAACCTCACTTGGAACAACAACAAGATTACAGAATTGGCCGATGACCGTGTGAAAACGGGTGGTATCTCAGCTGGTACAGGTAACACCATCCAAGCTCAAGCTGTAGGTTATCCTGCCAACTCATTCTTGGTTTACCAACAGGTTTATGACGAGAATGGCATGCCTATCGAGGGTCAAGTAGTTGACCGCAATGGCGATGGCGTGATTTCTGAGGAGGATATGTATCTCTACAAGAAACCTGCTGCCGATGTGACTATGGGCTTGGCTTCACGCCTTGAGTACAAGAATTGGGACTTTGGCATGACCTTCCGTGCTAGTCTAGGCAACTATGTGTTCAACGACCTGATGGCAGGCTCTAGCAACATCAACGCTAGTGAGATTTTGGGTGCTGTCAATGGCAACTACCTGACCAACCGTCCTACCTATGTGCTGAAATATGGTTGGACCACCTATGACAAGACCTCGGTAATGAGTGACCGCTGGGTACAGAATGCCTCTTTCCTCAAGTGTGATAACATCACCCTAGGTTATAGCTTTGCTAGTCTGCTCAAGCGCGGTAGCTGGGAAGGCCTCAGTGGTCGTGTCTATGGCACCGTGAGCAACGTGTTCTGCATCACCAAGTACGAGGGTATCGACCCCGAAGTGTTTGGCGGCATCGACAATGCTGTTTATCCACGTCCTATCTCGTTCATTCTTGGACTTAGCTTGAATTTCTAACTTGCAATAACACATTATATATAATATAACACAATGAATAAGTTTTTCAAACATATTGCTCCAGCAGCCTTGCTACTGCTTGCTGTGAGCACCACTTCCTGCGTGAAAGACTTGGACGTTACCCCTATTGACCCTAACTTGACCACTGCAGAGGATATCGATCCTACTCAGCTGTTCAACAAGTGCTACGCTTGCATCGGTGTCGCTGGTAATGGTGGCGCCAATGGCGATAGTGATGTCGATGGTATCGATGGTGGTACTTCGGGCTATGTGCGCCAAATTTGGAACGCCAACGAGCTTACTACCGATGAGGCTATCTGTGGNTGGGGTGATGATGGTATCAGCCAATTTGACTTCAATACCTATGATGCTAGCCATCCTATGCTCAAGGGCTTGTATAATCGCCTCTACACTAGCATCGTATTCTGCAACAACTACCTAGAGACGTTCCCCGATTACGACAAGATGATGACCGCTGAGGTTCGTTTTATCCGCGCCCTCGACTACTACTATCTGATGGATGGTTGGGGCAATGTGCCTCTAGTAACAGCTACTACCTCTGAGCCACCTATGCAAGAGTCGCGCGAAAACATCTTTGCTTGGCTTGAGACCGAGTTGCTCGATCTGCTTCCCAACCTAGACACACCCAAAGCTCATAAAAGTGGTGATGGAATGTATGGTCGCGTAGATCAAGATGCAGCCAATCTGTTGCTTGCACGTCTGTATCTCAATTCTGAAGTTTATACGGGTGAAGCACGTTGGCAAGATGCAGCCACCTATGCCAAAAAGGTGATGGATGGCCCACACATCCTCAACGAAACNNCAACGACACGCACGGACGATAAAACGGGTGTTAGCTACACCTATACNGCCTACCAGAANCTCTTTATGGGTGACAATGGTGAGACGAGTGCTGCTACCGAGGCTATCTTCCCTATCCTACAAGATGGTGTGCGGACTACTAGCTGGGGTACGAGCCTGTTCATGATGGCGTCCACTTTTGATGGTGATATGCATGAAGACCCCTTCAACAGCGCTGCAATCAATGGTGTTGCTAGTCAGAGCTGGGGCGGCAATCGTGCCCGTCCTGACTTGGTCCGCTTGTTCTTCCCCAACGATGACGCTCCTACTGGTGCTGGTTATGCTGTCGCTCAGTCTGCTAATGATGACCGTGCGTTGTTTAACACCGAAGGTAAGCGCACACTCGATTGCACTGACTACAGTGTGTTCAAGAATGGCTACGCTGTTGCCAAGTTCACCAACTTCAAGGTAGATGGTAGTGCTGGCAATGATGCCACTTTCCCCGATGCCGACTTCTTCTTTATGCGCAGTGCTGAGGCCTATCTGACCTATGCTGAGGCGCTCACTCGCCAAGCAGGAACGACCGCTCCTAGTGAGGCCGTGTCTGCTATCAACAAACTGCGTGCTCGTGCTAATGCCACCCAGCGCACTTCTTATACCCTCAATCAAATCCTTGATGAGTGGGGACGTGAGTTCTACTTCGAGGGTCGCCGCCGCATCGACTTGATTCGTTTTGGCTGCTATGGCGGTACCACCGATTACATTTGGCAATGGAAAGGTGGCGTCTATGCTGGCCGCAATTTCGAGTCAACACGCAATTTGTTTGCCATCCCAAGCGATGACCTGCTCGTTAATCCCAACTTGGAGCAGAATCCTGGTTATTGATAAAATCTGTCGTGTTGAAACACTAACATAATTAAATACAGACAAGAATAAGATATGAAAAAGATATTTCTATCATCATTGATGCTGCTGTGTGCCATGGTTGTGTTCACGGCATGTAACGATGACAATGATTCTAACCCCACGTTGGTGCAACCTAGCACCTTCGTGCTCAACGAATCACCATTGAACAAGGTGGATTTGAGCTATTCCAATGCCATCCCCCTTACATGGTCACAACCCGATTATGGTGGTTGGCCTGCTGCTGTTACCTATCAGTTAGAAGTGTCAACAACTAACACTTGGACCATATCGACTGAACAGGCTGATGCCGATGAAACGGGCGAAATATTTGCCAACTATGCTACGCTAGCTACTATCTACACTGCTGCTAAAGGTGACATGTCGGTTGACGAGCTAGCTACTGCACTACAAAAGATCTGTCAGTGGCCCGAAGATTCCGTGCCTAACGAACAGACTGTCTATGTGCGCTGCAAGGCCACGACCAATGGTGCTGCCGATGTTTACTCTAATGTGATCACCTTTGTTGTCAATCCTTACTATGTAGAGCTGAAGGATGCCGCTATAGAATTGTGGTATCTGGTAGGTGCCGAAATTGGTACTGTTAGTTGGGGCAACACAGCTGATGGTGTGGGTACAGGCTTGCAACCACTTTATCCTGTTGAAGGCAACGAATATGACAAGAAGACGGGTCAAGGTGAGTTGAAGTATATTGGCTACTTCCATGCTGGTGCAGGCTTCAAGCTGATCAAGACTCCAGGTAACTGGGATGCACAATGGGGTATCAAAGATGGCGTATATGTCAGGGACGATGGTGGCAGTGGAGATATCACCGTAGATAAGGATGGTTACTACACGATTATCCTCAACACGGCGACCAATGAACTGAGCATCACGCCTTATGATGGCGATCCTATTGTTTGTGGCACGATCTCAATGCCTGGTGATTATCAAGCTACGGCATGGGACGTTACCTCTAACCTAATGGATGATGTCTTTGATCCTACTGTGGTTGAGAACCATGACTGGTTTGTAGGGTTCTTCACCGTTTCGGATTGTCAACTCAAGTTTGCTGCCAATGGCTCATGGGATATTAACTGGGGTTCAGCATCCTTCCCCTATGGTCTCGGTACGCAAGGTGGTGCTAACATTCCTGTAGAGGCTGGCACGTACAATGTATTCTTCAACGATATATTGGGCTATTACAACTTCATTGAAATTTGGTGAAGAACCGATGGAGCGGGCTAGGCCTGCAAGCACTAACCCGCTCCTCGATAAACATATAAAAACGTAACAATGATTATGAAAAAATTGATATATGTTGCTGCAATGGCATTGTTGTTAACAAGTTGCAGCGAGGACTTTAAAGACTGGGCTGACCCTCAGAGCAACGACCCAACCACTGTTGTTACCTTTGGTAACGGCTCTGTTTCTGGCGTTGACGTGATTGACTACAATCTGTTGGACGACTCGGTGAAAGTGGTGAAAGTGTGTGACCTTGTTGCTCCCACTTCTAGCAGCGAAGATTATTCACCTTACTACAAAATTATCCTTGATGGTCAGGAATTTGATCTCAATGCCGATGGCACTATGGATGCCCAAACGCTTGAGAATTATGTGATTTCGCAATATGGACATGCAAGTGAGCAACGTGACCTCAATGCTTACGTCGAGATGATTCTATTTGATGGCTATGCCGCTACTACTCTCAATAGCAATGAGTTCATCGTTAGTGTGATTCCTTCTGCAGTTACCGACTTGTGGTACTTGGTAGGTGACTGCATTGGTGATGGTAGCTGGGGTAATACTGAAGATGGTCTAGGTGTAAGTCTCGTGCCGATGTATCCCAATAGTGCAGATACTTCAAGGCTCGATTATATTGGTTACTTCCCTGCAGGAAAAGGCTTCAAGCTAATCCATACGCCAGGTAGCTGGGAAGAACAATGGGGTATGGCTAATGGCCAATATGTTAAGAATGATGGTGGTAGTGGAAACATCGAAGTCTCAGAAGATGGCTACTACTCAATCGTTTACCATATGGACAGAGATGAATTAACGATTGAAAAGTATGAGTACGATGTAGCTACTTATGCAAATATCTTTATGCCAGGTGCATATCAAGGTTGGGATGCTGCTGGCAATCCTATGGTTGCTATGAGCACTGTGGTTGAGAACCATGACTGGTATCTCTCTGCTACCTATGATGAAGATACCGAACTCAAGTTCGCTGCCGATGGCTCGTGGGACGTTAACTGGGGTAATTCAACCTTCCCCTATGGTTTCGGTGTGCAAGGTGGTGCTAACATTCCTGTTACTGCTGGCCAATATATCGTTCTCTTCAACGACATCTTGGGTCAATATTATTTCATGCAAAAATAAGTCACCCATTAGGTAGATAAACTGAACTTAAATCAACGGATTGCACTTCAGCACTATGTGCAATCCGTTGATTTTTTTTGACCCACAGGTGGCTTTTGTGCAAAAAACCACGACAATCTGATAGTTAAATGCAAAAAAAACTATAAATTTGCATTCCCTTGATAACAATATCAATGATATTAATAACCAATTATTCAACACATTTTTTTAACGTTAAAAACAAAGTTACACAGATGAAAAGATTGTTTACACTCTTAGCCCTAGTGGTTGTGCTAGCAGTGCAGTCACAGGCAGCCATCTATCTCGTGGGTCAGTCACCCGTGGGCTTGGGATGGGACCCTAGCAAGGGCATCGAGATGACCGACAATGGTAATGGCACCTATCAGTATGTCGTTTCTATTAGCGGTACGGTTTATTTTTGCTTTGCTGATCAGCTAGCTGCTTCTAGCAGCGACTGGAGCACCTTTAACTCCGATTATCGTTATGGTCCTTCGTCCAAGGACTATAAGGTGGTTACCAACACCGATGTGCCCGTGGGCAAGAATGGTGACTACTCGTTCCGCTTTGATGGCGATGGCACTGAGTATAAAATTATCTTTAACCTCAATGCACTCACCATCCGCATCGAGGGTAACGATAGCCCTGAGGTGAACCCTATCACTGGAGACTGCTTTATCCTAGGCGAAATCGGTGGCAACACGTGGGCTCCCGACCTTGGTGTGAAGATGAGTACTACCGATGGCAACATCTTCACAACTACCGCAGCAACTACCAACCTCTCGGACTATAGCTATTTTAGCTTTACTACTAAGCTTGCTACTAGCGCCGATGATTGGGGTAGCATCACTGACTACCGCTTGGGTGCACAGAGCGATGCCGACTATGAGGTGACAAGCGATATGTTGGGAACCGAGATAGGTTTAAGTGCATTTGGTGGCACTACCGCTTTCAAGATTGCTCCAGGAGAATATAAGTTTACTGTCAATGTGAATGAGAAGACCCTCGTTATCAGTGGCAACATGTCGCCCATCGACCCCATCACGGGCGATGTGTTTGTGATGGGTGAAGTCAATGGCAATGGCTGGGCTGCCAACACGGGTGTGAAGATGAGCACTACCGACCAAAATGTTTACACTACTACCATCACTACCGATGGTGCCAATGTGGATGAGAACGATGGTATCGGCTATAGCTACTTCAACTTCACTACCAAACTTGCTGAGACGAGCGATGGCTGGGAGACTATCTCGGCTTACCGCTTTGGTGCTAGCGATGTGGACTATCTAGTAAGCTCTGACCAACTAGGCATTGACCTATCGTTGAGCAACTATGGCGTATTCAATAGCTACAAGATTCCTGCTGGTACCTATGACTTGACACTCAACCTTGCCGATAAGACGCTTGTTATCGCTACGGCAACTGGGATCAAGGGCGATGTCAATGGTGATGGCGTAGTAAGCCTTGCTGATATCAATGCTATTATTGAAATGATGTTGAACAATAATAGCAGCACTAAGGGTGATGTGAATGAGGATGGCCAGATTACGATTGCCGATATCAATGCAGTCATTGGCATTATGCTTGCCGATTGATAATCGCATCCTATAGCGTATTCTAACAAGAGGGGTCCCGTTGCTAATCCAGCAGGGCCCCTTTTGTATGGTACTATCGGCTCATGATGAGATTATTGCCAGAGTGGGTAAAAAACTTTACCTTTGCAACCACCAAACCTATGAGTGATATGACTTTTCTTGACATTGAACAAGTGGTGAAGCACTATGATGGACATACAGCGTTAGATGGTGTGTCGATGCAGGTGCCACAAGGGTGCATATATGGCCTGTTAGGACCCAATGGTGCAGGAAAGAGCACCCTCATTCGCATTATCAATCGCATTATTACAGCTGATGCTGGCCAAGTGATGCTAAATGGGCATTTGATGGTTGATGAGGATATTCGTTACATTGGGTATCTGCCTGAAGAACGCGGGTTGTATAAGAAAATGAAAGTAGGTGACCAGATTGTTTATTTGGCACGGCTCAAAGGTATGAGTAAGGCAGACGCAGTAGCCTCGATGCGCCAATGGCTAGTACGCTTTAACCTTGCTGAATGGGAAAACAAAAAGGTAGAAACATTATCTAAGGGTATGCAACAGAAGGTGCAGTTTATCTGTACCGTAATACATCGTCCGCCATTGCTGATTTTTGATGAACCATTTTCGGGTTTTGATCCTGTGAATGCTGAGCAACTTAAAGCCGAGATTTTAACCCTGCGTGACGAGGGTAGCACTATTTTGTTCTCGACCCATAATATGGAAAGTGTGGAGTCTATTTGCCAGCAGATAACGCTTATCAATCATGCTCATGTGGTGTTGCAAGGCAGTGTGAACGAGATCAAACAGCGTTATAAGAAGCATGTGTTTGCGGTGTCATCGGAGGAGCGCATTGAGGCCAATCCTCAGTTGTTTAGCGTGATGGATGATACACCAATAGGTATGGGCAGTGAGGCACCTAGGGGTTCTACATGTCATATCCAATTGCAGCAAGGCGTGGATGTGCGTGATGTGATTGCGTGGCTCAATGAGCACTATAGGTTGCAAAGTTTTGGCGAAGTATTGCCTAGCATGAATGAAATATTTATTGAAACCGTTGATGCGGGAATGACCACTACTTGATTGTTGACAATGGATAAATTGCGATTGATTATAGCCCGAGAGTATTTGTCGATAGTTGGGCGCCGTTCATTTATCATCATGACATTGCTTATTCCAGTGATGATGTTGCTAGTTGCAATCATACCTATTGGC
>Ga0065708_1006661_pt1 | contig 15399 bp, 8 predicted proteins | sample Hoacrofraction12_2_FD_59095 | JGI IMG/M metagenome (GOLD analysis project Ga0065708, IMG submission 59095) | Hoatzin crop microbial communities from Cojedes, Venezuela, sample from fiber fraction 12 v1 | ecosystem: Host-associated > Birds > Digestive system > Esophagus > Crop | place: Venezuela... | reverse complement strand
CGAAGTAGGTTACTACTACTACAATCCCGCAGACAGTGCTGGCACCTACAGAGAGGTTAAGATTATCGATGACACTCACAATTTCGGAGAAGATATGCAGTGGGTTAAGAGCGATGGCACTGTTATTAACTATAACTTCGGCTCAGATCCCAAATTAGGCGGCTCAGCTTATCGCGAGGACAACAATACTCCCGTTCAGTCGAAGGGTTACAAAATAAACATACCGAAGGGATGGTATATGGGCTTCTATATTCACAATCGCTCAAGAGAGGATAACTCGTTTATGAAGAGGCAAGGATGGGCCGACCACACCAGATACTACAGCGACAGAAGCAGAAACTACGACGGATGGTTCCACTCGGCTACCGTTGAAGTTGACGGCGTGAGATACGTCGGACTTGAGGATGCTTTCGGAGAGAGTGCATACGTATATGGAATGAAAACGCCCTCCACTTGGGATATGGACTGCAACGACATCGTGTTCTGCGTAGATGGTGCTGAACCTATCGTTCCTGGTGAGGATCCTGAGTATTACACCTACACCATCGCTTACGAGGACCTCGGAACTACCGACGACTTCGACTTCAACGACATCGTGCTCTACGTTACATACAACAACCTCGATGACAGCGTAACGGTTGACCTGATGGCTGCTGGTGGTACTCTGCCCGTTGACATATACTTCGGCGAGGAAAAACTCTTCTCGAAAGAAGGAGGCATCTCTAACACCTCGACCTTCAACGGCAAGATTAACTCGAAGACCATCAAAGTAGAAAACTTCGACCTCACCAAGGCTGAGACTTACTCAAAGTTCATCCTCTACGTTACCAACACCGATAACGACAACACTTCTACCTTCAAGGTAAGCGCTAACGACCAGAAGGGCAAGGCTCCGCAGGCTATAATCATCGCCGACAAGTGGGCATGGCCTACCGAGCGCACCGACATCGGCGACGCTTATCCCAACTTCAAGAATTGGGTCAGAGACACGTCGGCAAGCGATTGGTATCTGACTCCTGTGGAAGGCAAGGTAGTTAAGCCATAAGAATTTCCTCAAAAGGCAAATAATTTGTTCAGGCAGCGGTGCGTTTCCGAGCGGGAATGCACCGCTGCTCTGTTTCCATGATACGCTTCTTTTGCAATAATAGGGATTTCCCTATAACATTTTAGGGAAAATCCCTTTGCCTTTTGCGAAAAACTCGCTACCTTTGCTGCCGAAACCAATTAAAGTAGAAGATATGAAAAGGACTTTAGTAATAGCAGTGGCTGCAGCAGCGTTGCTTTCGAGCTGCGGCACCTATACAGGAACAGGCGCTTATGCTGGCGCACAGTTTGGAGGCATACTCGGCTCTGCCATTGGGGGGCTAACTGGCGGATGGAGAGGTAGCGACATTGGCACTCTGGTAGGAACGGTAGGCGGAGCAGTGGCTGGCGCAGCCATTGGCCAGGCTGCAGAGAACAAGCGTCAGGTAGCCTACGCCGATGCTCGCGAGAGGGTGGAGTCGCGCAAGGCTCAGCAGTATCAGTATAACTCGCAATCCACCTACGACGACGGTAGCGGCTTCGACCCGACGAACTCTGCCGACGATCGCATCTACGAATACAACGACGCTACCTATACGAGCAACTATACGGCTGCCCAGCCACGCACCGTCAGCGCCGACAAGATGGAAGACTACACGAAGGACCGCGGTATGGACTACGACGTGAACCACTCGTTGGAGATTGGCCACGTGCGCTTTGTTGACGATAATCAGGACGGCATTCTCAAGGCCGGAGAGCAGGCCAAGATGGTGTTCGAGATAAGAAACAAGAGCGACCAACCCGTGTTCGACGTTCAGCCGATGGTGGCAGAGGTGTCAGGCAATAAGCACATCCACATCTCTCCAAACATACACGTGGAGAGCATTCAGCCGCACAAAGGCATTCGCTACACTGCTACGATAAAGGCCGACAAGAAGTTGAAAGACGGCAATGCGCTCTTCCAAGTTGTAGTGGGTCAAGGCAACGGCACGATAGTCTCGCAGGCACAGGAACTGACCGTGCGCACAATGCGCCGTTAGCACTTCCGCGCGAAAAAGAACAAATCGTAAGCAAACTGGATTGGTTTGCTTACGATTTGTTTTGTTTACCATCGTAAAACGCTCAAAATGTTTCTGTAGAAAACTTTCTTCTTGCTTTTTGCTATCAAACGCTATCGTTCTGGTTTCCTTTTGCTACCTTTGCAGCCGAAAAGACATCATAAGGTAAACAAGAAAGGATAATGTTATGAAAGTAAAGAAGAAATGGGTTGTGATGATGACGGCAATGGTCATCGTCTCGTTAGCGGGGCTCTTCGCCTCGGAGCCGTCGTTCGATTGCGATTTCTCTAAAATTAGCGCGGCTGACGTAGCTTGGCTGATAACTGCCACTATTTTCGTGCTGATGATGACGCCAGGACTGTCGTTCTTCTATGGAGGAATGGTGGGTGCGAAGAATGTGATATCGACGATGCTTCAGAGTTTCATCGCGATGGGATTGATTAGTGTCTTATGGGTGGCGTTTGGTTTTAGCCTTGCCTTTGGCGACGACATCGGTGGTGTGATAGGCAACCCACTGACGTTTCTGATGTTTCAGGGTGTGGGTGGAGACACCTACACAACGCCGACGGGTGCCGTGCTTGGCGGCGCAACCATTCCGTTGGCCCTCTATGCGCTGTTTCAGATGAAGTTTGCCATCATCACGCCGTCGCTCATCACTGGCTCGTTCGCCGAGCGTGTGCGTTTCTCGGCATATATGTTTTTCATGATGTTCTTCTTCGTGGTCATCTATTGCCCTTTGGCTCACATGACGTGGCATCCCGACGGGCTGTTCATGAAGTGGGGCGTGATAGACTTTGCCGGTGGCATTGTGGTGCATGCTTCTTCGGGCGTGGCAGCGTTGGCGGGCGCTATATTTCTTGGGCGGCGAAAGACATCGACACGCAATCGCGAGCCCGCAAACATTCCGTTCGTCCTGCTTGGTGCCGCACTGCTATGGCTCGGTTGGTTTGGCTTCAACGGTGGTAGTTCGCTGCACGCAGACGGGCAGGCTGTGAAGGCTTTCCTAAACACTAACACTGCCTCGGCAACTGCGATGATGACTTGGATATTCTTCGACTGCATTCGCGGGCGCAAACCTTCGGCTATGGGTGCTGCAGTGGGTTGCGTGGTTGGTTTGGTGGCCATCACTCCTTCTGCTGGATATGTCACCGTTGGCCAGAGCATCTTCATCTCGTTTGTGATAACGATTATCTGCAACATCGCCGTCTATTGGCGCAGCCACTCGCGCATCGACGATGCTCTCGACGTGTTCCCTACGCATGGCATGGGTGGTATTTGCGGCACCGTGCTTACGGGCATCTTCATTCAGGAGGGCTTGATAGCAGGCTCGTGGGATGGTTTCGTGATATTCCTATATCACTTGCTTGCCGTAGCCATCGTGATTGTATATACCTTCGTTATGAGCTACGCAGGCTATTGGCTTATCGACCGAGTGATTCCGATGCGTGTTTCGGTGGAGAGCGAACGCGTGGGCCTCGACATTAGTCAGCACGACGAACACTACGGTCTTGCCCACGTTGGCGACCGCGAACTTGCGGAGTATGAGGAACACATTCGCCAGAAGAATGGCGAGGAGTGATGGAAAGGGATTGAACGATTGCTACTCGTTTTGCTCTTTCTTCTCTTCGGGATAAGAAATGCGCGTGTGATAGATGGTCTTGAGTTTCTCAATCAAGACCGTCTTTGCGTAGGAAATGTCTTGGAAGGTTATTGGGCAGTCGCGGAAATATCCGTCGGTCACTTGTTGGTCTATCAGCTTATCCACGAGTTCGCGTATGGCTCGCTCGGTGTATTCCTTTAGGGAGCGCGACGCTGCCTCCACGGTGTCGGCCATCATCAGCACTGCTTGCTCGCGTGTGAACGGGTTGGGGCCAGGGTAGGTGAATAGCAGTTCGTCAACGTTTTCGTCGGGGTGCTCGTTCTTATATTTTATGAAGAAATATTTGGCCTTTCCCTGTCCGTGGTGCGTAGAGATGAAGTCCTTGATGACGCCTGGCAGGTTGTTCTTCTCGGCGAGCTTCAGTCCTTCGGTGACGTGACTGATGATTATTTGCGCGCTCTCGATGGGCGACAGTTTCTCGTGCGGGTTTACTCCCGACTGGTTTTCGGTGAAATAGATTGGATTGGTTATCTTTCCTATGTCGTGGTATAGTGCTCCTGTACGTACAAGTTGGCTCTGAGCCCCTATCTTGTTCGCTATTTCGGCGGCGAGGTTTCCCACCTGTATGGAGTGCTGGAACGTGCCAGGTGCCACTTCGCTCATCCGTCGGAGCAGTTCGTTGTTTGTGTTCGACAGCTCTATGAGCGTGATGTTTGATATGAATCCGAATAGTTTTTCGAGTATATACATCAGCGGGTAGGCGAAGAGCAGTGCTACTCCGGCTGCCGCTATATAATATAAGGTAGAGAAGTCGAACTTGTTGATGTCGTCAACGCTTAGCAGTTCGAGGGCGGTGTGCATAGCGGCGGCAGAGAATGTCACGAAGAGTGCAGTGTGGAAGAGTTGCGATCGTTGCGACAATTCACGCAGGCTGAGTATGGCAACCATTCCTGCTACCATCTCCACGGCAATGAACTCGAAGGGATGTTGCAGCATGATGGCACAGATGAGTATGCACGTAGTGTGTGCCATGAATGCCGTGCGCGAGTCGAGGAATGTCCTGACAAATATGGGCAGCATGGCGTATGGGAGCATATAGATATGGAACAAGGGATGCCTTACGAACAGTGCTGTGAGCAGTGCAAAGATGATGATGAGAGAGAAGACCATCGCTATGCATCGTGGCTTTTCAAAGTAGTCGCGCCGATAGAGTTCTATGTAAAGTGTGAAGCAGAGTATTAGTGCGAACACGTAGATAGCCTCGCCGAGTATGGTTGACGACAGCTCTTGCTGCGAACTGCGTCGGCGTTCGAGCTCTTGATTGAAGGAGTCGATTATTCGGTATGTCTGCTCATCCACGACGTCGCCTTGGTCTATAATCTTCTGTCCGCGCTGCACCACTCCACTTGCCAATGGTATCTGTGCGAGCATCTCATCGCGGCTGGTGGCCGTTCGCGTGGTGTCGCATACGAGGTTTGGCTGTATGTAGTCGTTCAGATTGATGGCGGATAGATGGGCGTTCAGTGCCGATGGGTCAGACAATTCTTGTGCCGCGGCGATGTTTTCAATGAGCTTTTGGTAGGCCGTCTTGGTGGAGAATATGTCTTTCATCTGTACGCTTGTCGCCTGTTTCTCGTTGATGATACGTATTGTTCGTAGCGAGTCGGTGGCATACTGGGCATACTCGGCGGCGCTGGCTATGCCGTGCTGATAGAGCGAGTGCAGTCGGTTGGCTATGATGCTGATATAGTCGTCAGATAGTCCCGGTATGCCATCGCTGAAGTCGCTGACGAACTTTCTCGTCATCTCTCCCTCGATGTCTTTTTCGTAGTTGAAGTATGGTTCGTAGTGCCGCAGCGCGGAGTCGCGCTCTTCCTTTATTGCTTTTTCCGATTTGTATATGGGAAAGTCGAAGGGCGCAGTGATGTTGCCGTATCTCCACGGTTTGCCTTTTTCTATCTTGAAGCTCTCTCTGCTGTCTCTTGGCATGGCGAGCACAATGAGTGCCACCGTCCCCAACACGAGTATCACTCGCGTGAGAATATTTCGTAGTCCGTACTCAGGTAAGTCTTGAATTTTGCTCATTTCGGGCGAATTTTGTTCTTAATTACTCTTTCCGATTGCGAAAATACAAAAAAAATCCGTTAGTATCAAAAAAAAGTAGTAATTTTGCACGAAAATTGCTAAAGTAATGTCTGAAAGAAGAGTTCGCGTGCGTTTTGCGCCAAGTCCTACGGGGGCCCTGCACATTGGTGGGGTGCGCACAGCGCTTTACAATTATCTGTTCGCCCGCCAGCACGGAGGCGACCTTGTGTTCCGTATCGAAGACACAGACTCCAACCGCTTTGTGCCTGGAGCCGAAGAGTACATAATAGAGTCGTTTCGTTGGCTCGGAATAAAGTTCGACGAGGGAGTGAGCTTCGGAGGAAGCTACGGGCCTTATCGTCAGAGTGAGCGTCGCGACATCTACAAGAAGTATGTGAAGCAACTGCTCGACGCGGACAAAGCGTACATCGCCTTCGACACGCCTGAGGAGCTGGAGCAGAAACGCAAGGAGACTGCCAACTTCCAATACGACGCCAAGACCCGTGGCGAGATGCGCAACTCGCTGACTATGCCCGCCGACGAGGTGGAGAAGCGGATTGCCGACGGCGAGAAGTATGTGGTAAGATTCAAGATTGAGCCAGGCAGAGAGGTTCACGTGGACGACCTCATACGCGGCGACGTGCGCGTGATGAGCGACATTCTCGACGACAAGGTGCTCTACAAGAGTGCCGACGAACTGCCGACGTATCACTTGGCCAATATCGTTGACGACCACTTGATGGAGATTTCCCACGTCATCCGAGGAGAGGAGTGGCTTCCTTCCGCCCCGCTCCACGTGCTGCTCTACGAGGCTTTCGGCTGGGCCGACACTATGCCGACATTTGCTCACCTGCCGCTGATTCTGAAGCCGGAAGGCAAGGGCAAGCTCTCGAAACGCGACGGCGACCGACTGGGATTCCCCGTGTTCCCGCTTGAATGGCACGACCCGAAGACTGGCGAAGTGAGCAGCGGATATCGCGAGGAGGGCTATTTCCCCGAAGCAGTTATCAACTTCTTGGCTCTTCTTGGTTGGAATCCTGGCACCGAGCAAGAGGTGTTTACGCTCGACGAACTTGTGCCGCTGTTCGACATCACCAAGTGTTCTAAGGCTGGCGCCCGCTTCGACAAGCAGAAGGTACAGTGGTTCAACCACGAATATATCCTGCGTAAGAGTGCCGAGGAGATAGCCGAGCTGTTCGCTCCTACGGTGCACGAGCATATCGCCGACGAGCCTATGGATAGGATTGTCGAGGTGGTACGCATGATGAAAGACCGCGTTTCGTTTGTCAGCGAACTGTGGCCGCTCTGCTCGTTCTTCTTCGAGGCTCCAGAGACCTACGACGAGAAGACCGTGCGCAAACGCTGGAAAGAGCAGTCGCCCGCGCAGATGACCGAGTTGGCCGACGTGCTTCAGGGCATCGACGACTTCTCCATCGAAGGTCAGGAACAAGTGGTGATGAAATGGATTGAGGATAAGGAATATAAACTTGGCGACGTGATGAACGCCTTCCGTCTGGCTCTCGTCGGAGAGGGCAAAGGTCCTGGAATGTTCGACATCTCGGCATTCCTCGGCAAAGAAGAGACACTCGCCCGCCTGCGCCGCGCTATCAGCGTGCTGCCGAACAGCAACTCATAGTTTCAGACTTTCATCTTAACCCCGAATCCCAATCAAGAAATAGTGCTTTACGACCTGTGCATATTCCTCTACCTCTGCGGCGTAGCAGTGGCCAGCCTCTTCAGTGAAAAGGTGAAGAAGATGTGGCGCGGCGAACGTCAGGCCATAGGTGTACTGAAAGAGAAGGTCGAGCCGGGCGCGCGATATGTATGGTTCCATGCAGCATCGCTCGGCGAGTTTGAACAAGGTCGTCCGTTGATGGAGCGCATTCGCAAGGAACATCCCGAACTGAAGATTCTGCTAACGTTCTTTTCTCCGTCGGGATACGAGGTGAGAAAAGACTACGCGGGAGCCGACATCATCTGCTATCTGCCGCTCGACACACCGCGCAACGCACGACGCTTCCTCCGCGCAATAAGACCAGAGATGGCCTTCTTCATAAAGTACGAATTCTGGTACAATTACCTTCACATCCTGCGTCATCGTGGAGTGCCAACCTACAGCGTGTCGAGCATTTTCCGCCCAGGTCAGATTTTCTTCCGCTGGTATGGCAAGCAATATGGGCACGTGCTGCGCTGTTTCACCAAATTCTTTGTTCAAAACGAGCAAAGCAAAAGTCTGTTGGAGTCGATAGGCATCAACAACGTGAGCATCACGGGCGACACACGCTTCGACCGTGTGCTGCAAATAAAAGGGCAGTCGAAGCAACTCGACATCATCGATGCCTTTGTAGCTCCACGGCAAGGGGAGCGCGTTCGAGTGTTCGTGGCAGGCAGTTCGTGGCAGCCCGACGAAGACATATTCATACCCTATTTCGAGGGTCATTCCGACTGGCGGCTAATCATCGCACCGCACGTGGTGAGCGAGGAACACCTGCAACAGATTGAGTCGAAGCTAAGTGGGCGCAAAGTGTTGAGATACAGCAAGGCTACGCCTACGACTGCGGCTGAGGCCGACTGCCTGCTGATAGACTGCTTCGGACTGCTGTCGAGCATCTATCGCTATGCCGACGTAACATACGTGGGCGGTGGGTTTGGCGTGGGAATACACAACATTCTTGAGGCGGCTGTCTGGGGAAAGCCCGTTGTCTTCGGCCCAAACAACCAGAATTTCCAGGAGGCGCAACAGATGAAGCAGAGCGGTGGCCACGAGATTTCGTCGTACTCCGACTTCGCTGCTCTCATGGATGGTTTCATCGAAAAGCCTGAAACCATCGCCGAGGAAGGCCAGAAGGCTGCCGATTATGTCAGCTCGAAAGCGGGTGCCACCGACCTTATTCTGAGCCAAGTGGCGTTTAAGTAAAGCTCGACTCTTTTGATGGGAGTCCAACATCATTATACCAAAACAAATTTCGTAGCACGCCTTTTGTTGCTTGCTACGAAATTTTTTTATACGCTGCACGTGCCTTCTCGTATCGTCAAATCAGGTTGAACAAGTAAGCAGGTTGCACTCAAAAAGGTTGATTAGGGTGAAAATGCTATATACTTTCGCCTAATCGCCCACATTCCCGTAATGCTTTGTATATAAGCCTATTGTCGTTTGATTGAATAAAAAAGACGGACGAAAAAACTTCGCCCGTCGATAGCCAAAAACTTCCACCACCGTAAGAGTTCACTTCCACGGTGGTAGAAGTTTGTTTCCACGGTGGTGGAATCAGACTCGCACCACGGTAGTTCCTGAGAGCACCCGTCGTGCATAAAAATTGCTGTCGCCGCACCCCCGATTTTCTATGGGCAAATGTGCGATTATTTTTTACTCTGCAAAGAGCCGAGGAGGATAATGGCTCTAATTTAGAGGTATGGCTTTAGCGCCTCGTTCAGCTGCTTGTTCGTGAATTGGCCCTTGGTGAAAAGCAGCAGCGAGCGAAGTTTGCGGGGCGCGTTTGCCTTCACCTCGGCGTTAATCGTGGTGCACTCTTTTGCTACGGGGTGCAGGCCTGTCGTGTGAACAAACTCAACCTTGTCGAAGCCTTCGAGGGGAATCATCACAAGCTCGTAGTCGGCGTTGTGGATGGCGTAGGCAAAGTGTTTCTTCTTCAGCTTCACGGTTCGCTCTTGGCACGCGCCCGGCAGCGAATAGTGGCCGAGACGGATGACGGTGGGCTTGGCGATGCCGGTGATTGCGTCGTCGCGCAGCATTCCGTCGGGCAGGGGGGTGTCGCGCAGGGTCATCGTCAGCTGTTTGTCGCTTTGCAGCCAGACGGTGCGCTCCATGGTGTCGTTCTCAAAGCTCTTGATGGTGTAGCGGCGCATTGGCTCCCACTTGCCTTCGCCATTCTTCACGATATAGTTCATCGAGACTTCGCCGTTCTCGCCGTCGGCCATCCATGGGAACAGCGTGTTGTAAGCGAGGCGGTTATACTGTTCTGAGCCGCGGAAGAGCTCGGCCCACTTTGTTGACGTGTCGTAGTCGCACCAAGCGCGTATCTCGCTTGCGCCCGTGTTTGGATAGTTGGTCTCTAAAATCTGTGGGCCTTTATACCAATGGTTCACCACGGTGTTGGGCTTCATCTCGGTCCACGCCCCCTCGTTCTCGATGGCGCTCCAGTAGCGTCCGTTTTGCGGGAGCATGAGCGGCAGGAATGCCTTGGCGCACCAATAGACTGAGCCGCGGGTGCTGTAGCCTTGCAGCACGGGGTCGAACAGTCCGAACCATCCTGGCGTGGGCACGCCGTCGGAATAGAGGAAGTCGGGATTTTGCAGGAATTGCAGCAGGCATCCGCTGGCTATGCGGCGCATCCAACCGAAGTTGCAGTTGTCGGCCCAGGCGAGCGGTGCGGTGGCTGCAAAGCGATAGAGATTGCTGCGTCCCCACATGGGCAGCGTTCCGTCGCGCCCAAAGAGATAGGGGAACGAGGAGAACATTTCGTCGTAGTTCTTGTCGAACTGCTCGGCCAGTTCGGGATAATATTTGTGGCCGAAGAATCGGCTCCATAGCTTTCCATAGAGCTGGTATGCCCACATGGAATAGTAGTCGTAGTTCGGGTGGTCGAGATACCAGCCGTCGCCGCGGTAGTCGCCTTGAAGGAGCTTGACGTATTTCACGAGCAACTCCTCGTTTACCTTATACCCTTTAGTCTTGAAATAAGACATTGGGAAGACGTTGAAGAATCGCCAGTTCTGTGGGATGGTGGGGCCGTCGGCATAGCTCTCTATCATTTCGTAGAGTGCTTGCCGAGTGGCTTCGGGTAGCGGGTCCCAAACGACATCGCCGCAGACGAAGAAGCAGATGGCGAGTGCGCCGAACTCCACGAGGTCTTGGCATGGGCCACGGTTGCCGCGATGACCAACGAACTGCGCACTGGTGGAATCGACAAGCAGCGAGAGTTGGCGGCGGTAGTAGTCGGCCAGTCGGATGTTGTTGATAACTATGTTCGAGTCCTCCCGCAGCAGTGGCGAGGCCATAAAGAGCGTTCGAGCCATTCCTTCGAGCGTTGCCCCACGCACGCGCCGCTCCTCGCCTGGCTTGGGGTAGCAGACGTTGCCAAGCCGTTGGAAGTACATTGGGTCGTCCAGCGAGTGGATGTGGCTGAATGCTCCTTCGAGCAGATATTTGTCGGCCTCAATCCAGTGTTGGCGCGTCATGCCGGTGAACGGGCTGAGGTTATAGTCTGGGTTCTTTACCTCGAAAGTGGTGGCCTGTGCGCTGAGCGCGATGGTGCAGGCAGCTGCGAAGATGGTCTTTCTTAACATTGTTCTCTTTTAATAATAGGTAGCTTTAAAATCTTTTTAATTACGAATTACGAATTTTGAATTACAAGTTGGTCGGCTTGCCGATTATGGAATGATTTAATTTTGAATTGGGTAGTTCGGCATAACCCCGACTAATTCAACATTCGTAACTCGTAATTCGTAACTCATCAAATCGGGTACGTATTCTCGAAGGTTACTTGGTAGGGCCATTGCTCGTCGTTCGTAACGTTGTCGTCCCACGGATGGTGCCAATGCTCGGTCGGTGCACCCATCACCACGAAGAAGAGGCGCGAGTGCTTTTCGGGCAGCGTGAACTCGATGGTTCCTTCGGCGTCGCGACCCATTTCGCTGTAAACGCGCGTGCCGTCGGAGGCATAGCTTACGAAACCGTAACGCCAACCGGCCTTGTCGGTCTTAATGGCACGATAGCCGTCGGCTCCCGCAATGCCCTTGAAGGTAGCCTTAACCGTGGTGCCAGCTTTGGCGTATTTCATGTTCATGATGTTGTATCCGTAGTTTTGCGGACACCAAGCGGAGTCAACCTGCCACGTGGTGCCGTCGCTGAGCTTCGACACTGAGCGCTTGTGCCCACCGATACGGTTGGCCGAAGCTGCATAGTCGCGCACGCCGTCGATGTCCCATGTTGCCATGCGTGCATAGCCCATGTATTGCTCGTCGTTGAACTGTTCTTGCGTCAGATTGTTTATGCGCTTGTATGCTTCCACGGGGTCTTCTGGCTTCTTCGACTCGCGCCAGAGTCGCCCTATGAAGTCGTTGCCATAGAGCATGCACCAGTAATCCTGTATGTAGCAGCAGGCGTAGCGCCAGTTTTCGTGGAGCAGGTTGAGGTGGTGGTTCTCCAGATGTTGCTCATAGTATTCGCCGTCGCTGAACTGTCGCGAGGGATAGACCTTGTAGCCTTGCCAGTTGGCGCAACTCTCCCACCAACCGTTGCCGCCCGACGCATTGTCGCCGTAGCCATAGTTGAACCCGTGTTCCATGCCGAGGTCGCAACTGACGAGATACTGAAACGTGTGCCCAATCTCGTGAGCCACCGTGTGCCCGCCGCGCGCCGTGATAGCCCAGGGCGAGACGTTGAACGAACCAACCTTCGAGTCGTAGCCCGAACCGCTGGCTATCCAGTCGCCTGTGTAATATACGAGCATGATAATCTTATAGGTGTCGGTAGTAGAGTCGCCTGGCTTGATGAAGCCCATCTCCACGTTTTTCTTCCAGCATTTCTCTCCAGTGAGAAGCAGACTCTTAGGCGTGAACTTGTAGGTGGAGGCCTTCGACGGGTTGTCTCCAAAGCCTTTCTCCCAGAACACCACAAAATGTTCCGACTCCATGGAACGCTTGAAGCACCACTGCGACGACTCACTGTTGAAGTTCATCGACGTCATGCTGCTTGGGCGATAGAGTATTCGGCCAGGCCAGTCGAACTGGAACTGCGCCACGGTGTCGGTGCCTACCAACGAGGAGTAAGAGATATACTTAGAGCCAGTCTGCAACGAAGGGATATAGACTCTTACGGCTGTTTGCTTGAACACGATGGAGTCGGCCTCCGAGATGTCTATGCTTTTGTTCGGCTGAAAACGGTTGTCGAACTTCACCCAGATGGTGTCTTGTGCCTCTGCTCCTATTGCCACGAGCAGTGATAGAAGGAATAGAATGCGTCTCATCGTTTCATCACTTTAAGTGAGCTGTCGCCCGATTTCACAATGTAGATACCCCGTGGCAGCGTGCTGAGGTCGATGCTCTCTCCCTCGGCAGTGGCCACGCGTCGCCCGTTTTGCGAGAATACGCTGATACGCCCCGTCTTGCCGAACGTTATCACGTCGCCCGAACGGTTGGTCTCGGTGGTCGGCGTCTCTATGGCGGAAGGTGTCTCCCTCGATATTCGCCAACTTACGATGTCGCTGAACTGATATTGGTCGGTGCTCACATAGACGATGCTGTCTTGCACTACCATCTTCACCTCCTCAGTGCGCGTCAACGCATAGGTAACGGTGGTGCCGTCGCTGAGTGTGAACACAAGACTCTTGGCACTGCCCGCCAACGATACAAGCAGGGCGAAGAGCATTAAGAAGAAACACTTTTTCATTTTTTATATTTAATCATCAAAATCTCACTTTACTAACCTTCCCGTCGCTACTTTTCACAATGACGATGCCCTGCTGGGGCGACGCGATGCGACGGCCAGAGAGGTCGTAGTAACGCTCTGCGCCCTGCTTAGACTCCTTAACAGTAGTGATGCCCGTCGGCACTCCCTCGATATACCAGTGGTTGGTCGTGCGGTTGGGCTTGGCCTGCTGATAGTTGCCTACGGTCAGGTCGCTCGCGTCGTTCTTATATACGCTGTTTGGCTCGGCACGGTTGCTGCCGAAGGTGTAGAGCATCAGGTCGGTGTGATAGCCGTTCTCGCGGTTGTTGCGTATCTGCACTTCGGTGCGCGTCTTCGAGAGTGTCCAGTGTGCCTCCTTAGCCGACGAACCGCCGATATTGGTGTTGTCGGGCACCACATAGTTGCCCTTCTTTGTGTCGTACATATAATAATAACCCGACTTGCCTTCCACTTCGGTGATAGTGTAGAGGGCGGCATCGCTGGAAGAAGTGGTAGTGCAGAGGTTGCCGTCGGCATCGGGGTCTGCTGCCCAGTAGCGTCCATCCTCCTCCAACTTAATGCGATAGGACATACCGTCCTCTGGCGTGAAGCCGAAGGGATTGGTTCCGATGGGGTAGATATACCAGCATACGGCCTCGGAAGTCATCTCCTCAAGCGAGCTCTGCACGTAGTTTGCATTGTAGGTAGCACTGGCCCGTGAGCGTTGTGCGCCGCGCACATGGAGGGAATAGAGCATATCGCCCATACCCTCTTCTATCGTCGGGTTGCCCATGTTCGGCGAGTTGTTGTTCACCATGATGCGAAAGCCGCCCGTGGTCTGACCCGTCTGAAACTTCCACGACGTGCCGGCAGCGGCGTTCTGTCCTTGCATATAGAGGCTGTTCTTCAGGTCGTAGAGCAGATAGACGTTGGCCTCGCTGCCATATTTCGTGATATAGAATTCGGCTGCGTCGTCTTCCGTGGCGGTCTTCTGCATGGCGGCACCGTTGCTGCCTGGGGCAATGAAGGGCTTGGTGGCCGACGAACTGTAGGCTTTGATGCGATAGACAGTGTTGTCGTCGAAACTCGGAGCGTCGCCCACTTTGGTGAAGTTCCAGATATATTCCGGCTTCTCCTGCGTTGTGGCATAACCAGCCTTGTTGGCGCTTGTGATAGTCCAGTATGCGCCCTCGCCATAGGTCGAACCTATCACGTTGGTGGCTCTCACGGCAAACTTCTCACCGTCGTATAGCAGTACCTGCGCCTCATAGTCGTCGCGGTCGTTCTGGCTGTAGAGAGCAGTGTGAATGGCTCCGTCGTTGCTCACCGCTCCGTCGCTCGTCGTAGGGTTGGTGAACGAGAGATAGAGCGTTGGATTAAAGATGCGCCATCCAGAACCCATGTACCCTGCTGTGCTGGTCTTTGAGAGAACGAAGTTGGTGGCTTCCGAAGCACTTGTGGTCAGCGTGCCTCCGTCGCTTGCGCTATTAGTAGTGTGCAGATAGTAGGTCGTGCCGTTCTTTACGGTAGAGATCTGATAGACGGCGCCATTCTCAAGCACCTTGTTGGCTGCCGAATAGTTGGCCTCGTTGTCGTTGTGGTTCTCCTCGTAGGCCGCCTCAATCTCCTCTTTCGATACGGTAACGAGCGTGATGTGATAGCCGTAAGCACCTGCCGAACCGTCCTCAAAGAGTATTGCCACCGAGCCGTCGCTCAGTTTCACCATCGTCGAGTAGCCTGCGCTGCCCGTCTGTATGGTCTTTATCTTCGTCCACGTCTCGCCCTCGTTGGTGCTCATATAGAGNCAGAGGTTCATGCGTTGCGAGTTGTTGGGCAGGGTGTGCAGCAGGATGTCCTTGTCGCCGTCGGTAGAGCGCGAGTAGTAGAGTATGTCGGCGTTGCAACTGTTTCCCCACAGTCCGCTGTTAGTCCACTGCGTGCCCCACGTCGTGCCGTCGGCAGAGCCTTTGTTGAAGCCGCGGTTGCCGCTGCAACGAACGCTGGCGAGCAGTTGTCCGTCGTTCATCTGCTCCAGTTTGGCCTCGTCTGCACCGTTGAACACGCGGTTGTTTTTCAGAGCCCACGTCTCGCCGTTGTCGTCGCTCTCCATAATATAGTTGCCGTAGCCGCTATATCCGCTCACGCCGCTCACCACGGTGAGGAACATCAGTTTGCCGTCGCTCGTGGTCAAGCCTTTGCCCGACGATACGAAGAGCGAGTTG
>Ga0065708_1040130_pt1 | contig 15417 bp, 30 predicted proteins | sample Hoacrofraction12_2_FD_59095 | JGI IMG/M metagenome (GOLD analysis project Ga0065708, IMG submission 59095) | Hoatzin crop microbial communities from Cojedes, Venezuela, sample from fiber fraction 12 v1 | ecosystem: Host-associated > Birds > Digestive system > Esophagus > Crop | place: Venezuela... | reverse complement strand
TGCTGCGGTCGGTCATTATCTCTGCGACGTTCAGGCAGATGTACGCGCTTGCCATGAGTTGGTTCACGCGGTCAATCGCTCCGTCGGCCTTAGCCTTATCTATCACTTCCTTCTTCGGTTTCATACTTATGGTAGTTATATCCGGCGTGATAGCCCATGTTAAAGGCCGCGAGCGTGTCGGGCGTTATCGGTACTTGGTAATGCAAAAGGAACGTCTTGCATCCCTCTTTCTCGTCGTCGGGAATGTTGTAAAAATCCTCCCGTGTGAAATACTCTTTCTCCATGTCTATCGTTCTTTTTTTACCCATGCGGTCGTGCAGTCCAGCCACCCCTGCTTGTATGCCCTCTTGATTTTCCGGCACACTTCTTCCCACGAATACGTTTCCTTCCATTTGAGGTTGTCATGGAAAGTCAGACGGTCGCAACACGTCTCTGCCCGCTCGTCAAGTTTATTCATTTGAAAATCCGTTTGTCGATGTTGTAAAAAATCACGCTGCCCACGGCCTGAATGAGCAGGAGGTTGGCCGTAGCCCCGATGCCCCACGCCTTGAAAAGGTGCATGAACGGGAGCATGACCACGGCCGACGCTTGCCACCGTAGGAAGTAGACGAGAAAACGCTTACCTGCCACGCTGGTAGTCCTCCCTTATTTTTTTGAGCGCGTCCAGCAGTGGCATCTCTCTCTCGATGATGTCTTGCGACACGATGCACTCCCCGCCGATGGCGATGTAGATTTTTCCGTCCTTCTCCCTTAGGTTGATGAGGTTGTCGGTGTAGTTCTTCGTTCTCTGCTCGTGGCGCTCCTTGCGTCCGTGCAGCCAGTTTGCGATTATTGACTTCATTCCCTTCTCTCCTCTCCTTGTTTGTACGCTTCTGCCAGCGCTTCCTTAATCAACTCTTTCCGGTGCGACCAGCCGTTGTGCAGCAGTTGCAGCAAGTCCTCGGCCATCTCGTTCAATTTCTCCTCGGTCATCATTCAGTCCTCCCAATTATCCAAGATTGCTTTCAACTGGTCGATGCTATCCTCGACCTCTCCACGCACTTTCGCCACGCTATCCGCGTCGCCGCCAAGATACACGGCCTCCTCGGCCACAAGCGTCAGGCCGTTGCCAATGTCTGAAATCCGTTGTAATGTTTTCTTTTTCATGTCAGTTTGCTATTTTTTTGTCGTCGTCAATACCCTCCAACGAATCCCGTATCGGCAGGGCAAAATCCATGTACTCGTCGTAGTATTGCGCACTGAGTACGGTGGCAATCACTTTCGCCAACGTGACCAGCCCCCTCCGCGCTTCGGGCGACTGCGCCATCACCGCGTAAACATAAGTCATCATGTTGGCATCCTTCGGGAAATCACACGCGAATCCCGTGCGTCCCATTCGCTTTTCCTTGTCGGTCACTTCAAGCGTCAGGACCAGTGCCCCGTCCGCTTTCTTCAACATCTCGATTACTTCTTCCTTATTCATACCTCGATAAATTTTATTCTATAATTATTAAACAATATCTTCTCCGTTCTCTCCCTGCGGCGCGTGTTGCCGTCGTAGCCGACGTTCAGCGTATCGACGTGCCCTTGGTCGGTGTTGAGCATTATGTAACCGTACTCTTTGCAGGCATGCCAAATGGAGCGATACGCCCTCGTCCATTCCGCCATGCAAGACCGTTGCATCATCTTGCCGGACTTCGTTGGCAGTCCGAATTTTGCCCGGCGGCGCTCCTGCTCGTTGTAACGGCGGCGGCCAGCGTCCATTGCGGCGACGAACTCCGGTGATGCGAGGTGTGCCCTCAGCCGCCGGTGGTGTGCTTCCCTGTCGACGTGCAGGCCGTTCTTCTTCGCGTACCCTTTTGCCTGGCCCTCTGTCATTCCGTACTTCTCCATTGCGGCTCTCTTGCCGCCGGACCGGAACACCTCGACAAACTCCTCAAGCCGTACTTTCGAATAGTCGTAACACTTTCTCATACTTCTATCTTTATTGATTTGACTTCCTTCGGGCTGTTCTCCCAAGTTATTTCGGGATATAAACTGGGGGGCAACTCTAAATACTCTCGATTCTGCGGATGGGTTGTAAACCACCCAGCATCGCTTCCTCTTATCGGCTTCGCCTTGAAAAGGCATAACTCGCCGCTCTCATCCCTTGCTATCCACATAATTATCCTCCTATAATATTCCGTCGGGGTAGCCATCCCATTTGTCTGTTGTCCCTATGAGTTGGGCTGTATGTTCTGTGTAAGGAAGACAATATGACCACCAGCCACCAACACATACATAATGAACATCCAAGTTATCTTTATCAATATGGCTAAAAAAGTCTGTTTTCCACGGCACGGAAACACCATTACCACGTACAACCACTTTTTCAAACGCTTTGAACTGATATTCTTCTTCGGGGACTTCGATAATCGTCACTATTTTTCCTCTTTTCTCGCCTGCTTGTATCTTTTTGGCGAGGTCAATGTCAAATGGTATTCGTTTCATACTATTTTATTTTTATTGTTATTGTTATACTCTCATACCCACTTATAAATCAAGACGACGACAACAACATACGCCACGGCCAGCCATCCCCACGGGTGCGCAATGAGCCACGCCACCAGGCAGGCAAGCGCCAGCATCAGAAGGAACAAGACGGCGGCAAGGAACATCGCCCACAACAGTTTCTCGGTACGCAATCTCATACGTTGCCCTCCTCAATCCAATACGCTCCGTTATTACTGCATATCGTTTCGCCGGGAAAGACGACTTCCGTGCAGACTTCTTTTCCGAGCGAGTCATATTTCAGATGCCGCCCAGTCAAATGCAGGACGGGCTGGCCCTCCGCATTCTTGCAGATACTCTCCACAATGGGCAGCCTGAATACCTCGTTCAGGTTCTTGCCCGTGAATTTCATTTTTCCATAATCTTATTTTTTAAATGTTAGACAAATTCTGAAAATCCCCGTGCCGCCTTATTGCAGGACTTACCGCACGGGGTCGGGTTTCCTAAGACCTTGTGGCCGTGGCGGGAATCGAACACCGCCGGACGTAAGATTATGAAAAAGAAACGCCCAACCGTTACGGCCGTGTGCCCCGCCGCTGCGGGGCTGCTGATAATTCTTTATGAAAAAAATAGTTTAACCCTCACGGGCTCGAAATAAAAATTAATGGTTTACCAAAAATGAAATTGCTTTTATGTGTAATTGAAATAACAAAGCGTGCATCGCTGCATGGCTTGTGGCGGGGTGCGGAATCGAACCGCAACAAACCGATTTCATTATGCTGACAAACAAATCACCTTTCCCCGCCTGGTGTCCCACCGCCGTGGGACTTCGCTTTTCCTAAACACTATGATGATAAAGACACGACCCTCGCGGGCTTTCAATATCCTTACAACTAAAAATCAATCATTAAAACAAATCTATGGAATACAAGCCGCCCTCACGGGTTAGGAATATTCAATTTCCTCGTCGGTAATCTCAACCTCATCCAACCTGTTGTAAAGGTAGGCAGCGTCCGGGTCAATGCCCCTGCGCTTTCTAAGATATATCCTTATTGAGCCAAGCAGATCGGAAAGCGTGTCGTCACCGACAACTTCCTTCGGGTCATTCTCCTCGTAGTCAAAGGTGTTACTCATGCCGACCTCGACCGAGACGTCACGTTCCCATTCCAGGGTAACGGTGTGTCGTATACCCACATCGACCTCGTTCTGATTGTATGGCGCCCTCGGGTCGTTCTCCGCGCCTGCTGGATAATTGCTATTCATCTTCATTTCTTTTCTTTTTAGTTCATCCTTAAAAATATTACCTATTACTTCCAAATTAGACAAGTATAGAATCTCCTTGAAGTATGACTTACTATCAACAGCGAAGAAACTAGAGTATACTGAAATCCATGTAATGGTGTACACGTCAGTATCACCATCATACTCCGCACGTACCTTGTCACCCTCGTATATCTCCTTCCCATGTTTGTCTTTCAGACCGATATACTGGCCGATGGTGTACGGGTAAACCTGCTCATAATCCACTCCGATACCTTTATTGCAGATAAAGCAGACTTCATCGTGTTGTATAAGCGAGCCAAACTTCCATTCATGCGTGAGTTTGGATTTCCCTCTGAACTTTATTTCTCTCATTCTCTAAACATTGCTATTTGTACTGTCATTACAATAATTCAGTTCATTCCATATTGATACGGTCGCGGGATTCCGCTCTTCTCTACTCATCAGATTTATCCTCGTCATTAAAACTGTCAATCCACTTGTCAAGTGCAGTAACCACCTTGTCGGGCAACTTCCCGATTGTGGGGTTTGATTTCACGTAGTCTATCGTACCGCCTACTCCCCATATCAATAGGGCGTCTTTCTTGGTCGGCACGAAAGTAATCAGCAATGCCGTGACAATCATCGTAATGGCTGTCGGCTTTAAGAACTTCATTGCCAACAGCGCATATTGCCATTCTTCCTTGTCCCACTCGTTAAGTCCATTCTCACGTTCTTCCTGGGAGTGGTAGTTGACAAGATACACTATGGAAGCAATGAATAAAAGAACTGTCGCAATGACAAATACTCCGACTGATAAATCGTGGATACAGTCAAGGCGTGTTATCCAATATATCTCATTCATATTTTAATTCCTTTCGGTAATAAATCCTTTATCAGTGCCCAGTACTTTGGTGCCATATGTCATGTTTAATTAATCGGATACGGTCGCAAAGAATGTCAATGTAGATGTCCATCACCTTAGACTGTAACGCCATGAGACCTACATATTCCCCACAATTCTTCACTTCGTGTTTTCCATCAATGTACTGTTCAAGCGAATGCCTTTTCTTTTTCAAGTCCGCTAACTCTTTCTTTAAGCGTCCCAGGAAGTCAATATCAGTTGTGAACAATTCAATAAAAAGGTCATTTATAGATTTGGTATCAGCATAAAATTGCCCAACTTTCGACCACTTTTGAATGGTCTTACCTTTTTCTCCAATTATCGGGTAGTTCTTATCTGACGCACTGAACGTTAAGATTTTTACCTCATCACCTTCACCGGTAACGATTCTTCCTTCTCTCTTGCCAGCCACGATTTCCTTGGCGAGTTCATAATCAAAATTAATTCTTTTCATAAACTATAATATTAGTTGAAACAATATCGGTATCTCCGTCATTTTATCCATTTGTCACATTCCGTTCTCATTCCCGCCAGGAAAGCCTCCCTGACGTAATCATAGTAGGGGCTGCCCTTGTACGGCCTGGCGTACTCATCAGCCTCCTCTGTCCAGTTCTTTGTTCTTACCATCGGTATATTATCCATGTAATGACAATGTAAAGAATCAGTATCAGCGCCCAGATGTTGTCGATGAGCCATGCCACCATGACGGCGGCAAGGTACATCATGACCATCGTAAGGAGGGCGAGTATCATGGCCGTTATCAGCCGTTCAATCACTTCCCCCATCGCGCTCTATCCAATAGGCGCCGTTCTCCTCGCAGAAGTAGTCTCCCACGAATGATACGGCGGTGTACTTAAGGAACTCTCCGTTCCTTCTTACCGGCACGGCTACTCCAAAATGCAGTACCGGCTCTCCGCTGGCGTTCTTTACGATGCGCTCCACTACGGGGCACTTGAAGAACGTCATCAGGTCTTTTCCAGTAAACTCCGTCTTTACCATAACTCCATTTCTATGTTTCCTTCTTTCTTCCCGCCGCCCGTCACGGCGCGTTCAATGTTCTCCGACCGTTTGCCTTTCAAGCGGCAGTATTCCTCATATGAGATGGCGGTGCTGCCCGTCTCCTTAGCCTCCTCGCGCTTGTACACCTCCTCCTTGACATCAGTGCGGAACGGCAGATATTTATTCCTCAGACATTCCATGATCTTGTCCGGCTGTATCTTGCCGTAGCACCAGCGGCCGTAGAAGCCGCCGCGCAGGTTCGAGAGAAAAAGCGCTATCTCCGACACTTTGAGATTGCCGTGCTTGGCGATGATAATCTTCGCCAGGTCTACGCTTTCCCACGGCGACATCTTGTCGAATGAAACCGTTTCCTGCCATGCGGCCAAAAGTGCAGTTAACCATGTAACGGCCATATTCTTCCCAAACGTTTCAGATATTCCGTAAAGCGTTGGAGAATTTCCGGTAATACACCGCTCCGGATAAAGAGAATAGGCCGATATCTTATCTATCGAATAATCCCTCGTAAGGTCATCTATCGTCGTGTAACGACATAATGACTTCCGCCTGCTTCCTAATCCGTTCTCCACGTTCATCTTTCATAAATTTTTCATTCAACCAAGATTTATTATTCAGATATGTTGACGGATTACGCCGATACTGTTTATCGGGCGTGTTCCTAACATAGTCCGGAACGCTTTGCAAACATGCCATCCGTTCCTTTTTGGTCATGCGATTCCAAATGCGAATACACTTCTCCTTGTCCACTTTCTTGTCATACGCCGCCCAAAACTCATCGAAGTCATCGGTCGTTATTTTACACGGTGGCGTAATTATATATCCCTTTGAACGAAGATATTTAACACATTCTTTATCATTCATTCCAGTATGTATTTAGCGTATTCAGAGTGATTTCCCGTTATCTGATTAACACATCCCTCGCGTTCGGTTCTTATGTTATGACCGAGTCTCCGCAATTCGTAAATTCTTGCGCCCAAACGAATACAATGATATTTCGTTGTCGCCTCCCATTGGGTGATACTGCCGCATTTTTCAAGATGCGACAATATCAATCCCTTTTGTGTTATCTTTTTCATGCGAACAGTTTTGGTTGTTTCACTTCAAACTCCACGGCCTTGATGTTCTTTATCGCCGTATCGAAGTAACTTTCTTTGAGTTCAAATCCAAGACCTTTCCGGCCGAGTTTAATCGCCTCGTACACTTCCGAACCGATGCCCATGAACGGCGTCAACACAGTGTCACCTTTATTACTCCAAAGGGTAATCGCCCGTTCAATGGTATCAAGTTGCAATGGGCAGATATGTTTCTCGTCGTTGGTGTCACCTGCTTTCATACCGTTAAGCGTGTTGGAGTAATCAATATCCATCCATACGGGCGATGCGTACTTCTGCCAAGTATCAACGGTGATGTCACATTCCACCGGATATTCATGCTCACCTTCCTTCCGGAACACCAATAAATAATCAGGAATGCCTACTCGCGACATTGATGCGTCTTTCTTTACCTGCTTATGCAACAGTCCGAGGGCTTTCGTCCGCTGCATTTCCGTGACCGGATTTTTCCAAATCGTGACGCGGGAATGATATACAAATCCTGCATCCTCAAAACACCGTAGTATCATGCCGGAAAAATCACGAAGTCCGATATATCCTTCCTTTGCTTTCTGAATGGGCAAGTCCATACAGTGGACTGCTATGTTCCTACCCGACCAAAGCACCCGATAAAGTTCCTTGACAAGATACTGAAATGCCGTGAAAAACTCCTTGTAATCTTTTGAGTTCCCCATATCTTCCAACTTATCCGAATATGTATAAAGTTCTGCGAACGGCGGGGAAAAGATGCTAAAACCGATACTTTCATCAGGAACGTCCTGAATAAGTTTCACGCAATCGCCAAGTCTTAGTGTTGCATTCTCTGAAATGTACTCCTTCATTGTGTCAATCTTTTTAAGTTTAATTACGTTCTTAATATTCCGGCACATGGCCTCGGTCATACGCTTTTGCATATTGACAAAATCCTTTTGTTTTTTCTCGAAAATATCCTTTACATTCGCCATCGTGTCGGTAGTGATAAGGTAGATATTCACACTATCCGTCTGTCCGAAACGATACGACCGTCTAATACCTTGATACGTCGATTCAAAGGAGAAGTCAAGCGATGCGAAAATCTGATTATGACAATTCTGATAGTTAAGTCCAAATTGTGCAATTTTCAATTTCGTGACAAGCACCCGGAACTCTCCACGGCCGAACGCCAATAGGGTGTCCTTTTTGTATTGCTTGTTGTCCGAGCCCTTAACCTCCACGGCATCGGGGATACGCTCCCGTAGATACTTTCCCTCCTCATCATGGCCAATCCAAATGATATAATTGTCGGAAGTTCTATTAACGATTTCAACAACCTTATCCAACCGCTCATTGTACGTCCGGCGAAGTTCCCGGTGGAAGTCGGTGGCGTTGACCGCCGTTTCATTGAACAGTAACCCGTTATCTCTCTTGGGCGTAATCACCATTTCCTGCACCACATTAAGCGGCGGAAGTTCATATCCCTTATTGTCAAAACCGATGTCGGACGGTTTATTAAGCATCACCGCCCATGTGGAAACAAAATCCCAAAAGGCCTGCTCCGCATGGCCTTTCAACCGCCAGTCGGAAGTCGACCCGCCATCGTGGACGAAATACATGGCGAGCATTTCACTTCGTGTCATGACGTTCAGGAATTCCGCATGATTACACAATTCCGTCGTGTCATTGGGTGACGGTGTGGCTGTGCAGCAAAGTTTGTACGGGGTCTTATTAAAGTCCTCAATCAGGGCGTTTCTCATCTTTCCCGTGAAGTTCTTTAATATCGAACTTTCATCCAATACCACCCCCCCGAATAGATAGGCATCCACACTATCCATGTTGTCGTAGTTGGTAATGTATATCCCCGGTTTCAGGACGGTCAATCCGATTTCCTCAACATTATAACCGAACCGTTCGCCTTCCTTAATTGTCTGACCAATCACGGCAAGCGGCGCAAGAATAAGCACCGGACGATTGATGTGCTCCACTACTTTCTGCGCCCATTCCAGTTGCTGGATTGTCTTGCCAAGTCCGCAATCCTCGAACATGGCAAAGCGACCTTTTTGCAGCGCCCTGCGGACACAAAACTTTTGAAACGGGAACAGTTGCCCGCTCAATTCTCCCTCTTTCACGTCAAAGCCTACGGCCTGAAAAGCCGTCTGCTTTGTTTCAAGAAACTTATAATAATCTGTTAAACTACTCATTTGTCACCTCCTTTCCCATTGCAATAGGCTACTGCCTGTTGGTCTAACTCCTCATCGGTTGCATTCCTGTGGCGCTGCAGCCATTTTTCAAGTTCCAAACGGTTGAAATAACACATCTTTCCCGTTGGCTTGTAGTGGGGTATCTGCTGCCTCATTGTCAATTTGTACAAATAAGATTTTGAAACGCCCATATACTCCGCCGCCTCTGCGCTTGTCAGCACTTCTTTAGTGCAGTTTACAACGTTTGCAGTTACTTTTTTTGACACATTTGCCGTTACATTTGCCGTGATAATGTCGGCAAGTTCCAATAATTCTTTTTTCATAATCTTTATAATTTGGTTAGAGTCACCCGTGCAGGAATTGGACCTGCCTTACCACTTTCCCGAACCTAAGAAACATTATCGGGCTTTAACGGGTGTGGCGATATGCGCTACCATACCTTTAAAGGCCATGCCTACCGTAATTTTTTCTTGTTCCAATAAGTCAAAGAACGTCATTAGCGAGGGTGCCGCCCAAACACTCTACTCAACCCCGTGAGGACATTTCGGGACTATCTGTGTGGGGAGCGGGGGAATCGAACCACCCGTATTTTTAAGTTATGACACACGATACCATTCTCCCCTTTACGGGCGTCCCATTCATCTCGAACACCGCCCGAATGTTTCAAACAAAATCATTTCTTTTCGCTCTCATATGCCGATGCGAGAGCGGTATAGTATTTAATCATCTCCTCCAATTCAAATGTTGAGAATTTCCCATTGCCAATTCTGGCCGTGACTTCCACAAGGTCAACCCTCTTAACTCCTATCTCGCTTATCAGATTCCTGCGATACGCCTGTATGTTCCCCTGATTGAAGATATTACACGCGACGCATTGCGGCCGACAGTTATCCTCATTCCAACGTGTTGAAAAATACCGTCTTGACATATAATGCCCATTCTGAATATCTTTCCAATAGTACCACTTGCCGCAACTGATACACCTGCAATATCCTTTCGCGTCGGAATATTTCAGCCTGATGTATTTGGAAAACACATCATCCAATTTCTTTATCAGGGTACTCCTTAAATTCTTTTTCATCCTCTCGACCTTTCGACTTCCATTTGCATGAGAAATACCGCCTGTTCGTCTTCCGGTGAGGGAATATAGACACCAGCCTCGGCCGATGCCCATTTCAAAAAATTATCAATGCTTTGCGACATCTCATCCTTCGTTAATTCCGATGACGATTTCACAATTCCCCGTTATCTTATCTTGTTTCTCAGCAAAAAACAAGTGCCCGTTAGCCATCTTTTTGTAATAATACTGCTTGCAGTACTCCGGCAATTCGCCCAGTTGCAGGGCAAGATAACGGATAGCGTAGTGCAGATAAAGCGTCCGCGGACGTTTCTCCGTTATCTCGAACACGCGCCCTGATTTAATCAGATTCTCAATGCGTGCCCGCGCCTGCTCCTGATGGAGTTTATTGTTTCCGTCGTAAATCATTAGAATGGCAAATCGTCAACCGTTTGCGCCGCAGGCGCTTGATTCACTTGCTCCGTTGTCACTAAAGACTCGGGTATATACGTCTTCAAATCACCGATGATATAATTCACCCCTTCTTTGCGTTCGTCCTTCTTGGGGGCACACGAGATGAAGTGCGTGTCGCCGAATTGAGACGTTTCTTTCCTTTCGACAATCGCGATATTGATATACTTCTTCTTCTCGCCAGTTTTAAGCGTCACTTCCTTAATCAATTCAGGGAAGTTCTTTAAATCAGAAAGACAAATACTTCCAAATAACAGTGCCATAATCAGATAATTTTAATTGTTAATGATTCCTTTACATCACTCATCTTCTTAACTGCATCCCATACTTCGGGATAGTCGCTCTTCAGTTTGGTCGCGTCAACACATTCGCGCTTGCTTGCGGCCTTCCTCGTCAAAGACAGCCTTTCGCCCTTATAGGACTTCACACCCGTCTCTTGCATCAGTTTCAGAAGGCCGTCAGTCAGCATTCTCCGCTTTTCAGTAAGAACTTTTATCTGCCGTTCCAACTCGACAATCGGCATTTCCACCGACTGATATCGTTCCAAAAAAGTGTCGCGTTCCTTGACATGGAATTGTCGCCCGCCCAAATCGCTATTAAGCAGTTCTTTACACTCTTCAGCCCCGATGCGTTCCAGCACTTTGAATGACGACTTCTCGCCGCGCATCCACAACATCCTTAATTCCGACACGCTCAGACCAGGATTGCAGAGCTCGAACATATACGCATAAATTGACAACTGCCAACGGCAATACTCATCATCCGGTTTATATGTCGTTTTAATGTCACCCAATATCACGTTTCCGTCTTTCACAAAGACCTTATCGATGTTACTGGCGTAATTCTCGAAGTCGGTTACTGTATATTCCGACTCCACGACTTCATATCCGGTCTCTTGGATAAATCGCTTATACGATTCCAATTCGGGCGTTGTTTCGGTCGGGGCAAATCCATCATCGAACATTTCTATTATTTCATGGATGTCCGTGCCACGTTCCGCCGCCCGAATTAACACCGATTCAGGCACGTCGGAATACTTGTCCGGAAACAGTTGTCTTTGTATGACACCCGTAATGCCATGCAATTCCTTTCCGTTAAGGAAATACGTATGATTGTCTTTGTGAAAGACCACGCCATTATTATTCAGTACCATTTTGCTTATTCTTTAATTCCTTGCCCCTAATTGCCACGGCATCGCGAAACTTCTTTATGCGCTGATATCCGGATAATTCATTCCAAATATTCTTCAAGACAAACAAATCCGAGCAGTCCTTAACCGTTTGGAGCGCCAATTCCAAATCATCATCCGGCACTCCTACGATTTCTCCTTTCGCCGACTGTTCGCCATAGTTGTATTTCGTATCTTCCTTGCCCTTTTGAAAGTACACGTCAGCGGCTACGCCAAGAGCCTTGGCTGCAACCGATATAGCATCAGTCAGCGCCATTTTATATGCCTCGTCGTTGACATAGTTGCCGTTTCTCTCCACGCTCACCATCGAACTTCCGCCCGTGCCTGGTATTGCATCAGACCATTTGTCGTTTTCTTGGACGTACAAATTAATATTGCAAAAGGCCTTGACTTCCTGCCCGTAAGGCTCCGTCCATTGCTTGACGATTTCATACTTCCAGCCGAATCCGCACGGCCCGAACTGCTCCGTCAGAGCCTTTATCCTCCACATCGGATTTACATCCGACATACCTTTTAATCGCCCGGCGCAAATAGCCTTTATCGCAACATCAGGAACTGTTCTTACCTTTTCATAAATTCTCAAATTATTCATAGTCTTTATTCATTAGGTTTTTGATTTTCTTGGAAAGCAGCGCTTTGTTGATTTCAGACATTGAATATTCCAAAGGAGAGTTTTTGCACGGACCTTTCCGCCGCGCCCGTATAAGACCGGCACGCTCCAATGCAAGAAAGTCAGCCTTTTTCACATTCAGGACTTTCAGATATCGCGCCAGTTCAGACTTCTTAATCATGCACGTGTCTATTCCGTAATCGCGCATGGTGTCAAGTCTTGCTATTCGCGACGCATCCTTAATCAAATCGAAAAGCACTTCTATTCTCATTTCCGCTGCATAATCGTAATATACCCCGCCTTTTCCCTCGTGGATGTTACATACTTTTTATCCAATGGATGGCATCCGGCCATCTGATTCTCGCGCACGCAAGTTACTTGAACCATCACCTTGGAATATGGCGGCTCATTCGCACCGTCAGGGGCGATGCGCACATGGCGCATGTTGCCCTTGCCGATATTCTGAAATAAATCATGATAACTCATCTCGTGTGTATCTATAATCGTCTCTTTCATTACACTCTCGACTTCTTATGTATATTCACCTCTAATATTCTGCCTAAATTATAGACAACCTGCTCGGCCACCCATACAAGCGGCTTGCCGTTCTTGTCGCGCCCATATTCGTAGGTGATTATCTCGCCTTTGTCGTCAACAAACATCTCGGCATATGCGTCTTTAACTTCTACAAGCGCCGTGTCACGGTCTTTATTGTACCCGACGAAAAACCTGATTGCGTCATATTTAATCGGCAGCGCGTTGCCGTTTTCGTCTTCTACCTCGAAACCATCCTCATCCAATTGCAGTAATTTCTTGATTGTGGTCGGCCTGACCTCGCGAAATTCCTGCACTTTTCGACCTTGCATTATCAGGTCGAAATACTTTTGCTTAATAATTAATTTCAGTACTTTCATAACTTATCTCAATGTAATAGTATATTGCCTATCAATCCACAACAACAAAGGGCGCAAAACCCGATGATATAAATCATATCTTCATAATCTTTCATGAACTTGTATTTTAACAATTAGACTTTCCAATTCTTCTTTCGTGAGTTTATACAGAAAATGTAAATGGCCGCTCCGCATCCTGATATGGACATCATAATAGCCAACATACTCCCAATACTCAACACTCTCAATCATACTGGCGTTGAGTAACCTATCTTTTACTTCTATCAATCTCATGCTACTTCTAATTTGTATTGTTCCACAAACAAATCTGTTCCATATCCGCACGTTGTGCCAATATCTGATTTCGTGAACTCTTGCACCCGCTCTATCGACACACTTAAGTGCGTGTTCAACCAGTCCTCAACGTTTTCTAAGTATTTGTCGCCGTCAATTATACACACTTCGAGACTGTTGTCATGAATCGACACCGACATTTCTATCGTTTTTTTGCCGTATTCAAATTTCGCGTACGCGCCAGCACCATAATATTCAACACGTTTTCTGATTTCTTTTATCAGTGGCGAAAAAATTTTTTTGCAGTTCTCTTGTGTCATAACATTATTTTATTTATATTTGCATCGAACGTAATTGATTTACGTTTGCAAATATAGGTCATTTTGACCTTTCTCGCAAATTTTTGACCTATTTTTATAGGTCTTTAAAGTTTAATTAACATTGTTAGACAAAAATGTACAATTACACCTATTTATATATAAAGAAAGAGAATATGGGCCTATTTCGACGTTCATGTAGAGCGCGGACACGTCAACCTTTATCCTCACCTTAATATAATAAGGTTCGGAAGTACATACAAGGTTAATTAAGACGCTCTTGATAAACAAGTAACCTTCATATGTAACGCCCATCGGAACATCGCATCCTCAACGACGTTCGTTTTACCGAATTATGCTTTGAAAGCGTGAGGCCCTGTTGTCAGGTTTCGGACATTGCAGGAGATTTCATCCGATAAAATATATTTCCGTGAACGGTAGAACACTTTTATATATCGGTAGCGACCCGAAGAGGAGTGTACTGATTCAACCTCATCGAAAGATTGGAGCAAAAAATACCCCCGAAAGTGCCCTCACTACACTTCCAGGGGTCATATATAGTAAAAACTATATTCAGTCCTATCGCTATTGTGAGGAACGGCTTTCGGATGCAAATATAGGTCATTTTGACTAATAAACAAATAAAATTCAGTCATTTAAATTATTTTAACTATGGAACAGATTGCAGCAAGAATCCAACAAATCATTAACGAAAAAGGAATAAACGCGACACAGTTTGCCAATAAGATAGGATATAATCAATCGAATTTCTCAAAAATATTGGCAGGAAAGCGAAGGGCATCATCGAGTCTTCTTCAAAAAATAGCCGCAGCGTCGGGAGTCAACATGAACTGGCTGCTTACGGGCGAAGGAGACATGATACTGAGCGAAAGCAGCGCAGCGCCGTTTACGCCTGAGCATTCCGTATGGGTGCCGCTTGTCGACCAAAGGGCGCAGGCTGGATACCTCACCGGATATTCCGATAAAGAATACTACGAGGGACTTTCAATGGTACAGTTCATACCGGACAGGGAAATGTCGGGAAATTATCTCGCATTTGAGGTAAGCGGCGACTCTATGGACGACGGCAGCTCCGACTCTTATATCGACGGGGAAATCCTCATCTGCCGCGAAGTGGAGCGGGAATATTGGCGCGAAAGTCGGTTGTTTATCAACAAACGGGATTTTGTCATTGTACATAATGAAGGCATCCTCGTCAAGCGAATCATCGCTCATGACGTGGAAAAGCATACCATCACGATACACTCCCTTAATCCTCTTTTTAAAGATAAGACTATTGACTTGGCTGACGTGAAACAAATATTCTCCGTCATCGAGTCAAGACGGCAAAGACGGCGGTAAAACGCAAAAATCTACCACATATTTACCTGCCGCTCCCATAAAACGCGCATAACTTATTGAATATTAGGCAATAAGGCATGCTTTACCCATAGATTCCGGTTCTGAAGGTCATGGGTTTGAATCCCATCGGGGTCACAACAGAAAAAGCACTTTGATTCCTTTGATTATCAGGAAGTTACGGAAGATTGGAAAAGATTTGTACGGACCCATAATCCTAAAATTTTTTAACAATCGTCCACAAGTAACAAAAAAATGTTACAAATGTTTCGTGAATGTTTAGTGGAAAATTGGAATCAAAGACTGATG
>Ga0065708_1006651_pt1 | contig 15429 bp, 14 predicted proteins | sample Hoacrofraction12_2_FD_59095 | JGI IMG/M metagenome (GOLD analysis project Ga0065708, IMG submission 59095) | Hoatzin crop microbial communities from Cojedes, Venezuela, sample from fiber fraction 12 v1 | ecosystem: Host-associated > Birds > Digestive system > Esophagus > Crop | place: Venezuela... | reverse complement strand
CGACAATTAGAGATGCCGTTTTTTGATTTTTTTCGACCGTTTGACCATCTGGTCGATGCAAAAAGGCTGTTTAGAAATCTATTTCACGTGAGATAAAANTCTATCTCACGTAAGATAATTTTCTATCTCATATCATTTAATTTTTTTAACAAATGGATTTTTCTGAAAANTGNCGTTCAAAAAATTGCNATTTAACATTTCAAAAAACGCCAAAATTGGTAGAAACCTACCACAAAATTGTTCTATATTTCGTTTTAACGTATGTATTTTTTTGTGAAAAAGCGCGATTTTCGAAAAAAATCCACGTTTTTTCTGAACGCAGTTTTTATGCAAAAATTCGTTAAATCGCCGCCAAATCTTTGTCTTTTTTCTTTACATTTTTGCAGTTCACAAATCGACGAAATTTTCTTACAAAAACGGTCAAAAAAAATGCGCGAAAAAAAGTGGTTATTTATGCATTTTCGTGAAAAAATATGTATATTTGTCTTGGGATATTACACAACAAAATTTTTTAACCCTACAAACAGATGGCAGAAACCAGCAACAATCAGCTCACATTAGCACTCACGACCATTGGCGACTTGCTTTGCAAGCAAAAAATCACGAAGAATCAAGACGACAAACCGATAGACGGAATTGCCCTTTCTATACCAATCTATCAGCGACCCTATAAATGGGGCGTTCGGAATGTTACGCAACTGCTCGACGATATACTCAATGCGATGAACGAAAATAAGGAAGTGTATCGCGTGGGCACGTTGATTTTGCATAGAAACGGCGAGAAATACGACATTGTCGATGGGCAACAGCGCACGATTTCGTTTGCTTTGATGCTGAAAACGCTTGGAATAGACTGCCAATTCCTGCAACAAAATTTGAAAGACAATGACTTCAATCGTCTAAACGTTGCAAAAAATTATGACGCTTTCGTGCGACGTTTTCAAGATATGCAAGAAACAACGCGCGAACACTTGAAAAACTACGTCACAAAGCAATGCGAGATGATTGTAGTTATCACAGACGACCTTTCCGAAGCGTTCCAATTTTTTGATTCTCAGAATGCACGAGGAAAGCAACTCTATCCGCACGATTTGCTGAAAGCCTTCCACCTGCGCGAAATGACTGAAGTAGGAAAAGAAGAAACGGTCAAGACGGTCAACACTTGGGAGAATCTCGATCAGAAAAAACTGGCAAAATTGTTCAGTGAGTATCTCTACTGTCTTAAAGAGTGGATTCACGGCGACAGAGCCTTCAAACTGAACGAGCAAAACATCTACAAATTTAAGGGAGTAACCAAACAAGATAAGAGTCCATACGCACAATTTTACAAAAGCGCGTATGCGTATTCTGAAATGCTGAAGAATTCAGCCATGCCGTTTGTCACTGGATTGGAAAATATATGCGGCTTTCAGATAAATGCACCTATTATCGCTGGAAAACCATTCTTTGAGTACGCGAAACACTATTTTGACATTCTGGAAGACATACGCGACAACGACAAATATCGCGGATACTTCATCAATGGTAATGAAATAGTGGCGACACTCGATGCGTTCTATAAATATCGCGTGGGAGATTTAGTTGCACGACGCCTTTTCGATCTTGCAGCCCTACTCTATGTTGACCGCTTCTGCCCAGAAAAACCTTCGAAAGACGACATAACACTTTTCGAACAGTTTGTTGTGCAAGATTTTATATGGGCTTATTCGTTGAGAGCGCAGTATAAAAATCTTGGATTTTGGTCGGCACAGAATTATATCTTGAAGCCCGACAGCGACATCATCAATGCAATGAATATCTATAAAATCATTGCAGACGCAGATAACCCTATTTCGCTGATGAGCGAACTATCTTCCAAACTCCAGAAACTGCCTTCTGAAAAAATCATCGACAAGAAAGACAATCTTGGCGAGCAAAAAGACGGTATCGAAATGAATTATCTGACTTTCTTCAAAAAATACAATTATTACGTAGAATAATATGGCAAAAAAAAATAACAATAGTCTACCGCTTACTGAGCAGTCGATTAACGAGATATATAACAGCACTGACCTTGTCGTTTACGAAGTTCCGATTTACCAACGCAACTTTGCGTGGGAAAAAGAGCAAATCGAGGCGATGATTAACGATGTATGCGATGCGTGGAAAGCCAAAAAAGAAACATATTACATTGGAACGCTCGTCACACATCAAAAGGAAGAAGTTTTCGAAGTCATCGATGGACAACAGAGATTGACGACTATCTACATTATTTTGAAAGCGTTGGGAGTAGACTTCAATAATCGGTTGACCTATCGCGCAAGAAATAAGTCGGACATGGCACTGAAATATTTAGGCGAAGAAAACGCAAATGATTTCAAAAGCGAATGTGATGACGCAATAATGGAGGGTTATAAAATCGCGAAAGACGCGTTGGAGAATCAGGAATTGATTGGCAACAACGACTATACAAACTATTTCTTACACCATGTGCACATCATCCACTACCGAGTGCCAAGAGATATCAATCTGAATCAATACTTTGAGGTGATGAACTCGCGTGGAGAGCAGTTGGAAAAGCACGAAATCGTGAAGGCAAACTTGATCAATAAATTGTCGGAAGACCGAGAGAGCATGCGAACTTTCGCGCAAATTTGGGACAGTTGCGCCAATATGAATCGCTATATACAGCAGAAATTTCAAGAAAAAGCGATTTTCGGCAACGCGTTAGACTGCTTTCAAATCAAAGATTACGAGGAATTGTTTAATCAATTGAATAAACAAGATGACGAACAGCCGAAACAAAAAGACCTTTCGATTATAGAACTCATTCAAAGCAACACAAGCGAGATTAAGAAAACCGGTGGCGATAAAGAAGAAATCATTAGTTTTCAATCGATTATCGACTTTCCAAATTTTCTGTTGATTGTGTTGAAATTGATGAGATTAGACGAAGAAAATTTCATTCCACAAGAATTTATTTTGGATGATAAAGAGTTGCTGAAAGCATTCGATGAAGCATTTCGAAATCTCAAAGGAATAGAACTACAGAACCGCGTCAAGCAATTCGCGTTCTATCTTTTGAAAGCGAAATTCTTGTTGGATAATTACATCGTTCACATAGATCGACACGCTGAGGACAAAAAAATACAAGAGAAAAGTCCATGGGAATTGAAGAAAGGAAAAAAAGAAAATAACGATAATAACAAAAATGATTTCAGTCCAAACAACCTTTCAGGAGATTCATTGCTGCAAAAAAAACTCGTGCATAAACTGTCGCTGTTGGAAGTAACGTTCACTCCGCGTCAGCGTAAGAACTATTTGCTTTATTGTTTGATTTATCTTTTCAAGTGCGATGACCTCAACGATTTCGCAGCATACGATGATTTCTTGGAGAAACTGCTGGATAAATATTTGAAAGACATCTATTTGAATCCTAAAGAATTGAACGAGAAAAATACACCATCGCCAAACGCTTTTGATGGGCGATTGTTGCGAGACGGAAACGTGTATCTTGAGATTGAAAACAAAGACATTGATTTCGTCAAGGTGTTTGGCGATGGGACAGAAATATCAAAAGGCATTCCATTGTTTGTTTTCAATTATCTCGATTATAAGATTTGGAAAAAATATGCCACTGAACGCGTAGAAGATTTCAAGAAAGAAGCAGTGAAAACGCAATTCTTTGACGAACTCGGTTGCACGCCTTTCGATTTGAACGAATTTCAAGATTTCTATTTCTCACGTACAAGACGATCGTTGGAGCACTATTTTCCACAGGCAAATGTGAAGAATAGCAAAGAATTAGACGAGAACAAAATCAACTGTTTCGGCAATTACGCAATGATTGGTAGTGCAGCAAATAGCGCTGGCTCGAATTGGTCGCCAAAAGTCAAGTGCGACCGTTATCTGGACAGTTCAGAGAAAATCGACAGAGTAAGCGTTTCGTCGCTAAAGTTTCTCATTATGATGCAAAAATGCAAGGACGGAGATGGGAAATGGGACTTTGAGAATATTCAAGAACATCAGAAAAAGATGGTAGATATACTTCTTGGATAAAGATTTCACAAAAAAACAGCGATTAAACGCACATGTTTAATCGCTGTTTTTTGATTATTTCGAATGTACTTTATTTATTCAGCCTTTTTCTTTGCTGCTTTTCGAGTTTTCGTTGGTTTTTCGCCAGCCTCCATCTTTGCGATTTTCGTTTTCAGACGAATGATTTCCTTCTCTTTCATTTCGAGTTCTTCGCCCTGATTTCGTATCGTTGTGAGCAGACCGTTTAGTTCTTCGTTGTCGATATCATCGGGATAGAGCGTGTTTACGCGGTTAATGAAATCGGCGAGAATGTTCATGTAGTTTGTGAACGCGTCGAATGGACTCGCATAGATGCCGAAATCGATGCCGAGATGCGTGGCTTTGGTTGTCATGAAGTGGAAATTCTCGGTTGCTTGCAGGTAATCCCAATCTTGCATGAGCGTAGGATCTTTTGCTATTCTAACGCGATCGGCGATGTTGTATAGTTTTTCGAAAGCCTCACGCTGCATAGGATTTCCGAGCCAGCAGCTTACGTCGCGCTCTTCGTCGGTCCACGACATTGGATCTGGCACGTTTAGATTTCCAGCGCTCTTCATTTTCATGCATATCTCTGTAGGTGTTGAGAATGTGATGCCTTTTCGTTTTGCGCATGCAGGTAAAGCCTTGAGGAATTCGAGTATGTTGCTCGAGAGAGGCTGCGAGATGCCGATGGCGGATAGTTGCATGAAGATGTTGATGACTTGTTCTTCTTCTGGGAAAGCAGCGATTCGGTTGATGTAATCGTCTGCAAAGAGAGGATAACCCTCCCATTCGCTGTTGTTAAAGCGTAGCGATATGTCGTCGCTGAGCACGTAATCGCGCAGCAGAAGTTTGAGTTTCGGAGCGTATGCACAGTTGTAAACATAGTGAGGCGACTTCCAACCGAGCACGTTTTTCGCGCCTTCGGTCAGCATTCCTTTGAATCCCATCTTGGATGCTTGCAGACCGATGTCGTCGCTATAGATGAGTGAGGAATTGCGGAGCACTTTGGGCGTTTTTCCGAAGTATTCTTTCATCTTTGCCATCTGCTTTTTGACGTCGTCAGCAAAGCAATCTGCGTTGACTAAAGAAGCAAGACCGTGCGAGTAAGGCTCTGCAAGAAATTCGACACAGCCTGTTTCGTTCAGTTCTTGCAACTTGCCTAACACTTGCGGAGCGTGCATTTCGAGTTGCTCGATGCCCACTCCAGAAAGCGAAAACGCTACTTTGAAGTAGTTGCCGTGCTTCTTAATCATCTCGAGCAGCGCGTTTAGCGTTGGCATATACGAGCGTTCGACGGTGTCGGTGATGGTTTTCTCGTTCTCGTAGTCGTCGTAGTAATAGTGGTCTGTACCGATATCGAAGAAGCGATAGCGTTTGAGGTGTATGTTTTGGTGTATTTCGAAATATAGACAAATGGTTTTCATTGGGTAAATGTGTTTATTTGATTGTTGTTTTTCGTGAATCTAACGTAGGTTTTACCATCCGAGCGTTCTGAGATAGAGTTCTCTGATCCATGCACCAACCTTTTGCCAAGTTATTTGGTCAACTTCTTTTTTGCCTTCTTCTTGCAAGAATTTGAAAAGGCTTTCGTTGTTGCAGATGGAATACATAGCATCGGCGAGCGCGTAGGTGTCCCAGTAATCTACTTTGATGCAATTAGTTAGGATTTCTGCGCATCCGCTTTGTTTAGAGATAATCGCTGGCGTTCCGCATTGCATGGCTTCGAGTGGAGAAATGCCGAACGGTTCGCTTACTGAAGGCATCACGTAAACATCGGAGTCTTTCAGACATTCATAGACCTGCTTTCCGCGCATGAAACCTGGGAAATGGATGCGGTCTGAAATGCCTCTTTGTGCGGTCAGCATAATCATTTGGTCCATCATATCACCACTTCCAGCGAAGCAGAAACGTATGTTGCGCGTGCGATGCAGCACAAGACTGGCGGCTTCTACGAAGTATTCAGGTCCTTTTTGCATGGTTATACGTCCAAGGAACGTGACTACTTTTTCTTTTCCTGTGTGATCAGGACGTGGAATCTCGTCCCATTCTTTTTTCAATGGATAAACAGCATTGTGAACGGTGTAACACTTGGCTGGATTTTGATGATATTCGCGAATAACTGTTTGCCTTGTGAGCTCAGAGACGCACATGATGCAGTCAGCGTTATCCATTCCGTCTTTTTCTATGCCATATACAGTTGGATTGACCTTTCCTCTAGATCTATCGAAGTCAGTTGCGTGCACATGGATGCACAATGGCTTTCCACTGACCTTCTTTGCGTGAATACCTGCAGGGAATGTGAGCCAATCGTGTGCATGTATGATATCAAATTGCTCAGTTCTTGCCACAACTCCTGCAATTATCGAGTAGTTGTTTATCTCCTCGTGCAGATTTTGCGGATATCCGCCTGCAAACTCCATGCATCCGAGATCGTTGACGTGCATATAGTTGAAATCTCCGTAGATATGGTCGCGCAAACGATAGTAATGGTCGGGATCCATAATGTTTCCGACTCGTTGTTTAACGTAATCATAATCTACATCACGCCAAGCGATTGGTACAGCATTCATCGCGATGATGTTGGCTGCGCTTTTATCTTCGTCACCGAATGGATGCGGAAGGCAGAGCGTGATGTCCATATCGCCTTGTGCGTGCAGTCCTTCAGTAATTCCAAAGTTTGCGGTAGCCAAACCACCAAATACGTGAGGAGGATATTCCCATCCGAACATTAAAACTTTCATTCCGATTCCTCCTTTCTTTTATTCGTTATATTTGTACTTCTCGAGAAGATCGAGTGTTCGCAAGATTTCACCAACATTCATAGCAAATGAGATGGCGCCACGTCCATGGAACGGTGGGTTGCCATCATATAGCTCGCTGATGGTGCCGATACAATGAGAAGTCATCTCGTTTTCGTAACCTACCATTTGTCGTTCGATGAAACTGAGCTTCGTTCTCTTATAGAGTTTCAAGCAGGCTTCCATGTAGAAACCGCCTAACCACGGCCACGCTGTGCCTTGATGATAAGCTAAATCGCGTTGAGTCTGCGGTCCAACATACATTGGGTTGTAGCCACCGCTCTTTGGCGAAAGTGAACGGAGACCTTTTGGCGTGAGCAACTCACGCGTACAGAAGTCGAGCACGCTCTTTCGCTGTTCTTTTTCGAGTGGAGAAAAATCGAGAGCCACTGCAAAAATCATGTTCGGTCGCACGCTCCAATCAACCATATTGCCATCGACGTAATCGTAGAGATAGCCGTAGTCGTTGAGGAACGTATCGACGAACGATGCTTTGCAGCGTTCTGAAAGTTCATTCAAATGATTTAGAGTTTCTGTGTCGTTGCGCGCTTCGGCTAATTGGGCGCAGAATCGCAAAGCGTTGTACCAAAGCGCGTTGAATTCTACAATAAATCCCGAGCGCGGAACGACGGGTGAACCGCCAGATGTGGAGTTCATCCAAGTGACAGCCTTCGTTTTGCCGTCGCTGTATAGCAGACCATTGTCCTCAAGCTTCAGATTAGGATGTTTGTCTGCTTCAATAAATTTAATAATATCTTCAAGCAGTTTGCCGTAACGTTCGAAACACGTTTCTTTTCCAGCTGTTTTGGCGTATTGTTGGATAGTCCAAACGCACCAAAGTGGCACGTCAGGCTGCTCCATCTCGTAGATTACGCCAGCAGGTTTGCCTTCCATGAAATCGCGAAGCTCGCGTTCGGCAGACGTCATCACCAATTCGAAATAATGTCTCTCGCCAATGGCAAGCGTCAAGCCAGGCAACGCGATGAACGTGTCGCGTGCACGACATTTGAACCATGGATAACCTGCCAACAGATAGCGGTCATCGTTTTTCTGACGAAGGTGGAATTGGTGTGCTGCATTGACGAGACAATGGAAGAAATTATCACGAGGAGCACGCTCGTCAACTTCTTCTTGGAAAAGATTTTTAAGTCTTGAAGGTTTGATTTCTTCGGTTGAAGCTGCAAAAACTACGCTTTCGCCCTTGCGGATGTTTACTTCGAAATAGCCAGGCACGTAGAGATCTTCGTTAGACGCATAACCGCGCTCCTGCTCTTTCGTATATTCAAGTCCACGATACCAATCTGGATGGAAAACAAACTCATTTTTCTTACTCAACTGCATGTACAAATCTGGATAGCCAGCATACATGCAAGTTTTTATACCACCAGGAACTTGCTGATAATCGCGACTGGCGACGTTGTTTTCGTGCGTAAATTCTCTCACGCTGCGAAATGCTAACATCGGGCGCAGTCGGAGCGTTGTAGCAGAATGTGCGTCGAGCAGCGTGTAGCGAATCAAGATTCGGTTTTCATAGTGTTGGAACACTGTCTCGCGCTGCAACAAGACGCCCCCAACGCGATAGATTGTTGTTGGAACCTTATCGCAATCGTAAGCGCGAATGTACTTGTGCCCTAAGGGACTGTAATGATTGCCTTGATAGCGATGGAGTGCCAGATTGAACTCTGCTCCATGCTGGATAACGGTCACATCGAGCGACGAAAGCAGCACATGATTTTCGCGGTCGAGCTCAGGAACAGGAACGACCAGCAATCCGTGATACTTTCGCGTGTTACAATCAAGAATGGTGCTCGAGGAATAGGCTCCAGAACGATTGGTACGCAGAATCTCTTTAGGCAAAGATTCCTCCAAATTGGTCATCAAGGCGCGTTCAAAGCGTAGATAACTCATAGAATAATGAATAAAAATTCGTCAGTTTTTAGGTTACAAACTTTGCAAACCACACAACGAATGTCCTGCAGTAGGCATAAGTTCTACTGCGAAGGTAGTAAAAGAAATGCAAAAAGCGAAAAAAAATTCACTTTTTTGCATAAATTGTTAAGATTTTTCGCTGAACGATTAGGATGGCATAATGAAATTAAGCACTTCTTGTTCTACTTTGACAGTGAAACCACCGACTGGCGTGTTCATCAATCTGCCATCGATGCCAACAAGTGCGTGTTCGGCTTGCAATACTTCAACCGTTTGCGTGCGATAAGGATGCACACTGCGATGGTTGAGGAACTTACCGCGAACGAAAAGATAAATGCCTTCGAAGAGTTGTGCTGTCTGAGGATGATAAACCACTGAAACGTCGAGCATACCGTTGTAAGGTACGGCGTTAGGTGTCTGTCCGTAGCCCAGCGCATTGCCTATACAGACGGTCATCACGTTGCGTTTGATTTCGTCGTTGTTGATACGCAAGTGCATTTTGTATTCCATGCGTTGGAAAATCAAAAGGAAGAAAGAAATAAGATAGGATAATGTGCGCGAACCAAGCACGTGTCGCGTTTGGCGACGAAGGTTCATAATCGACGCAATGAGCCCAATATTGATGCAATTCACGAAATATCGATGGCAGGATTCGTTGTTTTTGTTTTTATAATTGATTCTTCCGACATCGATTTTGCGTATTCTACGTTTTTCTAACGCATCAATTGCTTGTTCCAGATTGTCGTCATCGAGATTCCAAAAGTGTGCAAAATCGTTCATCATGCCGTTGGGTATAATGCCCAAAGCAATCTGATCACGCGCGGTTTGGTCGAGTTGCATCATGCAATTCACTGCATCATTGATGGCAGAGTCGCCTCCTACGATGACAATCGTGCGGTAGCCGTTGTTAATCATCATCTTGATGAGTCGCTCTACGCTACCCTGACTTTCACTTTGCAAGTAATCGTAATCGATTTTGCGCTCGCGGAGAAGTTTTTCTATCTTCTCCCATTTCTTTTTCGACGAGAACAATCCTGATTTAGGGCAATAAAGGATGCCCCACTTGTTTTCATTGGTCATATAGATTCTTGATTTGGTCGATTTTTTCACGCAAAGGAAGATTGGCGTCTATCCAATGGATGGTTGTGCCGCGTCGTTCCATGCCTCTGAACCACGTCATCTGGCGTTTGGCGAATTGATGAATAGCAATCTCGAGACCGCTAAACATTTCATCGTACGACAGTTGTCCGATGAGGTATTGCGTAACAAATTTATATTCTAAGCCGTAATAGATGAGGTCTTCTGGTGCAATGCCGCGATCAAGCAGCGCTTTCACTTCGTCGATCATGCCGTTGTCGAGTCGGGTGCGCAAGCGTTGCGAAATTTTCTCGCGTCGTTGGTCGCGGTCGATGTTGATTCCTACGACCAGTGCATTGATTGCCTGCGACGTTTCTTGTGTTTTTTCAACCTGATGCGCTGCTTCGTAAGTTTCGATTTCGATGGCTCGAATAGCGCGTTGGGCAGTATCGACGTCGGTTGTATTATGCATCGCAGCACCGTTCTTCGCTTTCAATTCTTGAAGCATGAGCGTCAGTTCGTCAAGCGACTTTCCTTCTAATTGCTTGCGTAGCGTTGGATTTTGCGGTACTGGCGAAAGACGATAATCTTTCAACACAGCTTCGATGTAAAGTCCTGTTCCACCGCAAAGAATCGGCAGTTTGTTGCTCGCAAGTATGTCATCGTAGGCTTTGCGAAAGTCTTGCAGATATTGAAAAAGGTTGTATTTCGTTCCAGCTTCTGCAATATCAATCAGCCGATAGTCGATTTGTTTTTCTCCGACAACGTAATCTTCGAGGTCTTTGCCCGTTCCGATGTCCATTCCACGATAGACCTGACGCGAGTCGGCACTGATAATCACGCCATCCATGTCAGCCGCGAGAGCAGCTGCCACTTTCGTCTTTCCGCTTGCAGTCGGACCGAGTATGGTGATCATCTTCTTGTGCACGCTAAGCGCAAAGTTAAGCAAAATAAACGGTTTTGCAAATATTCTATCGTTTTTTCTGACGATAGCAACAAAAAAGCCCAACGCTTGAATGCATTGGGCTTTTAGAATTATTTAGAATTGTATTATTTCAATTCTGCCATGTATTTAATGGTGCGAACCATTTGTGAAGTGTATGAGTTTTCGTTGTCATACCATGAAACAACTTGTACCTGATAGGTATCGTCGTCAATCTTAGAAACCATTGTTTGAGTTGCGTCGAAGAGTGAACCAAACTTCATGCCAATGATGTCAGATGAAACGATGAGGTCTTCGTTGTAGCCGAATGATTCGTTAGCAGCAGCTTTCATTGCAGCGTTAATGCCTTCAACGGTTACGTCTTTACCCTTAACAACAGCGATGAGGATGGTTGTAGAACCAGTAGCTGTAGGAACGCGTTGTGCAGAACCAATCAGTTTGCCGTTGAGTTCAGGAATTACAAGACCGATAGCTTTAGCAGCACCTGTTGAGTTAGGAACGATGTTGCAAGCTCCAGCGCGGCTACGACGCAGGTCGCCTTTACGCTGTGGACCATCCAGAATCATTTGGTCGCCTGTATAAGCGTGGATTGTTGACATAATACCAGAAACGATTGGTGCATAAGCATTCAGAGCTGCTGTCATAGGAGCAAGACAGTTGGTTGTGCAAGATGCAGCTGAGATAATGGTATCTTCTGGTTTAAGAGTTTTGTGGTTTACATTGTAAACGATGGTTGGAAGATCGTTTCCTGCAGGAGCTGAAATAACGACTTTCTTTGCGCCAGCTTGGATATGAGCTTCTGATTTAGCTTTTGAGGTATAGAAACCTGTGCACTCGAGAACAACATCTACACCGAGTTCACCCCAAGGCAGTTCAGCTGCGTTTGGTTTTGCATAGATAGTAATCTCTTTTCCATCAACAGTAATTGAACCAGGAGTCAGAACGGTTTTGCCATCTTCGCCAACTACAGCGTCTTTGTATTCAACGGTGTGTTTGCCTTCACCATATTTGCCTGCGAAACCACCCTGAGCGGTGTCGTATTTCAGAAGGTGAGCGAGCATTTTAGGGCTGGTCAAATCATTGATTGCCACTACTTCATAACCATCTGCCTCGAACATCTGACGGAATGCGAGACGACCGATACGGCCAAAGCCGTTAATTGCAATTTTAATCATGTTTTTTGTTATTTAAAAAAGTGTTATAAAAATAAATCTTCTAACCTTAAATGAACCTACTCATCACAAACTTTCGGTTTTTCGGACATTTTTCTCCGTTTCCGACTGCAAAATTATAATTTTTTTTTAATTTTGTGGCACAATCAATTATTAAATAATATAAAATAAGGTAGAATTATGGGATTTTTAAAAGAATTCAAAGAGTTTGCCATTAAAGGCAACGTGATGGACATGGCTGTCGGTGTAATCATCGGTGGTGCATTTGGTAAAATTATTACATCGCTCGTTGACGACATCTTGATGCCTGTCATCGGTGTCTTAACAGGTGGCACCGACTTTAACGGTCTTGCAGTGAAAGTAGGCGACGCAACAGTGAAGTATGGCACGTTCATTCAGAACATCATCGACTTCCTGATCGTTGCATTCTGCATCTTCTTGATGGTTAAAGCAATGAACAAACTGACGCGTAAGAAGGAAGAACCTGAAGCAGAACCCGAACCTACGAACGAGGAAAAGTTGCTCGGCGAAATTCGCGATTTGCTTAAAAACAAATAAATCTGTATTTTTTGATTTTAATCAATAACGCAAGCGGTCTCAAATGGCTGCTTGCGTTTTTTTATGCATGCGTTTCGCGATAGAATTGCTCGGCTTTGGCAAGTGTATCGAGTTTACCTACGTCGATCATGCGTAGGTTTTTGTGTTCAAAACCGTGTATATCGCGTTCGGCACAGACTTTCAAATAAAAATCGATGATGCCAAATCGGTCTGGAAAATCGTCCATCAACGGAAAAAGTCGTGGCGAAAAAAGATGGATTCCTGAAAAAGCGAAACGTTGTAATGGCAGTTCGTCGGCGTGTTGCAGCACTTCAGCGTGCGGACTCTTTACTTCGCCCGTCTCAACGTTTTGCCATCCTGTCAGTTTCATAGCGGAATCGAACAGCAAATAGCGCTTGGTTTTGCGCTCACTCACGAGCAACGCTGCGTCGTTTTGCTGATGTTCGATGTAGAAACGTCGTAAATCGACGTTGCTGAGTATATCTACGTTGTGAATCAGTATAGGAACATCGGGCAGAAAGAGCGGTCTGGCTTTCTTAATTCCCCCACCCGTCTCAAGCAACTGCTCGCTTTCGTCGCTCACAAGCAGTGTAACGCCTTCGCGAGGATGGTCGTTGAGCCATTGCTTAATCATCGGAGCGAAATGGTGAACGTTGACAACGATGTGTCGAATGCCTGCATTGACGAGTCGATCTATAACAATCTCAAGCAAAGGTTTGCCGTCTATTTCGACCAACGCTTTCGGTCGCGTGTCGGTGAGCGGCTTTAGGCGTGTGCCCAAGCCTGCCGCGAAAATCATTGCTTGCATTTTTTCGGGTTGTTCCTTCATGATTTTTTCTGTGGAAACGTTTGTTTGATTCCGCGTTCACGATGAACGAGATGCACTTCTACACCAAATTTTTCATGCAAATGCTCGGCTAAATGTTGCGCGGAATAAACACTGCGATGCTGTCCGCCTGTACAACCAAACGAAAACATCAAATCGGTGAATCCTCGCTCGAGATAGCGCGCTACGTGGTGGTCGGCGATGGCATAGACGTGTGCGAGAAAATCGGTTATCTCACCGTCATCTTCCAAAAATTTGATGACTTCAGCGTCGAGTCCTGTCAGTTTTTTATAGGGTTCGTAGCGACCTGGATTGTGGGTGCTGCGACAATCGAAAACGTATCCACCACCATTGCCGCTCTCGTCGGTTGGAATGCCTTTGCGATAGGAAAAACTAAAGATGCGAACCACCAGATTGTCGTGCTTTTCCATTGGTTTTGGTTGTGCAGTTTGCAGCTTTTCGGCAATTTCTGCCAAATAGGCATAGCGCGGATTGTCGGGTAGCAAATCGCGCAGGTTGTTTAGCGCGGCTGGGATGGACTGAATGAAATATTGTTTGCGCTCGTGGTAACCTCGAAAACCGTACGCGCCGAGAACCTGAAGCGTGCGGAAAAAGGCAAACAAACGAAGATTTTTCTGGAACTCAGCATACGGCGGAAGGGTCGTAAAATGTTGCGCTTCTTGATAGTAAACTTTCGCCAATCGTTCACGCAATTCGTCGGAATAATGGGCTGAAGCTTGCCAGAGAAATGACGCTAAGTCATAGTAGAACGAACCTCGCCTACCTCCCTGATAATCAATGAAATATGGATTGCATCCATTTACGAGCATAATATTGCGTGCTTGGCAATCTCGATAGAGAAAAGTATCGCTCGGAAGGGCTAAAATATCGTCGGAAAGGGCATGGAATGTTTCTTCCAATTTCATCTCATGGAAATCTATTCCAGAGAGTTTCAGGAAGCAATACTTGAAATAGTTGAGGTCGAACATCACGTTGGTCTGATCCATCGCTGGTTGGGGATAGCAAACCGACCAATCCAGTCCTTCTGCGCCTTTGAATTGCAACGCTGGCAGCGCACGAATGGTTTTTTCAAGCAGCAAAATTTCGTCATCGTTGTACGCGTTTTGTTCGCGTCCTGTTCGGATGGCATCGTAGAGCGACAGTTCGCCTAAATCGGTCTGCAGATAGCGCGACTGGTCGTCGCTCACTGCGAGTACGTCGGGCACAGGAAGATTTTTCGACTTAAAGTGACGCGACAGATAGATGAACGCGCGATTTTCTTCGATGCTCGTTCCAACGACGCCGATGACCGTTTTTCCGCTCGCATCGCTCAGTCGATAATAGGCTCGATTGCTGCCCGCGCCAGCCAGTTGCACGACTTGCGAAGGCGCCGCGCCAAAATGCTGCTGATAGAGTGCTGTCAGTCGTTCCATGCCTATTCGTCTTTATCTGATTTGCGTCGCGATTCCCATTCGGAAATGAAGTAGTCGGCAACGAAAAGCAGCAGAAAAATGCCTGCCGACATCAAAAAAGAACCTGTTGCCAAAACCAAAAGAAAGGCAACGAGTGCGAAAATCGCAACCTTTTTCCAATCGATTCCGTAATTCATAAGCCAAAATTACGCAATAATCCGCAACTGGCAAAACAAAAATGTATAAAATTGCAAAATTTGGGCGTTGAATATGCAAAATTTTTCGCCAAAAATGGGGTTAAAAATGGGTGAAAAAATGGGCTGTTTTTGCACCAAAATTTTGGGTCAAAATTGTAAAGATTTTTCATGCACAAATTTTTGCAGAGAAAAAATTGAATTTTAGAACGAAAAATGGCGTTTTTTTGTCGAATTGTAAAAAGATGTTAATGAATTTTTAGTGAAAATTTGTTGCAATTTGTTAAATTCGTGCACAAATTCGCTGATTTGTGCAATTTTTTCGCTGATTTTTTGAAAAAAGTCACCGTTTTTGAACCAAAAAAAAGGCCGTTTTTCGATCAAAAACGACTGAGATATTTTTGAAAACGACTCGGAAATTTTTAAAAACGACTCGTTTTTGAAAAAAGACCGTCAAAAAAGGGTCAAAAAAAGTCGCATTT
>Ga0065708_1006680_pt1 | contig 15483 bp, 13 predicted proteins | sample Hoacrofraction12_2_FD_59095 | JGI IMG/M metagenome (GOLD analysis project Ga0065708, IMG submission 59095) | Hoatzin crop microbial communities from Cojedes, Venezuela, sample from fiber fraction 12 v1 | ecosystem: Host-associated > Birds > Digestive system > Esophagus > Crop | place: Venezuela... | reverse complement strand
GTTGACCATGTCGGCAGGGATATTTTTGGATGCCACGGTGGGGTCGTCGCTAAAAAATTCCTTGCCATCGATGAGGATTTTCTTCACCTCTTTGCCGTTGGCAGTGATTTTACCGTTGCTACCTACCTCCACGCCTGGCAGACGCTTGAGCAGGTCCTCGACCACGGCATTGGCTTGTGTCTTGTAGGTGTCGGCGTTGAACTCGATGGTGTCTTCCTTGACGGTGATGGGGCTCTTGACACCCATGATCACCGTTTCGCCTAGCATGATGGTGTTCGGTTCCATCTTGATGACACCCATGCTCACGTCGCGCCCGTCGGAGCCGACGGTGACGTGCTTGATGACATCATTGTAGCCCAGGTAGCTGAAACGCAGCAAGTATTTGCCTGGGTTCACGCCTTTGACATTAAACACACCGTTGAGGTCGGTAGTCGTGCCCGTGACCATGGTGCTGTCATTATTGGCTTTGAGCAGCTTCACCGTTGCCTCGATTAGCGGCGAGGTGTCTGTTGCATCAATCAGCATGCCGTTGATGACTGCGGCTTTTGAGGGCATGACAAGAGCCACACACCAAAGCAGCGTTGTGAGTATGATTTTCTTTCCCATAGGGATAATTTTGATTCAGAATAACTAAAAGTGTAAAAATTTTCAAGAGGCAAAAGTAACCTAAAATGGTAATACGGGCAAAAAAGATATACATTTCAAAAGATTTTATAGACGAAACAATTTTTTTGGGGCACCTTTACTCACTGGTGACAACGTTTGCATTGTTGCAAAAAAATATTGGCAAAAATGCAGCGCAAAAACATGAATAGACTGAAAAAAACGGGCTTAAACTATTGACAAACGGTTTTTGATGTTGTAATTTTGCAGCAATTTGGGTGACTGTGCGTCGTGAACCCGCCTTTGACAGGGGGTGCTGCGGCGTGCAAGGTCACTATGTAATAGTACTATTATTTAAAATAACAAAATGGCTAATCAACCCAAGAAGTCTCAAACAGAGAGCAAACGTGCTGCTGAGCAACGCGGTACTGAAAAAGTAAACTATCCGTTGGGCAAAATCAACTTTATCATGATGGGCATCTGCCTGTTGCTGATTGTCATTGGCTTTGCGCTGATGGCGGGTAGCGCGAATGTGGGCGACACGTTCAACTACAGCATTTTTGAGAGCCGTCGCGTAGCGGTGGGGCCGGTGATTGCGTTTTTTGGCTTTGTGCTGATGGCGTTTGCCATCATTTGGCGCAAAAAGCCTCGTCACGACTCAGATGCTGACATGACTGATAAAACTATTGACGAATGACCTGGTTTGAGGCGCTGATACTGGGCATTGTGCAAGGCTTGACCGAGTACCTGCCCGTGAGCAGCAGTGGTCACTTGGCTATCGGCAGCTACTTGTTTGGCATCGATGGTGCCGACAACTTGGCATTTACCGTGCTGGTGCATGTGGCGACGGTGTTGAGCACGTTTGTCGTGCTGTGGAGCGAGATTGATTGGATTTTAAAAGGTCTGTTCAAGTTCAAAATGAACGATGAGACCCGCTATTTCCTCAACATCGTGGTGTCGATGATTCCCATTGGCATCGTGGGGCTGTTCTTTAAGGATAAGGTTGAGGAGATTTTTGGTTCGGGGTTGCTCATTGTGGGCTGCATGCTGTTGTTAACCGCAACGTTGCTCATCTTTTCCTATTATGCCAAGCCTCGCCAAAAAGAGAAAATCTCGTGGAAGGATGCACTAATCATAGGCATTGCCCAGGCGTGTGCCGTGATGCCAGGTTTGTCGCGTAGCGGCAGCACCATTGCCACGGGACTGATGCTGGGCAACAAAAAAGAATCGCTGGCGCAGTTTTCATTCCTGATGGTGATTCCTCCCATTCTGGGTGAGGCATTGCTCGACGTGCTCAAGATGGTAAAAGGCGAGGACGTGGCTGGTGGCATCGACACCTTGCCCCTCGTGGTAGGATTCGTTGCCGCCTTTGTCAGTGGTTGCTTGGCTTGCAAATGGATGATTAACATCGTGAAGCGTGGCAAGCTTGTGTGGTTTGGCATCTATTGCGCCATTGTGGGTGTCGTCGTCATATTGCTCTCGCAGCTATCGCCTGCCGTGGCTTGACGGACAGTTGATATTCGTTTAATCGCATGTTAAATCCGATAGAGGGCGAAATATTTAGGGTTGACAAGTCGTTGGGAATGACTTCGTTTGCCGTTGTTAAAAAGGTGCGTGCCGTGTTGCGCACCCACTTGGGTACACGCAGTGTCAAGGTGGGTCATGCCGGCACGCTCGACCCGCTTGCGACAGGGGTGTTGCTGGTATGTACCGGCCACGCCACCAAGCGAATTGACCAGTTGCAAGCAGGTGTGAAGGAGTATGTCGCCGACTTGCGTCTAGGTGAGACGACACCCAGCTATGACCTAGAGACAGAGGTTGACGCCACCTATCCGTGGCAGCACATCGACCGCGCCATGGTCGAGCGGGTGCTGCAAGAGCGGTTCACGGGCAGCATCGAGCAAGTGCCGCCCGCTTTCTCGGCGTGCAAAGTGGATGGCAAACCTGCCTATAAACTCGCCCGCAAAGGCAAGGAAGTGGAAATTCGCCCCAAAACTCTGGTTATCGATGAGATAGCGGTGCTGCAATGTGGTTTGCCTGCCGAGCCCACGCTGCAATTGCGTGTGGTGTGCAGCAAGGGCACCTACATCCGAGCCCTGGCGCGTGACATTGGCGAGGCACTAGGCAGCGGTGCACACTTGACTGCCTTGCGGCGCACACGCGTGGGCGATGTCACCATCGACCAATGCCAGACACTAGACCAACTGGTGGAGCGGCTTGATGGCGAGCAATATGTCAGCGTGGAGCAAGCAGAAGCCGACCGGCTGGAGCGTGAGCGCATCGAGAACCGCAAACGTGCCGCCCTGATGAAAACAAGCCGCTTGCAGCAGCAACAGGCGAAACCTAACCCATTGCATCATAACGCATAAACACAGATATATTTAATTATATAGGAGTATATAATCAACCATCAAACAGATAAAATTGATGATATGAAACTTTCAGAATTTGACACGGGGATGCCTGAGGAGCTGATTGCCAGTTATCCTGTGCCCGTACGCGACGAGTCTCGACTGCTGGTGCTGCACAAGCGCAGTGGCGAGATTGAGCATCGTGTGTTTAAGGAGATTCTAGACTATTTCCAGCCTCACGACCTGTTTGTGTTTAACGATACACAGGTGTTTCCTGCCAAGCTGTTTGGTAACAAGGAGAAGACGGGTGCCCGCATCGAGGTGTTCCTGTTGCGTGAACTCAATCCCAACAATAAACTGTGGGATGTCCTGGTGGAGCCGGCACGCAAAATCCGCATCGGCAACAAGCTCTATTTTGGGCTTGACGACTCGCTGGTGGCAGAGGTGATTGACAATACCACCTCGCGCGGACGCACGCTGCGTTTCCTTTACGACGGAGACCACGATGAGTTCAAGCAGCACCTGTATAACATGGGTCACACCCCATTGCCCTACTACATCCGCCGTGCTGCCGAGCCTGAGGATGCTGAGCGTTACCAGACCATCTATGCCCGCAACGAGGGTGCTGTGGTTGCTCCCGCTGCGGGCTTGCATTTCACGCGTGAGCTGATGCGCCGCATGGAAATCAAGGACATCGACCGTGAATTTTTGACCATGCACATCAGCCTGGGCAGCTATCGCGACATCGATGTGGAAGATTTGACCAAGCATCGCATGGATAGCGAGGAGATGAACGTGAGCGAGCATCTGGCAGAGCATGTCAACACCTTGCGCGACAGTGGTCAGCGTGTGTGCGCCATCGGCACGTCGGTGCTGCGGGCTTTTGAAACATGTGTAGGCATGAACGGCCGCATCAAGCCTTATGAGGGTTGGTCCAACAAGTTCCTGTTCCCGCCCTATGAGTGCACGACATGTGACGCGCTGGTTACCAACTTCCACATGCCCTACAGCATCATGCTGATGGCGACTGCGTCGTTTGGCGGATATGAACCTACCATGAAGGCTTATCATGAGGCCATTGAGCAGAAGTATCGGTTTGGCGCATACGGTGATGCGATGCTGATATTGAACGATTAAAGATTTTTTTCGCTAATTGTAGTTGCACAAATAGTTAAAAAATCGTAAATTTGCGGCATCTGTTCATTTAGATAATAATATTCATTCAATTAATAACTAAAAAATCTTCAACTACTATGTGGTTAACTAATTCATCTGTAGGGCGTAAGATTGTGATGTCGGTTACCGGCCTCTTCCTAGTCCTATTTGTAACATTTCATGCCGTGATGAATCTGGTGGCTGTGTTCTCGTTTGAAGCTTACAACGCTATCTGCGAGTTTTTGGGAGCCAACTGGTATGCCGTTGCTGGCACACTGGTGCTCGCTGCCGGATTTGTGATTCACATCATCTATGCCTTCTGGTTGACGTTGCAAAACCGCAAGGCTCGTGGCAATAATCGCTATGAGGTGAGTGCCCGTCCTGCCGGTGTGGAATGGGCTTCACAAAACATGTTGGTGCTGGGCATCATCGTGGTGTGCTTCATTTTCCTGCACCTGGTGCAGTTCTGGGCTAAGATGCAGCTGCCCGAGCTCATGGGCGAGCATGTGATGGCTGGTAGCGAGTATCTGCGTGCCACCTTTAGCAGCTGGTGGTGGTTGCCGGTTTATCTGATTGGCTTTGCAGCACTGTGGTTCCACATTAGCCATGGTTTCTGGAGTGCCTGGCAGACGCTGGGCGTTGCCAACGACCAGTGGCTGGAGCGTTGGAAGTGCGCCAGCAAGTGGTGGGCTACCATCGTGTTCATCCTGTTTGCTGTCGAGGCTATCTACTTCACTTGGTTTTTTGCCTTTTAACTAGCTGAGTATTAACTTTAAAAACTTGAAAGAAAATGGAAGAAACGAAGATTCAGACCGCTCAGCAAGTCAATGTGGCTGACGCTCCCAACGTCATCGACTCCAAGATTCCCGAGGGTCCCATTGCTGAGAAATGGACCAACTATAAGGCTCATCAAAAACTCGTCAATCCCGCCAACAAGCGCAAGCTCGACATCATCGTGGTGGGTACCGGTTTGGCAGGCGCTTCGGCAGCCGCCACGCTGGGCGAGATGGGCTTCAACGTGCTCAACTTCTGCATTCAAGACTCGCCTCGCCGCGCTCACTCAATTGCTGCTCAGGGCGGTATCAATGCAGCCAAGAATTACCAGAACGACGGTGACTCGGTTTACCGCTTGTTCTACGACACCGTCAAGGGTGGTGACTACCGTGCTCGCGAGGCCAATGTGTATCGCCTGGCAGAGGTGTCTAACAATATCATCGACCAGTGCGTGGCACAGGGTGTTCCCTTTGCCCGCGAATATGGTGGTCTGCTTGCCAACCGCTCGTTTGGTGGCGCACAGGTGAGCCGCACTTTCTATGCCAAGGGTCAGACGGGTCAGCAGCTGCTGCTGGGTGCCTATTCTAGCCTCAACCGCATGATCAAGGCTGGCAAGGTGACCAGCTATAACCGCTATGAGATGCACGACATCGTGATTATCGACGGTCGCGCTCGTGGTATCATCGCCAAGAATCTGGTAACGGGCAAGCTGGAGCGCTTTGCCGCACACGCTGTGGTTATCGCCACTGGCGGATATGGCAACACCTACTTCCTGTCAACCAACGCTATGGCATGTAACTGCTCGGCAGCGATGGCTTGCTATCGCAAGGGCGCTTACTTTGCCAACCCCGCATATGTGCAGATTCACCCCACTTGCATTCCGCGCCATGGCGACAAGCAGTCAAAGCTGACGCTGATGAGCGAGTCGTTGCGTAACGACGGTCGCATCTGGGTGCCCAAGAAGCTCGAAGATGCCCAGAAGCTGCAAGCTGGTCAAATCAAGGGTAGTGACATCCCCGAGGAAGACCGCGACTACTATCTGGAGCGTCGCTATCCCGCCTTCGGTAACCTGGTGCCCCGCGACGTGGCATCGCGTGCTGCCAAGGAGCGTTGCGACAAGGGCTATGGCGTTAACAACACGGGCAAGGCTGTGTTCCTGGACTTCAGCGAGGCTATCAATCGCTTGGGTATCGACGTGATTCGTCAGCGCTACGGCAACTTGTTCGATATGTACGAGGAGATTACCGACGTCAATCCTGGTGAGCTGGCTCGCGAAATCAACGGCGAGAAATACTACAACCCCATGATGATTTATCCCGCCATCCACTACACCATGGGCGGCATCTGGGTTGATTATGAGCTGCAAACCAGCGTGAAGGGTCTGTTTGCAATCGGCGAGTGCAACTTTAGTGACCACGGTGCTAACCGCCTGGGTGCTTCGGCTCTGATGCAGGGTCTTGCCGATGGCTACTTTGTGCTGCCTTACACCATCCAGAACTATCTGAGCGACCAAATCAGCGTGCCGCGCTTCTCGACCGACCGTCCCGAGTTTGAGGAGGCCGAAAAGAAGGTGCAAAAGGACATGGACGACTTGATGGCCATCCAGGGCAAACGCTCGGTGGACAGCATCCACAAGGAGCTGGGCAACATCATGTGGGAATATGTGGGCATGGGCCGCACCCGCGAGGGTCTGGAAACCGCACTCAAGAAACTCAAAGAGTTGCGCAAGGAGTTTGAGAACAACCTGTTCATTCCTGGCAACCAAGAGGGCATGAACATTGAGTTGGATAAGGCTTTCCGCCTGCGTGACTTCATCACGATGGGCGAGCTGATTGCTTACGATGCCATCAACCGCAACGAGTCGTGCGGTGGTCACTTCCGCGAGGAATATCAGACCGAAGAGGGCGAGGCCAAACGCGATGACCAGAACTTCTTCTATGTCGCTTGCTGGAAATACAATGGCGACGACGAGAAGGCTCCATCGCTCATCAAGGAGCCGTTGCACTACGAGGCCATCAAGGTGCAGACGCGTAACTATAAGTCATAATTAACCCACTATTTTAAACATCGAACAACACAATGGATACGAATATAAGTTTCAAGCTCAAGGTCTGGCGTCAGGCTGGTCCTAAGGAACAAGGTCATTTTGTGACTTATGAGATGCACGATATCCCCACCGACACCTCTTTCTTGGAGATGCTCGACATCCTCAACGAGCAGCTCATCGAGCGGGGTGAGGAACCGGTAGTCTTTGACCACGACTGTCGTGAGGGCATCTGCGGCATGTGCTCGCTCTACATCAACGGGCATCCCCATGGCCCTGCCACGGGTGCTACCACATGCCAATTGTATATGCGTCGTTTCAAGGACGGTGAGACCATCACGGTCGAGCCGTGGCGTTCGGCAGCGTTCCCTGTTATCAAGGACTTGATGGTTAACCGCAATGCCTTTGACCAGATTCAGCAGGCTGGTGGCTATGTGAGCTTCCAGACGGGCGGTGCCCAGGATGCTAATGCTATTCCCATCAGCAAGGTGGCTGCCGACGAGGCTATGGACAGTGCCACGTGCATTGGTTGCGGCGCTTGTGTGGCTGCCTGCAAAAACGGTTCTGCCATGCTGTTTGTCAGTGCCAAGGTGAGCCAGTTTGCCCTGCTGCCTCAAGGCCGTGCCGAGGCCAAGAAGCGTGTTAAGGCTATGCTTGCCAAGATGGATGAGCTGGGATTTGGTAACTGCACCAACACGGGTGCCTGCTCGGCTGAGTGCCCCAAGAACATCAAGCTGAGCAACATCTCGCGACTGAACCGTGAGTTCTTGTGTGCCAAGTGCAGCGACTAACCAATTTTGATATACATCAGCCCGGCTCATGTGTGTCGGGCTGATGTTTTATTAAGTCATAACCAATATTAATCACTTATTACTATAAATAATGAAAAAGAACGTTTTACTGTCACTGCTCGTCATGATGGCTATGATGGTGCCCGCTGTGGCTCATGCCAGATTGTCGATAACGGCACGTGTTAAAAGCCCTGGCCGCCTCGTTAGCGAGCTGGAGCCAGATATGCGAGGTGAGGTTGATGAAATCAGAATCACTGGACGCATCAATGCCAAGGACTTGGAATATTTGCGGACTTTCATAGCCCCGCCCAAGCCCAAGGATGACGAAGGTCCGCATGTGGGACCCAGGCGTGTCCGCAAAGTGGATATGCGTGATGCCGTTATCGTGCGCAGCACGGGCGAACGCATCAGCACGGGCGACAACATGATACCCAAGGGCGTGTTCAATGCCTGCAGTGGTTTGCAAGAGGTGGTGTTGCCTGAAAATTTGGTCAAGATTGGTGACAATGCGTTCAATAAATGCAAGGGACTGAGCCACATTGATTTCCCATCCACCATTAACAACATTGGCAGCTCAGCCTTTGCAGGGTGCGACTCGTTGCGCACCCTGCAACTGCCTGGTGGTATGGACCGCGTGGCTACCTACGCTTTCAGCAAATGCAGCCGGCTGCAACTGCTGTCCATCGATGGTGACATCGATGTGATTGGCAGTTATGCTTTCAGCGAGACAGGCCTCAAAACCGTGACTATCGATGGCACGGTGGAGCGCTTGGGCAGTTTCGCTTTTTCATCCTGCTACAAGCTGACTGAGTTGCACATTGCTGGCGATGTGTTAGTAGTGGAGGAGTGTGCCTTCTATAACACCGCCCTGGGCGAAGTGACGTTGCATGGTGTTAAAGAGTTTGGGGAATCTGTCTTTAGGAATAACGGCAACCTTCGGGTCGTCAATATTGACGGCAGTTGTGATTTCTCTAAAATTCCTGCCAGCACGTTCTATGACTGCCCGTCGCTCACCGATGTCAATTGGCCAGGTTTTCCTAACGAGATCAAGGTGTTGGGAGCATATTGCTTCAGGGGTTGTAAATCGCTGAAACCATTCGAGATTCCTGACGGCATGGTTGAGATTGGCGACGAGGCATTGATGGGTGTGCCCTACACGACCGTTACCGTTCCGGCAAGCGTCAATAGCCTAGGTGAATGCGTCTTCAAGGAGTGTGCCACCTTGACTAGTGCAGACCTGCAATGCAGTGTGGCAGAAATCAAGAAATCAACTTTTGAGGGCTGTTCTAGCCTTACTAGCGTTACATTGCCTGCCACTGTGGTGACCATTGGAGCCTACGCGTTCAAGAAATGCACCGCTTTGACCGAGGTCAACTTGCCCGAGAACCTGTCTAAGGTAGGTAACGAGGCGTTTACCGACTGTGTGTCGTTGCAGGAGATTGACCTACCCGACAAGGTAACAAGCCTGGGCGAATGGGCGTTTGCCGATGACCCACTGTTGCGCCGCGTGCACATGCCTGCCGCACTGGTTGAGTTGGGCAAGAGTGCGTTTGAGAACTGTCCTAGCCTTGTCGAAATCGAGGTGCCGAATGCTGTGACTCGCATCGAGAAGCATACGTTCAAGAATTGCTCATCGCTGGCAAAAGTGAAATTAGGGACAGCTTTGCAAGAGATACGCGCTTATTCGTTTGAGAATTGCACATCGCTTGCCACATTGACCTGCGCCGCTGTCACTCCGCCCAAGTTGGACCGCAATGCCTTTAAAAAGGCCTCTAAGGTCACTCATGTCGAGGTGCCTGCAGCATCGCTTGAGCAGTATAAGAAGGCAAAGGGCTGGGACAACTTTTTGGAAATAGATGAAATCAAGTGATCACAATCGTGCGATGTGGCTACCGTTAGCTGTGACACTGTCGCTGACGGTGCCCAGTGTGGCGTGCAATAGCACTGGCACTGCCCAACAGCTACAAACAAATGTGTTTAGGCCTAGGCCTGCACTCGTTTTCGACACCATCAGTGGCGACTCGGTGCCCGACGTTCGCGATTTGGAGAATGAAATGTTTTCGCCCAACACGCTAATCATACACTATGACAGTCAGATTGGCAATGCGCAGCTATTAAAAGATGTGCGTGACTATGGTGCGGAAATTATCTATAATTATAGGAACATCAATGCTATTGCCATTCGCATCCCCGATGGGGTAGATATCCACACAGCCATCAGCCATTTTTCTGAAGTGGAGGGTGTGCTGCAAGTGAACCGCGACCGCAAATTGCAATTGATGAATCATCGGCTGCCTTGATGAGCCGCTGTGCGGCAATAAGCAATAAAGATGTCGGGTGCTGCTATTTTGCAACACCCGACATCGCTGTAAATAATATGTTTAAGTTTTGTGTGAGAGGTTAGCGAACCAGCACCTTCTTACCATTCTTAATGTAGATGCCGTGACTGGGACGAGCTACGGGCTGACCCAGCAGGTTATAATAGGTGTCGTCGCTGGCGGGGTTGTCAATATTGATGTCATCGATGCCTGTGTTACCTGATGCTGCGGGCATAAAGATAACCAAGCCTAGGCTCTCGTCGTCGGCCTGATGATAGACAACCTCCTCGATGTGGATGCTGTCTTGCACAGCAACATTCCAGGTGTTGCCCTGGGCATAGACGGTGCTTGTGCCGTTGTTGTACAGGTCATAGAGGACACCATTGTTGCCGTTGTTAACAAACACGTTGCCACCAGGGTTGTAGTCCTCGGCATCGGGGTTGTCTGTCTTACCCACATTCACCTCAGGTGAGCCGATGATGGTGATGCCCCACAGGCCACCTTCCAGGCGGTTGCCCTCGATGTAGATGCTACCCTTGCCGCTGCTATCATAGATGCTGATGCAGCTACCGCCATTGTTGGCGTTGGTCTCATAGCAGTTGTCGATGATCTCGTTGTAACGGATGACGGCATTCATCGGGCCGATGGTGGCGATGCCGTAGCGGTTCTCGGTCACATAGTTGTTCTCGACGGTGAGCGTGCCGCTAAAGCCCATACCCATCATGTTGCTCACGCCAATGCCGCCTGACAGGGTGAATTGGCCGCCAATCACCTGGTTGTCTGTGATGACCATATCATAGGCACCGGCGCAGGTCATGTTAATCTGGGGCTTGTTGCGGTTGGCAGTAGTGTTGTGGTAGAACAGGTTGTTGCGGATAATCACGCCCACGGGGTTGGTTGCTCCGCAGCCAATGGCGTTGAGCGTGTTCTCAATAAAGTTGCAGTTCTCGATCACGTTGCCGTCGCACGAGGAGTTGAATGCTATAGCACCGCTGCTTGAGCTCTTGCCATTGTGCAGTGTGAACGTGCAGTTGTCGGCGAGCAGGCTGCCGTTGGCACAGCCAAAGGTGATGCCCACATACTCAAAACGCATGTTGCGCAGTGTCGCCCCACCGTTGTCGGCAAAGATGCGGAATCCCTTGGGATTGGAACTGTCGCTATCGCGAGTCACCAGTGCGGTGTCGGCAGGCGTGAAATCGGCATAGCCGTCGATAGACACACTCACACCGTTACCCATCTTGATGACATCGTTATTCATAATGCGCAGGGTATCGAGCTCGCTGATGGTGAAATCTTGTGAAACCACATAAGCGCCATCGCTCACAGTCACACCGCTGGTGTCGATTTGTGACAGCATCTCAAAGGTGTACACCTTGCCCGTGCCATCACTCACAAACGTGGCAGCCTGGCCGCTGGCGACCACAGATGCTAACAGTAACAATGCGTAAATCTTTTTCATAAAAAATCACGGAATTGAAAGGGTTAAATATTAAAAATATTAAAAACACGCAACAAAGATATAAAAAATCGGGTAAATCAAAACGTTTTGCCCTAAAAGATTCATCCCATGCAATAATTTTTGCCATTGCCAAGCACCCACCACAGCCCATGCGCCACAGGTGTCGAATCTAAAATTCAGAACGCGTTACAAACAGTCTGCAAAATATGCCTTCATTTTAGCCAATATGTCCCCGATTTTTATAAAAAATAGCGTTTTATTTCTCCAGAACTTGACTTTTTATACCTTTGCGGAGAAATAAAACGTGTTTTTTTATGAATTCTATATTGGTCGAGAAAAGGAGATAAATGAGCTCAATAAGCTGTATGAAAGCGGAAAAGCTGAATTTGTGGCCGTGTATGGTCGCCGAAGGGTGGGCAAAACCTACTTAATTGACTCTTTCTTCGGTGACAAACTCACGTTTCGGCATGCAGGATTGTCCCCCGTGGACACAAAACAAGGAAAGAATTTGCTTGCTGAGCAGTTGCAAAACTTTTATATTTCACTGCAACGATATGGAGCTAAGAAGACGAAGAAACCAAAGTCGTGGCTGGAAGCATTTTTCCTCCTTGAGCAATGGCTTGGGACCCAAGACAGAAACCAACGCTGGGTGGTGTTTCTCGACGAGATGCCATGGATGGACACGCCGAGGTCAGGTTTCATCACGGCCTTAGAAGCGTTTTGGAACGGATGGGGATGCCGTCAATCTAATCTGCTGCTCATCGTCTGCGGTTCGGCCTCATCGTGGATTCAGAACAACCTCATCAACAATCATGGCGGACTTTACGACCGAATTACCTACGAAATCAAACTTTCTCCTTTCACGCTGAAAGAATGCGAAGAGTTCTATAAGCAAAAGAACATTCGCCTTTCGCGTTACGACATTGTTCAGGCCTATATGATTCTGGGCGGTGTTCCGTATTATCTTGGCTATATGCAGGAGGGATTGAGTCTTGCCCAAAACGTAGACGAAATTTTCTTTGCCCCAAAGGCCAAACTGCGCGATGAGTTTCACAGGCTTTTCTTGTCGGTATTTTCTCAGCCTGAAGAGGTGAAACAAATTGTAAAATTGCTGGCTTCTCGGCATACAGGTTTCACACGTTTGGAAATCTCCAATGCTTTGGGACTGAGCGGCGGAGGGTTGACCACCATGTTGCGAGCATTGGAGGAGAGTGATTTCATCTTGCATTATGTGCCGTTTGGATGTTCCAGGAGAGATACTCATTACAAGCTCATTGACCCGTTTTGCCTCTTCTTTTTGCGTTTTGTGGAGAGTAACAGCAATAAAAATGCCGATTTCTGGAAAGAAAACGTAGCGTCGCAAGGCGTAAGTTCTTGGCGTGGCATCGCATTCGAGGAAGTCTGTATGAATCATATTCGGCAAATTAAGCACGCCTTGGGTGTGGAGGGTGTGAAAAGCACGCAGTCGTCCTGGGCACTGCGTGGTGATAACGAGAACGATGGCACGCAGATTAACCTGCTTATCGATAGAGCAGATAACGTTGTGAACCTCTGCGAGATGAAATTCTACCAAGACGAATTCACCATAGACAAAGCTTACTTCCGCACGCTCCAGAATAGGCAGAACCGACTGATTGAGGCTCTGCCTAAGCGCAAGGTTGTCCACGCTGTGCTCATCACCACTTACGGACTCACTTACAACGAATATAGCGGTTTCTTCCTCCATACCATCACTTTGGACGATTTGTTTTCGGAATAAGACAGAGTGCTGCCTTCAAACAGCATTTTTTGTGATTTTTTGCTGTTTACAGACAGCAATGTTGTATCTTTACAGAAAAATTGATGATTATGGCAAACCTTGATGCAAAGCAGATACACACAGTGAGGGACTACACCGATTATTTCGGGTTAGCCCAAACGGACCCATTGGTGGGTATCGTGGATTTGACCACGGCTACCAACTGGCCTGACGAGTTTCATCTCACATTCGACATCTACGCCGTGCTGCTGATGGGTACGCATTGCGGTGAGGTGCGCTATGGTCGCAACGGGAAATATGATTTCGATGCCGGCACCATCATCACCTATGCTCCGGGGCAAACCATCAACGTCAAGATATTGCCGGGCGAAAGGCCTACGGCACAGGGCATCCTTTTCCATCCCGACTATATCCATGGCACCTCGCTGGCGAGCCATATCGATGATTTCACTTTCTTCTCCTATGCCTCTAATGAGGCACTTTATACCAGCGAAGACGAAAGGCGGTCGTTCTTTGACAATCTGGAGCGCATCCGGACAGAGTTGGGCAAACCTCACGACGATTTTAGCCGCACCATCGTCTGCATGAACATCGAATTGCTGCTCAATCACTGCTCNCGTTTCTACGCCCGCCAGTTCGAGACNCGNAAGGAACCCGACCACGACATTCTCGTGAAGTTTGAAAAACTGTTGAAGGATTACTTCAAGGGCGACAATCCCAAGAAACTGGGCTTGCCTACGGTGAAATATTTTGCCGACCATGTGTTCCTGTCGCCCAATTACTTTGGCGACCTGATTAAGGCGCAGACTGGCACCACAGCTCGTGATATGATACGCAACGCCCTCATCGACACTGCCAAGCAGCGCCTCATCGACACCCGCGACCCGATAGGCGACATCGCCTTCGACATGGGCTTCCAGACAGCACAACATTTCAGCTCTTCGTTCAAAAAGGCCACAGGACTAACGCCTGCAGCCTTCCGCGACCAGGTGAGACTATAACGATTCAAATCAAATATTGTTTATCCATGATACGTCGTTACAAGAAATAACGGCGTATGTGCTTATTTTACTGATTATTGTGCGATTCTGTAATTTTGAAACATTGAACCTTTAAATTGATAACAAAGATTAGTGAAAACAGCCCTACCTTTGCGTTTAGAAAACGCGAAATCGAGCTGCGGCTTAGCATAAAAACAAGTTTTTCTGCGTTCGCCTTGCACCGACTTTGCATCCAGAAAAATAAAACGTAACTTAAAGAATACACTTATGAAAAAGAACATTGGAGCCAAGTTGGGGCTATATCCAACACCTGCCACTGTGGTGGGTACAACTGACGAGAACGGCAAGGCTAACTTTCTGCTGGTGGCACATGTGGGCATTGTAACGCACAGCAAATTGCTCTTGAGTGTGTATCATGCACATCATTCCAACCAATTCGTCAAGGCCAACAAAAAGGTGTCGGTGGCTCTCATCGACGAAAGTTTTGTGGCGCAAGCTGACTACGTTGGCACTGTGAGCGGAGCAAAGAAAGACAAGTCGAAAGTGTTTGAATATCATTTGGGCGAACTGGGCACGCCCATCATCGAAGCCTCACCGCTGGTGATGGAATGTGAGGTTATCGACCAGTATGACATCGACGGCTTCGAGAACTTTATCTGCGACGTCAAGAATACCTATGTTGAGGAAAGCAAGCTCGACGAAAAGGGGAAGATAGATTACACGAGTCTGAAGCCCGTACTCTTTGAAATGCCCACCTACAAATATCTCCGCACCGGCGACATCATCGGCGATTGCATCAAGATGGGCAAGGCGTGGGGAGCAGAAAACCTAAAAGACTAACTTACTTCAATATAAAAAAACAGAAAAAATGGAAACAATCAAATTGAACAACGGCGTCGAGATGCCGTTACTAGGATACGGAGTATTTCAAGTATCACCCGAAGAGACCGAGCGATGTGTGACCGATGCCATCAGCGTGGGCTACCGGCTGATAGACACTGCACAGGCTTATTACAACGAAGAAGGTGTTGGTAATGCTATCGCCAAATCGAACGTTCCACGCAATGAACTGTTCCTCACTACAAAAGTTTGGATTACAAATGCTGGCGAGGAAAAAGCATCTGCAAGCATCGACGAGAGCCTGCGCAAGCTCCGCACCGACTACATCGACCTGTTGCTCATCCACCAGCCATTCGGCGACTACTACGGCACTTATCGCGCCATGGAG
>Ga0065708_1007037_pt1 | contig 15533 bp, 9 predicted proteins | sample Hoacrofraction12_2_FD_59095 | JGI IMG/M metagenome (GOLD analysis project Ga0065708, IMG submission 59095) | Hoatzin crop microbial communities from Cojedes, Venezuela, sample from fiber fraction 12 v1 | ecosystem: Host-associated > Birds > Digestive system > Esophagus > Crop | place: Venezuela... | reverse complement strand
ACATCCTCATCGTGTCGCTCTGCATATCGTTCATGCCTATCAGTGTGCTGTCGGCCTCATCCTCGGCATAATAGATGGAGCAGACGTTCTTCACCGCCTGGAACCAGTCGATCTGACCTTTCTTGAAATAGGCCATCATCTCGTTGGATGACAACTGATTGTATTTGTCGGTGGTGCCCACCACTTGCTGCGTAGAGAATGCCTGCCCTACGACATGCGCCCATTTTATCGTGGAGTCGGCCATATACACGCGTATCTCCTCGCCCACGAGCTGCTGCCCGGCCTGCCATACGATGGGGTCTTTATACATCGTCATGCACGAGTCGCGGGAGTCGCCAACCAAGGAGTCGCACACTGCCTGCACGTCCTTGCGGTAAGCCCGCACCTTGTCGAAGGCATGCACCTTGCGATACACGGAGTCGGTATTTATATTAAAGGTGTAAACCTTGAAGGAGTCGGCATGCACCCAGAGCGTGTCTTTCTGCGAGTAGTCGATAAGCACGGCGTTGCGGGTGGCCTCGCCATAGCCGGTGGTCTCGTTATACATGCCGTAGTCGCCCTTAAACATATTCTTGTTCTCCTTGTCGATATACAGCACGTTGTTGTATCCGCGGCTTATCTTCTTCTCGGAGTCGTAGAAGAGGCTGTCGCCGATAATGGTTTTCATTCCGTTTTGTATCTCCGAGCGTCCGTAGAGCTGCGCCCTCTCGTGCTTCGTGTCGTAGTGGGCGTCATTGGTATGCACCACATTGCCTTGGTTGGTGATTACCGACGGTCCTTTCACATGCGCCATGCCGTCGTTGGTGTAATAATACATCGTGTCGGTGTCGATGACGTATGTGGGGCTCGAGAGGCGCACATTATAATTGAATACCGCCTCCTTGACCTCCGTGTCATACTGCCCCCAGTCAGACACTAAGGTGTTCTTGCCATCCACGAGTTTGCCGCCCTCGAAGAAATAGCCCACGTTATACAGACGGTCGTAGTTGAGCGAGTCGGTATAGAGCTTGCTCTTGCGATGGGTGAGCACGACATTGCGACGGGCGATGGCCATCATGTCATCACCGTCGTAATAGGCATAGTCGCTCACTAAATGCAGGGTGTCGCCCTGACGCATGTTCACATGCCCGAAAGCCTCGAAAGAATTGGTCTGCTCATAGTAATAGGCGCTGTCGCAGGTCAGCCGCGCCCCGTTATGCGAGAACGACACGTTGCCGCTGGCAATCTGCGCGTTGGGGTTCGTGCGCTGGTCATAGTGCAGACGGTCGGCATGCAAGAGATACACTCTGTTGTCGCCGGCGGGTCTGCGCTTGGGCTTCACCTTGGCTTGTGCGAAAGAAAGCACAAACAGGCATAGCAACAGTGCCGCCACTGCCCTATGCCCGCGATGGTTTCCGTTTATGCCTCGCCTTCTCATTTAATCCACCCTTGATACTCGAAGTCGCAGTTTTTATAACGGTCCTTAACTTTCACGTAAGTGGTCTTAATCTTCGCCACCACCCAGTCGTGGATAATCTTCTCACGCTGCTTGGCCGCCACGACGTTTTTCAACACCTGGAAGTCCTCCTGCATCGTGGCCTTATGTCCGTCGGTGCGGCTCTTGAGTTTGGCAATCACGCATACCGTCTTGCCTCTGCTGTTGGTCATCGTGAAGGCTTTCGACACCTCTCCCACTTTCAGCGTGTCAACCACCTTCGCCACCTCGGAGGGCAGTTCTGACATCTGCAGCCTTGAGGTGCGCGAGTCGCTGGTGGCACTGTACATCAGTCCGTGGTTGTTCTTGGTGTCCTTGTCGTCGGAGAGTATCTGCGCGGCGTCGTCGAAAGTGAACTCGTTCTTCCTGATGTCGTCGCCGATGGAGTCGAGGCGTGCAATGGCGGCGTCGATGGCCGTCTGCTCCACGCGCGGCTTCATAAGTATATGTCTCACCTTCACCTTGTCGCCTTTCTTGTCAACAAGCTGTATGATATGGTATCCGAACTCGCTCTCCACGATTTTCGACACTTTCTTGGGGTCGGTGAGGTTGAAGGCGACGGCAGCGAAAGCGGGGTCGAGCATACCACGACCCACATAGTCGAGCTCACCGCCCTGGCGTGCGCTTCCGGGGTCCTCGGAATACAGTCGAGCGAGGGAAGAGAACGACGACTCGCCGTTGTTCACACGGTCGGTGAACTCACGCAACTGGTCTTTCACCCTGTTAATCTCCTCCAAACTCACTTTCGGGGTTTGGGTCAGGATTTGCACTTCCACGGTGGTAGGCACAAAGGGGATGCTGTCCTCGGGGTAGTTGCGGAAGAATGCCTTCACCTCTGCCGGCGTAACATTCACGTCCTCCACGAGCTTCTGCTTCATACGGTCGATCATCATACGGTCGTACACGTCGTCGTGCATCTGCTGGCGCATCTCCGCCACGGTCTGCTTCTTATACTCCTCGAGCTTCTCCTTGCTGCCCACCATCTGTATCCAGTAGTTTATCTGCTGGTCGAGGGTTTGTGTTACCTCCGACTCGCTCACTTCGATACTGTCGATGGCGGCCTGGTGCAAGAAGAGTTTCTGCACTGCCAACTGCTCGGGGATGGCACAGTCGGGGTTGCCCTTGAACTTTATGCCTTCCACCTCTGCCTGGGCTCTCATGCCCTCGATTTCCGACTTCAGTATTGCCTCGTCTCCCACGATCCATTCCACCTCGTCGATAACCTTGTCGGGGTTTATGGGTGCCTGACCCTCCACATTGCGGGGGTATTTAAAGGTCACGGCGCTGTCGCCCTTTATTTGCGTCTGTGCCGTGGCGATGGTGGCTGTTGTGAGTGCGAGCAATGCTGCTATGGCATATCTCCTTGTCATCATGCCTTAATGTTTATTTACTGTTTTCAACACGTCTTTGTCAATCGTCACGGGATATTTCTTGCGCAGCTCTTTCACCCAGGCTTTCTCAAGCTCGTCCTGGTAGTCAGCCACCACAAGTCCCTTGACATCGCTGTAATCCTCCGGTTTGGAGATTTTCTTGCCATACACGGCGTCGTAGGGATAGTCTTTGAGGGGTTTGGGGGTAATGTCGCTCTTGCCGAACGCCATCTTGTCCACGAGCTGGTTGTCGCCCTCCTTGAAGATGCCTTTCTCCACGCGTATGCGTATCACGGAGTCGGCATTGAAGGTTTTGCGCAGTATCTCCGCCCACTCGTCGAAGGGTTTTCCTTTCACGGCTTTCTTCACGGCGTCGATGTCTGCCTCTGTCTGTGTATGGTATGCTATGCCTTTATACCTTGGCTCATCCCATTTGTATTTGCTCTTGTTCTTATTGAAATAGGCCTTCTGTCCCTCGGTGTCGTCGGCGGCCTTCTTCCATACCTCCTTGTTGCTCACCTCATAGAGGAGGAGTCCGTCGTGGTATTCCTGGAAGAGGTATTTCATATCGGGGTCGGCGGCGCTCACCTCTGCTGCCTTCTGGTCGAGGAGGGCCTCACGCTTCATGCGTTTCGACGCCGCGATGGAGTCGATATTGCGGTTGGCGATTTGGTTGCGGGCGTCGCGGCTCTCCAAGAACTTCATAATGTCGCTCTTCAGGGTGTCGTAGGGCTCCAGTTCCTTCCTGCCGTCCATTTTCACGATATGGTATCCTGCTGCGGAGAGGAACGGCTGCGACATCTCACCGGTTTTGAGCGCGAAGGCGTGCTCCTCAAATTCCGGGAGCGTCTGCCCCACGGAAATCCAAGGCAGCTGTCCGCCGTTGCGCGCGCTTCCGGGGTCTTGCGAGAACTGCTGTGCCAGAGTGGCGAAGTCGCCTCCGGCCTTGAGCACTCCATAGATACTGTCGATGCGTGCCTTGGCGGCGTTCTTCTTGGCGTCATCGGCATCCTGCGGCACGCGCATAAGGATATGCGATGTCTTCACGAGCCCTTTCTCGCCGATGCGGTTCTTGGTGTTCACATACACTTTGTATGCCTCGTTCTCCATATCGGCGTCGGTGACATACATAGGCACGAGCTGCTGGTCGCGATACTGCAAATACTCCCTGTTGAAAAGTGCCAGGGTGTCCATCTTGCGGTCTAAGGCGGCCTGCACCTTGAGCTTGTAGTTTATAAAGAGCTCGGCATACTCCTCCACGGTCTTCTTGTCGATCACTCCGTCGGAATTGTTCTTATTGTATGAGTATTCAAATTCTGAGCGCGGCACCGGCTGACCATTAACGGTCATCACCACCGGGTCGTACTGTGCCATGGCGCATGCCGGGCACAGTAACGCTGTAAGTATTAATGCTTTAGCTTTCATAGTCTTATTCGTGTCTGCTGTAGTTAGGAGCCTCACTGGTGATAGTGATGTCGTGCGGGTGGCTCTCCATCACGCCGGCATTGGTGATACGTGTGAACTTGGCGTTGTGCAGAGTGTCGATGTCTTTGGCTCCGCAATATCCCATACCTGAGCGCAGACCTCCAGCGAGCTGGTAAATCACCTCCTGCACGGTGCCTTTGTAAGGCACGCGTCCGGCGATGCCCTCGGGCACGAGTTTCTTCACGTCCTTGGTGTCGCTCTGGAAATAGCGGTCCTTGCTGCCGTTCTTCTGCTCCATGGCCTCCAAGGAGCCCATACCCCTGTAGCTCTTGAATTTACGTCCGTTGAAGATGATTGTCTCACCCGGACTTTCCTCTGTTCCTGCCACGAGGGAGCCGATCATCACGCTGCTGCCTCCGGCGGCGAGGGCTTTCACCACGTCGCCCGAATAGCGCAGGCCACCGTCGGCGATGAGGGGTATGTCGGTGTCTTTCAATGCCTTATACACGTCGTAAACGGCGCTCAACTGCGGTACTCCGACACCTGCCACGACACGTGTGGTACAGATACTTCCCGGTCCGATGCCCACTTTCACGGCGTCGGCTCCGTTGTCGGCGAGCATCTTGGCAGCCTCGCCGGTTGCCACGTTACCCACGACGATATCGACATTGGGGAATGACTTCTTAGCCTCCACGAGTTTCTCGATGACCGACTTGGAATGTCCGTGCGCGGTGTCGATGACGATGGCGTCGGCCCCGGCGTCAACCAAAGCCTGCATCCTCTGCAGGGTGTCGGCGGTAACTCCCACTCCGGCGGCCACTCTGAGCCTGCCCTTGGCATCCTTGCACGCCATGGGTTTGTCCTTGGCCTTCGTAATGTCCTTATAGGTGATAAGTCCCACGATATGGTTGTCTTTGTCAACCACCGGCAACTTCTCAATCTTGTTCTCCTGAAGTATCTGGGCGGCCGCTGCGAGGTCTGTCTGCTGGTGTGTGGTAACGAGGTTTTCCTTTGTCATCACCTCATCGATGGTCTTGTCGAGCCTCTTCTCAAACCTCAGGTCGCGGTTGGTAACGATACCGATGAGGTGCTTCTCCTCGTCGATGACGGGAATTCCTCCGATATGATACTCGGCCATAATATTCAGCGCGTCTTGCACCGTGGAGCCGCTGGCGATGGTAACAGGGTCGTAAATCATACCGTTCTCGGCCCTCTTCACTATTGCCACCTGTCTTGCCTGGTCGTCGATAGACATGTTCTTGTGTATCACTCCGATACCTCCCTCGCGGGCGATGGCAATTGCCATCTGCGACTCTGTAACGGTGTCCATGGCAGCCGTTACGAAGGGGATGTTGAGGGTGATGTTACGTGAGAAGCGTGTGGCTAATGTCACTGTTTTGGGCAATACCTCTGAATACGCAGGTATCAGCAGGACGTCGTCGAATGTGAGACCGTCCATAACAATCTTGTCTGCAATAAATGAATTCATATAGCTATAAAATTTATTGCGTGCAAATTTACGAAGAAATTTGCACTTAACCTAATAATTTGTGATTTTTCTTATAATATTTAGCTTTTTCTCACAAACTTAACCGATTTTAATTGGCCATATCGCTTAAAAACTTAATTTTCACGAGTCTTATCTCGTTCTCCTCATATTCCTCTCCGAGCTCCTCGATGGCATCCTCCAGACTGTCTGTTTCCGTCTCCTTGAAATACTGGTAGATGTCGTCGATGTCCTCCTGGTCCATCACGTCGTTGAGGAAATAGTCGATATTAAGTTTTGTGCCGCTATACACGATGCCCTCAAGGCAAGTGAGCAGGTCCTCGAAGTCCATGCCTTTTGCCTCGGCGATGGAGTCGAGGGGCACCTTGCGGTCGATGCTTTTGATGATGCTTGTTTTCTGCGACTCCTTCGGCGGACTCTTGAAGCGGTCGCTGCCCTCGGGGATTTCTATGTCGTTTTCCTCGCAGTGGCGTTTGATGATGTCGATGGCCTCCTGACAATAGGGCTTGCGAGTCTTCCCCTCTCCGATGCCCTGAATTTTCTTCAGTTCATCGAGGGTAACGGGATACACGGTGGCCATCTGCTCCAACGACACGTCGAGGAAGATGGTGTATGGGGGCTGCCCGAGCTTATGTGCCACGTCGCGCCGCAGGTTCTTGAGTATGGCGAAGAGCTCGGGGTCGAGCACGCTCGTCATTCCCTCCTGGTCCATCATCGCCTCGTAGTCGCTGTCGAAGGTCTTGTCTTCCACAACATAGAAAGGCACGGGCTTCTTCAGGAATTTCTTTCCTTGGGGCGTTACTTTCAGGAGTCCGTAGCTCTCCACGTCCTTCCTGAGGTATCCGGAGATCACGGCCTGGCGTATCACGGGGTTCCAGAGTTTCTCGTCCTCATCCTCCCCGGAGCCGAACTCCTCGAGCTTGTCGTGCTTATGCGCAATGATGTCGTCGGTCTCCTTGCCGCTCACGAAGTCTATCACGTAGTCGGTGCGGAAATTCTCCTTGATGGCGAGGATGGCCTTGATTACTATGGCGAGCAACTTCCCGGCCTCCACCTTCTCCTTGGGGTGCAGGCAGTTGTCGCAGTTGTGGCAGTTGTCTTGCTTATACTCCTCTCCGAAATAATAGAGGAGCATCTTACGGCGGCATACCGACGACTCCGCGTAGGCAGCGGTCTCCGAGAGCAGCTGCTTTCCGATGTCCTGCTCCGCCACGGTCTTGCCCTCCATAAGCTTTTCCAGTTTCTGGAGGTCCTTATAAGAGTAGAAGGCGATGCACTGCCCCTCCCCGCCATCTCTTCCGGCGCGGCCCGTCTCCTGGTAATAACCCTCAAGACTCTTGGGGATGTCGTAGTGGATGACGAACCTCACGTCGGGCTTGTCGATGCCCATTCCGAAGGCTATGGTGGCCACGATGACGTCGAGCCGTTCCATCAGGAAGTCGTCCTGTGTCTGCGAGCGGGTCTGCGGGTCGAGTCCGGCGTGGTATGCGGCGGCGCTGATGTCGTTGGCCTTCAGCACTTCCGCCAGCTCTTCCACTTTCTTGCGCGAAAGACAGTATATAATGCCACTCTTGTGGAGGTTTTTCTTGATGAACTTCACTATTTCCTTGTCCACGTCCTTGGTCTTGGGCCTCACCTCATAGTAGAGGTTGGGTCTGTTGAAGGAGCTCTTGAACTCTAAGGCGTCGAGGATGCCGAGGTTCTTCTTTATGTCGGTGCGCACCTTGTCGGTGGCTGTCGCCGTGAGGGCAATCACCGGGGCCTGCCCGATGTCGTTGATAATCGGCCTTATGTTGCGGTACTCGGGTCGGAAGTCATGTCCCCACTCCGAGATGCAGTGTGCCTCGTCGATGGCGTAGAAAGAGATTTTCACTGTGCGCAGGAATGCCACGTATTCTTTTTTCGTGAGCGACTCCGGTGCCACATAGAGCAGTTTTGTCTTTCCCGACGTGATGTCGGCCTTCACCTGGTCTATCGCCGTCTTGTTCAGCGACGAGTTCAGACAGTGTGCCACCCCCTCCTCGGTCATGTTGCTGATGACGTCCACCTGGTTTTTCATCAGGGCTATGAGTGGCGAGATGACAATTGCCGTGCCGTCCATCAGGAGCGACGGCAGTTGATAGCACAGCGACTTCCCGCCGCCTGTGGGCATGAGCACGAAGACGTCGTGCCCCTCCATGAGCGAGCGTATAATAGCCTCTTGGTCGCCTTTGAACGAGTCAAAGCCGAAATAGCGTTTCAATTCTTTTGTCAGTTGCACGTTGCCGTCCATAATTTGCTCTTTTATAGTGATTGTTAAGCGCTTTCAAGCCTGTGCATGTCGGTTTTCTCCAACTGTGCCTTGGCGTACTGCAGTGTAACGTTGAATGCCTTCGTGTGTTTTGAAGGTATTTCAAACATTGTGTCTATCATTATTGCCTCCACGATGGAGCGCAGTCCTCTGGCCCCGAGCTTGTATTCTATGGCCTTGTCAACGATGAAATCGAGCACGTCGTCGTCGAAAGTCAGCTTTATGCCGTCCATGGCGAAGAGTTTAACATACTGCTTCACGATGGAGTTCTTCGGCTCTGTGAGGATATTGCGCAATGCCGTGCGGTCGAGGGGGTTGAGGTAAGTAAGCACCGGGAGACGTCCGATGATCTCGGGGATGAGTCCGAACGACTTGAGGTCCTGGGGCTGTATATACTGCATCAGGTTGTTCTTGTCAATCTGTGCCGTAACCTGCACGTTGTTGTAGCCCACCACGTGTGTGTTGAGCCTTTGTGCTATCTTCCTCTCTATACCGTCGAAGGCGCCTCCGCAGATGAAGAGTATGTTTTTCGTGTCCACACGGATATACTCCTGGTCGGGGTGCTTGCGCCCTCCCTCGGGCGGCACGTTGACGATGGTTCCCTCGAGGAGCTTGAGCATTCCCTGCTGCACTCCCTCGCCGCTCACGTCGCGGGTAATCGAGGGATTGTCGCTCTTGCGCGCAATCTTGTCTATCTCGTCGATAAACACGATGCCCCGCTCCGCCGCCGGCACGTCGTAGTCGGCCACCTGGAGCAAACGGCTGAGGATGCTCTCCACGTCCTCGCCCACATATCCGGCCTCGGTGAATACTGTGGCATCGACGATGGTGAACGGCACTTGGAGCATCTTGGCAATCGTGCGTGCCAGGAGTGTCTTGCCGGTGCCGGTGGAGCCCACCATAATGATGTTGCTCTTCTCTATCTCCACGTCGTCGCTCGAGTCCTGCTGGAGGCGTTTGTAGTGGTTATACACTGCCACCGACAGGAACTTCTTTGCCGTGTCCTGCCCGATGACATACTGGTCGAGGTATTCTTTTATCTCTTTTGGCTTTGGCACGTCCTTGAGGGCGTCGTTCTTGCCGCTGCCATACTTGTCGCTCTTTCTTATGCCGGAGGTCTTCAATATGCTGTAGGCCTGCTCTATGCAGTCCTCGCAGATGAAGCCGTTGATACCGGTTATCAGCAGCTTCACCTCCTTGTCGGTCCGTCCGCAAAAACTACAAGTTCTCTTCATTTCTTATTTATCAATTCTCTTTTATATCGTTATGCTCCCCGAAAAGGCTTCTGGATAAAAATTTTCTTCAGGACAAACCCGGCCCAGCCGGGACCGCTCCTTGCGGAGAGTTTTTTTCTTCAGGATAAACCCCTCGCGGAGAGCAATGCGGCGAAGCCGCCATCGCCGGAACGGCGATTTTAATTGTCAATTATCAATTGTCAATTGTCAATTTTAAAAGCCTCCGGCTTTTAAACAGCCTCCGCCGGTTTGCGTTCTAAGCACTTGGTCAATCATGCCGTACTCCTTCGCCTCTTGCGCCGTCATCCAGTAGTTACGGTCGGAGTCTTGATACACTTTCTCGTATGGAGTATGCGAGTGGTTGGCGATGATGGTATAGAGTTCCTTTTTGAACTTCAGAATCTCCTTGGCCTCGATCTCGATATCCGACGCCTGTCCTTGCACTCCTCCGAGAGGCTGGTGTATCATCACGCGGCTGTGGGGCAGTGCGCTGCGTTTCTTCTCTGCTCCTGCCACGAGGAGCACGGCTGCCATCGAGGCTGCCATTCCGGTGCAGATGGTGGAGACGTCGCTGACGATAAACTGCATGGTGTCGTAGATGCCGAGTCCTGCTGTAACGCTTCCGCCCGGTGAGTTGATATATATCGAGATGTCCTTGCCCTGGTCCACGCTGTCGAGATACAACAGCTGTGCCTGCAGGGTGTTGGCGGTGTAGTCGTCAATCTCCGTGCCGAGGAAGATGATGCGGTCCATCATCAGTCGGGAGAACACGTCGAGCTGTGTCACGTTGAGCTGCCTCTCCTCAAGGATGTAGGGGTTCATGTACCTTGCTTGTGCTTTCATCACGTCGTCAAGCACCATTCCGTTCATGCCTAAATGCTGTGTGGCATACTTTCTGAAATCGTTCTTCATTTTTTCCTTCCTTTTTTGTCTTTTATGTGCGGTTCCCTTTATATATATAATAGGTGTTATCCTCATATAATAGAAAGCAGGATTACCGACTTTTCTGAATTCATCTACAAAGATAATAAGAAAAATCGATAATCCCGCATTTTTATGGATATTTTTTTCAAAAAAATACCATTTTAAGTTTTTTTATTACAATTCCGACCGTTTTTGAGCGGTTGGAGTGCATTTTTCGGGATTTACACCTCCTCGCCGGCGTCTTTGTTGAAGTCTTCCAACGACATCTCTTTCACCTGCGGTTTCACGATGTCTTTCAGTGCCAATGTGAGCTTGCGGTCGATGACGCTGTCAACGAGTCTGTCCACGGTGTTCTTGTCCTCGAGGAGCTTGTCGGCGTAGTTGTCGAGATACTCGTCGGGGATGTTGTTCAGGCCGTATTGTGCATACTGATAGCGTGCCATGTCGCGTGCTGCGGCTTTCACGTCGTCGTTCTCCACCTTGATGTCGGTCTGTTTCACGAGCTGCTCCTGGATGAGGTGCCATTTGAGCTCCTGGATGCTCTTGTCGAAGTTCTCGTCCACGAATTTCTCGTCCTTGTCCTTGTTGCCTGCCACCATTATTCTCTTGAGCAGTTCGTTGGGGAATGTCAGGTCGCCCACCTTCTTCTCGCAATACTCGCGCACTTTTCTGAGGAATCTGTAGTCGCTCTCGAAAGTGAAGTCGCGCTGCAGGCTCTCGCTGATTTTCTGGCGGAAGTCAGCCTCATCCTTCACGTTGCCCGGTCCGAACACCTGGTCGAAGAGTTCCTGGTTCACCTCTGCCGGCACGAAGCGTGAGATCTCGTTCACCTGGAATGTGAAGTCGCTCTCCAAGTCTTTCACTTCCTCTTTCTTTATTTTCAGGAGTGATGACACCTCCACCTCGCTGTCGGGGAATGCCTTTTTGGGGTTGAATGTGATGATATCGCCTTTCTTTGCTTTCTCGAAGAGTTTCTTCTGGTCCTCGCCCTTGATGTATTTGGGCATCAGCACTGCGCCCTCCGACACGATGCCGCCCTCTTTGGCGTTGCCGTCGGCGTCGAGCTCACGAACGTCGCCCTTGAGCATGTCGTCGTCTTTATACTCTTCCACCTGCTCCTGTTTTCCGGCGCGGGAGGCGAACATATTCACGCGGTCGTCGATCATCTTGTCGTCGATCTTCACTGCGGGATACTCTATCTTGTCCTTGTCGCTCAGGGAGATTTCAAACTCCGGAGCCACGGCGATGTCGAAGATAAACTCAAACTCCGAGCCCTTCTCTATGTCTTGCGGCACCTGCTTCTCGCTGGGCAGCGGCTCGCCGAGCATCATTATCTTGTTCTCGCGAACATACTTGTATATCTCCTCACCGATGAGGCGGTTGATCTCTTCTACCTTTATCGGTGTGGCAAACTGCCTCTTAATCATCGCCATAGGCACCTGTCCGGGGCGGAAACCCGGCACGTTGGCACGGCGGCGGTAGTCTTTCAACTTCTTCTCTACATTCTCTTTGTAGTCGCTCTCTTCAACCTTCAAAGTCAACACTCCGTTGATCTTGTCAGGGCATTCAAATGAAACTTTCATCTCTTTTTTCTTTTATCTGTTTATTAAATTTTATTCAATCACTTCACCGCTCCCTGGAGGGTTTCTGCGGCTTTGCCGCCATCGCCGTTTCGGCGAACGCACGGCTTGGGGAATTACTGCAAAATCTCGATTTTGCCACCTCTTACTGCACGGCTTGCCGTGCCACCTTTCACTGCATCGGCTCCGCCGATGCTGCGCACTCGCACATTTGGGCTGCAAAGGTACAAAAAAAATCTCATATTCTTTACTTTTCCCCGTTTTTTTTATGTTTTTTACGATTATCCTCCTTTTGCGCCGCGCCAAACGCCACAACGAAATCGCGCCAAATGCCACAACGAAATCGCGCCAAACGCCACAACGAAAATGCGCCAACCGCCACAATTCGAGTTAATAATAGTTAAAATTACATCGCTTTTCATCGTACTTCCAGAATCTTTTACTACCTTTGCATCAACAAGTTACAATCGATAAGTTATGGAATATAAAAAGAGGATAGCCGACAATTTGCTTCAAGACAAATTAGACGCGATAGGCGCAGTGTTGGTAGAGGGTCCCAAGGCCTGCGGAAAGACCACCACCGCAGAGCGGAAGGCAGCGAGCATTTTATATATGGACGACCCGAAGTCAAAGGACGCCTATATGAAAATGGCTCAATTGGATATAAATGCCCTGCTCGAGGGAGACACCCCGCGCCTTATCGACGAATGGCAGTTGGTGCCACGGCTATGGGACGCAATAAGGTTTAAAGTTGACCACCGGGAGGGCGACGGGCAGTTTATCCTTACCGGCTCCTCGGTGCCGCAAATAAAGAATGGCGACATCACTCATAGCGGAGCGGGAAGGTTCGGACGCCTGAAAATGTATCCTATGACGTTATGGGAGTCGGGGGAGTCGAATGGTGCCGTCAGCATCGGAGACCTGTTCCGCCATAATTTCACCGCCTCGGCATCTCCCAAAATACCGTTGCACGATATCGCCTTCCTTATGTGCCGCGGAGGGTGGCCAAGGGCATTGCAAAAGAAAACGGAAAAAGCGGCAATAACGCAAGCCGTGGAATACACGGAGATAATAATCAATTCTGACATCACGAGGGCAGACGGAGTGTTGAGGGAAGCCGACAGAGTGAGAAGGCTCATGAGGTCGTATGCACGCCACCAAGGGGCGCAAGTGTCGATAAATGCCATCGTGTCGGATTTGGAGTCGAATGAGATATCTACCTTCGGAGAGAATACCGTGGCATCGTATCTGGCGGCATTAAAAAAGATTTTCGTGATTGACGACCTGCCGGCCTGGAACCCTAACCTGCGGAGCAGAACTGCAATACGCACCTCTGACACTAGATACTATATAGACCCTTCAATAGCGACGTCGGTAATGGGATTGGGTCCCGATGACTTAATGGAAGACCTCAACACCTTCGGTCTGTTCTTTGAAACAATGGCAGTGAGGGATTTGCGGGTGTATGCGGAAGCCAACGGAGGTCAGTTATTCCACTATCGCGACAAGAACGGTCTGGAATGCGATGCCGTAATTCATCTTAGAAACGGTGACTATGGCCTAATAGAGATTAAGCTCGGGGGCGAGGACCTCACCGAGGCAGGAGCAACCTCCTTAAAAGCTCTCGCTGGTATAATCGACACCACAAAAATGAAGTCCCCCTCATTCTTGATGGTTCTCACCGCCGTTGGCGATTTCGCATACCAGCGCACAGACGGAGTATATGTAGTGCCGATATCGACCTTGAAAGATTAAAAGAAAATGTGCCATACCTCCGAGAAAAAGAGGACGTTTTACTTGAAAGTGTGCGATAACTCACTTTTTTTATGAGTTATCGCACACTTTCAAGCGTTTTTCTGAATATGTAAAGCAAAAAATAGCACTTTTTGCCATAAAAATCTTGCAGTTTTAGAATAAAAGTTGTACATTTGCAACCGAAAGCGGGCCAAAACGATGAAAAATCGCACGTTTTGGCCCGATTAACAACAAAAACAGCTCGATTGATGAATAAGATTGGGCATAATTTTAAAACAGGTAGGTATGGCAACACTGATAGGAAGAGTTAAGGAAACAGAGGAGTTGGTAAGACTTGAAAAATCTGACAGGTCAGAGTTTGTGGCAATATACGGCCGCAGACGAGTGGGTAAGACATTCCTCATCGACAAGACTTTCGAGGGCAGATTAGCCTTTGAGATGAGTGGTATTATCGAAGGCAGCAAAGCCGACCAGTTGCAGGCATTCTCGGATGCGTTGAATGCAGCGGGCGCTCTTACTGAAGAGGGCATAAAAGACTGGCACGGCGCTTTCCTCTGCCTGCAAAATTATCTTGAGCATTTGGATGTAAAAGGCAAGAAGATAGTGTTTATTGACGAACTGCCTTGTTTGGACACTCCCCGCTCGGGATTAGTGAAAACCTTGGAGCATTTCTGGAACTCCTGGGCTTCCAAACGTGATGACATAATGCTTATCGTGTGCGGCTCTGCCACCTCGTGGATGGTGCGCAACATAATCGACAACCATGGCGGTCTGCATAATCGTATAACGAAAGAAATCCACCTCAGACAGTTCAGCTTAAAAGAGACCGAAGAATACCTGCAAGCAAAAGGGTGCCGGTGGAACAGGCTGATGATAACACAGCTGTATATGGTATTAGGAGGGATACCTTATTACCTGAGCTTGATAGACGAGAAAAAGAGCATGTCGGAAAATATCGACAGACTGTTTTTCAGCCAGGACGGTGAACTGAAACAAGAGTACCGCCGTTTGTATAAATCGCTTTTTAACTCACCCGAAAGATACATAGACATGGTGGAGTTGCTGGCCGCCAACAAACAGGGAATGACAAGGGCGGAAATAGGGAAGGTGCTGAAAATGACATCCAACGGGCATCTTAGCAATATGCTTGAAGACCTCGAATATTGCGACTTCATCCGGTCTTTCCGCACAAGAGACAAGAAAATACGGACGAACATGCTCTTGTATCAGTTGACAGACTTCTTTACCATCTTCCACTATACTTTCTGCAGGGCCAAAACCACCGACCAGCATTTTTGGAGCAATACGATAGAGACTTCAACGCAAAACAGTTGGTATGGCTTGGCATTCGAGCGCGTTTGCTTCGCGCATATACCGCAAATCATCAATGCGTTGGGAGTAAACAGAATACATACTGAATATTACTCTTGGCGAAGTCGGGAGAGTGTGAAACCCGCCCAAATAGACCTCATTATTGAACGTGCCGACCAGTTGGTGAATGTCTGCGAGATAAAATTCTCGAAGTCAGAGTACAAGATTACCCAAGAGGAGGAAATAAAGATTGCCAACAGAATAAACGATTTCAAGGACGAGACACAAATAAGGCATGGCATCGTGCCAACCCTCATCACCACTTACGGCTTGAGAGGAAACACGCACAGCAGCGTCGTGGCAGAAACGGTTGTGATGAATCAACTTTTTGAATGATGATGCAGCATATATTTAAGCCTCGTTTTCCTGTCTTTTCTTCTCCCTCTTCTGCTCATCGATAAGCTGGAAGTCTTTTTTGCGGAGCACGAAGGAGTTGCTGAGGTATTTCTCCCTCACGATTTTGTTTTCTGCGAGCTGTTCGGGGGTGCCTTGGAAGAGGATGCGGCCTTCGAAGAGGAGGTAGGCTCGGTCGGTGATGCTGAGCGTCTCCTGCACGTTGTGGTCGGTGATGAGGATGCCGATATTGCGGTATTTCAGCTGCC